>Ga0307278_10000028_pt1 | contig 75002 bp, 82 predicted proteins | sample ER_DNA_117_FD_194482 | JGI IMG/M metagenome (GOLD analysis project Ga0307278, IMG submission 194482) | Bulk soil microbial communities from the East River watershed near Crested Butte, Colorado, United States - ER_DNA_117 | ecosystem: Environmental > Terrestrial > Soil > Floodplain | place... | reverse complement strand
AGCGCAACGATCTCCGGAATCGTTTCCGTCGCCTTTGGCTCATGGTCGGGCCGCCCGAGACCGAGCCTCTCGGTGTCATCGACGTACCACTGCGAGGCCCGCGTCGCGAGCTCGGCGCTGTGCCCGGGTGCAGCGTTATAGATCTTGTCGTTGACGTCGGTGATGTTTTCGACGAGGTTGACGTCGTAACCCCGTTCCGCGAGCCAGCGCCTCAGCCACATCGAGATCACGAACGGCCGCGCGTTGCCGATGTGAATGCGCTGGTACACGGTCGGTCCGCAGGTGTACATGCGGATCGGACCTGGCGCGGGTGGAAGCTCCTGCTTCCCCCGTGTCAGCGTGTCATAGAGCTGCATCGATCCTGCGCAGTGCTTCGTCACGCGGCAGCGCGGCGATCACGGCCCAGAGCTCCGGGCCGCGTTCCTGTCCGGTCAGCGCGATTCGGAGCGCCTTCAGGTTTCCGCCGACTGCCTTCAGCTCGCGCACGAGCGCGCGCGCGTCGGGCGTGCCGTTCGCGCGCTCGACCAGCTCGCGGAAACGCTCCAGCGTCTCGGGCGCGTTGCCCTTGGCCGGCTTCGGCGGTGTGAGGATCGCTTGCGCGTAGTCGCGCGCCTCGTTGAGGTCGCGCGCGCCACGCAGTGCAGGGACGACGTCGACCGGAGCGCCCGCTCGTTCGCTGAGCTCTTCGTCGCTCATCGCCTCGATCGCCTCGATCGCGAGCCGGCGGATGCGCGGAAGGTCGTAATGGACGTCGTGGTGCGGAACGCCGAGCTCCTCGAGATAGCGGCGGACGGCCTCTCCGGGAATGCCGGCGTCGCGCAGGGACGCGACGGTCGCACCGGGTGCGCGCTTGGCGAGCTTCTTGCCGTCCTCGCCGAGGATCAGCCCGTGGTGGATGAACTCGGGCGGCGTCGCGCCGAGCGCCTGGAACAGGCGGCGGTGCAGCTCCTCGTTCGGGCGGTGGTCGAAGCCGCGGACGATGTGCGTGATCCCGAAGTCGATGTCGTCGACGACGCTCGCGAGGTGATACGTGGCGCTGCCGTCCTCCCGGAGAAGCGTGATCCCGTCGAAGCGCTCGCCGAGCTTGGCGCCGGCTTCCCGGTAACGGTCCTGCCGCTCGCTCTGGCGGATGGGCCCTTCCTCCCAGACGAGGCCGAGCCACTCGAGGTCGCGGATGATCTCCTCCTCCCCGCCGGGCACGTTCCGCTGTGGGTCGGTGTCGTCGATCCGCAAGAGCATCCAGTCCCCGAGGCCACGGTTGGCGACCGCGCTGAGGGCGTTACCGACGTGCAGGGAGCCGGTCGGGCTCGGTGCGAAGCGAACTCTCTTCATCTCCGCTCCAGTCTACGAGCCGGACCCACAGAGCCCACAGGCCCACTGATGCGATCACGATCAGGCTCCAGGCAACGCTCACGCGCGGTTCGGTCACGTTCGGGATCTCCCAGGTCGTCCAGCCGCGTTTGACGACCTGCTCGATCCAGAAGTCGTTGGCGAAGTTGGCGACGCCGTAACAGAACATCAAGGAGAGGTACGCCGCGAGCGCCGCCCGCCTTGCCACCCGGCGCGAGAGCAGGAGCGCCGTCGACACGAGCAGGACACCGTCCATCCCGTGATGGTGGCCGTGATGGACCGCCGGGGCGAAGTTCGGCAGGCCCGGCCGCTCGGGGAGGAATTGGCCGCTCTGGAACAGCCTGCCGAGCAGGGGAACGCCGTTCGAGTAGAGACCGAGATCGGCTGCGAGCCAGGGCAGGGCCGCGACGAGCAAGACGATTGCGAGTGCAGCGCGCACCCAGTCCGCCCTGTGCCAGGAGCTTCTCGATACGCCACCCTTGCTCGCAACTGCTCCGGTGAGCACGAGCGCCAGCAGAACTCCGATTGCTGCGACAGCATTGACGAGCCTTGCGTCGAGATCAGCCTGGCTGACGATCCCGGGCCAGAACACCGCGGCGGAAAGAACGGCGGCGAGGATCGCGACGCCTCGGTAACCCCGTCCCGAGAGCCGTGTGTAGATGAGCCCGAGCACGGCTAGTGCGACTAGGGCTACTGGGAAGTTGACGAATACCAGCGCGCGGCTCAACCCGCCCTCGATGCCGCTGCCGGACACGTGGTAGAGCTCGCGAGACGGGATGCGGCTGTACGTGACCAAGATCTCCACGGTCACGACGGCGAACAGCACCCAGACGAGGACAACTTCGACTGGCAGCCCAGCGGCCTGTCGCTTTGCTGTCTGCAAGATCGGCCGCCTTCCAGGGTACGCTCGCGACCGTGGAAGGTCTACTCCTGGGCTGGTTCGCGGAGCACGGACGCGACCTGCCGTGGAGGCGGACGCGAGACCCGTACGCGATCATCGTCTCGGAGGTGATGCTGCAGCAAACGCAGGTCGAGCGCGTGATCCCGCGTTACCTCGCCTGGCTGGAGCGGTGGCCGACGGTGGCGGCACTGGCCAGCGCGTCGGCAGCCGACGTCATCCGGGAGTGGCAAGGGCTCGGCTACAACCGCCGCGGCCTGAATCTCCATCGCGCGGCGCAGAAGATCGCAGCCGACGGTTGGCCCGACGATCTGACGGAGCTGCCGGGCGTCGGCCCGTACACGGCTGCGGCGGTCGCGAACTTCGCGCTCGGCCGTGACGTCCTACCGGTCGACACGAACGTGAGCCGCATCCAGGAACGGACGGGCCACCACTTCTCGCCGGCGGCAGGTCAGGCGCTGATGGATCTCGGCGCAACGGTGTGTCTTTCTCGCATCCCGCGCTGCGGAGTCTGTCCGTTGGCGCCGGCGTGTCCGTCCCGCGGCCGCCGCTACGAACCGCTGCGCAGGCAGTCCCGCTTCGAAGGCTCGTTCCGTCAGCGGCGTGCGCGGACGCTGCGACTCGTTGCGGAGTCGGAGCGGCCGCTGAACGACCTCGACCGCGAGGCGGTCGAATCGCTTGCCCGAGACGGCCTCGTCCAGGTCGCCTCTTGTGGAACGTTCGTCACACTTCCGTAGTGGTGTCTGACACCAGGCCGTGGCGACAAGTGACGACAGGGAAAGCGTCTCCGTACAACGATTCCGTCGCGGGCGAGACTCTTTGGTGACGCGCACGGCACGGTGTCCGACACCGGGACATCGCCTGTGGGGGCACGTCTCGCCAGCCACGAGTCCTGGCGAAGCCGCGTTAGGGCGGCTGGGCTACGATCCGAGCCGTGACCGCCTCCATCTGGTTCTACCTCTTCCCGCTCTACATCCTCGGCGGCCTGCTGCTCGTGCTGGGGACGTTCGCGCTCCTCGGGCGGATCCAGGGCGGCCGCTACCTGAAGCCGATCATCAACTTCATGATGAAGCTGCCGCTCGTCGGACGGCTGATGAAGAGGGCGTCGCAGGCCGCGCTCGAGCGCCAGAACCCTGAGCTGGCAAGCGCCGTCAAGAAGCTGGAACGCTCGGGCGTCGCCCGGGATCCGATGCGCGCCCAACAGGCGCTCTCACGGCTCAGCGCTTCCGAGCGCCAGGCCTACCTCGACGCAACCGCCGACCAGACCGAGAACATCGCCCAGAACCGCCAGATGCGCCGCCAGCTCGAGCGGGCCCGCAAGGGCAAGCGCCGCTAGAGCCGGTGCCGTAGCCAGACGTTCGGCTCGACATGGCGGCCGCGGCCGTCGCGCACATGCAGCGGCGCAAGCATCTCGGGGACGGCGTAGCGCCATCAGCCGGGAACTGCATCCCGGTCCACTCTTCCCAGTCCGACACGGGGTTGTCCATGACCATAGATTCCGGCGCGGGCACGAGGATCTCACCGCCGATACGTTCGTGCTGCGTAGCGAACGAGCTTCACGGTGATTCGACGAGCGCAACAGCCTGCGCGGCGAGACCTTCGCCTCGCCCCGTGAAGCCGAGCCCATCGGTGGTCGTCGCACGCACGTTCACCGGCGCACCGACGACGGCGCTCAAAGCGTCGGCCATCTCCGTGCGGCGGCCAGAGATGCGTGGCTCCTCGCCGATCAGCACGCAATCGGCATTCACGACCGCATAGCCTGCGTCCCGCACACGCGCGACTGCGTCACGCAGAAGATCCAGCGATGAGACCCCGGTGGGCGTCGACGAGTCGGACGGAAACAGCGACCCGATGTCACCGAGGCCCGCCGCCCCGAGGACGGCGTCGATCAGCGCATGCGTGATCACGTCTCCGTCCGAGTGGCCCGCCAACCCGCGCGAGGACTCGAACCGAACACCCCCCAGAACGAGCGGCACGCCGTCCTCGAACCCGTGCGCGTCGACGCCGATTCCCACCCGCAGGCTCATCCCAATGGCTCCTGCCGTGCGCGGCGCTGCTCGAACACCGTCACCGTTTCGTAGCCGGCCGAACGCAGAAGCTCGAGCGCCCGATCGAAGTCCCGCCCAACAACGTCCGGCATATGCGCATCGGAGGCGAGCGTGACCGGAACGTCGCGTGCGCGACATGCGGCGAGAAACTCAGGGTGCGGATAGAGCTCATGAACCGGCTTGTGGAGCCCGGCGGTCGACACCTCTACCGCGACGCCGGAGTCGGCGATCGCAGCAACCACCGGCCCGTAGTCGAACGACGCCACGCGCGCGCCGAAGATCTTCACGAGATCGGGATGCGACAACGCGTCGAAGAGCCCGCTCCGCGCAGCCGCCGCGAGGGTCTCGAAGTAGAGCCGCCACGCTTCCTCAACCCCCATGGCGTCGACCAACCGAGGCTCGTCATCGACGCCCAGCGAGCCGATGTAGTGCAGCGACCCGAGCAGGTAGTCCCACGGATAGGGCGCCAGGAGCTCACGCGTCTCGTCCTCGCGGCCCGGCACGTAGTCCACCTCGAGCCCGAGCTTCACGGGCAGTCCACGGCCGCGCGCGGTCACGACCGCCGAAACGTAGGCCTCGATGTCGTACACGCAGCGTTCGGTGTGGTACGGCACGGTCCACAGCGAGCGTGTCTGCTTGAAGTAATAGATGTGCTCCGTGAACCCGATCTCGTCGACGCCGGCCTCGCGAGCCGATTCGACGAAGGGATCGACGGCGGAAGTCTCGTGTGCGATCTGCCCATTCCCGTTCCGGAGATGCATGTGGTAGTCGACGATCACAGCAGCGCGGCGATGCGGCCGAGATCGGCGGCATCCGTGACCTTGATCAGCTTCGGGTCGCCTTCGACGACCTTGATGCGCCCGCCGCGCGCCTCGACCAGGAACGAACAGTCGGTCGCGACCGCCACGTCTCCCTTGGCATAGGCATCACGCAGCACCAAAGCGACGAATGCCTGAGGCGTCTGCACCGCCCGCAGCTCGTCGCGATTCAGTGTCTCCACGATCCGGCCCTCATCATCGACACGCTTGATCGTGTCCGCCAACCGCAGTCCGGGCAACGCTCCGTCCCAGCCCTCGTTCAACGCCGTCAGCACCCGTTCGATCACCTCGTCCGACACCAAGGGACGCGCCGCGTCATGGACGAGCACGACCGCAGCGTCTTCCGGCACTTCCGCCAGCGCCCTCGCAACCGACTCGCCCCGTGTCGCGCCGCCGGTAACGCATGCGCTCACCTTGCTGCAGCCGAGCTCCTCGGCGAGCAGGATCGCAGGATCCTCCCAGCCGGGAGGAGCGGCGACGACGATGAAGTCCACCCAGTCGGAATCGTCCAGACGCTTCAGGCTCTGGGCGAGCAGCGGCTCGTCACCGAGACGCGCGAACGCTTTCGGACGATTGCCACCGAGCCGGTCCCCGCTACCCGCTGCAGCGAGGACTGCCCAGACGCTCACCTCGAGGAGGCGCGCGCCTTTGTCTTCGGCTTGGCCTTCGCCGCCGTCGCCGCAGTCTTGCGGGCTGCCGGCTTAGCTGAAGTCTTGGACGCAACCTTCGCGGGCTTCGCGGCGGTGGTCTTCTTACGACCGTTGGTGCTGCCGTTCGCGCTCCCGACGAGAACGCCGTCGAGCCACTCGGCAGCCTCCTCCTCGTCCATGTCCTTCGCGTACATCAACTCGCTGGCCAGGATCTTCTTGGCCTTCACGAACATCTGCTTCTCGCCGGTCGACAAGCCCTTTTCGTTGTCGCGCAGCGACAAATTCCGGACGACCTCCGCAAGCTCGAGGATGTCGCCGGTCTTCATCTTGTCGCGGTTGTGCTTGAAGCGGCGGTTCCAGTTCTTCGGCATCTGCGTGCCGCCACCGGTCAGCGCCTTGACGACGACCTTCACCATGTCCTCGCCGATCACCTTGCGCAGGCCAACGGCCTCCGCGTTCTCGGACGGGACGTTCACTGTCATGTCGTTGTGGAGGATCTTGATCGTCAGGTACTCACGCTTTTCGCCGAGCACCTCACGCTTTTCCCTCTTTACAACGGTGCCTGCTCCGTGGTGCGGATACACCACCTTGTCGCCGATCTTGTACAAGCCCGCCCCTTTCCGTCCTTTTGTGACCGCGAAGCCGGCGAGTGGTTCCGCCGGCCTAGGAGGACAAGTCTAGCAAAAGGCGCTGGAAATGGCCACATTTTCGGGAAATCCCTGCTAACCGCCGATTTCACGGACTACCCGGCGGAGGATCGGCGCGCAGGCCGCCAGGATCACCGCCACGGCGCAAAGGAAGAGGAGCCCGCCCCGTAGGCTCGACGCCCCGGACACCGCCCCGATGAGGGCGGGGCCGGCCACGAAGCCCAGATAGCCGAGAATCGCGACGGTCGAAAGAGCCGCGCCCCGGCCTCCCTCGCCCCCGACCCGTCCGGCCAGGCCGAAGAGAGTCGGCGCCGACAGGGCCAGGCCTCCGCCGGCAATGACGAAGCCGGCCAGGGCCACCGCGGCGTGCTGCGCCGTGGCGGCGACGGCGAGACCGGCTGCCGCCGCAAGTCCGGCAAAGAGCATCCGCCCGGCGACGGACGGCCACTCCACCCGTTGTGCCAGGACGCGGCCCGTCACCATCGCGCCGGCGAACAAGCCCGGCCCGAGGCCGCTGACCGCGGCGCTCGAATTCAGCGTCCGCTCGAGGAAAAGCGCGCTCCACGCTTCGAGCCCGTTCTCAACGAGGAATGCGAGCGCGAGCACGAGCCCGACGATGAGCAGAGGCCGCGCCAGACGCGCGCGCCGCTGCGGCGGTGCAAGCGGCGGGTACGGCCCGAGGTTCGCGAGCGCGGTCAGCGCGGTGAACAGGCCGACGCCGGCCAGGATCCAGACCGGGTGCGCGCCGGCGTGCCGCAGCAGCCCGGAGCCGATGCCACCGACGAGGACGCCGCCGGAGAAGGCGGCATGGAGCCCGTCCATGATCCGGATGCCGTGCAGCCCCTCGAGCCGCGCGGCATGAGCATTGATCGCGATGTCCAACAGGCCGGTGCCGACCCCGATGACGGCCAGCAGCAAGACGAGCATCGGCACGGAGTGCGCGAGCCCGGGAAGCCATTCCACGGCGCCGAAGAAGACGAGGAAGATCGGGACGAGCCGGGCGCCGAACACGTCGGCGAGCCGACCCGCCACGAGCATGGCCGGCAGCGCCGCGAGCGCGACGCACAGCAGCGCAAGCCCGAGCTGCGCGTCGCTTGCGCCGGTCGTCCGCTGGATCGCCGGTAAACACGCAGCCCACGAGCCCCAGAAGAGCCCGAAGACCGCGTAGCCCGCGGCGAGGCCCCTCGCCCTACTCAGAGGTGCAGATACCGCTCGACGAGATTGTGCTCCTGGAGCCGGCGCAAGCCCTCGCGGATCTCGCGCGCGCGCACCGCGCCGACGCCGCCGATCCTCTCCAGATCGCGCTGGGACGCACGGACGATCGAGTCGAGGTCGCCGAGGTCGCCGACGACCTTCTTGACGACGGCGTCCGGAAGTCTCGGGATCCGCGACAGGATCCGAAGACCTCGCGGCACGACGCTGTGGTCGAGCGGATTGACCTCGCGCGGGAACCCGAGCAGCTCGGCGAGACGCTCCGATTCGAGCAGCTGCCGGTAGGGGAGTGCGTGCAGCCCTTCGAGCGCCAGCTCTGCTCGGGGGCCGGATCCATCGGCGTGGTAGTCGTGGACGACCAGCGCGCGCTCCGCGGGAACCTCGCCCACGAGCTCGTTCAGCTGCATCCGGATCAGGCGGCCCTCGGCGCCGAGCTCGACGCAGTCACGCTCGATCTCCGCGGCCATGCGGGTCGTCATCTCCGCACGCTGAAGGACCACGAGCACGTCGTCGAGGACAACGGCGTTCTGGAACTCGAGCGCCGTCAGCCGTGTGAGCACCTGCTGAAGCCGCTGCCCATACGTCTCGAGCGTGGCCAGCGCCTGGTTCGTCTTCCCGAGCACCTCGGGCACCGCGTCCAGCTGGTAGCGCGTCGGCCCCACGTAGACCGAGATCGTGGAGCGCTGCTGCGAAATGGAGATCACGAGCGCACCCGTCTGCTTGGCGACGCGCTCGGCCGTGCGGTGACGCGTCCCGGTCTCCACCGACGGAATCGTGGGATCCGGCATCAGCTGCACGTTCGCGTAGGCGAGCTTCGACCGCGACGGATTGACGATGATCGCGCCGTCCATCTTCGCCAGCTCGTAGAGGAGCTGGCCCGTGAACGGGACGTCGAGGCGGATCCCGCCCGAGAAGAGGAACGAGAGCTCGTTCGGGTCGCCGATCACGATCAGCGCGCCCTCCCGAGAGCGGATGATGTCGTCCATCCCCTGGCGGAGATCCGTGCCCGGCGCGATCCGCCGGAGCGCGGCGAGGAGCTCCGGATCACGCCGCGGATCGTCCTCCGACGGCGTCCGCGTGAAGCCCAGGGCGGCCTGTGCCTCGTGCATTCTCAGCAGTTTGCCAGTCTCGGCGGGCAGGCTCGGGCCGCGGGACCTGAATTTGGCGGCGAGAAGCTAGCCGAGCCCGGCGGTGATGGCCTTCGGCAGGGTCTCCGCCTGCAGCACCTCGAGCTTGCGTCGAGTCGCGGGCGTGTCCGCGGGCGCGACAACCGTCTTCAGTCCGAGCTTCGCGCACTCCTCGAGCCGGCGCTCCGCCTGTGCGGCAGGACGCAGCCTTCCGGTGAGCCCGATCTCCCCGAACGCCGCCAGCGCTTCCTTGGTCGGGACGCCCTTTGCGGCGGACGCAATCGCCAGCGCAACCGCGAGGTCCGCCCCCGGCTCATCGATGCGCACACCGCCCGCGACGTTCACGAACACGTCTGCGCTGCCGAGCACGATGCGCGCGTGCCGCCCGAGCACCGCGACGATCATCGCGAGGCGCTTGGGATCGACACCGGTCGCGACGCGGCGCGGCATCGCAAGATCCGACGGCGCGACAAGCGCCTGGATCTCGAGCAAGATCGGGCGCGTTCCCTCGAGGGCGCACGCGACGGCGGAGCCGACCTCGCTGCCGGCGGCTCGCCCGAAGAGCTCGGACGGATCCGGAACGCCCACCAGCCCGGTGCCGGTCATCTCGAACACGCCGAGCTCGTTGGTCGAGCCGAACCGGTTCTTCGCGGCACGCAGGATGCGATGGGCGTGGTAGCGGTCGCCTTCGAACTGGAGCACGCAGTCAACGAGATGCTCGAGAACGCGCGGACCGGCGACCGAGCCGTCCTTCGTCACGTGGCCGACGAGGATGGTCGCGACGCCGAGCTCCTTCGCCGCGCGCATGAGCCGCGACGCCGCCTCGCGCACCTGCGCCACCGATCCCGGCGCAGAGCCGACCTCCGCGGAATAGAGCGTCTGCACCGAGTCGATCACGCAGACGTCGGGCCGCTCGGCCTCGAGCGTCGCCAGCACCGTCTCGAGCTCGGTCTCCGCCAGGATCTCGACCTGCTCGGCACCGCCCAGACGCTCGGCGCGGAGCTTTACCTGTGCGACGGACTCCTCACCTGTGACGAGCAGGGCGCGCCGGTCCTTTGACATCGCTGCAAGCGCCGAGAGCAGGAGGGTCGACTTACCGACCCCGGGCTCCCCGCCGACCAGCACGAGCGAAGCCGGGACGAGGCCGCCGCCCAGAACGCGATCGAACTCGGGGATGCCCGTCGGGATGCGCGCAGCTTCGTCGGCCTTGACGTCGACGAGCCGCAGCAGGGGTTGCGGCGGCGCCTTGGCGGTCGGGCCGCCGACGACGTCCTCGATGAGCGTCCCGAAGGCGTTGCAACCCGGGCACTTTCCGAACCAGCGGCCGGCTGTGTAACCACAGTCGGTGCAGGCGTAGTTGACGGCGGGCTTGGCCACCACGTCAGTCTAGGAGTCGGTCCCGACGGTAACCGCGCCGGTTGTGTGACGACTTACGCTGCGACCGACCGATCGAGAGCTATCGCGGCGGCTTCGCCGCGGCAAACGACCTCGATCGAGTTTCCGTCCGGATCCTGGATGCGGGCCGCGTAATAGTCGCGGCTGAACTCGGGCCGGATCCCCGGCTCCCAACTCGACCGTGCACCCGCTACGACCGCCACGGCGTGAAACGCATCAACAGCCGCCGGCTCGTCCGCGCCGAGGCACACCTCGAGGGTGCCAGCGGCATCCGACTCGGCCAGCCAGAGCGAGCTCGCGCTTCCCTCGATGCCGAACCACGCCCTTCGCCCGTGCGGCCAATCGAGCAGAAGCGCGAAACCGAGTGGACGCAAGGCTCCAGCATAGAAGCGCTTTGCCGCCTCGTAGTCCCGCACCGGCAAGATCACGTGGTCGATAGCCACGTGGGACAGAATAGTACGATTGTTCTATTCTTGTCAAATGCATCTTCAATGCTCCTCCGGCAAGCCGTCTAGAATGACACGGACGTGCTAGAAACCAAAGGCCAGCGCACGCGCAACTCGATCCTCGAGGTCGCCGCCGCACTGGCGACCGAGGAGGGCCTCGATCCCCTGTCGATCGGCCGGCTGGCAGAGGCGACGCAGATGAGCAAGAGCGGGCTCTTCGCCCACTTCGGCTCGAAGGAGGACCTGCAGCTCGCGACTGTCGACCACGCGGCCAAGCTCTTCGTCGCCGAGGTGATCGATCCGGCACGCAGTGCGCCCAAAGGGCTGGCGCGGATCTGGGCGCTCTGCGACCACATGATCGGCTACGCGGAGCGGCAGGTCTTCCCTGGTGGCTGCTTCTTCGCCGCGACCTCGTTCGAGTTCAACAACCGTCCCGGCCCGGTGCGCGATCGGATCGAAGAGATGATTCGCTCCTGGCTCTCGTATCTGGAGCACGCCGTCGAGCAAGCGCAAGAGGCGGGTGAGCTCGACGCCAAGGGCAGCGCACGGGAAATCGCATTCCAGCTGGATGCATTCGCGCAGGCCTCCAATGCGCAATACCAGCTCTTTCGCGACCCGCAGGTCTTCGACGATGCGCGCCGCGCGATTCACGAGCGCCTGGAGAGCCTTAGGCCTTAGAAGTGCACGTCGTCGAGGTCGTGCGCGTGGCGGGCGCGGAAGACCGAGAAGCTGAACGCCGATGCGGTGACGGCAACGGCTATGACTTTCGCGATCGTTGGGACGTCTGCGGCGGCGCAGACGAGCGGCAGGACAAGTGCGAGCCCGAGCTGCCAGAGCTGGAAGCTGAAGACGGGCTTGCTTCCGTCGGCGGCTTGCGCCTGCGTCCGTCCCGCGAACAGCAAACCGAGGATCGCGACGAAGAACAGGATGGCGGCCATGGCTCCAAGATCGGCGCGGCCGAGCTGTCGCTCCATCCCTGGTCGGCGTGATCGAGACGTTCGCCCTGCGGGCCCAAGAGGCCCGCGGAGACTATTCCTCGGCGGAGTCTGACTCGTCCGCGCCGGAGGCCACAGGCTCCTCCGGCGGAACCGTGACGACGTCCTCGGGCGTCACCTCGCCCGGGATCACCGTCATGTCGACTTCCTCGGTGTCGCCCTTGCGCGAGACAAGGATCGTCGAGCCGGGCTCGACCGTCCGGCCGAGCACGAAGTCCGCGAGCGGATCCTCGATCACGCGCTGGATCGCGCGGCGCAGCGGTCGCGCGCCCATCGCCGGGTCGTAGCCCTTGTCGACGAGCAGCTCCTTCGCCTCGTCCGTCAGCTCGATCGCGACGTCGTGGATCGCCATCTGCTCCTTCACGCGCTTCATCTGGATGTCGACAATCGTGAGGATCTCTTCCTTCGTCAGCTTGTGGAAGACGATGACCTCGTCGATGCGGTTCAGGAGCTCGGGCCGGAAGACCTTCTTCAGCTCGCCCATGACCTTGTTCTTCATGTCGTCGTAGGTCATGCCGGTGTCGTCGCCCATTGTGAAGCCGAGCGACTGGTTCTTCGAGATCTGGCCCGCGCCGATGTTGGACGTCATCACGATGATCGTGTTGCGGAAGTCGACGCGGCGCCCCTGGGCGTCCGTGAGCTTTCCTTCCTCCAGGATCTGGAGCAGGATGTTGAACACGTCCGGGTGCGCCTTCTCGATCTCGTCGAGCAGAAGCACGGAGTACGGCTTGCGGCGAACGGCCTCGGTGAGCTGGCCGCCTTCGTCGTACCCGATGTAGCCCGGAGGCGAGCCGACGAGCCGGGACACGGAGTGCTTCTCCATGTACTCCGACATGTCGACCTGGATCATCGCGTCCTCGTCGCCGAAAAGGAACTCGGCGAGCGTGCGCGCCAGCTCCGTCTTGCCGACGCCGGAGGGCCCGAGGAAGATGAACGACCCGGTCGGGCGCTTGGGATCCTTGATGCCCGCTCGCGCGCGGCGGATCGAGCGCGAGACGGCCTCGATCGCTTCCTCCTGGCCGATGACGCGCTTGTGCAGCTCGTCCTCCATGCGCGTGAGGCGAGCGGACTCGGCCTCGGTGAGCTTGAAGACGGGAATGCCGGTCCACATCGAGACGATGTCCGCGATCTCTTCCTCGCCGACCTCGGGCTGCTCGGCCTCCGCCTCATTCTGGCGCCAGTTCTCCTCGAGCTCGCGCTTCTTCTGCGACAGCTTGCGCTCCTTGTCGCGCAGCGAGGCCGCCTTCTCGAACTCCTGGTTCTCGATCGAGTCTTCCTTGTCCTTGCGGACCTTCTCGATCTCTTCCTCGAGCTCGCGGTAGCGGGGCGGCGCGCTCATCGTGCGGATGCGCATGCGCGACCCGGCCTCGTCGATCAGGTCGATCGCCTTGTCGGGCAGGTGCCGGTCCTGGATGTAGCGGTCGGCCAGCGACGCGGCAGCATGGAGCGCGTCGTCGGAGATCTTGCAGCGATGGTGCGCCTCGTAGCGGTCGCGCAAGCCGCGCAGGATCTGCACGGTGTCGTCGACCGACGGCTCGTCGACGCGGATCTGCTGGAAGCGTCGCTCCAGCGCTGCGTCGCGCTCGAGGTACTTGCGGTACTCGTCGAGCGTGGTCGCGCCGATCGTCTGCAGCTCGCCGCGGGCGAGTGCAGGCTTGAGGATCGACGCTGCGTCGATCGCGCCCTCGGCTGCGCCGGCGCCGACGAGATTGTGCAGCTCGTCGATGAACAGGATGATGTCGCCGCGCTGGGTGATCTCCTTCATCACCTTCTTGAGGCGCTCCTCGAACTCGCCGCGGTACTTCGACCCGGCGACGAGGGCTGCGAGGTCGAGCGTGTAGATCTGCTTGTTCTTCAGCAGCTCCGGAACCTGGTTGGCGGAGATCCGCGCCGCGAGGCCTTCGACGACGGCGGTCTTGCCGACGCCGGGCTCGCCGATCAGCACGGGGTTGTTCTTCGTGCGGCGCGACAGGATCTGCATCACGCGCTCGATCTCCGTCTGGCGGCCGACGACCGGGTCGAGCTTGCCCTCGGAGGCCTGTTTAGTCAGGTTGCGGCCGAACTGGTCGAGGAGCTTGGAGCTCTTCGCCTTCTCGCCGGGAGCGGCGGCGCCACCCTGCTGGCGGCGGCCGGGGCCGGAGAGCATCCGGATGATCTCGTTGCGAATCTTGTCGGCATCCGCGTCGAAGTCGAGGAGGATGCGAGCGGCAACGCCCTCGTTCTCCCGCACGAGGCCGAGCAGGATGTGCTCGGTGCCGATGTAGTTGTGTCCCAGCGAGAGCGCCTCGCGCAGCGCCAGCTCGAGCACCTTCTTGGCTCGCGGCGTGAACGGGATCTGGCCGGTCGTGACCTCGTCGCCTTGGCCGACGATGCGCGCGACCTGCGCGCGAACTTCCTCCACCGTGATGTCGAGCGACTCGAGCACGCGCGCGGCGAGGCCTTCCTCTTCGCGCAGCAACCCGAGCAGGATGTGCTCGGTGCCGATGTAGTTGTGCTTGAGCGCGCGAGCCTCGTCCTGCGCGAGAACGACGACTTGCCGGGCCCGTTCGGTGAATCGTTCGAACAAAAGCTCGTCCTTTCCTGGCTGGGAGGCTCATCGTAGCCCAGAGGCCGGAGGCTGTGCCCTGGCCCTTACGGAGTTCTTACGCTCTGTTTCGGCAGATCCCTCCGACCTCTGGAGGAGCAGTCGGAACGGGGCCGCATTGGCCAGAGTTCGGAGAATCCGGTCCTTGTCACCTCGACGCCACAAGAGCGCGAAAGCACGTTCGAGAGCGCGAAAGCACGTTCGTATCCCGCCGCACGAGCAGCGAGGTCAGTCAGAAACGGGCTGCGCGACCGGTCTCGCCCTCACGGTCGATCCGCCCCCCAGCTCCGTGCGAAGCCGCCCGACGGCGCGATGGAGCGCAACCTCGACGGCGTTCGTCTTCATCTCGAGCAGCAGCTTCGACGAACGCGAGTCGAGCTGGCCGTATGCGGTCTTGCAGCGCGCCGACTAGCGCAGCAGGTCGCCGAAGACGTCGTTGACGAGACCATCGAACTGAGCCGGCAGCGAGCCGTCCGCCGCGGCGTGCCCGCGCAGGAAGAACAAGTACGTTCGCCATTCCTCCGCCTGGTCGGTCGAGGCGTCGCTGTTTTCCTCGACGAGGCGCACCAGGTCCTGAAGGTTCCAGCGGCCGCCGCTCGGGACCGCAGGCGCAGCTTCGACGGGCTCGGGGGCCGGTGTCGGCTCTACCGGCACCGGAGGGGGCTCGGGCTCGGGCTCCGGCTCCGGCTCGTCGCGTTCCTCGAGCTCACGCTGCCGTGCCGCCAGTTCTCCAGCTCTCCTGGCAAGCTCCCGCTCACGTGCGGTCACCTGCTCGACCCGCTGTTCGAGCGACTTCTCGCGGCGCCGGAGATCGGCGGCCGCTTCTGGCGAGACTCCTGCCGAGGAGGCGGCGCTTGCGACGCCCTCGCCGCGATCGAGCAGGGAGACCGCCCCCGCACCGAGGAGCAGACCGACGAGAGCGCCGATGAGCACGTTCCGCAGGAAGTGCCGGTCGGTCGCCGCTAGCACGTGGGCCGCGTCGAACACCGCGGCGTGAAGCGGCGGCGTGGCCGTTCCGAAGCGCACCTCCACCAGCTGCGCGAAGACGACGGCCGCCTCCTGGGCGAGCTGGCGCGCCTTGTCCGCGTTGCCGTCCGTCGCTGCGAGCACGATCACCTCCGACTGCGGCCGCACCGACGAGTGCAGCTGGCGGCGGATGCTCTCCGCCGAGTCCTCGAGCCGCAGCGTGCTGCGCACGTTTCCTGCCACGACACTGCTCGTCGCGAGCTCTCGCAGATTCGGCAGCAGCGGTCGCACCGCTGCGTTACCGCGTGGCGAGGAGATGAGGACGGAGGCTTCGGCACGACGAGACGTCGAGCCGACAAGTGAGACGATCAGGCCGACGGCGACGCCGAGCAGGACGCCGACCGCGAGCGGCCACCAGCGCCGGGCGGGGAGCGCGTCCACTGAATCAGCCGCGTTCGCGCAGCGCCGGGAAGAGGATGACGTCCCGGATCGTGTCGCGACCGGTCAGCACCATCGCGAGCCGGTCCATGCCGATGCCGCAGCCGCCCGTCGGCGGCATCCCGTATGACAATGCATCGACATAGTCCGGATCGCCCTCCTCGGCGGTCACGTCGCCCGCCTCCTTCTCGGCGGCCTGCATCGCGAAGCGCTCCGCCTGCTCCGCGCTGTCGTTCAGCTCGCTGAAGGCGTTCGCGAACTCCATGCCGGCGACGACCGCCTCGAAACGCTCGACGAGCGCAGGATCGTCATCGGTCGAGCGCGCGAACGGGGACATCTCGATCGGCCAGTCGATCACGAACGTCGGCTGGATGAGCTCGGTCTCGACGAAGTGCGAGTACGCGTGATCCACCAGTTGTGCCCACGTCTTGTCGTGGCTCGTGTCGACACCGGCAACGTCGAGCTTGGCGCGCAGCTCGTCCGAATCGCGCGACCACGCGCCCTTCTCCTGCAGCGCCTCGACGAACTTCACCCGCCGCCACGGGCGCGCCAGGTCGATCTCGTGCCCCCGGAACGTGACCTCGGTCGTCCCGATCGCCTCCTGCGCCGCGCGCTCCACCAGATCCTCCGTCCGCTCCATCGTGTCGTTGTAGTCGGCGTAGGCCTCGTACCACTCGAGCTGCGTGAACTCCGGAGAATGCTTGTAGGACACGCTCTCGTTCCGGAAGTCCTTCGAGATCTCGTACACCTTCTCGAGCCCACCGACGATCAGGCGCTTCAAGTACAGCTCGTCCGCGATGCGAAGGTAGACGTCCCGGTCGAGATAGTTCGAATGCGTGACGAACGGCTCGGCGAACGCGCCACCGTACTGCGGCTGCAAGATCGGCGTCTCCACTTCGATGAACCCTTCGCCGTCGAGGTAGCCGCGAATCGCGCCGATCAGCCGCGAGCGCACGAGCGCGTCGCGGCGCGCGTCCTCGTTCATCAGCAGATCGAGGTAACGCTTGCGGTAGCGGGCCTCGGTGTCGGTGAGGCCGTGGAACGTGTCCGGCAGCGGAGTGCGGATCTTGCCGAGCAACTGGAGCTCACGCACGGCGAGCGAGGGCTCCCCCCGCTTCGTCTTCGTCGCGACGCCGCCAACGCCGACGATGTCGCCGAGGTCTACGTTCACGCCGCCGACGTCATCCGGACGAACGAGGAGCTGGATCCGTCCGCTGCGGTCGAGGAGATCGAGGAACATCAGCTTCCCCATGTCGCGACGGCCGAGCACGCGCCCCGCCACGCGATGCTGCTGGTCGCCTTCCACCCCCGGCTCGAGCTCAGCCGCCTCGGCACGGACTGCGGCGACCTCTTCCCGATCGGGGAAGCGCTTCGGCAGATTCAGCACCCGCGAGAGCCTAACGGCCGCGCAGGCGCGCCAAGAGACCGGGACGCCTCATGGGTGTGGGCCGCGGAGGTAAGGGCTCGTCACGGACGATTGCCGCCGGCACCGACTCCGTCAACCAGTGCGCGAGCCGCTCGTCACCGATCACCTTGCGCGCCCCGGACAGCCCGACCTCGCGGATGCCCGCGGTGTGCGCGTCGCTGCCGACCATGTGCACGAGACCGTCATCCACCAGCTTTCGCGCGCTTGCGCGCGTGCGCGAGCCGAGCCGGCCGTCGAGAGACGCGGCCGTCACCTGGATCAGGGCGCCGGCATGGACGAGGCCCGCCACCTTCGCTAGGTCGGCCTGGATCGCGGAGTTCCGTTCCGGATGTGCGATCACGGGGGTCATCCCGAACGAGCCCAGCCGGAGGACGATCTCGCCGAACAGGAGCGGCCAATCCGTATAAGGCGTCTCGATCAAGAGGTACTTCGGATTGCCGCCGAGCCCGAAGCGGCGCAGCTCGTCGTGCGAGAGGCGGTCGAGCTGTTCGAGCGAGACCTCGCCGCCAGGCAGGAGCTCGAGGTCGATGCCCTCGCGCTCGAGCGCCGCGCGGAGCTGTCGCACGCCGCTCTCCATCGCATCGGTCGTCGTCGGGTAGTCCTCGCGAACGTGCGGGGTCGCTGCGATGGTCGTGATCCCGTCGGCCACAGCCGCGCGCGCAATCTCCAGCGCGTCTGCCAGATCGGTGGCCCCGTCGTCGAGGCCCGGGAGGATGTGGGAGTGCAGGTCGATCACGGCATCAGGGCGCGAAACAGTGCCCTGGGGACTGTATGCCTGCGATAGAGGTCCACCCTGGGCAGAGCGTAGGCGTCGCGCTTGCGGCCTCGGAGCGAATAGCCGCGGTTGTATCCCGCCGCACGCGCGGCGACGCGGACACGCTCGTCGTGCTCGCCGTATGGATAGGCGAGCTCCCGGCAGGGCCTGCCGAGCTCGGCTTCGATCTCCCTCCTCGAGTTCTCCAGCTCGCCTCGTAGCTCCGAGTCCGAGAGGCGGGTCAGATGCGCGTGAGACACCGCATGCGATCCAATCCGGACGCCACGATCGCGGTGCTCGCGAAGCTCGTCCCAGCTCATCGTTGCAAGCTGAGCCGGATCGTCGCCGGCAAGCTCGGGGATGCTCAGCGGAGCGCCCGCGCGCGCATACCTGGTACAGACGAAGATCTGCACGGGCACACCGAGGCGCTCGAGCGCCGGGAAAACGGTCGCCGAGCTCCGAAACGCGTCATCGAAGGTCGCGTGCACCGTCCAAAGGCGCGACAGCGCACGAACCTGTCGCAGCAGAAGATCCGGGTGAATGCAAAGCCGATGCTCCCAGGTCGGCGAGACGGCGTGGTAACAGAGGACAAGCGACCGACGGGGGGCGGACATTGCAGGAGGCTAACCGTCCGCGGCCGGGGCGGGCTCTGCCCGTCTCGGCCGCGTCGATTCTAGGGCGAGACTCCGAAGAAAGTCATCATGGCGTGCGCAGCACGCCGGACTTTCTTCGGTTAGGCGGCTTTGATCTCCATGATCTTGAACTTCATCTTGCCGCGTGGAGCGGTGACCTCGACGGTCTCACCCTTCTTCTTGCCGATGATCGCCTTGCCGACCGGCGACTCGTTGGAGAGCTTGTTCTCGGCCGGGTTCGCCTCCGCCGAGCCGACGATCTGGTACTCGATCGTCTCCTTGGCGCCGACGTCGCGGAGCTTCACCTTCGAGCCGACCGAGACGACGTCCTTGGCAATGTCCTTCTTGGAGATGACGCGCGCGTCGCGCATGCGCTCTTCGAGCGTCGCGATGCGATGCTCGAGCAGCATCTGCTCGTTCTTGGCGTCGTCGTATTCCGCGTTCTCCGCGATGTCGCCGAACTCCCGCGCGATGCGAATCCGCTCGGCCACCTCCCGGCGCTTTGTCGTCGAGAGGTCCTCGATCTCGCGCTTGAGCTTCTCGTAACCCTCGGCTGTGAGGATGACTTCCTTCACTGCTGATGCACCCCTTCTTATGAAAAAGCGCGGCGCAAGGGCGCCATCGCGGGCGGGAATAGTAGCTATACGCGCCAGGGCCGTCAACAGGGGCCCGGAGGTACTATTTTCGGCCTCTGTGCGGGTAGATCTCCGGGAGTCCTGGTGGATCGGTGAGGTCGAGATCCCGACCCGCCTCGTGCTGGCGCCGATGGCCGGTGTCTCTGTGCAGGCCTTTCGCCGCCAGGGGCGGCGCTACGGGGCCGGGCTCGTCTGCTCGGAGATGGTGAGCTGCGCCGGGCTCGAACATCGAAACGAGCGCACTTTGGGCTATTTAAGGGTGGGCAGGGACGAGCATCCCCTGGCGATCCAGATCTTCGGGTCGGAGCCGGGCGTGATGGCGGAGGCGGCGCGGATGGTGGTCGCCGCGGGCGCCGACATCGTCGACATCAACTTCGGGTGCCCGGTGCGGAAGGTGACGAAGACCGGCGCCGGAGCGACGTTGCTGGAGGATCCGGATCGGGCTTGCGCAATCGTCGGGGCGGTGGCATCGGCCGTCGATGTCCCCGTGTCGGTGAAGATGCGGCGCGGGTTGGAGGACGGGTCGCGTGCATGTCTCGCCGTCGGACCGCAACTGGTCGAGGCCGGAGCGGCAACGCTCACGTTGCATCCGCGTTCAGCGAAGCAGATGTACACCGGCACGGCCGACCATGCATTGACCGCGGAGCTCGTGGAGCTCGTCGACGTTCCGGTGATCGCGTCCGGAGACGTCACGTCACACGCGCGTGCGCAGAGCGTGCTGGCGACGACCGGAGCCGCCGCGGTGATGGTCGGGCGCGGCGCGCAGGGAAATCCGTGGGCGCTGCGCGAGATCGTGGACGGCGACGCCGAGCAGCCGTCGCGCGAGGAGGTCGCTGCGGAGCTGATCATGTTCGTTCGCGAGACGGTCCGCGAGCTCGGCGAGCACCGTGCGTCCGGGTTCCTGAAGAAGTTCTACGGCTGGTATCTCGGGCGCGGCCGGTTCCCGAAGCCCTTCAAGCAGGAGCTCGTGCAGCTCGAGTCGACAGACGACATCGTCACGCGCCTGTTCGCGGCGGCTCCCGGTGCCTCGGAGATCGTCTTGCGCCTCGAGGCGGAGCTGCCGGGTCGGGCGGACGAAATCCTGCTCGACTCGATGCCGATCTCCATCTACGGCGGCGGTTAGTTCCAACGAACAACCTCCGCTGGAGCGGGACGGTTTCCCACAGGCGTGGTGTCAGGGGCGGCCGCGCGGGCGGCGTTCCGCGCCTTCGTCCGCGAAGGCCACGTCCAGGTGTCAGACACCGGTCTGTAGGGATCCCGCCCCGACTGGGCTAATGGTTGCGCTCCCACACGAGACGTAGGCCCTCCAGCGTCAGGAACGGATCGACTCGCTCGATCGTGCTCGCATGCGGATAGATCAGCTCGGCGAGCCCGCCTGTCGCGATCGCGCGGGCGTCCGTGCCGAGCTCCGAGCGGATCGCGGTGACGATCCCGTCCACCTGGCCGGCGAACCCGTACACGACGCCGGACTGCAGGGCCGCCACCGTCGTCTTGCCGATCACGCTCGGCGGCTCGACGAAGTCGACCTTGCGCAGGCGCGCCGCGCGCTCGAACAGGGCGTCCATCGAGATCTCGATCCCCGGCGCGAGCACGCCGCCGACGTACTCCCCGTCCGCCGACACAACGTCGAAGTTCGTCGACGTCCCGAAGTCGACGACGATGCACGGCGCTCCGTAGCGTTCGGCAGCGGCAACGGCGTTCGCGACCCGGTCAGGGCCGACCTCGCGTGGGTCGTCGTACCGCACGACGATTCCGGTTTTGACTCCCGGCCCGAGCTCGAGCAGCTCCGCGTCGGTGTAACGCCCGGCGAACTCGTGGTACGACCGGCTGAGCTGCGGCACTGTGGAGGCCAGCGAGATTCCGTCGACCTGCCCCAGGTCGAGGAAGCCCTTGAACTGCGCCCCCAGCTCGTCCCCACTCCGGTGACGCTCGGTTGCGATGCGCCAGTGCGCGGTGAGCTCGGCGCCGTCGAACAGCCCGAACACCGTCTGGGTATTCCCCACGTCGACCGCTAGCAGCATGTGCTCTAGAGGTCGTCGTCCGTGGCCAGCGACTCGCCGATCTTCTCGGCCAGCGCTTCTGCGGTGAGACTCGGCTCGTCGCCCTCGGTCCGGAGCTCCTCCACGGTGACGTCGCCCGAGGTCCAGACCTCGGCGCGCGGAATGATCCGGGTGGGTCGGTTCTTGTCCCAGACCCAGACGTCCTCCATCTTCAGGTGGAAGAACGGATAGTTCGGCTGCGAGATCTGCGCGAGATCGAGCTTGTTGCAGAGGTACGTGGCGTCCTGGGTGAGGACGCAGTAGCGGAAGAGGCCGAAGACGGCGGTGTACTCCTTCTTCAGCTGCAGCTCGAGCTCGGCCTCGAACTCGTCGAGCTCGTCGAGGTGACTCATCCCGTTGAGTCTAGCCTTGCTAGCAGGGACTGCACCGAGCCCTGGCCCGGTACCTCCAGGTCGGGATCCAGCTCTGCGAGCGGCTCGAGCACGAACCGCCGTTCCTGTAGGCGCGGGTGCGGGACCTTGAGGAGCGGCTCGTCGATGGTCGCGTCGCCGTAGAGGAGGAGGTCGAGGTCGAGCGTGCGCGGGCCGTGGGGGGGCGCGGTCGTCCGGTCTCGCCCGAAGGCCCGCTCCAACTCGAGCAGGGCACCCAGGAGCGCCCGGGCAGACAGCTCCGTCTCGAGCTCCACCGCTCCGTTGAGGAAACGAGGCTGGTCGAGATAGTCGACGGGATCGGTATCCCTGAAGCTCGAGACACCTTTCACCTCGACCTCCGGGAGCCCACGCAGCCGGCCGATGGCTGCACGCAGAGTCTCCCTCCGCTCACCGAGATTGGATCCCAGGCCGACGAAGGCACGGACCATGCCCCGGACCATAGGTAATCGCGACTACTCTGCGAAAACGTGGCGCCCAGGCTCCTGATCGCCCTGGCCCTGTTCTTCGTGGCGGCTGCTCCTGCCCGGGCTGACCTCGTTGAGCTCAACTGGGCGCACGCCCACAAGGGGGACCAGCTGGCCCGCGCCGCCGGTGGAACGGAGCTCGCCCACGCGCTGCGGATCTGGCGGGTGCCGTCGTACCAGGTAGCAGAGCTTCGCCGGGCCGGGGTCGTCCGCGTCAGCAGGACGGAGCAGCTCATTCCGACCCTCGCCACGGCACTGCAGCAAGCGACCGACCCGCTCGTCCCACTGCAGTGGTGGCGCGCGGCGATCGGGTCCGACCAGGTCGACTCGCCAGGAGCAGGCAAGCCCGTCACGGTCGTGGACTCCGGCGTCGATCTGACCCATCCCGAGTTCGCCACGCGACCGAACACGACGGCGCTCAACGCACAGACGACGACCGACGTCGACGAGGACCACGGGACCGAGGTCAGCTCCGTCGTTGCCGCGCCGAACAACGGCGTCGGCGTCGTCGGGATCTATCCCGATGCGGTCCTACGCGTGTGGGACGCGAGCCCGTTCGGCTTTCTCAGTGAAGGCTCTGCAATCCAGGGGATCTACGAGGCGGCGCGGCGCGGCCCCGGCGTAATCAATCTCAGCTTCGGCGGTGAGGACGACGACCCGCTGCTGGACGATGCGATCCGGTTCGCGTTCCGCTCGGGCTCGCTCGTCGTGGCCGCAGCCGGCAACGACGCGCTCAGCGGCAACCCGCCGAACTTCCCGGCGTTCTATGCGCACGTTCTGACTGTCGGCGCCACGAACGAGCGCAACCAAGTCGCCGCTTTCTCGTCGTTGTCCCCGACCGTCGATCTTGCGGCGCCCGGTGTGCACATTCCTGTGGCGGAGCCGCTGGCGAGGGAGCCCACGGGATACAACACCGAGGGAAACGGCACGAGCTTCGCGTCCCCGCTCGTTGCCGGCGCGGCCGCCTGGGTATGGACCGTACGACCGGAGCTCGACAACACGCAGCTGTTCGAGTTGATGCGCCGGTCGGCTACGGACATCGCCGCGCCGGGATTCGACAACGCATCCGGCTACGGGCTGCTCAACCTCCCGAGCGCGCTCACCTTCAAGGCGCCTGCGCGTGACCCCCAGGAGCCGAACGAGAAGGCGCGCCAGATCGAGCCGCACGGCTTGTTCCCGAACGGAACACCGCCGCTGACGGCGCCCGGGCGCACGACCGGGTCGATCTCGGCGCGCGTCGACCGCAGCGAAGATCCGGTCGATCTTTATCGAGTCTGGGCGCCGGCCGGGCGCACGCTGCGCGCGGAGGTGACGGGCTCCGTGCTCGTGCGCCTGGTGGAGCGCACCACGCGCGAGCGCACGCTCGCTTTCGGGAAGCACGACGTCGCGACGTACCGGAACAAGGGCAAAGGCGTGTACCTCTATGCCGAGGTTCGTCCGGCCGTGCGCCTGGCCGAATACAAGCTGCGCCTCACGGTCGCTCGCAGGTAACGCCCGTCCATTCCGCCCACGCGATCCCCGGCTTCCGCACGGTGACGCGAACTCTCTTGACCCGCAACTCGGCGTTCAGCGCGTCGGCAAGCGCCGCGGCGAGCGTCTCGAGCAGCCGGTAGCTCTCGGCGTCGTTGACGCCGCGGACGATGTCCCGCACGAGGCGGTAGTCGATCGTCGCCTCGATCTCATCCTCCTTGGGCTCGGCGATCTCGAGCGTCACGTCGAAGAGGAACGTCTGACCGTCGCGGCGCTCGTCGTCGTTGACGCCGTGCCGCCCGAAGAGCTCGAGACCGTGCACCTCGACGATCATCCGACTACCGCCGCGGCGACGGTCAGAGCTTCGACGTGCTCACGCACATCATGGGCGCGGAGGACCGTCGCGCCGCGCTCATAGGCGGCGACCGCCGCGGCGATGCTGGTGGCGAGGGAGCCGGTGGTGGCGCTCGGGTCGCCGACAATCCGGCCGAGGGAGCTCTTCCGCGAGAAGCCGACGAGTACGGGGCGGCCGAGCGCAGTGAGGACGTCGAGGCGCCGGATGAGCTCGAAGTTCTGTTGGACGGTCTTGCCGAACCCGATGCCCGGGTCGAGGGCGATCCGCTCTTCCCGGATGCCGGCGTCGACGGCGAAGCGGAGTCGTTCCTCGAGGAAGGCGGCGACCTCGGACGCGACGTCGTCGTAGGTCGGGTTCCGCTGCATCGTGCGAGGCTCGCCCTGCATGTGCATCAGGCAGAGGTAGGCGCCGGCCTCGGCGACGACCTCCGCCAGCTGCGGGTCGGCTCTGAGCGCGGTCACGTCGTTGACGAGCTCGGCGTCGAGCTCGAGCGCGCGCCGGGCGACCTCGGCCTTCGCGGTGTCGATCGAGATCGGCGCGCCGTGCAGAGCTTCGAGCACCGGGACGACGCGGCGTAGCTCCTCGTCCGCGGAGACTCCTTCGGAACCGGGACGCGTCGACTCGCCCCCCACGTCCACGATCGCTGCGCCCTCATCGACCATGCGCCACCCGGCGGCAGCGGCGGCTGCGGGCTGGAGGTGCACACCACCGTCGGAGAAGGAATCGGGGGTCACGTTGACGACTCCCATCACGGACGGACGTGCAAATCGTTCCTCGATCGGACGACGCTCGTTTGACACCACTGGATACTTTGACCGATGGGGGAACACGACGTGCGTCGGCGCGCGGCGTGGAGGTTCGTGCGCGCCGTGATTCGTTCTCAGGCAAGCGGGGTCGTCGGCGCCGCTCTGTCCGGTCTGCTCTGGCAGGCCGGAGCAGTCTCGGCGCCGCTGATGGTGAAGTATGCGATCGACCACGGCGTGTTGACGAAGGACCGGCACGCCCTGCTGATCTGGCTCGGCGCGCTGCTGGGCGTCGGGTTGCTGGAGATGACCGCCGGCGCGGTGCGGCACCTGTACGCCATTCGCAACCGGGCACGGTCCGATGCGCGCGTTCGCGACGCGATCTTCGCGCATGCGCTGCGGCTGGACGCGAGCTACCACGATCGAGTCGGGCCGGGCGAGCTGATGTCGCGCGCGTCGTCGGACTCCGAGCACGTCGCGCGGATGATGGACTCGATCGGCCACACGATCGGCTACGTCCTGACGGTATTCGCGGTGGCAATCGTCCTGCTCGTCCTCGACTGGCGGCTCGCTCTGGTGGTGCTGATCCCGCTGCCGCTGATCTCCATCGCTGCGTGGGCGTACTCGCGGCGCTACCACACGCGCACCGAACGCCTGCAGGAGCGCTGGGGCGCAGCTGCGACGCTCGTCGAGGAAACGGTGAGCGGCATCCGGGTCGTGAAGGGGCTCGGCGCCGGCGGCCCGCTCGCGGCCGAGTTCCGCACGCGCAGCCGCTCGATCGTCGACCGTGCGCTCGACATCGCGCGGCTCGACGCGGTCTTCATGCCGACGCTGGAGTTCCTCCCGCTGCTCGGGCTCCTCGCCGTGCTCTGGATCGGCGGACGACGTGTGATCTCCGCCGATCTGAGCCTCGGCTCGTTCGTCGCGTTCAATGCCTATGTCGCAATGCTGGTGTGGCCGTTGCGCGTGCTCGGCCAGCGTGTGACGACGTTGCAGAAGGCAGTCGGTGCGAGCGCGCGGATCAGCGAGGTGCTGGACGCCGAGCCGCAACTGCGCGACCCGCGACATCCGGAAAGACTGGACCGTCCCGTGCGTGGTGACATGCGGCTCGAGGGGGTGCAGTTCGGCCACGAGGACGGTCATCCGGTCCTGGACGGGCTCGACCTTCATGTTGCTGCAGGCGAGTCGGTCGCGCTGGTTGGAGCGACCGGGTCGGGCAAGAGCACGATCGCGGGACTGCTGGCGCGCCTTTACGACCCCGATGAAGGCAGCGTCTCGCTCGACGGTCACGACGTCCGCGCGCTGCGGATCTCGGACGTCCGCGGTGCGGTTGCGCTCGTCTTCGAGGAGACGTTTCTCTTCACGGACACGGTGCGCGAGAACATCCGCTTCGCACGGCCGGATGCTCGAGACGAGGACGTCGAGCGCGCTGCGGAGCTGGCCGGGGCGGCGGGGTTCATCGCCGATCTCCGCGACGGCTACGACACGTTGCTCGGTGAGCGTGGGTTCTCGTTGTCCGGCGGCCAGCGTCAACGTGTGGCGATCGCGCGGGCGATCCTCGCCGATCCCGCCGTGCTCGTCCTGGACGACGCGACGTCGGCGGTCGACGCGACGAAAGAGCACGAGATCCGCAAGGCACTGACAACGGTCATGTCCCGGCGGACGACACTGGTGATCGCGCATCGTCCGGCGACGATCGCGCTGGCCGACCGCGTCGCGGTGCTGGAGGGCGGACGGATCGTGGAGCAGGGAACGCACGCCGAGCTGCTGCGGTCGTCGGTGCGGTATCGGGCCTTGCTCGCGTTGGAGGACGCGGCATGATGGAGAGGGCCTCGGCGAAGGCCGTCTGGCAGCACACACGGGGGCTTCTGCGACCAGTACGGAAGCTCTACCTCGGCGCGGGTGCGGCAGTGATGCTCTCGACGTTGATCACGCTCGCGGGCCCGGCTCTGGTGCGGTACGCGGTCGACGCAGGGATCCGGAAGCACGACACGCATCCTCTGAACGTTGCTGGGCTGATCTTCCTCGGGCTTGCGCTGTCGAAACCCTTCGTGGTACGGGCGCAGACCCTCTTCGCGGCGCGGGCGGGCGAGCGGTTCCTCGACAGCCTTCGCGTCGCGGCTTTCGACAAGTTGCAGGCGCTGCCCCTCGGCTTCTTCGAGCGTGAGCGTGCCGGCGTGCTCGTGTCGCGGCTCACCTCCGACGTCCAGGCGTTGAACGAGCTCGTGCGTGAGGCGCTCGTTGAGATTTTCGGTAGCGCCTTGCAGATCGTCCTGACGATCGTGGCGCTCGTGTTCCTATCGCCGAGGCTGGCGCTGATCTCCCTCGTGGCGCTGCCGATCCTCATCGCCTCGAGCTGGAGCTTCCATCATGGCGCCGGCCGTGCCTATCACGCGATTCGCGATCGCGTGGCGGAGACGTTCACCGTGCTGCAGGAAGGGTTGGCAGGCGTTCGGGTCGTGCAGGCGTTCCGGCGCGAGGCAAAGACGCTCGACCGCTACCGGCCCCGGAGCCAGGCGCAGGTGAGCGCATGGCGTCGCGCGTCTTTCGTGAACATCAGGCTCTTCGCCTTCCTTCCTCTCGCGCAGGCGGCTGCCTTGATCGTCGTGCTGCTGGCGGCGGCGTCGATGTACCGGCGCGGCGAGATCTCGATCGGGACGATCACCGCGTTCGTGCTCTATCTGATCCAGCTCTTCGATCCGATCGGCCGGTTCACGGAGTGGCTGGGTGAGTTCAGGCAAGGACTGGCGGCACTCGCGAAGATCGTCGGGTTGCTCGAGGTGCCGACTCCGATCGCCGAGCGGCCGGGCGCGGTGGAGCTTCCGCGCGAGGGCGTGCTTGCGTTGCGCAACGTGACCTTTGGCTATCAGGAGGGTCGACCTGTCGTTCGGGATCTAACGCTGGAGCTGCGGCCCGGCGAGCACATTGCGCTGGTGGGCGCTACCGGGGCGGGCAAGTCCACCGTCGCGAAGCTGCTGACTCGGCAGTACGACCCGCAGGAGGGGTGGATCGAGCTGGGCGGTGTCGACCTGCGCGATGCGAAGTTGGAGTCGCTGCACCGGCGCATCGTCCTGTTGCCGCAGGAGGGCCATCTGTTCAGCGGGACGATTGCGGACAACGTGCGCCTGGCCCATCCGGAAGCAACGGACGATGAGGTGCGAAGCGCGTTGCGGCGAATCGGGGCGCTCGACCGGTTCGACTCGTTGCCGGACGGTCTCGAGACGGACGTGCAGACGAGGGGCGTGCGTCTGTCCGCAGGCGAGCGCCAGCTCGTCGGGATCGCGCGCGTCGCGCTTGCGGACCCTGCGGTGATCGTGCTGGACGAAGCAACGTCGAGCCTGGATCCGGCGACGGAAGCGGCAGTGGAGCGAGCGCTGGCCGCGGTCGCCGAAGGCCGGACGGTGGTAACGATCGCCCACCGTCTGTCGACGGCTGAGCGCGCCGACCGGGTGGCAGTCATGGAACACGGCCGGCTCGTCGAGGTGGCGTCCCACGACGAGTTGGTGGAGCAAGGCGACCGCTATGCGGGCCTGTGGGCGTCGTGGCAAGCCGGCCTCGCAGCACCGGCCTAGTCCTAAAGAGCTGGGGTCAGACCCTTGCCGTTCGAGGCGTGGCACTAACCACGTAGTCCCAAAGAGCTGGGGTCAGACCCTTGCTGTTTGGGTCAGTGGTGGGAACGCTGCGCGGTTCAGATCCTGTTCAGCGTGTGCGTGCGAAGCGCTGCACGGCCTCCATGAGCTCCTTGCTCTTGGCGGCCGCCTCCTTCGGATCTCCCGAGGAGAACGCGTCCGTCACGCAGTGGCTCACGTGGTCGTCGAGAACTTTGAAGGCGAGGCTCTCGAGCGCGGTATTGACCGCTGCGACCTGCGTCAGGATGTCGATGCAGTAACGATCGTCCCCGACCATCCGCTCGATGCCGCGGACCTGTCCTCCGATGCGATGGAGACGCTTGGCCAGCGCCTCCTTGTCGTAGCCGTGCTTCATCCTGCCTCCCGGGTGCTGTGGAATCGCCGCAGCCGGAGCGAGTTCGAGACGACGAACACGCTCGAGAACGCCATCGAAGCCGCGGCGACGATCGGATTGAGAAGGCCGGCGACCGCAAGCGGGATCGCGACCACGTTGTAGGCGAAGGCCAGGAAGAGATTCCCCTTGATCGTGCGCAGCGTCTTGCGCGAAAGCCGGATCGCATCTGCCGCGCCGCGCAGGTCACCGGAAACGAGCGTCAGGTCGGAAGCCTCGATCGCGACGTCGGTGCCGGTGCCGATTGCAATGCCCAGGTCTGCCTGCGCAAGCGCCGGCGCGTCGTTGACGCCGTCGCCAACCATCGCAACGACCTCGCCGGCAGCCTGCAAGCGGCGGACCTCGGCGGCTTTCTCCTGCGGCAGCACCTCGGCGATCACGCGCTCAATCCCGACCTCGCTCGCGATGCGGCGTGCCGTGCCCTCGTCGTCGCCGGTGAGGAGCACCGGCTTGAGCCCGAGCTCCTCCAACTGACGCACCGCCTCGCGACTCGTCGGCTTGAGCGTGTCCTGCACGACGAGCCGTGCACGCGCCTCGCCTTCCCAGGACACGGTGATCGCTCCGCTGCGGCGGGCCACCTCGACGCTCTGTCCCTCGACAACGCCGTGTACGCCGACGCCCGGAACGTTCCGGAAACCAGTCACGGGCGGAAGGCTCCCCACCTCCTCGCGCGCCGCTGACACGATCGCTCGGGCGATCGGGTGCTCGCTCGCGGCCTCGACCGCACCGGCGAAACGAAGCGCGTCCTTCCTCGTTGCGCCGTTCAGGGGCGCAACGTCAACGAGCACCATCTCTCCCGCCGTGACCGTGCCCGTCTTGTCCAGGACGACGGTGCCGACGCGCCGCGTCTGCTCGAGGACTTCGGGGCCCTTGATCAGGATGCCGAGCTGCGCCCCGCGGCCGGTCCCGACCAGCAGTGCCGTCGGGGTCGCGAGCCCGAGCGCGCACGGGCAGGCGATGATCAGCACGGCGACCGCCGCGGTGAACGCGTCGCCGGCATTCCCGCCCAGCGCAAGCCAGCCGGCGAGTGTGCCGAGCGAGATGACCAGCACGACTGGGACGAATACGCCCGAGATCCGGTCGACCAGGCGCTGGATCGGCGCCTTGCCTGACTGCGCCTCAGCGACGAGACGCGCGATCTGCGCCAGGGCAGTCTCCGCGCCGACCTTCGTCACACGAACAACGAGCCGGCCGTACGTGTTGATCGTCGCTCCGGCCAGCTTGACGCCGGGGTCGACCTCGATTGGCATCGACTCGCCGGTGAGCATCGACTGGTCGACGGCGGAATCCCCTTCGACGACGACGCCGTCCGTCGCGATCTTCTCGCCCGGGCGGACGACGAAGGTATCGCCCACCTGGAGCTGATCGACCGGCACGAGTACCTCCACGCCGTCACGCAGGAGACGCGCCTCCTTGGCGCCGAGCTCGAGCAACGCGCGGATCGCGGCGCCAGAACGCCTGCGGGCCCGCGCTTCCAGAAAACGGCCCAGCAGAATCAGCGTGGTGATCACGCCCGCAACCTCGAAGTAGACGTCTGCATTCAGACCGGCGATGAGAACGACCACCGACCAGGTCCACGCCGCCAGCGTTCCGAGGGAGACGAGCGTGTCCATGGTCGCGGTGAGGTGGCGCGCGTTCAGCACGGCCGCACGATGGAACGGGAGGCCGGCCCACAGGACGATCGGCGTCGTGAGCGCGAAAGCGACCCACTCCCAGCCGCGGAACTGCAGCGGTGGCACCATCGCCAGCAAGAGCAGAGGAACGGTCAGCGCAATCGACACGAGCAGCCGGGCCCGCAGCGGCCGGACTGGATCGGCCTTTGCGTCGGCATCGGACGGAAGCGCCGCCGTGTAACCAGCTTCTTCCACCGTGCGCACCAGATCGGGCGGGCGCACGTGACCCGGGTCGTACGCAACAGCTGCCAGCTCGGTCGCGTAGTTGACGCTCGCGGAAACACCTTCGAGCTTGTTGAGCTCCTTCTCGACCCGCGCTGCGCAGGAGGCGCAGGACATGCCGCCGATCTCGAGCTCGAGGCGGCTGGGAGTTTCGACCGAAGTCATCGAGCCATGATACCCCGAGGGGGTACCAGGCTCGGGCTAGCCTTTAGCGCCTTCGGGCGGCGGAGGCTGCATGGTCGCCCCGGGGATCGGGAACGGCCGGGTCTTCGGCTCGGGCTTGCGCTTCTTTTCGGCTTCAGGCTCGGGCTCCGTCTTCGGCGCCGGGGTCTTCTCAGCGAAGACCGATTCCTCGTCCTCGCCGGCGAGCAGGCGCTCGAACTGCTCCTTGTCGATCGTCTCGCGCTCGATGAGGATCAGCGAGATCCGGTGCAGCTCGTCGCTGTGCTCCTTGAGCACCTCGGTTGCCGTCATGTGGGCTTCCTCGATCACGCGGCGGATCTCGTCGTCGATCTCGCGCGCGATCTCCTCGGAGTAGTCGGGCTCGTTGCCCATCTCGCGGCCGAGGAACGGCATGTCGTGGTTGCGACCCAGCACGCGCGGGCCGAGCTTCTCGCTCATCCCGAAGCGCATGATCATCTGCTTCGCGGTGTGCGTGACCTTCTCGAGGTCATTCGCTGCGCCCGTCGTGACCTCGTTGAACACGATCTCCTCTGCGGCGCGGCCGCCGAGCGTCATCGCCAACTGGTTCATCAAAGTCTGCTTCGTCGTCAGATACCGATCCTCGCGCGGTAGCGAGATCGTGTACCCGAGCGCCTGCCCGCGGCCGATGATCGAGATCTTGTGGACGTCCGACTCCCCGTCGAGGTAGTGGCCGACGATCGCGTGGCCGAGCTCGTGGTAGGCGGTGATCTTCCGCTCCTCCTCGGAGAAGAGACGCGTCTTCTTCTCCGGGCCGGCGATCACGCGCATGATCCCTTCCTCGAGCTCTTCCTGCTCGATCACTTTCTTGCCGCGGCGCGCCGCGAGCAGCGCAGCCTCGTTGACGAGGTTCGCCAGGTCGGCGCCTGTGAAGCCCGGCGTGCCGGCAGCCAGCGTGTCGAGATCGATCTCCGACGCGAGCGGCTTTCCCTTGGTGTGCACCGACAGGATCTTGCTGCGTCCGTTGCGGTCGGGACGGTCGACGACGATCTGCCTGTCGAAGCGACCGGGGCGCAGCAGCGCCGGATCGAGGATGTCCGGCCTGTTGGTGGCCGCGATCAAAATAATGTTGTCCTTCAGCTCGAACCCGTCCATCTCGACGAGCAGCTGGTTCAAGGTCTGCTCACGCTCATCGTGACCGCCGCCGAGCCCCGCGCCGCGATGGCGGCCGACCGCGTCGATCTCGTCCATGAACACGATGCACGGCGAGGCCTGCTTGGCCTGCTCGAAGAGGTCACGCACGCGCGAGGCGCCGACGCCGACGAACATCTCGACGAAGTCGGATCCTGAGATGGAGAAGAACGGCACGCCGGCCTCGCCCGCGACCGCGCGCGCCAGCAGCGTCTTGCCGGTACCGGGCGGCCCGTACAGCAGCACACCCTTGGGGATGCGCGCGCCGAGCGCCTGGAACTTCTTCGGGTTCTCGAGGAACTCCTTGATCTCCTGCAGTTCCTCGACCGCCTCCTCGACCCCGGCGACGTCCTTGAACCCGATCTTCGGCGAGTCCGGCGTCATCCGCTTCGCGCGCGACTTCCCGAAGGACATCACCTTCGAGCCGCCGCCCTGCACCTGGTTCATCAGGAAGATCCAGAAGCCGAACAGCAACACGAACGGCAGCAGCGACGTGAGGATCGACCACCACGGTGAACCGCCGGTCCCCTTCGAATCGAACTGCACGCCGTGGTCGGACATCTCCGTCTGGAGGTTCGCCGCCGACTGGTCGCCCGGATAGTGGACGGTGCCCTTCTTGCCGTCCTTGAGGGTGTAATTCAACGCCTGCTTGTTCGGGTTGAAGACGATCTGCTGGAAATCGCAGCTGTTCAGGACCTTCGGGTCGCAGGCCACGATCTTTTGCTGGACCTGAGAGAGCGTCAGCTTCGAGGTGGGCTGGCTGTGGCCGCCCAGCGTCTGTAGGGCGAGCCAGACGAGCGCCGCGATAATCACGAGCGGGAAGAGCGCGCTGCGGAAGAATCTATTCACTAGACCTCTTTCGGCAGGGTACCAGCCTAGGTTTGAGCTACAGCAGCCCCAAACGGGGGTGATCGGGCTAATTCAGGCGCCCTCGGGCACCAACTCCGAATCCAATACGCCCACATAGGGCAGGTTCCTGTATCGCTCGGCGAAATCCAGCCCGTAGCCGACGACGAAACGATTCGGGATCTCGAAGCCGATGTAGCGGACGGGAACGTCGATTTCCCGCCGGTCCGGCTTGGTCAGGAGGGCGCAGACCTCGAGAGTGGCGGGCTCGCGGGCCTCGAGGTTCCGCATCAGGTAGGAGAGGGTCAGCCCCGAGTCGATGATGTCCTCGACCACGAGGACGTTGCGGCCCTCGATGTTGATGTCCAGGTCCTTGAGGATCCGGACGACCCCCGACGAGTCGGTCTGGGCCCCGTAGCTCGAGATCGCCATGAAGTCGATCTCGCAGGGGATCGCGAGCGTCCGCATCAGGTCGGCCATGAAGAAGACGGCGCCCTTGAGGACGCCGATCAGCAGCAGGTCCCGGCCGGCGTAATCGGCCGAGATCTCCTCCCCGAGCTCGACCACCCGCGACCGCAGACGGTCCTCGTCGATGAGGACAGCCGAAACGCCGCGCTCGAGCTCAGTCTGGGACACGTTCGACGCGCACTCCTTCCGCCTCGACGATGCCCGGCACTGCGACCACATCCTCCCCGCGCACGACGAGAGGCCACGACTCGCGTGCGGAACGGGGGATCTTCGCGTCGACGAACACGTCCTGGATCTTCTTCGATCTCCCAGCGAGCCGATCGCCGGCGCGCCAGGCTCGTACCTTAAGGCCTGGGAGCTTCGAGGCGATCCGCCATTCGCCCCAGAGCACCTCGCCGTCGAGTGCGACCGGCGTGCGCTCGAGCCAGACGCGGTCGTACTCGCGCACGGCGGTCAGGCCGGCGCCGAGGTCGAGCCGCCTCGACCCGGCTGTCGACGCGAGCAGCTCGTCGAGCGCTGTCGGCTCCCCGTCCGCGAGGCGAAGCAGATTGCTTTCGGCGGCGGGATGCAGCTCGCGCAGACGCGGGAGGATCTCGTCGCGGATCAGGCCGCGCTTCGTGTCGCTGTTGGACTCGTCGGTCCGGAACTCGAGCCCTTCCGCACGGCAGTACTCCTCCGTCTCATCGCGCCAGACGGAGAGCAGAGGACGCACGACGCGGTCCTCGCGACGCACCTTGATCGCCTTCGCCACCCCGCTCGCGACGAGCTTGTACAGGATCGTCTCGACCTGATCCGAGGCTGTGTGGCCGGTAGCCCGGAGACGGTCGGTCGCGAACGAGTACCGGCTCCTGCGCCAGTCGTCCTCCGTCAGCCCACCGCTGCCGTCGACCACCTCCGCGCCGAAGCGCTCGGCGCAGAAGCGCGCATCCTCGTCCGAGGCTGCGCCCCGCAAACCGTGGTTCACGTGCAGAGCCGAAACCCGATAGCCGAGCTCCGACAGGACGTGCCAGAGGCAGGTCGAGTCGGCGCCGCCGGAGACGAGGCAGGTCACGTCCCCACCCGGCGCGATCAGATCGTGCCTGCGGACCAGCTCCTCGACCCGTTCGCGCAGCCTCGCCGTGTCCACGAGAACAGGGTAGACAGGCGGGGGATTGCCGGCCACGGTCCGCCGGCCGATGTTCCGGACATGGCCGAGTTCTTTCAGGCCTGGCGGAAGCGCCAGTCCGAGAAGCAGGCTGCGGAATGGATCGACGAGCAGGAGGAAGCCCGCCGCGCGGTGCAAGAGCTTCCCGACGTCCTGCGAGACAGGGCTCGCCTCGCCGTCGAGAAGCTGATCGACGGCCCCGATGCCGAGGTCGAAGGAGCGCTCGAGGAGCTCGACCACCTGCTCGAGCCGCACCCCGACCTGAGGGACCGCATCTTCCGGCTCCGCGTCGTCGACGACGCCGTCGAATTCCTCAAATAGCCTGAGCTAGAGCAGGGGTGAGACGTCGCAGCCGCGCTTGGCGAGTGCGGGCTTCGCCTGGGACAGGATGTCGTGCGCGAAATTCGCCAGCCCATAGGCCCGGTAGATGTACTTGCCGGGATCGTGGTGATGCTTGTCGGCGCGGATGGCCCGACCGTACTCCAGGAACATCGCGCGCAGGATCTTCTGCGTTTTCGAAAGTGACGGATCGCTCGGATTCGTGTTGAGCAGGCTCGTGACCGCGGAGTCCGTCTGCAAGATCACGTCGTCGGCCTGAGCGTCGCCCTGAAGGTAGTCCTGCGAGAGCGTGCCGAGGGCCGCCATGTTCAGCTCCGCGGCACCGAGGAACTGGCGGTCGGTCGCCGAGCAGGTGTGGCTGACGGCAGCCTTGCCGGTTCCCGTGTTGTCGAGGACGACGAAAGAGGCCACGACGAAGATCGCCATAGCAAGTCCCGCGGCCGCAGTGATGCGGGGCTTCACGCTCCCTACTTCGGCGTCGAAGCAGAGGAGACTTCATCACCCGTTTGGGTGCGTGGTCGATGTCTTGTGACATAGGACGCAAACTGCTGGGCGGCCCACCGCAGGACCCACACGGCGAAGGCGAGCCGCAGGAGGCGGATCAAAAGATCAGCGACCGGTACGAGCCGTGCCGCTGCATTCCGATCGCTTCGTAGACGCGGATCGCCGGTGCGTTCTCCGGCCGGACGAAGAGGCAGACGGTCGGCACGCGCTCGAGCAGCAGCCGGCAGAGATCCCGCATCCCGCGCTGCCCGTAGCCCTTGCGGCGCGCAGGCGGATCCACCCAGACCTGTTGCACCTGCACCGCCGCCGGTGTCCACGCCGAGGCCTCCGCTTTGAAGAGGATCGTCCCGCGCTCGACCCACAGCCACGAGCGTCCCTCCTCGATTTGCGAGCGCGTGCGCCAGCGGAAGCCCTCGGCATCGCGGGCCATCGGATCGACCCCGATCTCCTCCTCGTGCGCAGCAGCGCTCGCGGGCAGCAGCAGCGGGAAGTCCTTATCCGTCGCCGGCCGGAGCCCGGTGTCGCCGGCAGGCGGCGGTTCCGAGATCGCGTACACCGGTTGCCCCGGGCGGTCGTTTCTCGGCGTCGGCATCAGCCCCGCGAGATCGTCCCAGAGCTCATCGACCGCGCGCTCGTCGCCGATGATCATGCGCGCGCGGCCGCGGGAGGCGGCTTGCGCGAAACGGCCGCACTCCGAGCCGGAGGGAACGACGTTCGCGCCGACGTGGCAGAGAGCGGTCAAGCGGCCGTTGTCGGCGAAGGCGCTGAACCGTCCCAGCCGACGCCGGGCAACGTCCTCGAGGAAGACGCGCTCCACGGGGTCCTCGGCGCAGAACTCGAGGATCTGCTCGAGCCGGGGCTCGATCGCACCTTTCACTGCCCCAATAGTCGCACGGGTTAGGGTTGCGCCCTCATGCCGATCCACATTCGAGCCGAGCCGGGGGAGTACGCCGACGCCTGCCTCCTCCCCGGCGATCCGCTGCGTGCGAAGTACATCGCGGAGACCTACTTCGACAACCCGGTCGAGAAGAACTCCGAGCGCGGGCTCCTCGGGTACACGGGTATCTACGAGGGCAAGCCGGTCTCGGTGCAGGGCACCGGCATGGGGTGTCCGGGCGCGACGATCGTCTTCGAGGAGCTGATCCAGCTCGGCGTGAAGAAACTGCTGCGCGTCGGGACGTGCGGGGGGCTCCAGGCCCACCACGAGCTGGGCGACTTGATCGTGGCTCTGTCCGCCGTCGCCGACGACCGCACCGCCGATCACCTCGTCGGGCACGAGCCGCACTGTCCGACCGCGAGCTGGGAGCTCATCCACGCCGCCGTGCACGCGGCCAAGCAGATGGGCCAGTCGATGCATGTCGGCCCCATCGTCTCGAGCGATGTCTTCTACAACCCCGACGAGAACCAGTACGAACGGTGGTCGAAGCGCGGCGTGCTGGCGGTGGAGATGGAGGCCTCGGCGCTCTTCACAGTCGGTGCGCTCCGCGGTGTCCAGTCGGGGTGTCTCCTCACCGTGAGCGACATCGTCGTCGAGGGTGAGTTCAAGCGCATCACCGACGAGGAGCTGCGGGCGGCTGTCGACCGGATGACGCGCGTCGCGCTCGCGACGGTCACGGCCGACGAGAAACACTGAGTAAGACCGTCTTTCTGATCAACCCGGCGTCGGCGAACGGCTCGACCGGTAGGCGCTGGCCTGAGATCGCCCGGCGTGCGGCGGCGGCAGGGCTGACCGGAGATGCGCTCTTCTCGCGCTCGGCCGGCGAGCTGACGGAGCTTGCGGGCCGCGCTGCGGACGAAGGCGCCGAGCTGTTGGTCGTCGTCGGAGGCGACGGATCGGTGCACGAGGTGGCGAACGGGATCGCCGGACGCAGCGGGGTCGAGATCGCGCTGATCGCGCGCGGGACCGGCTGGGATTTCGCCCGCTCGCTCGGCCTCCCGCGCAACATCGACCGCGCCATCGACGTCGCCCTCTCCGGCGAGACCCGGACGATCGACCTGGGCCGCGCGACCTACCGGCTCTGGGCCGGCGGCGAAGGACAGTCCCTCTTCGCGAACGTCGCGAGCGCAGGAATGAGCGGCGCGATCGCCCAGCGTGCCAACGACAGCTCCAAGGCACTGGGCGGCAAGGTCTCGTACGTCTGGGCGACGTTCGCCGTCTTCGCACGCTGGTCGAGCAGCGAGATCGAGGTCTCCGTGGACGGCGAGACTCGCCGAGCCCGGATGCACGACGTCATCGTCTCCAACGGCCCCTACGTGGGCGGCGGCATGAAGATCTGTCCTGATGCCGAGCCCGATGACGGGATCTTCGACGTGCTCCTCATCGGCGACCTGACGAAACGGGATCTGGTGCTGACGATGCCGAAGATCTATCGCGGCACGCATCTTCCCCACCCGAAAGCCGAGCTCCTGCGCGGCTCTCAGGTAACAGTCGACGCAGCCGATCCGCTCCCGATCGAGCTCGACGGCGAGCAGCCGGGAACAACGCCCGCACGCTTCGAGATCGTCCCGCACGCCCTGCGAGTCCGCGTCCCGCGGCACTAGTCCCGTGACGTACTCGTTGCGGTTTCGTACCCGTGCCTGGCACCGGTACGACCGCGAGAGCGCCACGCCTGCTCAGGGGCCGTGCTTGTCCTGTGACACACGCGTTAGCGTTTCGTACCCGTGCCTGGCACCGGTACGAGGCCGAAAGCGACGCGCCGGTCTCTAGCTGCCGGTGGTGCGCTTGCGCGCAGCGGTGGAGCGCTTGGCCGAGGAGGTCTTCCGCGAGCTCGCCGTTCCCTTGCCCTCGAGCTTGTCGAGCCGCCTCTCAATCGCGGTCAGCCGCTTCGCGAGCCGGTCGATCGCACGGACGCTCTTCTGCAACTCGTCCACGCGGTCCCGGAGCGTCCCGAGCGCGCCGACCACCTTGTCTGCCCCGGGTGCGCTGCCAATCCGCTGGATCGCGTCCTCGCCCGCTCCGGCGAGCCGTTCCACGATGTTCTTCTGTCTGGGCCTAGGCATGGCCCTATCGTGCCAGTTGCGATGGCCGCCCGTCGTGCCTACGCTCATCGCGTGAAAGGAGCCGCCGCCCTGCTCGCGCTCCTTGCCTGTGTCGCCGCCTCGGCCGGAGAGGCCAAGCGCACGCCCGTCACGATCCGCGTCATGACGCGGAACCTCTATCTCGGGACGAACCTCGACGCGATCGTGCAGGCGAAGTCGACCAGCGAGGCCTTCTCGGCCGTCGAAAAGGGCTGGGCCAACGTCCAGGCCAACGACTTCCCGACCCGCGCACGCGCGATCGCCAGGGAGATCGCGAGCGCAAAGCCGGACTTCGTGGGCTTCCAGGAGTTGTCGCTGTACCGGACGCAGACGCCCGCCGACTTCACGGTGACGCCGGCGACAACCGTCGTGCTCGACTACGCGAAGGAGCTGCGCAAGGCGCTGGCCGCCCGGAAGCTGCACTATCGCTTCCTCGCGATCGGCAACGAGACGGATGCGGAGCTGCCGAGCGGCGATCCGCCGAACATGGACATCCGGCTCACGATCCGAGACGGCCTGCTCGTGCGGATCGACAAGAAGATCAAGATCAGGCGCGTCCGGACGGGTCTCTACTCGACCACGACACCCCTCTTCCGAGGCTTCGTCATCGCGAAGCGCGGCTGGGTGCTCGCGGACGCGACCGTCGGCGGGCGGACCTTCCGGGTGGTCACGACGCATCTCGAGTCGTTCAACGACACGTCCCAGGTCGCGCAGGGGAAGGAGCTCGTTGCTCCCGGCGGCCCAGCGGCGACAAGCCTGCCGACCATCCTGCTCGGCGACCTCAACTCGCGGGCCGACGGGACGAGCACCCCGACGCACGCGAACCTACTCGGGGCGGGGTTCCAGGACGCGTGGCCGCAGGCGCACCCCGGCGAGATCGGGCTCACGTGCTGCCACGGCGACGACCTGCGCGACGTCGGCGGCCCGTTCTACAGCCGCATCGACTACGTCCTGACGCGAAACGGTTTCAGGGCCGTGGCTGCGGGAATCGTCGGCGAGGCTCCCGGCGACCGGCTCAACGGCCTCTGGCCCTCGGACCACGCCGGCGTCTGGGCGCGGTTGCGTCTCCCCTAGTTCCGGATCAGAACCGGCGTGCCGCTGAGCGCCTGGTCGAACAGCTTCGTCAGCACCGCGTTCGGAACGCGAATGCAACCGTTCGAGACGGCCTTGCCGATCGACGACGGGGCGTTGGTGCCGTGGATCGCAATCGGGCCGCCCTGCGTCCAGCCGGTGAGGACGTTCGAGAACGCTGAGACACCGACCGCACCAGGGCCGAACGGGCCGCCCGTGTCCGTGGGAATGAGGCGCTGGTTGACGTAGAAGCGGCCCGTGGGAGTCGGCGTCGCCGGGGCTCCAACGGCGGCCTTCGAGCTCAACACCAGCTCGCCGCCCTTATAGAGCCTGACCCGTCTCTCCGACAGGTCGACGACGATCCGGGTCGAGACCTTCGCCACCTCCACCTGAGCGGCCGGGACCCATGCGGTCACCCCGTTGGGCCGCTTCGGGATCTGGACGAGGTACGACCTCGGCTTGCACCTGGCATCGACCAGCGCGCCGCGGATCGAGAAGATCGTGGGGACGCGATTGACGTTCAGCCTCTGGAAACTCGCAAAGGCGTGTGCTCCCGGCCGGCGAGAGACCGTGGCCCGCGAACGCACGATCGCCGTGTACGCCAGCCGTGTCGAGCCCAGCCTCTGGATCGAGCCCGGGGCGCACACGGGCGCCTTGGCAGCGATGTCCGCCGCGACGTCGGGGCGGTCTTCGTTTCCGCCGCAGCCCCCCAAGAGGGTGAGGCCGACCGCCGGGACGACGGCGAGGGCGCGCACGCAGCAGAGGGTATAGGTGCAAAAAGGGTGTGAAGGTTCGGTGAACATCTGCCGACAACATTCCTTGACGACCGAACGTCTGATTACTCTGAGAGGAAGTAATGACGCTTCGCAGGCACAAGCACACCGCGATCACCATTCATGCAATCCGGCAGCGCGCCGGAGTCCCGTATCACGTGGAGCGCAAGGTCTGCTCGAACTGCAGCCGGCTCCTCGAAGAGAAGACCCTCAAGCGCGCCGCAGCCTAGACCTCTTCGGCCAGGGCCGAGAGCGTCTCGCCGGCACCGGCATCGATCCGGATCGATGCGAGGTGGTCGAACGGCGTCGGCCTGCGATTGACGATCGCCACCGCCCCACCCGCAGAGACGGTCTCGGCGGGCAGCCCCGCCACTGGGTGGACCTCGAGCGACGAGCCGACGACGAGCAGGAGGCCGGCCCGCTGGGAGAGCTCGACCGCGCGGTCGATCGCTGCGGCCGGCAGCAGCTCCCCGAACATGACGACGTCCGGCTTCAGCACCGCTCCGCAGCGGGGGCACGGCGGCGCCGGCGCGTCCTCGAGCGCGGCGATGACATCCTCGAGCGGAACCCGCTCTCCGCACTCGAGGCAGCTGGCCGAGCGGATCGAACCGTGCACCTCCACCACCGCCTTGGAGCCGGCGCGCCCGTGGAGCCCGTCGATGTTCTGTGTCACGACCGCCTCGACCAGCCCGCGGCGCTCGAGCTCGGCGAGTGCGAGGTGGCCCTCGTTCGGGTCTGCCGTCGTGAGCAGCTCGAACCGCAGCGCGTAGAACTCCCAGACCTTCACGGGATCCCGCCGGAAGGCGGCGATCGTCGCGTATTCCATCGGGTCGTACTTCGCCCAGATTCCGCCCGGCGAACGGAAGTCGGGGATGCCGCTCTCCGTCGAGATGCCGGCGCCGGTGAGGACGACGCAGGGTTGACGCTCGCGGATCAGCGCCGCCAGGTCGGAAACGGTGTGTGCCACAGCCGTAGAGTGACGCGCGTGGAGGGCTTCCGCTTCAGCACCGACGTGACGGTCCGCTTTGCAGAGACCGACGCTCAGGGAGTCGCGCACAACGCCAACTACCTCGTCTGGTTCGAGGTCGCGCGGGTCGCCTATCTCGCCGAGTACGCGGGCGGGTACTCGGCCATCCGCGAACAGGGGTTCGAATCCTTCGTGCTCGAGTCGCACGTCCGCTACCTGCAGCCCGCCCGGTTCGACGACAGGCTCCGCGTCCACACACGCATGGAGGTTCGCGGCGTGCGCTTTCGCTTCGATTACGAGATCACGCGGGACGGCGACGTGATCGCGAACGGCTGGACCTCGCACGCCTGCGTCGATGCGAAGACACTCCGGCCGACACGAATCCCGCAGAACCTGGCGGACGCGATCGCTAGGGCCGAGGCGTCGTCGTAGTAGTCGTCGTCTTCTTGGTGGTTGTGGTTGTCGTCGTAGTCGTGTCGGTCGTCGTCGTGTCCGTCTGATCCTTGGGGCGCTTCTTCGTGCCGACCCGGATGATCTTCATCTCGCCGCGATACGACGAGTAGAACGTCGTGTCGAAGAGCAGCTTCCCGTCTGCGTCGTAGACCTTGCGCTCGTTGCTCGTCTTGAGGGACGGCGATCCCTTCTCCTCGACCACGGTCTGCCCGACGAAGAGCGACGGATCCGGAACCTTCTTGACGGGCGGTGGGCCGGTAACGACGAGCGGGGCCGTCTCGCTGACGACCCGGCGGTGCACCGGCGTCCCGTACAGCGCGACGGTGAGCGAGGACGATCCGACCCAGGTCCGCAGCAGCAGCCAGTGACCGGTGTCGTTCGTGAACTTGAGATCCGTGTCCGGGTAGTTGACCGTCGCATCGCGGCCCTGCGGGTAGTGGCTGATGTACAGGGCGTGATTCGTGCGCGAGACGATCGGCAACCCGGCCTCGTACGCGGCGTTGAACACGGTCGTCGAAACCTGGCAGACACCACCCCCGAGACCGGTCTTCAGCTCGCCGTTGATGATCACCGGCGCCTCGAGGAAGCCCTTGTCCTCGGTGCGCGCGCCGGTCGCGCCGTTGAAGGAGAACGTCTCGCCCGGCGCGATCACGTGCTTGTCGACGAGGTGTGAGACCAGCTGAACGTTGTGGATCCTGTTCGGCTCGCCGCCGTAGAACGTCTGGTAGCTGGCGACAAGCCCGTTGATGTCCATGGCCTGCGCCTCTGCGGTCGTCCGGTCGGCGCTGACCCGCTCGACGGTGAGGTCGGCGTTCCGAAGCGTGGGTTCGGTCACGAGCGCGGCCCGCAGCACGGCCTTCGCGCTCCTCGGCACGTCCAACACATAGCCGGGCTGATCCGGGATCACCCGAATGCCGCCTTTGCCGACCGCCCAGTCGGCGTCTACCGGAGTGCGGTCGACGCGCTTGGCGAGTGCCGAGAACCAACTGCTCGCTCCGGCGCCGCCGATCCGGAGATCGCGCCTTCCGTCGGCCGGCAGCTCGAGAATCCGGGCGATGCGCGGCGGGCGGAGATTCCAGCGTGTCGCGCCTAGGGTCAGATGGAGATGGGCCGAGAGGGCGGTACGCACCTCCGCCTGCACGACTCTCAGATCGCCGGCGTTGATCTTCGGCTGATCGAGGTCGATCGGCAGGCCGACGGGCTCACGCTTGAGGCTCGCCAGCGCTCGCACGATCGTGGCGGCGGCGGCGTGGCGGTCGAGCACGTGCCCGGTGCGGCTCGGGACGATCTGGGGCCTGAGACCGCGCAGCACGATCGACGCCTCGCGGTGCGGGACGTTCACCGCGGCCGCGATCTCGTCGAGCTTCCTTTCCAGGGCGGCGTCGTAGACCTGCGTCGGCGGCGCGACGTCTGCTCCGAAGAAGCGCAGATCGAGCCTGCGGAAGCCGCGCAGCGGGCCGAAGCCGTTGCCCTGGCGGCGGACGGCGTCGACGGCAGCGCCCCAGTCCACGCGGATCCCGAGATGCCGTGGCTCCAGCCGCCACGTCCGCGAGCCGACGCGGAACGTCACCGGGACCGAGGCGAGCGCGTCCGCGCGGCGCTCGAGGGCGGAGCGCGCCTGATGCGGCGTCTTCCCGCCCACATCGATGCCTGCGATCCGGACGCCGCTGGCGAGCCGCGAGGGCGAGCCCGCAAAGGCCAGGCCGAGCAGCATCGCGGCGAGGCCGGCTACCGCCGCGAGGATCGCGGTTCGCTGCCAGAGCAGACGGCGCTGGGCGCGCGTCTTCCTGCGACGCCGCCGGGGGCGAGGCCGGACCAGGGAATATTTGCGCCGAGCAGGCAAGGTTGCGAAGTCTAGCCACGGTCTGGCGGGTTCTTTCTGTTCGGAGCAGCCTGCCTAAAACGTGAAGAGCTCGATCCCGCCGCTGACGTTGAGGCCGACGCCGGTGATGTACGACGCGAGGTCGGAGCAGAGGAAGACGATCGCATTCGCGACGTCCTGCGGTTCTCCGGCCCGTCTCATCGCCGTGCGCTGCACCATCCGTTCGTTCATCGCGGGATTGCCGAAATTGAACGCCTCGGTGCCGATCACGCCCGGCACGATCGCGTTGCACGTGATCCCGTGTCTTGCTCCCTCGAGCGCCAGCGTTCGCGTCAGCCCGAGCAGCCCGGCCTTCGTCGTGGCGTAACTCGCCTGACCGAAACCACCGAGCGTTCCCGCGACGGACGCCATGTTCACGATCCGCCCCCACCCCCGCTCCTTCATGTGCGGCCAGACGGCCTGGGCGCAATTGAACGAGCCGGTCAGGTTCACGCGCAAGTCCCGCTCCCAGAGCTCTGGCACCTGGTCCGGAAGTTGGCCGACATGGTCGAGCGTGCCGGCGTTGTTGACGAGGATGTCCACCGAGCCGAACTCGTCAACGACGCGCCGCACCGTTTCTTCGACCTGGGCCCGGTCGGTCACGTCGCACTTGATCGCGGCCGAGCGGCGCCCGAGCTCCGAGATCTCCTTCGCCGTCGCCTCCGAATAGACGAAGCCCTGCGCACGCGCGGCCTGCGCTAGCGGACCGTAGCCTTCGGCCTCCTCGCCGGAATCGGACTCGACCTGGATGTCCGCGATCACGACGTCGGCGCCCGCGCGCGCGAGCGTCAGTGCGTCGGCTCGACCGAGCCCGCGGGAACCACCTGTGACGAGTGCGACCCGACCCGAGAGGTCGATCTCAATCACGCGGCATGAGCAGTTCGCGCGCTATGACCAAGCGTTGGATCTGGGACGTGCCCTCGTAGATCTGGTACAGCTTGGCGTCGCGCATCAACTTCTCGACCGGGTACTCCTTCATGTACCCATAGCCGCCGAAGACCTGCACAGCGTCGGTCGCGACCTCCATGCAGGTGTCTGCCGCGAAGCGCTTCGCGTACGAGGACTGCAGGGTCGCGCGTAGCCCCTGGTCGATCATCCACGCCGCCTGCCAGCAGAGCAGCCGCGACGCTTCGATTTTCGTCGCCATGTCGGCGATCATGAAGTTGATGCCCTGGTTCATCGCGATCGGCATGCCGAACTGCACGCGCTCCTTCGAGTACTGAGCCGCGTACTCGAACGCCGCGCGCGCGACTCCAACGGCACCGATCGCGGTGCCCGGACGCGTGAAGTCGAGCGTCTTCATGGCGATCTTGAAGCCCTCGCCCTCTTCGCCGAGGCGGTTCGCCGCCGGCACGCGGACGTCGGTGAACGAGAGCGCCGACGTGTCCGTGGAGCGCTGGCCCATCTTGTCGAGATGCTTGTCCACGACGACACCGCCGAGATCCGCCGGGACGACGAACGCCGTCAAGCCGCGATGACCCTGCGCCTTGTCCGTCGAGGCGAAGACCGTGGACCAGGCCGCATGGCCGGCGTTCGTGATGAACATCTTCGACCCGTTGAGGATGTAGCCGTCGCCGTCGCGTACCGCCGTCGTCTGAATGCCCGAAACATCGGAGCCCGCGTTCGGCTCGGTCAACGCAAATGAGGTGAGCAGCACCTCATCCACGAGCGGCGGTAGCCATTCGCGCTTCTGCTCCTCCGTCCCCGCGATGATCACCGGCCCGTGCCCGAGCCCGTTCGCCGCGATGGCCGTGCCGATGCCGGAACAGCCCCAGCAAAGCTCCTCGCCGATGAGCATGCCCTCGAAGGCGCCGAGCTCGAGGCCGCCGTAGGCCTCCGGAATGTGCACGTTCATCAGGCCGAGCTCGTGGGCCTTCGCGATCACGTCTGCGGGGTGCGTCGAGCCCTCGTCGTACTCGCGCTCCCGCGGGCGGATCTCGCGCTCGGCGAAGTCGTGCGCCAGGTCGCGCAGCGCCCTCTGCTCGTCCGTCAGACCGAACGAGACGCCGCCGGCGGTTCGTTCTTCGATCGTCGCCATAGCCCCAAGGGTACCTCGACTGACTGGTCAGTCAATCGCCAGTCGGAACCGTAGGACACGCACCACATGGGCGTCCAGCTCGCCGCTGCGGGCGAGCGGAAGAAGGACGCGAATCGCGCGCGTCGCGTCCCTTCCGCTCGTGAACAGGAGCAGATCCGCACCGGCCCTGGCGGCGGCAACCGCCCAGTCCTGCGCATGGCCGCGGACGACGTCGAGCGAGTCCGTGATCGCGACACCCTCGAACCCGAGGTCGCGCAAGAGACGATACGCAGCCGGCTCGAGCGCCGCTCGGCGCGGGCCGAGAGTCGGATAGACGCCGTGACCGACCATCACGCACGGCGCGCCCGCCTCGACCGCAGCACGATACGGCGCAAGGTCGGCGTCGCGGACCTGACCGACGACGTACGGATGCTCATCCGTCGAAAAGCGCAGCGAGCCGAGGCCCGGGAAGTGCTTGACGCACGAGCCGGCGCCGCCCGCCGCGAGCCCGCGCGCAAACGCGACGCCGAAGGGCGGGGAGCGAAACTGCCGCGATCCGAGCGGGCCGTCCGGGAGGTCGAGCACCGGTGCAAGGTCGACGTCGACGCCGGTGCGGCCCAGTGCACGCCCCGTCGCCGCGCCGGACTCGAAGGCCTCTGCCTTGCTCCGCACCGCGCGGGCCGACGACCGCGGCGGCAGGCGCGGAAAGGTCTTCACCTTCCCACCCTCCTGGTCGACGAAGACGAGCGCGCCGGAAGGCCTGGCGGCGTCGCGGGCGTAGCCCTGCACGATCACGCCCCCCACACCCGGAGGAGCCGGTAGCCCGGAGACGACGACGAGGGCCGCCTTCTGCTGCGGCGTCAACCCCAGCATCGTGGCCATGGTGATGACGGCGGCAACGCCCAAAGCCTCCGTAGACTAGGCCGTCATGGACTTCGAGCTCAGCGACGAGCAACGGCTGCTCCAGGACACGGTTCGACGCTTCGTAGACGACCGGATCCTGCCCAACGCCGTCGAGAACGACATCAACCACTACCTCGACCTGGGGGCGATAGAAGGGATGGCCGAGCTCGGGATCCTCGGGATCGTGATTCCGGAGGAGTACGGCGGCGCGGGGCTCGACTTCGTCTCCGAGGCGCTCGCCTGCGAGGAGATCGAACGCGGCGAGGCCGCCTTCCGGACGCTGATCTCAGTCCACGTCGGGCTCAACTCGCTCGCACTGCTGAAGTACGCGTCCGAGGAACAGAAGCAGCGCTGGCTCGTCCCGCAGGCAAGTGGCGAAAAGCTCGCGTGCTTCGGCTTGACCGAGCCCGCCGCGGGCTCCGACGTTGCCGCGATGAAGTCGACTGCGCGGCGCGAGGGCGACGTCTACGTCCTCAACGGCTCGAAGAACTGGATCTCGTACGCGAACGTGGCCGACCATGCGCTCGTGTTCGCGAAGACGGATCCCGCTGCAAAACACAAAGGGATCTCCGCATTCGTGATCGAGCGCGGCATGCCGGGCTTCACCACAGCGGACACGGAGCACAAGCTCGGCATCTGGGCCGGCTCCACCGGCGAGCTGTTCTTCCAGAACGTAGAGGTTCCCGCGGAGAACATGATCGGCGAAGAGGGCCAGGGCTTCGAGATCGCGATGTACGGACTCGACCAGGGCCGCTTCACGGTCGCCGCCGGCGCGGTCGGCGTCATTCGTGCGTGCCTCGAGCGCTCGACCGAGTACGCGCGCGAACGAGAGACATTCGGCGAGCCGATCGGGAAGTACCAGTTCGTGCAGGACATGATCGCCGAGATGGTGCTCGGCTACGAGACGTCGAAGCTGCTCGTCATGCAGGCGGCCTGGATGAAGGACCAGGGAATGCGGACCACGCGCGAGACGTCACTGGCGAAGTGGCACGCGACCGAAGCCGCGTTCCGCGCGGCCCATCTCGCCATCCAGGTGCACGGTGCCTACGGCTATTCCGCCGAGTACGGGATCGAGCGGTACTTCCGCAACGCGCGCGCGCCAATCATCTACGAGGGCACGACCCAGATTCACAAGATGATGCAGGCCGAGCACGCGCTCGGCTTCCGCGCGCTGAACGGTCGCGACGGCGACGTCTCGCCGCTGTGCTCGTGGGCGCCGGCACTGTCCCCCGTACACGCCCGCGGCTAGCAGTCCGCCGCTAGGGACCGCTGTAGTCGAACGGGCCGACCGCGGTGTATTTCCCGGGATGCTCGAAGGCCACCTCGTCCGACAGCCGATACGTCGTCGACGAGCCGAAGTCGCCCTCCTTGAACACGATTCCCTCGGGAAGCCGCGCGCCCGGGTGCACCTCCGCCCCGGTTACCGGGTTCTTGATCGTCTCGGACACGACCTCGAACGAAGCGCCCGCCTTCACGCGTGAGTTCACGCCGTCGAGCTGAACGTCGTAGGGCACCGGCTTGGGCCCGTGGACAGTCGGCCAGGTCCAGGCGAGCACCCCCCAGGGCCCTCCGACATCGCCACTGACGAGCGCCGCGATCGCGTCGCGCTGCGCCTGGTCGGCGCGCTCGTCGACCAGGATCACCGCCTCGCCGTTGCCCTCGTGGATCGCGCTCGGCCAGTTCACGGCAACTGTGAAGTTCAGATCGTCGAGCGCCGTGTCTCCGAAAGCACCACGATCGATGTGCCACGTCCAGCTCCCCTCACACTTCCCCTGCGTCGGGAGAGCATTGAAGTTGCACGGACAGCCGTAGTCGCAGTTACACGCAATAACGACCGTCCCCTTGAGGTCCCAGTCCATCAACTCTCCTTCCTGGCCGAGCACGCTAGCGCCTTCAGCGATCGATTCTAGAAGCCGACCTCTTCCGGCGGCGGGAGCGGGCTCTGCGGCAGTCCGGGGCGTGGCTCACCCAGGTTGTACTCGCGCGGCGCGACGTCGTTCGGGCCTTCGGGATAGAAGAGCGAGGCAAGCACCTGGATGTGCCGGCGCCCGACCCCGAGCTCGAACTGCCCGCCGCCGTACATCTGGATCCCGTTTCCGGCGCAATGCTCGATGCACTCCAACAGCCGCTCGATCGTGCCGAAACGCGACGGCTTGATGTTGACCCAGCCGGGCTCCACCGGTAGGGCGCGGACGTCGGCGACCGAATGGATCGGCGCGTCGAAGCTCAGCCTCGCCTCCTGCCCTTGCAAGGCGGCGCCGCACTCGCCGTCGAGGGACGCGTCCTCCAACACCGCATCTGGAAAGAGCTCGACGGCAGCGCGATACAGCACAGGATCCGGCACGACGTCGACAGGCGTGCCCGTGTAGTACGCCTTGAAGTCGAGGACGCGAACTCGACCAGTTGCCGCGAGGCGCTCCATGAATGGCCTGTCCCAGTCGTTCTCCGGATCGAGCTTCAGCTCGAGCCTCGGGTTGTGCTGCAACCAGGCGAAGGCATCGCCGCGCGTCGAGACGACGAAACGGAGCGGGCGGTACTCGCGCCCGACGGCTGCACCGAGCGAAAGGTCGTTCTGGCGCAGCGCCAGGTCGAGCGCCGCGCTCTCGAAGGCCCAGCGCCGGTAATCCGCGGACGCCCCCATCTTCGGCTCCGCCTCGAACAGGCGCAGGCCGTCCAGTTGCGCCGAGAGCTCCCCGAGCGTCGTGCGCCCAGGAGGAGCGAGGTCGGGAAACCAATCGTGATCCTCCCCTGTGTACGTCACGTCCTCGCCACGGCCTTGCTCGCCTTCACCGCCGAGCACGACCGTGGTGGTGACGCGCGTGAACTGAGTCGAGACGTCGACGGACTTCCGTTCCGTGCCGAAGTCCTCGATGTTCAGCGCGAGGCCGCGAAGCTCGTCCCAGAACGCCATCAGCCGAGAGTCGGTTCCGGCTTGCCGGTTGGTTCTACGCGCATCAGGTGATACACGAGCGGGATCACGGCGAGGATCGGGATCCCGCAGACCGGCCACAGGATCTGGTAGCCGTCCGTGGCGTGCAGATACGGCCGCGCCAGGTCGATCGCGACACCGGCCACGGGCGCTCCGAGCAGAAGGCCGAGACCCTTTGTCGTCGTTGCAAGTCCCGAGATCGCGCCGCGGTGCTCCTGCGGCATCAACTTGAAGAGCAGCCCCCAGGCCAGCGTCATGACCATCCCGCCTGCGACCGCGACGGGAACGATCAGCGCGAAGTACCAGTTGTGCCAGGTCGTCGCGGTGCCCGCGACAAGGAAGCCACCGCCGTAGACGAAGGACGAGAAGAAGATCACGCGCGCGATCCCGAACCGGTCCCCGAGCCGCCCCGCGATCAGGGCGGCGACTACGTAGCCGGCCGCGACGGCGCCTAGCAACGCTGACGAGGTCGTCTTCGACTCGTGCAGCCCGTCGAGGACGTAGAGGACGACGAACGTGCGCGCCGCTGCGAACGCTCCTTCCCAGGCGGCATTCGCGAGGAGGAAGCGGCGGACCTCCGCCTCTTCCCAAAGGATGGTCCAGCTTCGCTTGAAATAGGCGCCGACTCCTTCGAACACCCGGCCGTGGCCACCATCCTCGCGCACGAAGATGATCGGCACCGCGCACGCCGCCGTCGTCACGAACGCGGCCAGAACGAAGGGCGCGGCGTGCCAGACCTTGAGCAGGAAACCGCCGCCCACGAGCGCCGCGCCCAGTGCGATCCCGCGCAGCACGTGCTGGATTCCTTGCGCCCGCCCATACGTCGAGGGCGGCAGAAGATCCGGATACAGACCGCGGTACGGCGGTTCGTAGACGTAGTAAGCGAAGAAGAACGCGAGGACGATCAGCGTCGTGGTCCAGAGATTCGGCATGAAGGGCATCAGCAGCAGGCAGAAGCCCATCGGGCCGAGCGCGGCGAGCATAAACGGGCGGCGGCGGCCCATCGGCGTGTGGAAGGTGTCGCTCCACGGACCGATCACGGGGGAGAGCATCAGCGCGAAGACTCCCTCTGCGCCGAGCACGAGCCCGATCAACGCACCTGACTCGGTGAAGCGGTGCAGCAGCGGCGGCAGGTAGGCCGCCGTCGTCGTGATCGAGAAGGCGAGGCCGAAGGCGCCGAGGCCGAGAGTCCAGAAGAGGCTGCGCCTGACGGTCTGCGAGCTCACCGCAGCTTCGGCCGTCAGCTGTGTCACTAGACCTTGGCTGTCTCGCGATCGACGGCCAGACCGCCGCAGATGACCTCGACCACCGTCTCCTCGGCGCGAGCAATCGCTAGTTCGCCGTCTTCGAGCTGGCCGAGCACCCAACCGGTGAGGATTTCCTCGAGCGCGCCGTAGAACACGTAACTGGCCATGCGCGGATCGAGGTCGGAGCGGAACTCGCCTTCCTGCTGTCCACGCACGATGACCCGTTCGATCCCGTCGAATGCTGCCTCGATCTCACCGATGCGCTGCTGGAGATGAGAGCTGCGCGTCACCTCGCGCACGAGCACACGCACGAGGTCGGGATCCCGCCGCCACGCCCGCAGCAGGATCTTCGCGATGCCGGCCAGCCGGTCGCGCGCGCACTCGTCGGTCTCCTCGACGGAGCGAACGGCATCGAGCACGTCGCGCCACGTCTCGCGGAAGATGGTCTCGAGCAGCTCCTCCTTGGAGCGGAAGTAGTGGTACAGCAGGCCGTGCGCGACGCCCGCCTCTTCGGCGATGTCACCCACGCGAGACGTGTGGTAGCCCTTGTGGGCAAACACCCGCACGGCGGCGTCCAGAATGAGCCGACGCTTGTCCTCCTGGCCTGTTGAACGGTCGGTCAACCGTGCCAGTGTAGTGCTACGGTCGCGCCCGTGGTGCTACGCGGCCTGCTGGTGGTCGACTTCACGCGCTACCTGCCCGGCCCCTTCGCGAGCCGCGAGCTTCTGCGGCTCGGTGCACGGGTCGTGCGGGTCGAGACGCCGGACGGCGATCCGCTCCGGTCGTTCGCTCCAGGCTGGGACGCCGCGCTCAACGCGGGCAAAGAATCGGTGGTTTGGGATCTCGAGCGCGATCCCGGGCTCGGGCCGGCGCTCGCCGCCCGTGCAGACGTCGTGCTGGAGGGCTTTCGTCCCGGCGTTGCAGACAGGCTCGGAGTGGGCGCGTCGGCGCTCCCGAAATCCCTCGTGTGCTGCTCCGTGACGGGCTTCGGTGCGGGGAACCTGCGCGCCGGTCACGACCTCAATTACGCCGGCTGGGCCGGACTGCTCGCGGACACCGCGCCGGCACTCCCGCCGGTGCAGCTTGCCGACCTCGCCGGCGGCTCGCTCTTCGCCGTCATCGAGATCCTCGCCGCCCTGATCGAGCGGCAACGCAGCGGGACCGGCGCGCACATCGTCGTCTCGATGACGCACAACGCCCACAGGCTCGCCGCCCATCGCCTCCGCGGAGAACCCGAGCGCACGCTCACTGGTGGCCTTGCCTGTTATCGCACCTACGAGACTGCCGACGGACGCTTCCTCACGGTGACTGCGGTCGAGTCGAAGTTCTGGCAGCGCCTTTGCGAGCTGATCGGCCGGCCGGAGCTGGTCGAGCGGCATTACCAGGAGGACCAGGAGGCGCTGGCCATGGAGCTCGCGACGGTGTTCCGGTCGCGGCCGCTCTCGGAGTGGCTCGACCTCTTCGAGGGCGAAGACGTGATGGCAGGCCCGGTCGCGACGCTCGCCGAGGCGTCGGAGTGGCTCGGAGAAGCGGTCGCATCGGGCAGCGCGGCCGCTCTCGGCGAGCACACGGAGCAGTGGCACGCAGACCTAGCCTCGTTCGAGGGATAGGCGCCGGCGCAGCCGACGACGATTTGAATCGCGGATGACTCCCGGCCGCGTCCTCTCCCTGCTCTGCCTCGCACTCTGCGCCTCGACGCTCGTCGGTTGCGCCGGCGGCGATGCCCTCGCGCTCGACCCGGTTGCGCAGGCCGCCAACACGACCGCGCAGACGACGTCATCGCGCTTCGAGTTTCGCGCCTCGCTCGCCGCGGGCAGCGTGGGTTCGCTCTCCTTCAACGGGAACGGCGTCTACGACGGCAAGAACAAGTCCGGCTGGATGAACATGCATTTTGCGCTGCCGCCCGCATATCAGGCCCAGATCGGCTCGACTGACCCGAGCATGGAGATGATCTTCGACGGCAGCCATGGTCTCGTCATGTACATGCGCTCGCCGCTGTTCAACAAGATCGTGCCGACGGGGAAGTGGGTGAAGATGGATCTCGAGAAGATCGCCAAGAAGGAAGGCGTGGATCTCGGCGCGATCATGAACGCGAACCAGGCCGACCCATCACAGTCGCTTCGCATGTTGATGGCTTCGAGCAACGCGCGTGTGACCGGATCGGAACGGATCCGCGGCGTGCAGACGACGCACTACGCTTTCAACATCGACTACAAGAAGCTCGCGCACGACAACAAGGCGTTCGAGAAGCTCCAGGAGGCTACGGGCTCGATCTCGGCCCCGGCCGAGGCGTGGATCGACGCCAAGGGCCGCGTGCGGCGGCTGGCAGTGGCGATGTCGCTGGGCGGGCAACTCGCGACGCCGATGACGCTGACGATGACCGAGGACCTCTACGACTTCGGCGTGCGCACTAACATCACCTCGCCGTCCGACGACCTGGTTGTCGACCTCTCCTCGCTAACCGGCTCTTAGCTCTCGTCGTTTCGGCGCGGCAGCGCGTCCGTGAGCTGGCCGAGCGCACGGGTGACCTCGCTCGGGATGATCCAGACCTTGTTGGACTCGCCCTGCGCGATCTGCGGCAGCACCTGCAGATACTGATAGGCAAGGAGCTTCGGGTCGGCGTCGCCTTCGTGGATCGCGCGGAAGACCGTGTCGATCGCCTTCGCCTGGCCTTCCGCCTGCAGGATTGCCGCCTGTCGCTGTCCCTCCGCCCGGAGAATGGAGCTCTGCTTCTCCCCCTCCGCGGTGAGAATTTGTGCCTGTTTCACGCCTTCGGCTTCGAGGATCGTGGCGCGCTTCTCCCGGTCGGCGCGCATTTGCTTCTCCATCGTCTCCTTGATCGACGCCGGCGGATCGATCGCCTTCAGCTCGACGCGATTGACGCGGATCCCCCACTTCCCGGTCGCCTCGTCCAGGACGCCGCGTAGCTGGTTGTTGATCTCGTCGCGCGACGTGAGCGTCTTCTCGAGGGCCATGCCGCCGATGACGTTGCGAAGCGTCGTCACCGTCAGCTGCTCGATTCCCTGGATGTAGTTCGCGATCTCGTAGGTCGCGGCCTTCGCATCGGTGACCTGGAAGTAGATGACCGTGTCGATGCTGACGACGAGGTTGTCCTCGGTGATGACCGGCTGCGGATCGAACGAGACGACCTGCTCGCGGAGGTCCATCATGTCCCGAATGCGATCGACGAAGGGCACGACGATCGCGAGCCCGGGCGTGAGGGTGCGCGAGTAGCGGCCGAGGCGCTCGACGACTCCGGCGCGCGCCTGAGGGACGATGCGAATCGTGCGGCCGAGCGTGAGCAGCACGAGCCCCGCGACGACGAGCAGAATGATCAAACCAGCCATGTCCTCACCTTTCTACTCGTAGACGAGAGCTGTTGCTCCCTCGATCTTGACGACCTCGACCCGCGTCCCGGGCTCGAAGACCTGATCCTCAATGTAGGCGCGCGCCGACCATTCCTCGCCGCCGATACGCACGCGGCCGCCATGGACGTCGACGCGCTGGAGGACGACGGCCTTCGTGCCCTCGAGGGCGGCGGTGCCCGTACGCAACGCCGCCGGCATGTGGAGATGCCGGCGGGCGATCGGCCGCAGGAACGCCACCGTGGCGATCGACCCGGCGATGAACACCAGTAACTGGGCGACGACGCCGACTCCGACGAGCGCGACGACGGCCGCCGCTACGGCTGCCAGCGCCACCGGGCCGAGGAAGAAGAGGCCGGGCGTAAAGATCTCGCCGACGGACAGGAGGACTGCCGCGATCGCCCAGATCAGCCACGCAGGCACAATGGAATCGTAATTGCGTTCAGGTGGGTCGCGCGAGACCGAGCGCAGCAGGCAGGCCGTAGAGATCTGTCAGACGCTCGTGGACGTCCGGGTGCCGCTCCTCGCGGTCGATCAGGATGGCGCGCATCCCGAGCGCCCGCGCACCCTCGACGTCCTCCTCGAGCGAGTCGCCGACCATGACCGCATCCTCGGGCGCGACGGCAAGCGCGGCGAGGGCCGCCTGGAAGATCGTGGGATGCGGCTTGACGCGCCCGTGCGAGCGCGAGTCGACGATCGCGTCCACGTCGAGGCGGTGGTGTGCTACGAACGCCTTCAGGTCGCGGATGCCGTTTGAGACGACGGCGATGCGGAGCCCGGCGCGCCTCAGCTCCTCGAGCACCGGCAGCACGTCCTCGAAGAGCTCGAAGTTCTCCGACACGCCCCAGCCTTCCTCGATCTCCGTCGCGCACTCGCTCGCGATCGCTTCGGGGCCGCCCATGCCGACGAAGATGTCCTCGGTGAAGCGGTGCCAGATCGACTCGTCGTGCAGCAGCTCCGGATGCCGCTTGAGGTTGAGGACCGCCGCCTCGCGCGCATCGTCGTAGCGGTTCGTGTCGAGGGTGATGCCGTGCCGCGCGGCGATACGCGCGTAGCGGTCCGCGGAGAGCTCGGGCCCGGGACGGCAGAGCGTGAAGTCGACGTCGAAGAGAACGGCGCGCAGGGACATCATTCGGACTCCAGCAGCCAGCGGACCGTCTGGGCGTGCTTTTGCCGGTAGCTCGTGCCGAGCGACCACGCAATCGTCTGGCCGATCGTCCAGCCGCGCGCGCGATCGCGGTCGAGCCCGAGCTCCGATGTCAGCCGGTCGAGCCGATAGAGGACGTCCCGCCGGCTGTGCCCGAGCTCCGGGTCGCGCACGATCGGCGCGACCGCGAATTCGCGCTCCCCGACCAGCGGTTTCGGGTCGATCACGAGCCACTCCTCACGCTGCGCTGCGAGGACATTGTCGCCGTGGAGATCCTGATGGAGGAGAACCTGCTCTCCCTGCGAGTGTGCGAGAGCCCCAAGGCGAGCGATGGCCGCGTCGAGGAGGTGACGCTCGAACGGCTTCCCCGCTTGTTCCCACTCGGTCGGCAGATAGTCGATCCACCACAGAGCTTCCTCTGCGAGAGGTCGAAACGGTTCCCGCACAGACTTCCACAGTCGCGGCAGGAGTCCGATCAGCACGTCGAGCGCGAGGTCCGGATCGACCTTCGCGAGCAGCGTGCCCGGGTCGCAGCGCTCGACGAGCATCGCCCAGCGCACCTCGTCGTACGCGAGCAGCCGAATGGCACCGTTCCCGTCCCAGACGCGGAGCGCTTCCCCTTCGTGTTCGGCCTCGCGGTGGGGGTAGATCACCTTGAGCACGGCTGGCGTGTCGTCGGGAAGCTCAGCACGCACGGTGTAACCCGCTGCGCCGGCCTCATAGGGGTCGCCCAGCCGCAGCCCCCACTCCTCGACGCATTCGGCAACGAGGTCGGGGACGTGCTCGAGCCAGACGCTGTGCGTCAGACTCGCGTCGGCCACCGGTACGCGTTCGGCTGCCTGTTCGCGAGCGACGGCAGCTTCGCGCGGATGTTCTCCAGGTGCGCACGATCGAGCTCGGCGGCGATCACGGTCTCCTCGTCCGGCGCCTGCGCGACGACCAGTCCCCACGGGTCGGCGATGAGCGAGCGCCCGTAAGCCGGCTTGCCCGGAAGCGTCTCGCCGATCTGGGCTGCGGCGACGACGTACAGCTGGTTCTCGATCGCACGCGCACGAAGGAGAACGTGCCAATGGTCCTTCCCGGTCGGCGTCGTGAAATGCGCGGGCACCGTGACGAGCTGAGCGCCTTCCAGGGTAAGAATGCGATACAGCTCGGGGAAGCGCACGTCGTAACAGATCGAGAGCCCGATCTTCCAGCCCTCGACGTCCGCCACGACCGGCTCGTCGCCCGGCTCCTCCGCCTCGGACTCGCGGTAGACGACACCGCCGACCTCAACGTCGAACAGGTGGATCTTCCGGTACGTCGCGACGATGTGTCCTTCGGGGTCGAACACGAGACTCGTGTTCGAGAGCTTCTCGCGCCCGTCGCGCCGTTCGGCGATCGAACCGCCGACGAGCGTGATGCCGTGCGCACGCGCCCACTCCGACATGGCGGTGACGGACTCGCCACCTTCGAGCGGCTCCGCGGTCGCGTGGTACAGGGCGGCGTCGCCGATTGCGTTCCACTTCTCGGGCAGCACGACGACGTCGGCACCGGTCGCCGCGGCCTCTGCGACGAGACGCTCGGCTTTCTCGAGGTTCGCGCTCTTGTCGGCGCGACTCGTCATCTGTACTGCTGCGACGCGGATCTTGTCCGGCATACCCGGAGGATAGCCTCGGCTGCAGCATGGACTGACCTGCGGGGGAACCAGAGTTCCCCCGCATCCAGTCGGGGTGCCCAGATTCGAACTGGGGACCTCTCCGACCCGAACGGAGCGCGCTACCAGGCTGCGCCACACCCCGAGGCGGCCCAAAGAGTAGCCGCTTTCGGCACAGATCGATCACAATCGCCCCGCTATGTTGCCTACATCGACAACTTGGAGGGCAGCCCGCATGAACAGCGTGTTCTTGATCGGCAACCTGACGACGGACGTCGAGCTCCGCGAGCTCGGCGCGGAGAAGCAACTCGCGAAGTTCGGGCTTGCGGTCGACCGCGGCGGCAAGGACAGCGAGACCGACTTCTTCCGGATCTCTGCCTGGGACCGCCAGGCCCAGCTCTGTGCCGACTATCTCGTGAAAGGCCGAAAGATCGCGCTTGAAGGACGGCTGAGGTACAGCACGTGGGAAGACGAGGGAAAGAAACGAAGTGCCGTCGAAGTCGTCGCGTATCGGGTGGAGTTCCTGTCCGGGCCGGCCGGCTCAGGCGCGGAGGTGGTGCCGTTCGAGGCCGCTGCCGCCTAGAAAGTCTTCGATCGCGCGGTCGCACGCCTCCGGGCGCTCACCGATCAGGAGGTGCCCGCAGCCGGGGATCACCCGTAGGCGCGCGTGTAGGCGTCGCGCGTACTCGAAGGCATCGTCGAGCGGAAGTTGCACGTCTTCGGCGCCCCAGAGGACGAGCACCGGGCAACGAATGGCGTCGAGCTCCTCGCGCGGATCGTCGGCCTGCAGCGCCCGCCAGGCGCTGCCGACGTCGGTGTGCAGCAACTGAGCAGCGAGAAATCCTTCGACCGCCTCGTCGGTCAGGCCGGGCGGATCTGCAACCGACACGAAGCCGAAGACGAGTCGGCGCAGGAGCGGCGAACGCGATACCCGACTCCGGTACCGAGCCGCGAGCCGGCCCGGTCGGATGATGCTGAACACCGAGAGCAAGTTCCGCCCCCAGACGTTGCCGACGCTGAGGCCTGCCGCAGCCGCGAGCACGAGGGCGGGAACGTCGTCCGGTTGACGGAGCGCCATGCGCAGCACGACCATTCCTCCGAGCGAATGACCGACCACCGGCGCGGGCAGCATGCCTTCGCGCTCGGCCACGAGCGCCACCCGATCGGCGAACGGCTCGAGCCCGGCGACCGCCGGCAGCGCGGTCGAGCCGCCGTGCCCAGGCAGGTCCGGGACCAGGAGCCTGTGCCGCCTCACCAGGAGCGGAACGAGCTCGGTCCAGTTCGCCGCGGCGCCCCCGAGACCATGGACGAGAATGAGCGGAGGCCCCTCCCCCCCGAGGAAATACCGCATTCGGACGCCCTTCACCTCGGCGAAGCGCTCCTCCAAAACAGGCAGTTTTGCGTCCGTCATGCCGGCCGATTATCCTTTGGACCAATGACTGCTTTGGGAGTGCCGGCCCGTTGAATCCGGCAATGACATATGGAGGCTCGACTTAGCCCGCTGAGCGCATTTGCGCAGGCGGGCTTTTTCGTACGACAGAGAGAGGAGCGTCGATGGCGAACCACCTTACGCCCGAGGAGTTGTCCAAGGAGCTCGGGATCGACCGCCAGGAGGTCATCCGCGTCTGCGTCCAGGAAGGCGTGCCCATCTATCAGGGCAAGATCGACAAGACGCTGTTCCAGGCGCAGCTAGAGGCCTTGGGCGCGATGCCCGCGCATCACTAGGGAGCGAACTCAGGCAGATTTGCGCGCCGGCGTACGCCGGCCGCCGGAGCCGCTCTTCGGGGCGGCTTTGGTCTTCGAGGCGGCGGACTTCGTCGTCTTGCGATCCTTGGCCTCGGCGACGCTGCGCTTCAGCGCTTCCATCAGGTCCAGGACCGGCGCATCCGGCACCGGCTCGGGCTTCGCGATTTCCTGGCCGTCCAGCTTCGCCTCGAGCATCTGGCGTAGGTCGCTGCGGTACTGGCTGTGGAGCTCGGACGGGTCGAACTCGCCCACGAGGCTTTGCATCACCTGCTGGGCGAGATCGAGCTCGGCCTTCTTCACCTCGGTGCCGGCGACTGCCTCGTCGATCTCAGCCTGTGAGCGCACGTCCTCCGCGAGGAAGAGCGTCTCGAGCACTAGGGCGTCGCCCTTCGGGCGGATGAGCGCGAAGTACTCCGCGCCGCGGAGAACGAAGCGGCCGATCCCTCCCATGCCCGCCTGCTTCATCGCCTCGAGCAGCAGCACGTAAGGCCGGCGCTGCGCGGGCGCCTGGGCAGGCGCGAGGTAATACGTCCGGTCGAGATAGACCGGATCGACCTCGTCGAGCGGGACGAACCGCGTGATCTCGATGGAGCGGGATTCGTCGTGCTGCGCGATCGCCTCGAGGTCGGCGTCCTCGACGATGACGAACTCGCCCTTGGCAACCTCCCAGCCCTTGACGATCTCGTCCGGCCCGACCTCACGCTCATGGGTCGGGCACCAGCGCTTCTGCCGGATCGGGGTCTTGCACTCCCGGTGGAGCGTGCGGAAGCTGACGTCCGACTGCTTCGCCTTCGGGGTCGTCGCGAGGGCCAGGCCAACGGGGATGCTGACGAGGCCGAAAGAGATGGATCCGTTCCAGATAGTGCGCATGGCCGCCTTGTAATTGTAGAGGGACCCGGCAGTTTCGCCGCCTCCAAGGGGCTTCCTGCAAGGCGCCGACTCGGCGGCGCCGCCCTAGAGGCCATAGGGCTCCGCCCGTGTGGCCGTCTGAAATTACGATGGAGGCGTGGCGACCGCGACTACGACTACCGGGACACGGACGATCGCCCGTCTCTGGCAGGCCGCCGTGGCCCGGGGCCTCGAGAGCCCTGCCTACCTCGTCCAGGAGGGGGAGGAATGGCGACCGGTCTCCTGGACGGAGGCGGCGCAGGCGGTCGACGAGATCGCCCACGGCCTCCTCGCCCTTGGGGTCCGGAAGGGTGATGTCTTCGCGATCCTGGCCTCGACCCGCCTCGAGTGGGTGCTCTTTGATTTCGCGCTCGGGCTGATCGGGGCCGTGGGCGCACCGATCTACATGAACAACTCGCCGAAAGACGCGCAGTACGTCGCCGAGCACTCCGAGGCCGTCGGCGTGCTCTGCGAAGACGATGAGCAGCGGGCGAAGCTCGCCGGACTCGACCTCGAGCACGTGCTGACGTTCTCCGATCTCCCCGCGCTCCGAGAACGGGGACGCGCCCACGCGGAAGAGCATCCCAGAGCGGTCGACGAGGCAGCCGCTGCGATCGACGAAAACGATCTGTTCACGTTCATCTATACGTCGGGCACCACCGGCCCACCGAAGGCCTGCATGATCCTGCACCGCAACTACTACGCGATGGTCGACGAGGTGCGACAGGTGCAGGACTTCACTGTCACCGACGACGTGATGCTGCTGTACCTCCCGCTCGCACACAACTTCGGCCGTTGCCTGACGCTGCTCGGCGCGCACATCGGCTACACGATCGCGTTCTGCCCCGATCCTTATGCGGTCGGAGACGCGCTCCCCGCTGTTCGCCCGACCGTTTTCCCAAGCGTGCCTCGTGTGTACGAGAAGGTGCACACGGCAGTCACGGCCAAGTTCGACGAGGCCACCGGCGCGAAGCGGCGGCTGATCGACTGGGCCCTAGACGTCGGCGGCAAGGTCAGCAAGCTGCGCGAGGCGGGGCGCTCCGTGCCGCCGCTGCTCGGGTTGCAGCACAAGGTCGCCGAGCGGCTCGTCTACGCCAAGGTGAAGTCCCGCCTCGGCGGCAACCTCCGCATCGGCGTGTCCGGCGGCGCGCCGCTTGCAAAGGAGATCATCGAGTTCTTCGCAGCGCTCGACGTGATCATCCTCGAGGGCTATGGCCTGACCGAGTGCACGACCGGTGCGACGATCAACCGCCCGACGCGTTATCGCTTCGGGAGCGTCGGGCCGGCGCTGCCCGGCGTGGAGCTGCGCACCGCGGACGACGGCGAGGTCCTGATCAAGACCGACACGGTCTTCGCCGGCTACTTCAAGGACGAGGAGGCCACGCGCGAGGTCCTCTCGGAGGACGGCTGGCTGCGCTCCGGCGACGTGGGCCACCTCGATGAGGACGGTTTCCTGACGATCACCGACCGGTTGAAGGACATCCTCGTCACCGCGGGCGGGAAGAATGTGGCGCCGCAAAATCTGGAGAACGCGCTCAAGACGCACGCGGTCATCTCGCAGGCGCTCGTGGTCGGCGACCGGCGACCCTACGTCGCGGCGCTGATCACGCTCTCGGAGGACGTCGATCCCACGGGCGCGGCGCCCGCCGTCCAGCGTGCTGTCGACGAGGTCAACAGCGAGCTTTCGCGGTACGAGCAGATCAAGCGGTTCACGATCCTGCCTCGCGACTTCACCCTCGAAGCCGGCGAAGTGACGCCGACTCTGAAACTGAAGCGCCGTGTCTGCCTTGAGCATTTCTCGGAGGAGATCGAAGCCCTCTACGCTACGGATGGCTCTCCTCGATCTCCCGAGCGAAGCGATGGGACTAACTAAACCCGCGGAAAATGTGCAGCATTTTCCGCCATTAGGGGCGCTCTACTCCTGACAGACGTCTTTCTCGTTCTGTCCGCGTTCCTCGCGAGCGCGGTCGAAACGGTCGAGGCTCTCACGATCGTGCTTGCCATGGGTCTCACCCGTGGCTGGCGATCGACGCTCGTGGGGGCGGGCGCTGCGACGCTAGCGCTCGCGGCAATCGTCGCGGCGCTCGGGCCCGCGCTCACCGTGATCCCGATCGAGGTGCTGCGCCTCGTGGTCGGAGGACTGCTGCTCGTTTTCGGCCTGCAATGGCTGCGCAAGGCGATTCTGCGGGCAAGCGGCTGGCGGGCTGTGCGCGACGAGGACGCGGTCTTTGCACGTGAGCGCGCCGAAGCCGCGAACGCGCCGCGCGTGGAACGCGCCGGGCTCGACTGGTACGCGTTCACGATCTCCTTCAAGGGCGTACTCCTCGAAGGGCTGGAGGTCGCGTTCATCGTGCTCACCTTCGGAAGCACGCAGGGAAGCATTCCGCTCGCCGCCGTGGGCGCCGGCGCAGCTGTAGTGCTCGTCGTCCTCGCAGGGATCGTCGTGCGCGAGCCGCTCAGCCGCGTTCCCGAGAACACACTCGCGTTTGCGGTCGGCGTGATGCTGACGACGTTCGGGATCTTCTGGGGCGCGGAGGGAGCCGGTGTCGACTGGCCGGGCGGCGACGCGTCGCTGCCGGGAGTGCTCGGCTTCGTCGTGCTGATCTCCCTCGGCTTCGTCACCGCGCTCCGTCGCCGCCGGAAGCTCGCGATCGCGTGAAACGGTTCGGGAAGTTCTGGTGGGACTTCATCGTCGGCGACGACTGGCGCGTTGCCGTCGGCATCCTGCTGGCGTTCGGGCTCACGGCGCTGCTGGCGACAACATCCGTGCCTGCGTGGTGGGTGCTGCCGCTGGCTGTCGCCGCGGTGCTGTGGCTGTCGCTCCGCCGGGTGGCGCGCTAGCGCCGAGTCGGCGACTGACTAGATGCGCCGGCCGCCGGCGAAGTTCGACGAGTAGTAGCCGCTGAGCGAGGAGATCTTCACCACGTCACCTGTGTGCGGCGCATGGATGAACTGCCCGCCGCCGATGTAGATCCCCATGTGGCTCGCGCCCGTGAAGAAGACGAGGTCACCTGGCTGCAGGTCACCGATGGAGATGGGCGTTCCCATCCCGAACATCGCGTACGAGCTATGGGGAAGCGAGACGCCGATTTGAGCAAAGACGTATGCCACGAACCCCGAGCAGTCGAAGCCGCGCGGGGTCGACCCACCCCAGACATAGGGCACGCCGAGGTAATGCATCGCGATCCCGACCACGCCGCCGTGGACGTTAGGGGGCGCAACAGTCGAACCCTCGGGCGTCGAGGCCGAGATGCCGACGCCGTCGGGCAACGAAACCGGGGTTCCGCCGGAGAGGCGAGACCGGGCCGCGGCCGCGAGCTGGCGCTGCTGGGCGGCCTCGGCTGCGCGGATGCGCTCGATCTGGCCTTTGATCGACGAGAGAAGCTGCCGGCGCGAAGCCAGCTGGGACTCGATCCGCTGCTTCTGCGCGGCCTTCTGCGCCACGATCGTCCGCTGCTCCGAATGGGCCCGGCGCAACTCGGTCCGCTGGCGCTGGATCGCCGCCTTGAACGACGTCACCTGCTGGACGATGCTCGTGTCCTGCTGGGAGGTCGAGTTGACCGCCTCGATGCGATTGAGGAGATCGTCGAGGCTCGTCGCGCCCAGTAGCACCGAGAGCGTCGAGTTGTCCTGGGTCGACGTGTAGGCGCTCACGAGCCGGGCCGCGAGCGAGTCCTGCGCGATCCCGAGGTTCGCCCGTGTGACTTTCAGCTGCAGTTGGTTCTCGCGCTGGTCGCTCTCGATCTTCCGGAGGCGGACGTTGGCGAGGTTGTACGACTCGACGGCCACGCCGAGGCTGTCGTCGATCGTCTGGATCTGGGCCAGCACCTGCTGCGCCTGCGCCTGCTTGGACGCCACGGTTCCAGGCGTGGCATTGGCCGATGCCGCCGCACACAGCGTTGCTATGCAAAGAAGGAACGCCTGCGCCTGTCGTTTCCTGCCGCTGGCCACCAGCACGCGGAAGATCTGGGTCGACGGGCGCACCGGAGGGGGCCGGTACGTCACAAGTGGCGCACCCTAGCAGCGTCTTCGGATGTCTGCAACCGCTTTCCGAGCCTAAAAGTGATCATTTCTCCCATGTGTGACTACCGCACAAAGTCCTGAGCTTGCTAGGGTCACGGGCCGTGCGTTGGCCTTGGGAGAGCCGCTTCGCGCTCGGGCTGGCGCTCGGAGCCGCGCTTCTCTTGGGAGTCTTTCTCCCGGGGGCTGAAGGCGCAGGTCCGAAGAAGGGAGCCCAGTCTTCTCCGCGCCAGCAGCGGACGGGAGTGGCCGCCCGCTCCCAGACGGCCCTTCTGAGCCTCTACGCCCTGGACTCGCGCCTCCTCGAGGCCAGGAGCGAGCTGGCAGGCCTGCGGAGCCGCGTGGCCGGCCTCAGGCTCGAGCGGGAGCGGGTCCAACAAGAGATCGAGGTCGTCGCGGGCAACCTCAAGGCGTCCCAGCGCCTCCTGGGCGACCGTCTGAGGGCCCTCTACGAGGAGGGAGAGCCCGATGCGATCGCCGTCCTTCTCGGCGCCACGTCGCTGGACGACGCCGTGACGCGCCTCGACGAGCTCGAGCGGAGCGCCCGCCAGGGCGCCCAGGCTGCGACGGACGCCAGAGACGGCCGCTCGAAGCTGCAGGGCCTCGCCCTGGAGCTCGCCGCCCGCATCCGGGCGGTTCAGGCTCTCGAGGCCCAAACAGAGCAGACCGCCGCAGCACTCCGGAGCGCGCGGGCCAGGCGGGTCTCGTATCTGGCTGCGCTTTCGCGGCAGCGGCGCCTGAACGCCCGGCAGATCCGGGCCCTCGATCACCGGGCTCGGCAGGTCGTGGCCAAGGCGGAGACCGTGCAGGCGCAGACCGCGCCGACGTCCTCGGCCGGCGCCCCTTGGGTCGTCGTCGGCGCGCGAACGTTGACGGTCACCGCGACCGGCTACTCCTTGCCTGGCCGGACCTCGACCGGGCTCCCTGTCGGCTTCGGGGTCATCGCAGTCGATCCAGGCGTCATCCCGCTCGGCACCCGGATCTCCATCCCCGGCTACGGCGAAGGGGTAGCCGCCGACACGGGCAGCGCAGTCCAGGGCATGACGATCGACCTGTGGTTCCCGACTTTGGCCCAGGCCCTTGCGTGGGGCCGTCGCACGGTTACGATCACCCTCCACTAGACTTCGTCCGCCCGCGGCCGGGGAGGACGCCCAGCATGAGTCAACCCGTACAAGCGGACGATCAGGCGCTGGGCCAGGTCCGCGTTCTGATCGTCGATGACCACGATCTCTTCAGGAGCGGGCTACGCAACCTCCTGGAAGACGAAGGCGTGCACGTGGTCGGAGAGGCCGCCGCCGGACAGGAGGCGCTGACCATTGTCCGCGAGCTGGCGCCGGACGTCGTCGTGATGGATCTGAACATGCCCGGCATGGGCGGCGTCGAAGCGACACGCCACATCTCGACGATCGCACCGCTCACACGCGTCGTGATGCTGACGATCTCAGATCAGGACAACGACGTGATCGACGCGATCCTCGCCGGCGCGTGCGGCTATCTGCTCAAGGACTCGTCGATTCAGGAGCTGATCGCGGGAATCAAGGCGGCGTCGATGGGCGAGTCGTTGATCTCGCCGACGATCGCCTCGAAGGTCTTGCAACGTGTTCGTGCGTCCAGCAGTCAGCCGGAGATCGAGACCACGATCCGCGCCGAGCTTTCTGAGCGCGAGATCGAAGTGCTGAAGCTGATCGCCAACGGCAAGGACAACGCGATGATCGCCGGCGAGCTGCACATCAGTCCGAAGACCGTGAAGAACCACATCTCGAACATCCTCATGAAGCTGCAGATCGACAACCGCATCCAGGCGGCCGTCTACGCGGTCAGAAGCGGGATCGTCTAGTTAGACGATTGACCAGACGGCTGCCGGACCTCGTCCGCGCGGCTGCGCAGCGAGGACAGAAGCCCGCGAAGGTTGGTGAGATCGCCGTCGGCTGCGGACAGCCGCTGCCCGAGCTGGGTGAGCTCGGAATGCTCGTCGCCAGGCGACTTGCCACCGAGCGTCGCGGCGACCTCGGCGATCCGGCGCTCGAGGCGCCAGCGCTCCGCCTCCAGCGCGAGCGCTCTGGCATACCCGGCCGTGAGGGTGTGCTCGATGGCGTCGATGGTCGGCGCCTCGTCGCCTTGCGGCGGGGCGTCGAGCAGCGAGCGGATCTCGTCATGGATCATGCGGAGCTTCGACCTCGATTTCCGGGATCCGGACCAGTATCCAGCCTGAGCCCACAACGCACATGGGCCGCCCGGACTATCTTCTGCCCTGCACCGGCCCATCTTCTTGACTCCATCTGATGGCTCGAAAAATGGATTCCGCGTGAACCGCCGTCTTGTCGCAGCCCTCATCGCGCTGATTGCCCTGGCCGCACCTGCCGCGACTGCGGCAGGGCCGGCGCAGGACTCGCAGCTGCAACATCGGCTCGCCCACGCGCTCCACGTCCCCCACGTCGCCACGGCGCGGTCGGCGGCCGTCGCTCTCGATCTAGCTTCCGGCACCGTCGTCTTCGAGCAGAACCCCGGCCGGTCGCTGGCTCCGGCGTCGAACGAGAAGCTGCCACTCACCTACGCAGCCCTGATGCAGCTCGGTCCCACCTACCGGATCGAGACCGACGTGCTCGGTCAGGGCCAGCAGGACGGAACGCAGTGGACGGGCACCCTCGTCCTGAAGGGGAACGGAGATCCGACTCTGTCGCGCGCCGACTTGCGCGCGCTCGCCGCACAGGTGAAGGCCTTGGGAATTCGCAGCGTGACGGGCGGCGTGAGCGGCGACGAGAGCGCCTATGACACGCGGCGCATCGTTGCCGGGTGGAAGCCGAGCTTCTTCATCGACGAGTCCCCGCCGCTTTCGGCGCTCGTCGTCGACCGCGCCCGCGTCGGCCGCGTCGTCACGCGCTCGCCGGCGCTCGCAGCCGCGACGGCATTCCGTGCTGCGCTGCGGAGAGCCGGGATCGCCGTCGGCGGGCCCGTCCGGACCGGAACGGCCGACGCGTGGTCGGAACCGCTTGCCGACGTGTCCTCGCCGACGCTCTGGACGATGTTGCGCTTCATGGACCGCGAGAGCGACAACTTCACCGCCGAGATGCTGTTGAAGCAACTGGGGCTCGCGGAGCTCGGCCGCGGGACGAGCGCGGCGGGAGCGGCCGTGGTCACGCAGGCGCTGACTGACGCGGGCGTGCCGATGACAGGCGTGCGCATCGTCGACGGTTCGGGCCTGTCGCGGCTGGACCGCCTGACGGCGAATGCGCTGGGCAGCCTGTTGAAGATCGCCTGGGCCGATCCGACCGTCGGCCCGGCCCTAGTCGCCTCCCTCCCGGTGGCGGGCGTGAACGGGACGCTGCAACACCGTCTGCAGAAGCCGCCGGCGAAAGGGAACGTTCTCGCCAAGACCGGCACGACGGACACCGCGTCGTCGCTGTCCGGCTACGTCAGCGGCCGCTACGCATTCGCAGTCGTGCAGAACGGGCATCCCCTGTCGTACTGGTGGGCCCGCCGCGCCCAGGACCGCTTCGCACAAGTCCTGGCCGGTTCGTAGTCACAAAGTCGACACGCTTTCGTGACGCCGACGTCTTCTTTTCGGGTCTGACCCTACGCGTGTCGCCCCGGGACATGTCGGACGGGTCCGACGCAGACGGTTTGTGCGTCAGAAGGCGCACTTTCGTTTCACTTACGTGCGCTTCAGGAGCTCGACCAGGTCGGCTTCGGACAGGATCGGGACTTCGACCTTGCGGGCCTTCGCCAGCTTCGAGTTGCCCGGCTCCTCGCCGACGACCAGTCCCGTCGTCTTGCCGGAAACCGAGTTCAGGACCTTCGCGCCTTTCGCCTCGAGCGCCGCGGCTGCCTCGTCGCGCGTGAAGCCCTCCAACGTGCCGCTGATCACGTAGGTGTTGCCGGTAAGCGGGCCTTCGACCGGCTTGAGCTCGTCGCCGATCTCGAACCGCAAACCGAGCGAACGCAGCTCCTCCACGAGCGCACGGTTCGCCTCGTCGGAGAACCACTCCGCGATCGCCTCCGCTCGTTCCGGGCCGATGCCCTCGACCTCGAGGATGTCCTCCTGCGCGGCGGACAGCAGCCGGTCGACGTTCTCGAAGTGTCGCGCAAGATTCTGGGCCGTCACCCAGCCGACGTCCGGGATGTTCAGCCCGAACAGCACGCGGTGGAAAGGAACTTGCTTCGACGCCTCGATCGACTCGATCGCGCTCGTCGCAGAGATCTCGCCGTACCCTTCGAGCTCCATCAGCTGCTCTTTCGTCAGCCGGTAAAGCTCCGGCAGCGAGCGCACGAGCCCGAGATCCCACAACCGGCGCACAGATTGCTCGCCGACACCTTCGATGTCCGCGGCCGCCTGCACCCAGTTGATGAGCGACTCGAGCCCACGCGAGGGACAAGCACGGTTCGGGCAGCGGTGCATGGCCTCGCCCTCCGGCTTGACGACGTCCACGCCGCAGAGTGGGCACTGCTTCGGCATCTTGAACGGCTTCGTCCCTTTCGCATGCGGCAGCACGGGCCCCACCACCTGAGGGATCACGTCGCCCGCACGCTGGACGATCACGTTGTCGCCCTCGCGGATGTCCTTGCGGTTGATGTCCTCTTCGTTGTGCAGCGTCGCCTGCGACACGGTGACGCCGCCGACCTCGACCGGCTCCAGCTGTGCCCACGGGTTCAGCGCACCCGTGCGGCCGACCCGGATGTGGATCTTGTTCAGCTTCGTCTCGGCCGTCATCGGCGCCCATTTGAAGGCGCGCGCCCAGCGCGGCCTGTCGTGCAATGCGCCGAGTCGCCGCTGCTGGTCGAACGAATCGACCTTGATCACGATGCCGTCGATCTCGTAGTCGAGCGCGATGCGCCGCTTCTCCCAGTCACGACATGCTGCCGCAACGGACTCGACGGTCTCGTGCCGCTCCGCGTACGGGTTCGTGCGGAAGCCGTGCGCGCGCAGCCACTCGAGCGACTCCCAGTGACCGGCCGCGGGAAGGCCCTCGCGCTCACCGAGGCCGTGGACCCAGATCGACAGCGGGCGCTCGGCGGTGATGGTCGAGTCCTTGAGCCGCAGCGATCCGGCCGCTGCGTTGCGGGGATTCGGCGTCGGCTTCTTCCCCTCTGCGATCAACCGCTCGTTGAGTTGGTTGAAGCCGCTGATCGGAAGGTAGACCTCGCCACGCACTTCGAGCAGCGGTGGCGGCGTCTCACCCCCGGCAAGTTGCATGCGCATCGAGATCGCCTTGATCGTGCGCACGTTCGGCGTGACGTCTTCCCCCAGACGGCCGTCCCCGCGCGTCGCGCCGCGTACGAAGACTCCGTCCTCGTAGATGAGGTTGATCGAGAGCCCGTCGATCTTCGGCTCCGTCACGTACGCGACGTCGCTCGTGCCGAGTCGCTTGCACACGTCTTGGTGCCACTTCTCGAGCGCCTCGTCCGTCGTCACCTTCTCGAGCGAGCCCATCGGCGAGGGGTGCGCAACCTTCTGGAACTTGTCCGACGGAGGTGCGCCCACGCGCTGCGTCGGCGAGCCCGGAATCACGAGGTCCGGGTCCGCTTGCTCGAGCGCGACGAGCTCGTCGTAGAGGCGGTCGTACTCGGCGTCCGTGATCTCGGGGTCGTCGAGCACGTGGTAGCGGTAGAGGTGGTAATCGAGGACGTCGCGAAGCTCGGCCGCGCGCTTCTCCTCCTTAGAGGACGGCATACAACTCCTCCGCGGTGTCGACAAGCGCGTCCGGGTGTTCGGCCTCGAGTCGCTCACGAGCATGGATCCCGCCCCAGGTGACGCCGACGGAAAACAGGCTCGCAGCCTTTGCCGCCTGGACGTCGAAGGGCGCGTCGCCGACGTATCCAGCCTCTTCGGGAGAGGCGGCCATCCGCTCGAGCGCGAGCAACAGGGGCTCCGGATCGGGCTTGTGCCGCGCCGTCTCATTTCCGCCGACGACCGTCTCGAACAGATGAGCAATCGGAATCCGCGCGAACGCAAGCTCGACGGTCTGGCGCCGCTTTGCGGTGACGATCCCCAACCGCCGCCCCTCGTCCTTCAGACGAACCAGCACCTCGTCCATCCCCGCGCAGCAGACGAGCTCGTCGTGCAGCGGCTCGTTGTGCGCGCGATAGACGTCGACGAGCTGGTCGACCTTGTCCGGCGAGAGAGCGTGCATCTGAGCCTCGAGACCGGGCCCGCCGACCGCCGCCATCAGCTCCTCGTCGGGAATTTCGGCTCCGAGAACCTCCTTGGCGGCGTGCCGCATCGACGCGAGGATGATCGCGCCGGAATCGATCACTGTGCCGTCGAGATCGAAGAGGACGACAGGAAACCGCATGCAGTCGATGCTAGCCAGGGGGAGAGCGCAACCAGACCGACCACGGCTCGACGCTCTCGACGACGAGCGTCCCGTCCGCCCACGGATCGCCGGCGAGGCGAGCGCGAACCTCCGCGTCGCTCTTTGCGTCGAAGACGAGCAACGCGTAATCGCCGTCACCGGTCCCGACGGGCCCACCCAGGAAGATGAGGCCTTCCTCCGTTAACCCGTCCATGAACGCTGCGTGCTCGTCCCAGCCTGCCTGCTCTCGCCGGCGACGTGAGTGATCCCACCGAGGACCGGGGACGTGCTTGACGAGGAAGTAGTCGGCCACCGGCCTCAGTACATCACGCGCTCGAGATAGAGCCCCCAGGGCGGAGCCGTCGGCCCCGCCTCATTGCGCGGGCGTCCTTCGAGCAGCGGCGCGATGCGCTCGGGGGGTAGCTCGAGCATCGTGCCTACGAGGGTCCGCACCATGTGCCTGAGGAAGGCGTCCGCCGTGATCTCGAACTCGAGCGCGTCGCCGCGCCGATACCAGGCGGCCGCCAGCACGTTCCGCCGGAAGGCCTGATGCTGCGTCTCGGTCGGCGTGAACGCGCGGAAGTCGTGCACGCCCACGAGAAGGTCGGCCGCGACCGCCAGGCGTTCCTCGTCGAGCGGGCGTTGGTACCACCAGGAACGCCGTTGCTCGAACGGAGACCGCTCACGGCGGCGCCAGATGCGATAGCGGTAACTACGCGAGCGCGCCGCACGCCGAGCATGGAAGTCGGGCGCCATCGCACTGGCGGAGACGATCGCAACGTCGTCCGGCAAGGCGGCGTTGAGCGCTCCCGCGACGCGTGCCGCGGGCGGGCCGCAGTCGACGTCGACGCTGACGACGTTGCCGAGTGCGTGCACGCCGGCGTCGGTTCGCCCCGCAACAGCGAGGTCGGCGAACGAGGGAAAGACACCGAGCGCGTCGCGCACGACTCCTTCGACCGTGCGCAACCCCGGCTGCAGCGCCCAGCCGTGGAAATGAGTGCCGTCGTACTCGAGCGTTAGCTTCAGCCGCACGTCAGGCCCCCCTGACTCTGCTTGTCAGGTTTGCCTTATGTTCTACTGGTTTGCGATCGATTTGGTACACTCTAATCAGTGACGGACAAGCAGGCCTTTCTTCTCCAGCGAGTGCAGCCGGCCATGGTGGGACTCATCGACGGCTCGCTCTCGACCCTCGCGCCGATCTTCTCCGTCGCGGTAGTCACCCACAAGCCGCACTTCGCCTTCGTCGCAGGCGTAGCCACCGCGTTCGGTGCCGGGATCTCGATGGCGTTCTCCGAAGGGCTCTCGGACACGGGCGAGCTGACCGGCCGCGGAAACCCGATGGTCCGCGGCGCAATCACCGGCGCCGGAACCTTCGTCGGCGGCATCTTGCACACCCTGCCCTTCCTGATCCCGCACTACCAGGCGGCGATCTACTCCGCGATCGCAGTCGTCGCGCTCGAGCTCCTCGTCCTCGCGTGGCTGCGGTGGAAGTTCTTCGAAGTCGGTTTCGTCCGGGCGCTTGCGTCCGTCACGCTCGGCGGCGTGATCATCGCAGCGGTCAGCGCAGCACTCGGCTCCGTGGGCTAGTCCAGGCTCAGTGACTCGTTCGCGCCGCTGACGAACAAGCCCGGACGCGGACCGCCGCCGATCACGAACACTCGCCTCCCGACGGCGACCACAGCAAGGCCATGCCTCGGCGTCGGCAGGTCCGGCAGACGCTCCCAACGCCGCGATGCTGGTGCGTACACGAACGCCGATGCGATTGTTCCGGTGGGAGCCTCGCCCCCGACGGAGATCAAACGGCCTGTGGCCGTCGCGGCGCCGGTTCCACCGCGCGCCTCGGGGATCGGAGCGACGGCGCTCCAGGATCGCGCGCCCGGCGTGAGCGACTCGACCGTCGTCAGGTTCGTGTCGATGCCCCCCAACCGACCGGCTACCGCGTAGATCTTCCCGCCCAACGACGCGGCGGCGAGGTGTTCGCGCGGGGTCGGCCCCGGCACGGTCAGCCAGCGCTGCCGGCGTACGTCAAAGGCGAACGCGGCGCGCGCGAGAACACCGGGACGCCGCACCCCACCCACGACGTAGACCCTCCCACCGGCGACCGCGGCCGCTGCGGCCGCCCGCGGAACGGGCAGCGGCGCCGCGACGCGCCACCTTCCGTTGGCGAGCACGAACGTGGACCGCAGCGTTCTCCCGTTCCCGCCGTAACCGCCGATGACGTAAAGGCCTCCCCGATGCGCGGCAGCCATTGCATGGTTGACCGCAAGAGGCAGATCACGTTCGCGGCGCCAGCGCCGTGTCGCCGGAGAGTAAACGTCCACCCGTCGCGAAGACTGCCCGTTGGCGAGGTAGCCGCCGACCACGTAGATCTCTCCGCGCACGACCGCTCCGGCGACCTCCGTGCGCGCAAGGGGCAGCGAGGGCTCGTTCTGCCAAGTGCCGGCGACGACTCCCGCTGCCGCGACGAGCTCCGCGAGCATCGCGACTCAGTCTACGAGCAGCGTCAATCCCTCCACGCCACGAACAACGACCTCTTCGCCGGGAACGAGCACCCGATCCGATCGGGCCTCCCAGAGTTCACCCGCCACCCGGACCTGCGTCAGCGTGCTGACGACGCCCCTCTGTCCGACGAGCGTCTCGACGCCGACGGTGGACTTGCGGCGCCGCGTCCACTTCAACAAGACGAGCGACTCACCGATGTCAATCAGCCCGCCGGCAATGACGGCCACGATCCCCCAGGGCGAGGGCAGGACGAAGATCGCCAGCAGGATCGCTCCGAGCAGGAGCATGAGCTCCTTGCGCTAAGACGTTGCGGCGGCTGACGGCGATGCGCCGGCCGGCACGTAATCCACGAGCTCGAGGTAGACCATCTCCGCGGCGTCACCTAGCCGAGGCCCGAGCTTGACGATCCGGGTATAGCCGCCGGGCCGGTCCGCGAAGCGCGGGGCAACGTCTGCGAACAGCTGGTGGACGACGTCCTGGGAGCGCAGCTCGGCGAGCGCGAGCCTCCGGGCGTGGAGGTCGCCGCGCTTGCCGAGCGTGATCATCTGCTCTGCGAACGGCTTGACCGCCTTGGCCTTGGCCACGGTGGTCTTGATGCGGCCGTGCTCGATCAGCGCGCCCGCGAGGTTCGAGTAGAGCGCCTTGCGGTGCGCCGAATCGCGCCCGAGCTTCTTGCCGGACCGGCGATGGCGCATTGGTTAGAGCGCGCCCCCGCCGCCGCTCTCGTCGCCGCGCAGGGTCAGTCCGTGCGCCGACAGAGTCTCTTTGACCTCCTCGACCGACTTCTTGCCGAAGTTCGGGATCGCGGCCAGCTCGTTCTCGGTCTTGACGACGAGGTCGCCGATCGTCTCGATGCCGACGCGCTTCAAACAGTTGTACGAGCGCACGCCCAGCTCGAGCTCCTCGATCGGGAAGTTCTCCATCCCGTGCGCGAGCGGCATCTCCGCCGGCGCGCCGTCGCCGCCCGGGGCTGCGGCCGACTCGCCGAAGCCCTCGATGCGATCGAGGTCGGTGAAGATGGCGAGCTGCCTGATCAGGATCTCGGAGGCCTGGCCGATCGCGTCCTTCGGGCTGATCGAGCCGTCCGTCGTCACATCGAGCCGCAGCTTGTCGTAGTCGGTGCGCTGACCGACGCGGGCGGCCTCGACGTCGTACGCCACGCGGCGGACCGGCGAGAAGATCGAGTCGATCGGAATGACCCCGATCGTGTGCTCGGGCCCGCGGTTCATCTCGGCCGGCACGTAGCCGCGGCCGCGGCCGATCGTCAGCGTCATTTCGAGCTTGCCCTTGTCGGAGAGATGGGCAATCTCGAGGTCCGAATTGAGGATCTCGAGCTCCGCCGGAGCCTCGATGTCTGACGCCTTGACGGCGCCGGCGCCGCGCTTCGCGACGTGGACTTCGATCTCGGGCGATTCGCCGTGCAGGCGGCAGACGAGGTTCTTGAGGTTGAGGATGATGTCCGTGACGTCCTCACGAACGCCCTGGAGCGTCGTGAACTCGTGCGAGATCCCCTCGATCTTGACCGAGGTGACCGCAGCGCCCTCGAGCGACGAGAGCAGCACGCGGCGCAGCGAGTTGCCGAAGGTGTAACCGAAGCCGCGGTCGAGCGGCTCGATCTCGAAGACCCCGCGCTGCTCGTCCAACTCCTCGTGGACGATCTTCGGGATCTGAAACTCCATCAAACTTGTGCGAGTAGCCAATGCGATTCCTTCCTTACTTCGAGTAGAGCTCGACGATGAGCGATTCCTGGACCGGCGTGTCGATCTCGTCACGCGACGGCCACTTGAGGATCTTTCCGGTCAGCCCGTCGTGGTCGGCCTGAAGCCATGGAGCCACGGAGGCGGTGAGGTCGGTCGCATCGCGGATGACCTGTTCCGCGGAAGAGCCCGGGGCGACGGTGATGATGTCGTCGGGCTTGACCTGGTAGCTCGGGATGTTGACGCGACGGCCGTTGACGTGGAAGTGGCCGTGGCGCACGAGCTGACGAGCCTGTGCGCGTGACGCCGCGAAGCCGAGGCGATAGACGACGTTGTCGAGGCGCGTCTCGAGCATGCGCAGCAGGTTCTCACCCGTGACGCCGGTGCCCTTGGCCGCCTTGCTGTAGTAGGTGCGGAACTGCTTCTCGAGCAGGCCGTAGTAGCGGCGCGCCTTCTGCTTCTCGCGCAACTGCAAGAGGTACTCGGACTGCTTGATGCGGCCGCGGCCGTGCTCGCCCGGCGGATACGAGCGACGCTCGATCGCGCACTTCTCGGTGAGGCAGCGCTCTCCCTTGAGGAAGAGCTTCATGCCCTCACGGCGGCACTGCTTGCACTTGGGAGATGTGTCGCGGGCCACTAGACGCGCCTTCGCTTTCGCGGACGAACGCCGTTGTGCGCCTGCGGCGTCACGTCCTTGACCCCGAGGATCTCGAGGCCCGCAGCTTGCAGCGAGCGAATTGCAGTCTCACGGCCGGAGCCCGGCCCCTTCACGAAGACCTCGACCTTCTGCAACCCGTGCTCCATGCCCTTGCGCGCACACGAGTCGGCGGTCACCTGGGCGGCGAACGGCGTCGACTTGCGAGAGCCCTTGAACCCGGCCGAGCCGGCCGACTCCCACGCGATCACGTTGCCTTCCTTGTCGGTGAGCGCGACGATCGTGTTGTTGAACGACGTCTTGATGTGCGCCTGTCCGATCGCGATGTTCTTGCGGACGCGGCGACGCGTGCGGCCCCTGGCCGCTGTTTTTCGAGGAGGCGCCATTTAGGTTTTCGCCGTCGCCCTCTTGCCGCGGCTCACGGTCTTGGCCGGGCCCTTGCGGGTGCGTGCGTTGGTGCGGGTGCGTTGTCCGTTGACGGGAAGCCCACGGCGATGACGAATGCCTCTGTAGGCGCCGATCTCACCAAGGCGCTTGATCGCCTGCGAGCGGTCGCGACGCAAGTCACCTTCCACCTGAAGGTTCTCGTCGATGTACTGGCGGAGCTTCGTGACCTCCTCGTCGGTCAGATCCTTGATCTTGGTGTCGGGATTCAGGCTCAGTGCGCCGGCGACCTTGCGCGCCGTCGGCTGCCCGATGCCGTAGATGTACGTCAGCCCGATCTCGAGCCGCTTCTGGTTCGGAAGATTTACGCCTGCAATTCTTGCCACTCGAATAACCCTGCC
>Ga0307278_10000027_pt1 | contig 76388 bp, 81 predicted proteins | sample ER_DNA_117_FD_194482 | JGI IMG/M metagenome (GOLD analysis project Ga0307278, IMG submission 194482) | Bulk soil microbial communities from the East River watershed near Crested Butte, Colorado, United States - ER_DNA_117 | ecosystem: Environmental > Terrestrial > Soil > Floodplain | place... | reverse complement strand
ACTGACGACATCGATCTCGACATCCACGGCTTCGACGCCGCCGGGCTCCCTGGGAACCTGGATGCTGTGCACCACTTTGACACGGCAGACCAGCTCCGGGAGGAGGTCATCAACGCGAGACTCTGGGGCGGCATCCACTACCGCCGGTCCAGCGAGGTAGGCGTCCATCTCGGACTCAAGGTCGCCCACTACGGCCTCAACCACGCGTTCAGACCGATCAGCTAATTCTCAAGAGCGAGGCGCCGCCGTGTCGGCCGCGCCTCGCTCGAGCTCGCCGAAGCGTCCAACAGCCTGCAACAAGACAGGACCGCGGCAGCGCGTTCCAACTGAGCGGTGGCGGCGCGTCAAGGCGCAGACTGCTTCGCGATCGTGCTCGGCCCCTCGCAGGGCTTTGACACCAACAGAGGAGAGCCGCCTATGACGCTGGCGCCGCTTCTCGATCTGGCGGGTTCCTCGTGCACGACCCCGACGGCAAACGCAATCGCGTTGGGGTCGCAGAGAGTCGAGCAATCGCCGCCGTGGCCGACATGCGCGGCCGCGGCTCACGTCGGCCGCGGATCAAACACGAATCCTCGCGAGTCATCATGGCCGCGAAGCGGCCGGACTTGCGAGGAGAGAGCGGGAGCGACGGGACTCGAACCCGCGACCTCCGGCGTGACAGGCCGGCGTTCTAACCAACTGAACTACGCCCCCAGGGGTCGACCAGTCTACCTCGCTTCCCAGAGATCCGAGACCGCGAGTAGCCTGCCGACCTAGTGACCAAGGTTGATCTGATCGTCCTCGGCTTCGTTGTCCTCACGGCCTTCATCGGCTGGAAGAAGGGGCTGATCGCAAGCGCTCTGTCCCTCGCCGGGGTCGTCTTCGGCGCCTGGCTGGGATCGAGGCTTGCACCGCAGCTTCTCCAGGACGGAACTCATTCTCCCTACACGCCGCTGGCGGCTCTGGCCGGCGCGGCCGTCGGCGCGATTCTGCTCGAAACGCTTGGAACGCTGGCGGGATCGGCGCTCCGCTCGAAGGTGCGGAGGCCGAAGCTGAGCACGTTCGACGCCACGGGCGGGCTCGTCCTCGGGGCCCTCGCCGGGCTGGCAGTCGTCTGGGTGCTCGGGGCGGTGGCGCTCCTGCTCCCAGGGCAGACCGACCTTCGGCGCAGCGCACAAGGCTCGGCTTTGCTGCAACGGCTGAACAAGTTCGTCCCGCCGACGGAAGTCCTCAATGCGCTGGCGCGCATCGACCCGTTTCCGGCGATCAGCGGCCCCTCGGCGGCGGTCGCGCCGCCGGATCCGCGCCTCGCGCACGCCGTCGGTGTTCGCCGTGCGGCGCCCAGCGTGGTGCGCGTGCTCGGGATGGCTTGCGGAGTTGGTGTAGAGGGCACCGGCTGGGTGGCGCGGCCGAATCTGATCGTGACCGCGGCTCACGTGGTGGCGGGACAGAGCGACACCGTGGTCGAGCTGCAATCGGGGGGGCGACTGCCGGCGGACGTCGTCGCGTTCGACCCTCGCAACGACGTCGCAGTGCTGCGTGTGCGCGAGCTGGGGCTTCGGGCTCTAACGCTGGTCTCCGCGAGCCCCGGAACTCCCGTTGCAGTGCTGGGCTTCCCGGAGAACGGGCCTTTCACCGCGACTCCAGCGCGCATCGGCCACACGTCGACGGTGCTGGCGGAAGACGCGTACGGAGCAGGACCCGTGACCCGCAGGATCACATCGTTGCGAGGAAGCGTCAGGCATGGGGATTCGGGCGCGCCGGCGGTCGATGCGCACGGCGCCGTGCAGACGACGATCTTTGCGGCTCGTCTCCGCTCCGCGGGAGGTTTCGGAGTCCCGGCCGACGTCGTTCGTGCCGATCTCGACGCAGCAGGCCAGCCGGTCTCGACCGGCGACTGCGCTCCCTAGCGGAGGCTCATCATGGCCAAGCTGATCTACTCGGCGATCACGTCGCTCGACGGGTATGTGGCGGACGAAGCGGGCAAGTTCGACTGGGCCGAGCCGGACGAGGAGGTGCACCGCTTGGTCAACGACCTCGAGCGGCCGGTCGGTACGTACCTGTACGGGCGTCGAATGTACGAGGTGATGGCTTACTGGGAGACGGCGCACGCCCTCCCGGACCAGCCGCCGTTCGTCCGGGACTTCGCGGAGATCTGGCAGGGAGCCGACAAGATCGTGTACTCAAAGACACTGGAGACGGCAGCCACCGCGAAGACGCGGATCGAGCGAGACTTCGACCCTGAAACGGTCCGGCAGCTGAAAGCGTCAGCGGAACGTGACATCACCATGGGCGGTCCCGACCTAGCCGCCCAGGCGTTCAAGGCCGGGCTGGTCGACGAGCTCCAGTTGTTCGTCGCGCCCGTCGTGGTGGGAGGCGGCAAACGGTCCCTCCCCGATCATGTTCGCCTGAAGCTCGAACTGCTCGACGAACGTCGTTTCGGCAGCGGCGTGGTCTATCTCCGCTACCGCACCTAGTCGACGAGCAGTTCCAGGACGCGCAGCGGCCGACGGAACGGCGCGACGAGATACACGCCCGCGGCGCGCTCGCGTGAAGCGGCGATCAATTCGCGCGCATGAGCGAAGCCGACGTCGGCGGCATCGGAGCCTGCTCGCTCGAGCTCGTCCTGCAAGGCTTGTGGAACGAGGATGCCCGGCACCTCGTTGTGCAAGCGCAGCGCGAGCCGGTGGCTCGTCAGCGGAAAGACTCCGACGAGAACCGGGATCGGCCACTTGCCGCCCAGTCGCTCGACGAAGCGGTCGAGATGGTCGGCGTCGAAGACGATCTGCGTCATCGCGAACTTGGCACCCGCTTCGAGCTTCTTCTCGAAGCGCTCCAGCTCGACGTCCAGGTCGTCGGGTGTCGGATTGACGGCGACCCCGGGGAAGAACGACGTCGGCGCATCGATCGGGCGGCCGTTGAAGTCCTCGCCGCGGTTGAGGTTCGTCATCAACTGGGTGAGCCCGATCGAATCGATCTCGTACACGCCGCGCGCGCCCGGATAGTCACCGACCTCCGGCGGATCGCCGGTGACCGCAAGCACGTTGCGCACACCCTCGGCTTGCGCTCCCAGCAGCATGGACTCGAGGCCCATAACTGACCAATCCCTCGTCGTCAGGTGCGGGATCGTCTCGATTTCGGCACGACGCTCGATCGTCGCCGAGACCATCAGTGAGCTCATTCCGGCACGAGCCGTGGCGTTGTCGTTGACGTCGACCCAGCCGACGCGTCCGGACTCCTTCAACGTGCTCGCAACCTCGAGGAGCCCTGCGCTGTTACCACCGAGCGGCGGATCGAGCTGGACGGAGACGACCCACTCGCCTGCCGCCAGCGCACGTGAAAGCCCCGTCTCCTTCTGTTCCTCCCCAAGCGCGACGACGAGCTCCGGAGTGTCGAACACAAGCGGCGCGCGCGGCTTGCGCTCGTCCTCCACGGCAGATCGGATCGCCGCGATCTCCGCAGGAGTCGTACCGCAGCAACCGCCGATCACCTTCGCACCGAGATCGCGTGCGTGTGCTGCGAACTCGCCGAAGTATTCCGGCGTGGCGTGGGGATAGATGACGCGGCCACCGGTCAAGCTCGCGAGACCGACGTTCGGAAGCGCCGCGAGCGGCTTGCCGTTCTTTCCCATCTGCTCGAGGGCGGCGAGGGCGGCGAGCAGGCCGGCGCCGTGATTGGCGCCGATCGCTGCGACGTCGAGCTCCATCAGTCGCGCGGCTGCCTCGGCGGCGGTTACGCCGGCAAGCGTCTCGGCGCTCTCGTCGAACGTCAGGAGCGCGACGATCGGCAGGCTCGACGCGCTGCGCACCGCCTCGATGGCGTCGACCGCTTCTTCCAAGTCGTAGAACGTCTCGACCATGAAGAGGTCGACGCCGCGCCCGTCGAGGACGGCCGCTTGCTCGGCAAAGAGCTCGCGACGAACTCGCGAAGTCGCCGACTCGCCGAGAGGCCCGATCGATCCGCCGATGAAGACGTCGCGCCCGGTCATCTCCCTGGCGTCGCGCGCGAGCTTGACGCCGGCGGAGTTGATCGCCTCCAGATCGTCCTCGAGGAAATGATGTGAAAGCTTGCGGCGGTTCGCCCCGAAGGTGTTCGTCTCGATCAGCTCGGAGCCGGCGTTGATGAAGCTGACGTGCAGGGACACGACGGCGTCGGGCGCCCGGAGATTCGCCTCTTCCGGGCTACGGAGCCGGGGGACAGCTGCGGAAAGCAGCGCGCCCATGCCACCGTCGCCCACGATCACGGGCCCACTCTGGAGGCGCTCTAGGAAGCGATTGCGGGTCTGGCTCGGCGCGGGCACTTCGTCTCCTTCCGAACTCGCTCGACACATCCACCCGGGCTCGCGCCCGGCCGGGTTTGGCACCTTGCCGCGAAGCAGGTTGCCGAGGCGTCACAGGGCCGGTTCCCTCAGCCTCTCTCGATGCGGAGCGGGACGTTGCCCGCTTCCGGTAGGGAGTATAGGCAGGGGGTCGGTCGCGACCCGTGTCCAGAAAACGCAAGAGGGGCCGCCGCCTGGCCCCTCCTGGGTCTCCTATGGAAGGAGATGTTCCGAGGTTGCCCCCGCCGCATCGGGGCCCATCTCGGTTATGCCTTCTGACTATCGCGGGGAGGGGGCAGTTGATCCATCACCCGTTCTCGGTTGACTGCCCTGGTTCACGGAAGATTTCGCCTCGCGGGCGGCGCTAAAGGGGGAAGGATCTCCTGCCGATTCCCGTCTTGACTCCAGGGCCAGGGACTGACGGCAATCATTCCTGCGGCTTGCGGAGTACCGGCGGCGGCGGACGAGGACTCCGCCGCCACCTTCATTTCTAGGTCTCGTGGATTACGCGGCCTTCCATGCCGCCGGCGACCGTGACCACCTGGCCGGTGACATGGCCGGACAGGACCGGTGAGGCCAGCAGCACGACCTGGTTGGCGACGTCTTCGGGTTGGGCGACCTTGCGCAGCGCCATCGTCCGGGAGATGCGGCGCACCTGTTCCTCCGAGACATGTCCGCGGGTCATCGCAGACGCGGTCCAACCCGGCGCGACTGCGTTGACGCGCGCGTGCGGGCTCTTGCGCACGACTTCGTTCTTCAGGCTGAGCAGAAGGCCGCCGAGGATCGCCGATTTCGCGGCGGCATAGTCGGCGTGACCCGCCTCGCCGACTATGCCGGCCGTCGAGCCGACGAGAATCAGCGCACCGTCGCCTTCGAGCTGGCCAAGGAAGCCGCGCGCCGTGAGGAAGGTCGCAGTGAGGTTTGCATCGAGCGTGGCGCGCCACCGTTCGAGCGGGAGCTCCCACACAGGTAGGTCGTCCGAGGGCCACATGCCCGCGACTGCGGCGCAGACGTCGAGGCCGCCGGCCGTGGCGAACATGCGGTCGACCTCCTCCTCCCGGGTCAGGTCGGCGCCGACAACCGCGCCGCCACCGCCCAGTTCCCCGGCGAGCTGCTCCGCGCGCTCCTTGCCACGGTGGTAGTGCACGACCACGTCGGCTCCCTCCGCGGCAAAGGCTCGCGCGCAGGCGGAGCCGATCCCGCCTGAGGCTCCTGTCACGAGCACGCGCTTCCCTGCCAGCCCCGTTTCCATCTGTGGGATTCTCCCTGTTATGCGCGAGCAGATGACCTGGGAGGATCTCGGCACGGCGGTCGACGACCTCGCGGCGCAGATCCGGGCTGATGGTTTCAGTCTGGACGCAGTGCTTGCACTCGCCCGCGGTGGCCTGCCGTGCGCCGGCGCACTCGCATACGCGCTCGGCGTGAAGAACATGGCGACGCTCAACGTCGAGTTCTACACCGGCGTCGACGAACGGTTGGACGAGCCGCTGCTGTTGCCGCCGGTGCCGGATCTCGCCCTGCTTCGTGCCGAACGGTTGCTCGTCGTCGACGACGTCGCCGACACGGGCCGCACGCTGGCGCTGGCCAGTGAGTTCTGCGCGCAACACGGTCCGGAGGTACGGACCGCAGTTCTCTATGAGAAGCCGCAGAGTGTCGTCCGCTGCGATTTCGTCTGGCGGCGGACCGACCGCTGGATCAACTTCCCGTGGAGCACGCCCGCTCCTGTTGCCGCGGCTCAGGCCGGCTCGTGAAGGTCTTCATCGTCAGCGACATGGAGGGCGTCGCCGGGATCGTCAAGTGGCAGCAGACGGACGGGACGAAGGAGAAGCGCGCCTATCACGAAGGGCGCGAGCTGTATACGGGGGAGATCAACGCGGCCGTGCGGGGTGCCCGTACCGCCGGTGCGACTCAGATCGTCGTCATGGACTGCCACGGCGCCGGCGAGGAGTGGACCTTCAACTCCCTCATTCCGGACAAGCTCGATCGCGGTTGCGAGTACGTGGTGCAGAACGACTGGACCGAATACACCGAGTTTCTCGAGCAGGGATGCGACGCTGCCCTCTTCGTCGGCATGCACGCGAAAGCCGGTACGCCTGACGGGGTTCTGAGTCATACGGTCTCCGGGCAAGCTTGGCGCGAGTTGCGCTTCAACGGCGTCGCGGTGGGAGAGACGGGGATCAACGCGGCGCTCTGCGGGCAGTGGGGCTGTCCCGTATTGCTCGTCACGGGCGACGAGGCGGTATGTCGTGAGGGCGCGGAATTGCTCGGGTCAGGGCTGACAACGGTCGCGGTGAAGAGGGGCCTCGGCCGCTTCAGCGCCCGGCAGGTTCCGCCGTTACGCGCGCGCGAGATGATCGAGGACGGTGTGAGGCGTGCGCTGCGCGATCCTTCGGCTGTGAAGCCCTATGACCCCGGTCGTCCCTGCGAGATCACGATCGAGTTCATGACGCCCGACCGAGTGGTCGAGTACCGCAACCGCCGCGGGGTCGAGCAGGTGAACGACCTGACGCTGTCGTCGAAGGCCGACGACTGGTGGTCGGCCTGGAGCCAGTTCTACTTCTGAAGCGAGTTACGCCGGAACGATCTCGAGCTCGTCCAGCAGAGTGAAGTAGGCCTTCGCGAACGGCGATTCTCGTGTCCGTTCACGCACTTCGTCCCAGTCGACCTGCTCGCGCAGCGCGCGTGCGAGCTCGAGGACGCTCGAGAAGTCGGGCTCCTGTTCCCTGAGCGCGAGGAGCTTCTGTACGAGCACGTCCTCGAGTGCGGCCACCTTCATTCGCATGGCGTGGACCTCGAGCTCTTCGGCGCGTTCGAAGGTGGCGTCGTCGATCGGGCCGTCGTGAGGGTCGAAGATCAGGTCGATCAGGACGCCGTCGTCGTAGGCCTTCAGCAGCCAGCCCTCAGGTGGCGTCTCGGTGCGCATCCCTGCGTCGGCGAGTGTCTCCTGTGCGCGCTCCGCATCCTCGGGCTTGACCAGAAAGTCGACGTCGTGCTCTGTTTTCGGTGCGCCGCGGGCCCAGCAGGCGAGGCCGCCGCCCAAGACGAATGGGACTCCCGCCTCGTTCAGGGCGCCGCCCGCCTTCTTCATCGCGGCTAGGAGCCGCTCGAATTCCCGTTCCTGGTCGGTGTTCACGCGGGGCGGTTTCCCGTCCGGGCAGGATGTGGAACATCAAGCCATGGTGAGGATCGCCGCAGCCGGGGATGTACACGCCTCCGAGGCGACCCGTTCGCGTATCGCCGAGGCGTTCGCCGCCGTCGAGCGCGAGGCGGATCTCGTCCTGCTGGCCGGCGATCTGACGACGCAAGGTGAGCCCGAGCAAGCTGAGGTACTGGGCGAGGCGACGCGCAGCATCGGTGTGCCGGTCGTCGCCGTGCTCGGGAATCACGATCTCCATTGCGGCCACGGCGAGCAGATCTCGTCGATTCTGAGTGAGGCCGGGGTGCGCATGCTCGATCGCGAGGCGATCGTGCTCGAGCTCGCAGGCCAGGAGATCGGCGTGGTCGGTACGAAGGGCTTCGTCGGAGGTTTCAGCGGTTCGCAACTGCCGGACTTCGGGGAGCCGCTGCTTCGCCGGGTATACGCGGAGACGACCGAGGAGGTCGATGCCATCCGTCGCGGCCTGCAGGCGATCGCGCATTGCCCGATCCGCATCGTGCTCCTCCACTACGCGCCGACGTCGGACACGTTGCACGGCGAGCCGGAGGGGATCTGGACGTATCTCGGCAGCGACCGCCTTGCGACCCCGATCGCCGAATACCGTCCGGACGTCGTCCTGCACGGCCATGCCCACAGCGGCAGCTTCGAAGGCGCGATCGGCGGCGTGCCGGTCTACAACGTCGCCGTCCACGTCACGGGCCGCGACTTCTACGTCTTCGAGTTGGAGGGTCACGACGTCGAAGTCGAAACGCGTGCGTGACGCGTTACAGAAACGTAGCCGTGCCTGGCACCGGTACGTGTCTCAAGAAGCCAGCCCCTGATCGACGAAGTCACGATAGAGCGAAATGGCCTTGCCGGGATCGACGTCGAAGAGCGCCAGGAGCTCACCTAGCGCGAGGTAGGGCGGCGCCTCGTCGAAGCCGGCCGAAGCTCGGTAGCTGCTCCAACGCCAGTCCGCCGGGTCTTCGCACATGCCGGCGCGGACAGGATTCAGAACGACGTAGCGACAGGCCTCCTTGAGGTGCTCGTTCGTGAGAATCTCCGTGCTGCCGAAGCGCTTGCCGAACAGGTGATCTTCGCGCTCGTGTCTCAGATTCGACCACCGCGCGAAGCTTCCGTTCAGTTCGCAGATACCCTGCGAAAGCGCGCCGTCCGGAATCGCCACGACCAGGTGATAGTGCGTGGTCATCAGGCACCACGAATAAACGCGCCAGTTGTACTTTCTCTCGCTGCGATCGAGCATCATCAGGAACACCTTGTAGTCGGTCGCATCGAGGAAGACGCGGCAGCGGCTGTTGCCGCGCGTGCCGACGTGGAAGAAACCACCCGGATACGCGTTCCTCGGTGGGCGGGGCATCTCGTCAGGATGCCGCGGGCGGGTCGCCAACTCGGCGCGGCGCGCGATTGTTTTCGCTTCTGCAACGGTTTCGTACCCGTGCCTGGCACCGGTACGCTCGCTGGATGCCAGCCGTGACCTGGATCTCTGTCGCCCCCGTCAAGGGGTTGGGGCTCGTTCACCCCGAGTCCGTCTCGCTCGAACGTCACGGTGTTCGGGAGAACCGGCGGTTTCACATCGTCGACGCCGACGGGCTGCGCTTCAACCAGTTGCGCAATGGCGCGCTGGTTCAGATCCGGCCCGAGTACGACGCGGATAGCGAACGTCTCACACTGCGCTTTCCCGACGGGTCGGTTGCAGACGGCGAGGTTTCGCTCGGGACGGAGGTCACGACAGACTTCTACGGCCGGCCAGTCGTCGGCAACTACGTCCAGGGCCCCTGGTCGCCGGCGCTCTCCAAATGGGCCGGCGTGCCGCTTCGCCTCGTCCAGTCGCCGCCCGGCCTCGCGGTCGACCGTGGCCGCGGTCATGTCTCACTGATCTCGGCTGCATCACTTGTCGAGCTCGGGCATAACGGAGACGACGGCCGGCCCGTCGACGGGCGCCGTTTCCGGATGCTCTTCGAGCTCGGGGGCTGCGCGCCGCACGAGGAGGACGGCTGGGTCAAGCGGTACCTGAGGATCGGCGAGGCCACGATCAGGATCCGCGGGGATGTCGGTCGCTGCGCGATCACGACCCAGAATCCGGAGACCGGCGAGCCTGATTTCGACACCTTGCGGACGATCTCGGCCTACCGAGGCTTCACCGAAAACGAGGCCGGCCAGCGGCACATCCCCTTCGGCGTCTACGGGGAGGTCACGGAACCGGGCCGGGTGACCATTGGGGACGGAGTCGAGGTCCTCGAGCTCAGCCTGCTCGACAAAACGACCTAGAATCCAGCGATGGCCGCTGTCAGTAGCTTCGTAATCGACGAGAACGACCTCGAGCCGGCTCAGGACGACGGCGACACTGCCAGCGTTTGCATCGCCTTCGACGCTGCCAACGGCTGCGAGCGGCTGGAGCAGCGCGTCATTCGGTTCGGGCCGGGCCGCTCAGTGGAACGAACCCTCGCGGGACAGCAGGAGGTTCTCTACATCGTCGAGGGCCGTGGACAGCTGCATGTCGACGGGAAAACGCACGAGCTCGAGCCCAACATGGGCGTCTATCTGGCCCCCGGCGAGACCTACGCTGTCGAGAACCCGGGGCCACAGGACCTGCACGTCCTGTCGGTCCTCGCTCCCGAGGACCGGGCGGCGGCCTCCGGCGAGCGGAAGGTGACGGTCCGCTTCGACGACCAGCCCGAGCTCGAGGCATCGGTCGAGCGGAGCTTTCGATATCTCGTCAACGAGGACGCCGGCTGCTTCGACGTGACGCAGTTTCTGGGAATCGTTCAGCCGAGCAAGGCGCCTTTCCACAGCCACACCTACGACGAGGTCGGCTACATCGTCGCGGGAGAAGGAATCGCCCATGTGGGCGGCGCCGAGTTCCCACTGAAAACGGGTTCTTGCTTCCACCTCCCGCCCGACGAGGTGCACTGCATCGAGAACACCGGCTCGGCCCCGCTGCGGATCCTCGGCGTGTTCCATCCCTCGGGGAGCCCGGCCAACCGGACGTACGCGGACAACAAGTAGGCTCGAAAGTCGTCACAAGTGGGGGAGGACCGGGGATAAACACCAAGGAGGAGATCGAATGAGGAGGAGAAGGGCAACTGCGGTTGCGGCCTTGCTGGCGCTTGGAGCCGCACTCGCGGTCGTGGCCGGGGCTTATGCGACCACCGAACGGGCGGCCGCGCCGACTGCACAGACTGGGAGTGACTCAGCACTGATCAAGTGCGGCAAGACCCGCACCATCGGGTTCATGGCACCGGTTACGGGTCCCGCCGCGTCTATCGGCATCCAACAGGTGCACTGGGCTCAGTACTACGTCTCGACCTACAACAAGACGCACAAGAAGACGAAGATGAAGCTCCAGACGGAGGACACGCAGCTGGGCGCTCCGACAGGGACCGCCGAAGCGTTGAAGGGCGCACAGGCGCTCGCCGGGAGCCCGAACGTCCTCGGAGTTGTCGGACCCGCCGGCAGCAACGAGATCGTCGGAGTGACGAAGTCTCTGATGGACGGTGGCCTCGCGTGGGTATCCGGTTCGTCGACTCGGACGTCGCTCACGACGGACGGGACTCGCACCGGTTACATGTTCCGCACAGTCCCACCGGATGCGATCCAGGGCCCGACGGCCGCGAACTACATCATCAAGGTCCTGAAGTACACGCGTGTCTACATCATCGACGACCAGGAGACGTACAGCACAGGCCTGGCCGACGAGGTCCAGTCCAAGCTGAGGGCAGCAGGCGTCACCGTCGGCAGAGACGGCGTCAGCCAGCAGCAGTCGGACTTCTCGTCACTGATCGCGAAGATCGCGCGCGACACGCAGCTCGTGTACATCCCGTGGCAGCTGACGCCGAAGGGCATCGCGTTCGGCAACCAGATGAAGGCTGCCGGCAAGGGAAGCATCAAGCTGATGGGAGCGGACGGCCTCTTCGATTCGACGTTCGCAGCTGTCGGCTCGCACGTGTACGACACGAACTTCCCCTTGAACCCGAAGTCGAAGATCATCGCGGGCTTCAAGAAGGGACACGGCGGGGACGGCGAATACTTCGGCGCCCCGACGTACGCCGCTACGCAAGTGGTTGCGACTGCGATCGACCGAGCGTGCAAGAAGGGTACAGCCACGCGCGCATCGGTCCGGGCGGCGATCAGGTCGACCAACATCCCCGCCGCTCAGTCGCTGATCGGCGTTGCGCTCCGCTTCAACCGCAACGGTGATCTTTCGACGGCGAAGAAGTTCGGCCTCTACAAGTCGAATGGCACCGTCTTCGTTCCGATCCCCGGCTAACGGGAGAGGAAATCCAACTCCAAGTGCGGCCCGTCTCGTGACGGGCCGCACTCGTCTATGAGAGATTAGGTCTCGGTGAACTGGAGCCTGTTCTTCGACCTGACGGTCAGCGGGCTGACGCTTGGCAGCCTCTACGCGCTCATCGCGCTCGGCTACTCGCTGGTGTACGGGATCCTCAAGCTCCTGAACTTCGCCCACGGGGACGTCTACATGATCGGCGCGTTCCTCGGCTGGTACGCGCTGCACGCCCTCGGGGGGCCGATGAACCCGACCTTCACGGGTGCCGTCGTCCTCCTGCTGATGTTCATCGTCGCGATGCTCGGGTGCGGCGTGCTCGGCGTGGCGATCGAACGCTTTGCCTATAGGCCACTCAGGAACGCGCCCCGGATCGCACCTTTGATCAGCGCCCTCGGGGTGTCCATCTTCCTCCAGAACAGCGCTCTGCTCATCTTCGGCGCGGCCTTCAGGGACTACGACACGTTCGACCTGATCGGCGTGAAGACCTACAGCATCGGCCAGCTCTTCTTCTCGGTCCCGCAACTGCTGACAGTCGTCGCGGCGATCGGCCTGATGATCGCGCTGACCGTTTTTGTAGCGCGCTCGCGGCTCGGGAAGGCAATGCGCTCGACGTCCTTCGACCGGGAAGCGGCGTCGATGATGGGGATCGATGTCGATCGTGTGATCTCGGTCACGTTCTTCATCGGGTCGGCCCTCGCCGGTGCGGCGGGCGTGATGTTCGCCCTTGTCTTCGGCCAGATCTACCACTTCATGGGCTTCATCGCGGGCCTCAAGGGCTTCACGGCGGCCGTGATCGGCGGGATCGGCAGCATTCCGGGCGCAATGGTCGGCGGGCTGATCGTCGGCCTTGCGGAGTCGTACGCGACCGGCTACCTCCCGCAGGGATCGACATTCCAGAACCTCTACGTCTTCGCGCTGCTCATCCTCGTGATCCTGGTCCGGCCCAGCGGCCTGTTCGGCAAGGCCGCAATCTCCAAGGTGTGATGGAGCAGCCTCCAGACACCCCGAGGATCGGAGTCGACGAGTGGGTCGCAAGCGTCGAGGGGAAGCGCGAGCGCTACACCGGCCTGAGGGGCGCTGTTTACCGGAACTGGGAGCGCCTGCCTCCGGCCGCTCAGGTCCTGGTGTTTGCGGCTCCGGCCGCGGTCTTTCCCTTTCTCACGACGGAGGGGAACCTGTTCCGCTACGGACTGTTCACGCTCGTCTACGCGCTGCTCGCCCTCGGCCTCAACATCGTCGTCGGCTTCGCCGGGCTCCTCGACCTCGGCTACGTCGCATTCTTCGGTACCGGCGCCTACCTCTATGCGATCCTCGCCTCGCCACAGTTCGGCAACCACTGGCAGGCAGTGGCCGCGATCCCGGTGGTTGTGGTCGCCACCGCGGTGGTGGGGCTCCTCGTCGGACTGCCGTCTCGCCGCCTCTTTGGCGACTACCTCGCGATCTTGACTCTCTTCTTCGGCCAGGCATTCGTCATCTTCGTCAACAACGCCAACCGGATCAGTTTCCCCTTCTTCGGGCACGTCGATCTGACGGGCGGCTCGAACGGGATCGCCAACATCGACCCGTTCAACTTCTTCGGCTACAAGATCGACTCGACGAAGAAGCAGTACTACCTCCTGCTGATCGCGGTCTCGCTCGTCCTGATCCTACTGATGTTCGTGAACGAATCGAGGACGGGGCGTGCCTGGCGCGCCCTCCGCGAAGATCCCCTCGCCGCTGAGGTGATGAGCATCCCGGTGAACCGGCTCAAGCTGCTCGCGTTCGTCTTCGGCGCCGCGGTTGCGGGCTTGACCGGTGCGATCTACGGCACGATCGCGACAGCAGCCCTTCCCGGCGACTACGACGTCGGACTGCTGATCACGATCTACGCGATCATGATCCTGGGCGGCTTCGGGAGCATCATGGGAATCGTCGTCGGCGCGGTGGTCGTCAGCAGCGTCCCCGAGCTTCTCCGCTCTTCGGCCAACGCCCGCCCGCTCTTCTACGGCGCGATTCTGGTCGCGATTCTCGTCAAGCTGCGCCCCTGGCGGCTGCTCGCTGCGGAGGTCGCCGGACTGGCCGCATTCGGTTTCGCGGTCCACGCGATCGCCGCGGCGGCGTATCCACGCCTAGTGCACGGCGAGTCGATCGGCTCGGGTGTCTTCGCGCGCGCCCTCGACCACTGGATGCTGTTCCCGAAGAATCCCGTGAAGATCGCGGACGGCGCGTACATCTTGCTCGTGGCGGCAATCGTCATCTACCCGCAGCTGAGTCGCCTCTGGCGAGCCGTGCTCCTTGCACCGCTCTTATATCTGGTCATGTTCGTCTGGGAGAACCTGTTGCTCGTGCACATCGGCGGAGCCACCAGGCTGATCCTGCTCGGCGCACTGCTTGTTGCGCTCATGAACGTCCGGCCACAGGGGCTCTTCGGTACCGCGACCGTGGAGATCGTGTGACGAACGACGCGACGCTGCTCGAGCTGAAGGAAGTCGACAAGTCCTTCGGTGGGCTGCGCGTGATCGCAGATCTCGACCTCGTCGTCAAGGAGCACGAGATCGTGAGCGTGATCGGCCCCAACGGTGCCGGCAAGACGACGCTCTTCAATCTGATCACGGGCATCTATCGCCCTGACTCGGGCGAGATCCAGCTCGACGGCAGAAACCTCGTCGGCGTCGCGCCGCACAAGATCACCGAGCTCGGAATCGCTCGCACCTTTCAGACTCTGCGCCTCTTTCTGAACATGACGGTGAAGGAGAACGTCATGGCGGCGCAGTACGGTCACACGAAGGTCGGTGTGCTTCGCTCGATGGTCCGCACGCCGGCGGCGCGGCGGGAGGAGAAAGAGATCCATCGCCTCGCGGAGGAGAAGCTCGCCTTCTTCGGGGAGCGACTGATGGGCTATCGCTGGGATCAGTTCGCCTACAGCCTGTCGTACGCGAACCGACGGCGGCTCGAGATCGCGCGGGCGATGGCGACGCAGGCGCGCATCCTGCTACTCGACGAGCCTGCCGCCGGGATGAACCCGCGCGAGACTCACGAGATCACGGAGCTGATCGGAAAGCTTCGCGACGACGGCGGCTATACGATCCTCGTGATCGAGCACGACATGCACGTCGTGGAAGGCATCTCCGACCGTGTCGTCGCCCTCGATCACGGAGTCAAGATCGCCGAGGGATCGTTCGAGGCGGTTGCGACCGATCCGCGAGTCGTCGAGGCGTATCTCGGTCTGCGGAAGACGGAGACGAAGTGAGCACGAACGGCGCGCCGGATCTCCTGCGGCTGACGAACATCGACACGTACTACGGGGAGATCCACATCCTCGAGAACTTGAATCTAAATGTTCGCGAAGGCGAGCTCGTCTCGCTCCTCGGCGGCAACGCCTCGGGAAAGTCCACGACGCTCAAGACGATCCTTGGCCTCGTGCAGCCACGCAACGGCTCCGTCGAGTTTCGGGGCGAGGAAGTGACCGGCCGCAACACGAGCTACCGGATCCGGCAAGGGATGGCGATCGTTCCCGAGAATCGCCGGCTCTTCGGGCCGATGACGGTGCTGGAGAACCTCGAGATGGGTGCGTATCTCATCCGGGACACGAAAGGGCGCAAGGAGGACTTCGAGCGGGTCTACACGCTCTTCCCGCTCCTGCACGAACGACGCAGCCAGCTCGCCGGCACTCTGTCCGGGGGCGAGCAGCAGATGGTTGCGATGGGACGCGCGCTGATGGCACGCCCGAAGCTGTTGTTGATGGACGAGCCGTCGATGGGCCTGGCGCCGATCCTGGTCGAACGGAGCTTCGAGATCATCCAGCAGGTGCATCAATCCGGCGTCGCGATGCTCGTCGTCGAGCAGAATGCGAACATGGCACTCTCGATCGCCGATCGTGGCTACGTCCTCTCGACGGGACGCTGCGTCCTCAGCGGGCCGGCGAACGAGCTTCTCCAGCACGAGGATCTGCGAAAGGCCTACCTTGGCCGTTGAGGCAGCAACGCTCGCCGAGCGCTGCCGCCATCGCTTCCCGATCTTCGAGCATCAGGTGTACATCAACTCCTGCTCGCAGGGAGCGCTGTCGGATTCCGTGCGCGCCGCGTACGGGCAGTACCTCTCCGACTGGGACGAGAAGGGCGCTCCGTGGGAGTACTGGGTCGAGCGGCAGGAAGCGGCGCGCGGCGCCTTCGCGGGTCTCGTCAACGCGGGCCCGGATGAGATCGCCGTGACGACATCGCTCTCTGCGGGCGTGAGCGCGCTCGCGAGCGGCCTGCGCTTTACGAACCGGTCGAAGGTCGTCCTCACGGACTGGGAGTTCCCGACGATCGGACAGATCTGGCACGCGCAGGAGGCGCGCGGAGCACGCGTCTCGCACGTCCTCGCGGCAGACGACGGCGCGATCCCGCTCGAGCACTTCGAGCGTGCGATCGACGACGACACGCTCATCGTCTCGATCACGCATGTCTGTTACCGGAACGGCGCGATGCTGGACGTCCCTGCGGTCGTCGAGCTTGCTCACGATCGCGGCGCGCTCGTTCTGCTCGACGCGTTCCAGGCGGTCGGCTCGCTGCCGGTCGACGTCGCCGAACTCGACGTCGACTTTCTCGGCGCAGGGGTCCTCAAGTACCTGCTCGGTTCGGCGGGGCTCGGGTTCTTCTATTGCCGGCGCGACCTGGTCGAGCGCGTTTGGCCGACACAGACCGGGTGGTTCGCGGACGAGAACATCTTCGCCATGGATCACACCGACTACTCGCCCGCGCACACGGCTGCGCGCTTCCAATCGGGAACGCCGCCGGTGCCGTCCATCTACGCGGGCATCGCCGGGATCGAGCTGATGCAGGAGATCGGCATCGCTGACACGCGCGAACACGTGCAGGGTCTGAATGCACATCTCCTCGACGGTCTCGACGAGCTGCAGGCGACCGTCGTCACGCCGCGGGCGGCGGAACGGCGCGGCGCGCTCATCTGCGTCAAGTCGACCGACGCAAAGGCCCTGGTCGTTGCGCTCGGCGACGAGGGCATCGTTACCTCGGAGCGCGACGACAACCTGCGCATCTCGGCTCACTGTTACAACACAGTCGAGGACGTCGACACGGTTCTCGGCGCACTCCAGCGCCACCGCACGCTCCTGGCTTAGGACGATTGCCCAGCCGGGTTGACCAGGTATAGCAAAAGTGCTATACAAGGTGGCAACGGATGCTAGAGGCGCAAGGAGCCCGCGATGACTGAGCCCGCCGGCCCGCAACTCGTTCCGACGTCGAGCTCCCGATCGGGGGCGACCGTCGTCTTCGGTTTGACCGCACTCGTCTGGACACTCTGGCTCGGCGCGATCGCGTCCGCCTTCAGTGAGCACGAGTTCTACATCTTCCTCTGGTGCGGGAGCGCCGTTGCGCTCTGGTTCCTACTCCTCGGGGAGCTGCAGAATCCCGCCCGGCCCGCACTTCCCGTCGCCTTCAAATGGTGGGTGCTCACCCTGGGCGGCCCGCTCGGCCTCGCCTACGTGCTCTACGTTCGCAACAACTCGGCTCCGAACCCGATTTCGGCTCGGCCCGCGCAAGCTACGACGAGCAAGCCGGCCGATCTTGCCAGCCGTGTCGCGTTCCTCGAGAGACGCGTCTCGGAGTTGCAGACGATCGTCGACGGGCTTCAGGCCGGCCGGGCCACGGCTCCGAGCCGCGCGGCAGCGCCGCCGCCGCCGTCACCGCGCCCAGAGCCCGCACCTCCTCTTCGGGCACAGCCAGCGGTGCAACTACCTGCAACTGCCGCCCCGCCTACAGCCCCACCGCTACAGCCGAAGGTCAGCACAGAGTTCGACTGGGGTCGCACGCTTTCCGCCGCTGACCTGATGGGAGCGAAGGCATTGGCGTTTGCGGGCGGCATCGTCACGCTGCTCGGCGTCGTCTTCTTCTTCGTCCTCGCGGTCAACCGCGGGTGGATCGGGCCAGGGATGCGCGTTGCCTTCGGCGGTGTCGCCTCGGGGATCGTGTTCGGCGCCGGCCTTTGGCTGCAGCGACGGTACGAGTCGACGTACTCGGCGCTCGTGGCGGTGGGCACGGGCATAGCAGGCGCGTACATCACGTTGCTCGCCGCGGTCTCGCTGTACGACATGGTCTCGAAGCCGGTTGCGCTCGTGCTCGCTGCGGTGATCGCGTCCATCGCCGTCGCGGTCTCGCTCGTGTGGGAAGCGGAGGTGGTCGCCGGCTTCGGCCTGATCGGCGCGATGATCGTGCCGGCGACGCTCGTCTTCCAGGGCGGCTTGCGGGAGATCGGCACTGCGTTCGTCGCAGTCGTCTTCGCGGGAGCCACGATCGTCGCTGTCCGCCGGCGCTGGTGGATCCTGCTGCAGGTTTCGGCCGTGGTGAGCGTGCCGCAAGCGCTCGCGCAGGTGGCGGCCGCCGATTCTCCGCACACGAGCATCGTCTCGCTTGCCGCCGCCTTCTCGCTCCTCTATCTCGCGGCCGGTTTGGCTTTCCAGTTCGAGCTGGGCCCTGCGCTCGCTGCCGCGCCCGCATCGTTCTTGATGGGCAGCGCGGTCTTTGCGGGCGTGTCCGCGGCGCTTCTCTATGGCCAACGCGACGGCGGTCTCCAGCAGGGCATCGCCCTGCTCGCCGCCGCCGCCGTTTACCTTGCGCTCGCCGCAGCGCTGTACCGGCGCGTCCGCGAGGCCGCGACGCTGCTCGGGGCGCTCGGTCTTGCGCTTGCGGCGGTCGGCGTGGCGGAAGCGCTGTCCGGGTCGTCGCTGACCTATGCCTGGGCGGCCGAGGCTGCTCTGCTCGTCTGGTTGTCGAGCCGTGTTCGCGACGCCCGCTTCCAGTTGCCGGCTCTTGCCTATCTGACGCTGGCGCTGGTCCATTCGGTCGTCACCGAAGCGAGGCCGGACCATTTCCTCGAATCGATGCGTCACCCCGCGAGCGGTGCGCCTGCGCTGCTCGCGATCGCGCTGGCAATGCTCGTCTTCGCGCGTGTCGAGCGTTCGTGGCCAAACGGCCGGCCGACGAGGGGGATCCTTCGGGCGCTCGACCCCGCACTCGACTGGCTGCGTGCGAACGAATCCGGCGTGAACGCTGCCATGTATGCACTGGCTGGACTCGCGACCACGTACGCAGCGTCGCTGGGGATCCTCGAGTTGTGCCAGGACGTCTGGCCCGGGGACGGGATCGAGACGCCGTTCGAGTGGGGCCACGTTGCGGTCGCCTCGGCCTGGGCGCTCGCGGGACTTGCCGTCGTCCTCGGCGCCGTGCGGCGGCGCTCCAATGCCGGGCTCGTGTTGGGGTTCGGCTGGCTCGGCGTCACCGTCACCAAGGTCGTGGCACTCGATGCGGCCACGTTCGCTCAGACGCGTTACGGCATCTCTTTCCTCGTCGTCGGCGGCGCAGTGCTCGTGGCCGGCCTCGTCCGCGAGCTCTCGGTGCCGGGCTCCGTGACGGGTGAAGGTGTGAGCGCGCTCTTCGTCAGCCTCGCCCTGCTCCTTGCCGGCGTGCTCGTCCTCGTTCCGGATCGCGTGGGTGGAGCCGACGGCAACGGTCTCGCTGTCCTCGGAGTCGGGGTGCTCTACACAGCGCTCGCGGCCGTCGCGTTCATGCGCCTGAACCAGCGCGACCTGACGACGTTCCTGTGGATAGCCGGTCTGGCGCTCGCAGCCGCAGGCGAAGAGATGCTGGTCGGCGGCGTGTGGCTCGTTCTGATCGACACGCTCACGGCCGCCTTGCTCGCCTTCGTCGCCGTCACCGTCGGCGAGCGACGCCTACAGGTCGCCTCGCTCGTTTACCTCGTATTCGGTGCGCTGTTGGCACTGGTGGAAGAGGCTCCGCCCACACACCTCCTGGTCTCGCGCGCTCACCCGGGACACGGTGTTCCGAGCCTGCTCCTCGTCATCGGTGCGACGGCCGTGCTCGCCTGGTCTCTCTCGTGGAACGAGCGCTATCGCGTGCAGGCGATCTGGGTTGCGGGCGGTCTTTCGGTCTACGCCGCCTCGCTCCTGATCCTGGAAGCGATGCAACGCATCTCGAACCAGGACATCCAGACCGACTTTCAGCGTGGACACACGGTCGTGAGTGCGTTCTGGGGCTTGGTCGCGCTCGTCTCGCTCTACGTGGGGCTCAAGCGAAAACAGGGTCTGCTGCGGGTCGGTGGGTTCATCCTCTTCGCCATCAGCCTCGGCAAGATCTTCCTCTACGACCTCCCGAACCTGAGCTCGGTGCAGCGTGCGCTCTCGTTCCTCGCGGTCGGTGCAGTCCTGCTCCTCGGCGGGTTCTTCTACCAGCGCCTGAGCGCCCAGTTCGACGAGCGATAGCATTTCTGCAATGCCGCGCATGAACAAGGGCGCCCTCGAGCGTCTGCAGGAGCGAATTCGCACCGCCGACCGCGGCTGGTTCTTCGCCGCCGTGGCGGACAAGGTCGCCGAGCGGCGGCAGGAGAGAGGACTGTCGCAGCGCGAGCTGGCCGAGCTGGTCGGCACGACTCAGTCGGCGATCGCGCGGCTGGAGCGAGGGGGCCGGCCGCCGCGGATCGACACGTTGCTCCGGATCGCCGATGCGCTCGAGTGCGACCTCGTCGTCGATCTGAAGCCGCACCGGCACTAGACTCCTCAGTCTCTTGCCGGAAGGTGACATCGAGGTCGGCACGCTCCAGGACGCGTCTGCTGCCGTCGCTCGCCTGCTTGCCGTCACCCATGCTTCGTACGAGCGCCGGGCCCAGCTCGAACACGCCCTCGAGTCTCGGATCTCCATCGAGCAGGCGAAGGGAATCGTCGCGGAACGGTACGGCCTCGATGTCGACGAGGCCTTCGACCTGATCCGCCGAGCGGCGCGCTCGCACCGGATCAAGCTCTACGACCTGGTCGAAGCGATCCGCCCGGGTGAGGCGACACCGCGGGAGTTGGCGGCTCTGATCACCGCTGAACGGCCATGAGCTCACGCGAGGAGCGCATCGGGCTGAACGAGGCGGTCTTCCGGGAGGTCAACGAGCGGATCGAGAATCTCGCGGAGACGTTCGACCTCGACACGCAGTCGCTCGATCTCATCTGCGAGTGCGGCGACGCCACGTGCGTGAAGCGTCTCACCATGACAAGAGCCGAATACGAGAAGCTCCGCTCCGACGAACATCAGTTCGCCGTCCATCCCGGTCATGAATATCCGGACGTCGAAAGCATCGTCGCGAGGCTGAAGGGTTACGACGTTGTGGTGAAAAACCGGGGCGCGCCCGAGCGGATCGCAGAGGAGACCGATCCACGCGGAACCTGACGGACGGATTCTCGTCGCTGCGCTCGGCGACTCGATTACCGAAGGCTCGCCCGGCTACGACTCACGCAGTGGCGGGGACGAGACGAGCCAGTGGGAATACTGGGCGGCTCGAATCGAGCCCCGACTCGAGTTTCGCAACCGGGGGATCCACGGCCAGCGCACGGATGAGATCATGGCCCGGCTCGAGGGCTGTGTCTCCGGCGCCGATCTGCTCGTCGTCCAGGGAGGCATCAACGACATCGCGCAGGGGCGATCGGTTGATGACGCGGCCGCCAACCTGCTCGCGATGGTGCGTCGCGGCAAGGAGCTCGGGCTGCGCGTCGTCATCGTCGACCTGCTGCCGTGGAACAACGGCTGGCCGGACGCGGAGCCGAAGATCCGACGGCTGAACGCCTTGATCGCCGAGCTCGCGCACGCCGAGGGCATTGCGCTGCTTCCGTTCCACGACACGCTCGAGGACCCCGATCGCCCGGGACGTATGCACGCCGAGTGGACCTCAGACGGCGACCATCCGTCTGTCGTGGGCTACCGTCGGCTCGGCGAAGTCGCCGCTCGGCTGGCGGACTACAGCTCGTAGACGTCGCCGTCGGCTGCGCGCTCGACGCCGTCTGGCAGAGAAAGCTCGTCGGGGCGATGGATGATCACGAGCCGCCGCGCGCCCGATTCCTCGAAGGCGGTAATTGCTTCCTCCGCCGACAGGTGACCTCGCAGGCCGTCGCCGCCTTCCCGGCTTTCCTTGAGCGTCGCCTCGCAGAGAAAGAGATCGGCATCGCGTCCGACCACCGCCAGCTGCGGGCTCGGCGCCGAGTCGCCCGAGTAGGCCAGCGTCGCCTTCCCGTCGGTCACGCGCAGTGCGTATGTCTGCAGCTGATAGTGAGGCACCCGCACCGGCGTGATCGTCAGCCCGTCTGCCTCGAACGGCTCGCCCTCGACGTACTCGAGCAGCTCGAACGCGTCGAACATGCCGGCGAAGCCCAGTTTCTCCCCGAAGCGGCCGAGCTCTTCCTTCCCGCCGGGCGGAAGCCACAGCTGCGGAGGCGGGACATCACGGCCCGGCCCGAACATCGAGCCGAACGTCCAGGGCACGAGGTCTCCCCAGTGGTCGAGGTGGAAATGCGTGATCACAATCGCATCGACCCGGGGCCACGCTTCCTGCTCACGGAGGCGTGGGAGCACCCCCGGCCCGCAGTCGAGCAGGACGCGGCCAGAGCCCTGGACCAGGTATCCGGACTGGGCACCGCCTGGGTTCGGCCAGGCAGGCGAGCACCCGACGATCGTGAGCCTCACTTGCTCAGTGTGGCATAGTCCTCGCGTGGCAGCGGGCGCGGCCGATCTCCTGAAGCGGGTCCCGATCTTCTCCGACCTTGACCGGAAGGAGCTCGACCGGATCGCCGCATCCATGAAGCAGCGGACGTTCAACGCCGGCGACACGGTCACGTCCGAAGGCTCGAGCGGCGTCGGCTTCTTCGTGATCGAAGACGGCGAGGCAACGGTGACCATCGGCGGAGACGAGCGCCGCAAGCTCGGCCCGGGCGACTACTTCGGCGAGGTGGCGCTGCTGAACGAGAGCGCCAGGACGGCCACGATCACCGCCGATACCGATCTGCGCTGTTTCGGCCTCACCTCTTGGGAGTTCCGCCCGCTCGTCGAGACTCACGGCTCCATCGCCTGGAAGCTGCTCCAGGCGATGTCGAAGACCTACCAGAGCCCGGCTTAAGCCTTACGCCGGCCGGGCGGCGAGCTTCACCTTGACGGTGTGGCTCTGTGCCCCGCGCGTGTACGTGACGGAGATCGTGTCACCGGGCCGGTGCGCGTTGATCACCGCACGAAGCTCGCTCGCCGAATTGATCCGCGTGCCTGCCGCTGAGGTGACGATGTCGCCTGCGCGCAGGCTCGCGCCCGCTGCCGGCGTACCCGCTCGTACCTGACTGATCGCGGCGCCGGTCGGCGCAGAGGAGTCGCGGAGAACGACGCCCAGGAACGCGTGCTCGGCCTTCCCGCTCGAGATCAGCTGGCCTGCGATCGAGCTGACGGTGTTCGACGGAATCGCGAAGCCGACACCTTCGCTGCCGCCGGAGTCGCTCTCGATCTGCGAGTTGACGCCGACGACCTTGCCCTGCGCGTTGAGGAGCGGTCCACCTGAGTTGCCGTGGTTGATCGCGGCATCGGTCTGGATCGAGTTGTCGATCGCGAAGTGGTTCGGCGAGGTCATCTCCCGGTGCAGTGCGCTAACGATTCCGGACGTGACCGTTCCTTCGAGCCCGAACGGGCTGCCGATGGCGACGACCGCGTCGCCGACTGCAAGCTTGCTCGAGTCGCCGAGCGAGAGAGGGAAGAGCTCGGACGCGGGCGCATTGACCTTCAAGACGGCGAGATCCGTCGAGGCATCGGTCCCGACGACCTGCGCGTCGTAGGTCTTGCCGTTCCAGAATTTGACGGAGACGGAGGTCGCACCCTCGACGACGTGCTGGTTCGTGACGATGTGGCCGTCGCCGTCGTAGACGAAGCCCGAACCTTGACCCTGCCCTGCGGCGATCTCGACGACGCCCTTGTTGGCGAGTTGATAGATCGAGTGCACGGAGAGGTTGCCGCTGCTCGATGCGGGCTGGGCATCGCTGACCGTGACTTGCCTCACGATTGTCTTTCCGTTTCCGCTCGACAGCGCCGCGTAGGTCGCCGCACCGCCGCCGGCGCCGATGAGGGCGACGGCGGCGAGCGCAGCTGCCAGGGTGACGGAGGGAGTCGTCACGTGTCTCACGGCGTCCATCTCACCAGCGCTCCTTAAGAGCCCCCTGAGACTCGGCTAAGAACTCCGTAAGACCTAGTCGACTCACAAACTCCTTACGGCCGTCTTAATCCGGTCTTAGGGGCAGGTGGCACCTTCGAACTCGTGGCTGCGCGGGAACTGGAACCCCCTCCAACCCTCCACTCGCGACGCCGAGGCCGGGCGGTATCTTCCCCCTCCGCTCGTTTGCCGTTGCTGTGTGCCGTCGCTGTCGCTACCGCCCTTGTGGCAGCGGCGGCCGCGCAGTCAAGTACTACGCGACGGCTGGACATCCCGCAGCGCGCGCAGATCTCACGCGCCGCGATCCCGATCGTCGACAAGGAGGTGGCCGCCCCGAGCGTCAGCGCCGTCGCTCCCGCCGGTTACTGGGGCGGCCAGTATCAAACGGCCGCCGGCGAATCGGTGACGATCTATGCCTCCAACAGCTATCCCGTCGATCCGGCCATGGGGCAGCGCTGGGCGGACTTCCTCGGGTCGCTCGTCCACGGTTCGGAAATCTCGACCGTCACCGTGTTGCTCGCGACGCCCGAGCAGATCTCGCGCGTCTGCGGTGCGGACGCGGTCGCCTGCTACAGCCCGCAGGGCGCGGTGTTGTACACCCCGGGAGAGGATCCCGGCACGGACCTTTCCGCCGAGGCGGTGATCACGCACGAGTACGGCCATCACGTGGCCGCGAATCGCTCCGACGCGCCCTGGTCGGCACTCGACTATGGCCCGAAGCGCTGGGCGTCGGCGATGCAGGTCTGCGCGAGGACGCGGAGCGGCGAGCTCTTTCCCGGCGCCGAGGATGCTCGGCACTACACGTTGAACCCCGGCGAAGGTTGGGCCGAGACGTACCGCGTGCTGAACGAGCGCAAAGCTGGCCTCGCTGAAGGGCCGTGGCAGATCGTCACCCAGTCCTTGTATCCCACGGCGGCGGCGCTCACTGCAGCCGCGCAGGATGTCACCAGCCCTTGGCAGGCCGCGACGACGACGACCCAGACCGGGGCCCTGAGCCGGACGAAGAAGACCCGGACCTTTACGGTCACGACACCCCTCGACGGAACCTTCAAGCTGACGCTCAAGCATTCGGCAGGCATGCGGCTCTCCGTCGACGTCTTCGCGTCGTCGACTCGCACCGCCCATGCGGTCACCGCGGGCGTCGTCTCACGCTCCTTCACGGTTTGCGGGACTCGGAGCTACCGCGTCCGGGTCACCGAGCTGGCCGGACGCGGCTCGGTCAGCCTGAGCGTTGCGAAGCCTTGAGTCGTTAGCCTGACCGTCGCGAAGCCTGAGAGTCTGGCCTCTTAGCCGGCTCTCACCTTCCGGGATGACAATGGTGCCGTGAAGATTCTGGTCGTGGACGACGAACGCGCTGTGCGGGAGTCCCTCCGTAGAGCGCTCGAGCTCGAGGGCTACGAGATCGAGCTGGCTGCCGACGGCCAGGAGGCGCTCCAGCTCCTCGAGACGAACGGCGACGCTCAGCCGGACGCCGTCCTCCTCGACGTGCTCATGCCGGGGGTCGACGGGCTCGAGGTGTGCCGTCGGCTTCGCCGCAGCGGCAACCGCGTGCCGGTGCTCATGCTCACGGCCCGCGATGAGATCGAGAACCGTGTCGCGGGGCTCGACGCCGGGGCCGACGATTACGTCACGAAGCCGTTCGCCCTCGAAGAGCTCGTCGCGCGCGTGCGCGCGCTGCTGCGAAGGGTCTCGGCGGGCGACGACGAATTGCTGCGGTTCGGCGATCTGGAGCTCGATCCGGGAACGCGGGAAGTCCGGCGCGGCGGCGACCCCATCGAGCTCACCCGGACAGAGTTTGCGCTGCTCGAGCTGTTCATGACGAACCCGCGCCAGGTGCTGACCCGATCGATCATCTTCGAACGGGTCTGGGGCTACGACTTCGGCTTCGCCTCCAATTCCCTCGACGTGTACATCGGCTACCTGCGTCGCAAGACCGAGGCAGGCGGCAAGTCCCGTTTGATCCAGACCGTGCGCGGGGTCGGTTACGCCCTGCGCGAGGCATGAGCGTCCCTCGCCTTCTGCTCGTAAGGGGAAACCTCCCGGTTTCCCCTCCCGCCCCTTCCACCGCTCATAGGCCACAGTCCCCCCTATGAGCTTCCGTACCCGTCTTGCGCTGGTCGCCGCGGCCGCGGTCGCGCTCGCGGTCGTAGCGGCGTCGTTCATCGTCTATTTCGTCGTGCGTGACCAGCTGCGAAACACTGTTGACGACTCGCTCAAGACGACCGCTGTTCAGCTCTCACGCACCCCGCTCCACGACTTCGATCACTTCGCCGCCCCTCCGTCCGAGCTGGGCGACGCGCCGGGCTATCCACAACTGGTCAAGTTCGACGGAGAGGCATTCCGGCCGCCGGGTAAGACAGTGGCGCTGCCTGTGAACAGCAGGGTGACTCGCGTCGCACGAGATGGAGGGGGCGCGTTTTTCATGGACGTGAACGTCAGCGACAGGCACCTGCGCATGTTCACCTTCCCGTACGCGCCCGGCTTCGCCGTGCAAATCGCGAGGCCCCTGACAGAGGTCGACCACTCACTCGGCCGTATCGAGAACATCCTCATTCTCATAGCCGGTGGCGGAATCGCAATCGCGGCGGCACTCGGGCTGGCTGTGTCGCGAGCGGCGCTTGCTCCGGTTCGTCGACTCACCAGGGCGACGGAGAAGGTCACCGAGACGGGAGACCTGTCCGAGCGCATCGACGTCGGCGGGCGGGACGAGCTCAGCAGGCTCGCCGGCAGCTTCAACACGATGCTCGGCGCCCTTCAGGAGTCATCGCGCGCCCAGCGCCAGCTGGTCGCAGATGCGTCGCACGAGTTGCGCACGCCGCTGACGAGCTTGCGGACGAACATCGAGGTGCTCGCCAGCGAACGCACGCTTCCTCCAGGCGAACGGGAACGTCTGCTTACCGACGTCGTCGAGCAGTTGACCGAAATGACGACGCTGATCGCCGAGCTGATCGATCTTGCGCGTGGCGAACAGCAAACGGAGGAACCGGAAGAGGTGCGGCTCGATCTCGTTGCCTCCGAGGCGGTGGAGCGGGCACGGCGCAACCGCCCTGCAGTCACGTTCTCGACCGACTTTCAGGAGTCGACCGTGCAGGGAGTCCATTCGACGATCGAGCGCGCGGTCGCGAACCTGCTCGACAACGCCGCGAAGTGGAGTCCCCTTGGCGCCGAGGTCGAGGTTGCAGTGCGAGACGGCGCGGTCACAGTGCGTGACCACGGTCCCGGAATCGACGAGGAAGATCTTCCGCATGTCTTCGATCGTTTCTATCGGTCTCGGTCCGCGCGCGGCCGACCCGGCTCGGGATTGGGGCTCGCGATCGTCCGCCAGGTTGCGGTTGCACACGGCGGAGAGGTCATCGCGGAGCAGGCCGACGGCGGCGGGACGCGGATGACGCTTCGCCTCAACGGCAGTTCTTAGGAACTTCTTAGCGCGCTCTTAGAGCGAGCTGGTTCTCTTGGCTCATGAAACTCAATCGAAAGGCCAAGATCATTGTGGGCGCCGCGGCGCTCCTCTCCGCCGCAGGCGCAGGAGCGTCGGTCGCGGCCTCACAGGACAGTTCGCCGAGCTCGGAGAGCAAGGCAGTCATAGACGACGCAGCGAAGCAACTCGGAATCTCTTCGAGCAAGTTGAGCGACGCACTCAAGACGGCTCTCAGCGACCGCGTCGACGCGGCGGTCGCCGCGGGGCGAATCACGAAGGCAGAAGGTGATGCGCTCAAGCAACGCGTCACATCGGACGACTTTCCGCTCCTGGGCGGACTCCATCGCGGCTTCGGTCACGGGCTGTTCGGACGCCTGGAGGCCGCCGCCGGCTATATCGGCATAACGGAGACGCAGCTCCGCACCGAGCTCGAAGGCGGCAAGACCCTTGCCCAGGTTGCGAAGGACCGCAGCAAGTCCGTCGACGGCCTCGTCAACGCACTGTTCGCGGATGCGAAGGCGAAGCTCGACGACGCCGTGTCGGCGGGCAGGCTGACGAAGGCCCAGGAGACCGAGATGCTCGGTGGCTTGAAGGACCGCATCACGAATATGGTCAACCAGGCCGGTGGCGCGAGTGAGCCGCATTTCCGTGGCTCGGGCCCAGGCTTCCGCCACTTCGACGGACCACCCGCGTAGCCGCTCCTACTCGTTGCCGATCCCGGCTATCGTGCCGGGGCGTTTCCGTGCAGACAACTGATCACATCGCAGTTGGGCTCGACAAGCCGAGGTTGCGGGGCGTGCTCCACCAGGCCGCATTCGTGATCGCGGTGGTGCTGGCGCCGTTGTTGATCGTCGGCGCCCACGGCGAACGCGCGCGGCTTGCGGCTGCAGTGTTTGCGGGCTCGGTCGCCGCCTGTTTCGGAGCCAGCGCGCTCTACCACCGCGTGACCTGGTCGCCGCGCGCGCGCCTGTGGATGCGGCGTATCGATCACGCCGGCATCTACCTTCTGATCGCCGGGACCTACACGCCCGTTTCCCTGCTAGTGCTTCGCGGCGCGTGGCGGCCGGTGGTGCTGACGATCGTTTGGGGGGGCGCAGCCGCAGCAATCGTCCTCAAGTTCGTCTGGGTCGCTGCACCGAAGTGGCTCGCGGCGGCAATCGGGCTGGCCCTCGGCTGGGTCGCCGTCGTCGCGCTCCCAGAGTTGATCGCCAAAGCGCACCCTGCTGCCGTGATCCTGCTGGTCGCCGGTGGGCTTGCGTACACAGCAGGTGCCGTTGTCTACGCGCGTCGCCGTCCGGACCCGATCCCCGCGGTGTTCGGCTATCACGAGCTGTTTCACGCGCTGACGATCGTAGGCGTCGCCTGTCAGTACGTGGCGATCGCGTTCTTCATCGTTCGCGTCGGCTGACGCCGACAGGATCTTTGACTCCTGAGGCTGCGGCGCGCCACTGTCCGCAGTCCACGCAGATCGTGGTGCCACTCGCCGCGACGGCCGCCGGCCACCGGATTGCCGGTATCTGCACCCCGTTGGCACCTTGGCAGAGAACATGCTCGGTCTCCCTCGAGCAGCCGGAGCAATAACGGTGCAGACCTCGCTCCTTCGCCATCTCAGCCACGGTGAACTCTTCGACGACGCTTGCTCAGTTGATCGGACTGTCCGTCCTTTCGCAACTGGAGCTCGGCAACTGCGGCGAGAAGCCGCTGCGCGCCGGCCTCTGCCAATGCTGTCGCGGTCGTCGGCTCGTTAGGCACCAGGGTGAGATGCGCCACAACTACGCTCGTCTCATTCTCTCTGGACGCTTCGACCACTTTCCAGATACCTCCCGCACGAAAGCGGGAGGACGCAGGAGCGTCACCGGGTTCGTCTAGCTGCAGAACACCCTAGCAGCCGAAACCAATATCAACGGAAAACCGCAGTCGCGGCAGATCGCGGCTACAGTGCGTCGGCGCGTAGGACCTAGCGCGGAAGCCGCTGAGGCTCCGAGGTTCCTCTTCGACTTGCGAAACCTGGCCTGAGTGCATCAGGAGAGTTCGACTCGAGCTCTCCAACCTGAATGAGGAAAGTTAGGAGCAACATATGTTTGCGACCGTGAGGCGTTACGAAGGCATCGACTCCAGCAACATCGACGAGCTGACGAAGAAGGTCAACGAGAGTCTGGCGCCGAAGCTGAGCAAGCTGCCCGGCTTCAGCAGCTATTTCCTCATCGACACCGGCAACGGCGTCATGAGCTCGGTCGGCGTGTTCGAGACCTCGACGCAGGCCGACGATTCGACCCGTGTCGCATCCGAGTGGGTGCGCGACGAGAAGCTCGAGCGGATCCTCCAGAATCCGCCGAAGGTTACGGACGGCGAAGTCATCGTCCACAAGCTGAACGGCATCAAGGCGTAGTAAGAGCTATCTCTGCGCAGGGAAGGCTCGCAGCTCGCGGGCCTTCCCTCGCGCGAGGCTCAGCCCGTGAAAGCGATCCCAACCACCCCATCCGTCAAGAAGTCCGACGCCGCCCTCGACGCGAAGCTCAATCCAGTTGAGCTTGCCAACAACGAGATCGTTGCGTGGGGCATAGCGTTTCCGAGGCCCGGGCAAGGCGCGACGCTTCGCGTTGCCGCAACCGTCGCCTCTTCGAGCACGAAGACACTGAACCCGGTCTGGCGCACCGATGCGACGATCGGTAGCGTGCTCGGCGCACTCGGCCGCACGCCCACCGTGCCCAGCGGCGACTGACGCATCGTCCACGCATTCAGGTCTTTGGCCGATGGCGTGCTACGGTGGGGTCTCTACAGAGCGAGTAACTGGTTGGCAATTACGCCTCCACCTACCGTTCGTGAATTGGTAGAGGAGGTGTTTTTTCAATGGCAACTGGAACCGTGAAGTGGTTCAACGACTCCAAGGGGTATGGCTTCATCTCCCCCGCGGACGAGGGTAAGGACCTTTTTGTTCACCACAGCTCGATCGTTGGTGACGGCTTCAAGTCGCTCCCCGAGGGAGCGAAGGTCGAGTTCGAAGCAGCCGAGGGCGCAAAAGGCCCCGAGGCGAAGAACGTAGTTCTTCAGTCCTAATCGGTGAAGTCGTGCGCGCGCGCTCCTTCGGGGGCGCGCGCACGCGCTTCTCACGGTCCGCCGCCGATGCCGGCTAAACTGGCGGCGGCCACCGAGGCCACGGACCGAAACGCGAGTCCGTCGAAGATCTTCATGGCCGCGAAGCGGCCGGATCTTCGACGGTAAAGGAGCAGAGATGCGCCAAGCGTTCATGTCAATCGAAAAGGGCTTTGCGACCTATTCGGAGGGTATGACGCGTGGCGACGAAAGAGCTGAACCTTGGGATCCTGGCGCATGTAGACGCCGGTAAGACAACTCTCACCGAACGGCTGCTGTACGAGGCCGGCGCTATCGATGAGCTCGGCAGCGTCGATGCCGGCACGACGCAGACCGATTCGCTAACGCTGGAGCGTCAGCGCGGTATCACCATCAAGTCGGCCGTCGCGTCGTTCGCGCTGCGGGACCTGCACGTCAACCTGATCGACACGCCCGGGCATCCCGACTTCATTGCGGAAGTGGAGCGTGTGCTGAGCGTGCTCGACGGCGCCGTCCTCGTGATCTCCGGCGTGGAGGGCGTGCAGCCGCAGACACGCATCTTGATGCGTGCGCTGCAGCGGCTGCGGATTCCGACGCTGGTGTTTGTGAACAAGATCGACCGGCCCGGGGCCGACAGCGAGCGTGTGATGCAGGCCATCTCGGAGCGCCTGACGACGGCGGTCATGTCGATGGGAACCGCGTGCTCGCTCGGCACGCGTGACGCCTACTTCACGCTCTCGAGCGCGGAGGATGCCCTCTTCCGGTCTCGGTTGGCCGAGGTGCTAGCAGAACGCGACGAGGCGATCATGGCGGCATACGTCGAGGACGAGTCGGATGTGCCATACCAGCCGCTTCGCGACGCGCTCGCGGCCCAGACGAAGCGGGCGCTCGTGCACCCGGTCTTCTTCGGTTCCGCAGTCACGGGTGCGGGCTTGGACTCATTGCTGACCGGGATTAGTGAGCTGCTGCCGGCATCCGTAGGCGATCCGGATGATCCGGTATCGGGGACGGTCTTCAAGATTGAACGGGGCACGAGCGGCGACAAGATCGCGTACGTCCGGATGTTCTCGGGAACGGTTCACATGCGCGAGCGGCTGCGCTTCGGCCGCGGTCTCGAAGACAAGGTCACCGCGATCACGGTCTTCGAGCGCGGGCCCGCCGTACAACGTCCAGCAGTCTCCGCAGGTGCCGTCGCAAAGCTCTGGGGTCTCTCCAGGATCCAGGTCGGCGACCGTATCGGCGAAACCGGAACCGACGCATCGGATCATCATTTCTCCCCGCCGACGCTGGAGTCGGTCGTCGTCGCCGGCAAGCCTGACGACCGCGCGCGGCTCCGCGTCGCGCTCGCACAGCTCGCCGAGCAGGATCCGCTGATCGACGTCCGGCAGGACGACGCCCGCCACGAGCTCTCGGTCTCGCTCTATGGCGAGGTGCAGAAAGAAGTCATCGAGGCAACGCTGGCGAACGAGTTCGGCCTCGAAGTCACATTCCGCGAAACGACGCCGATCTACATCGAGCGGCCCATCGGCACCGGCGAGGCGATCGAGTTCCTCCACGCAGAATCGAATCCGTTTCTCGCCACGATCGGACTGCGCATTCATCCTGCGCCCCCCAGCGCTGGGATCGATTTCCGACTGCAGGTCGATCCCCGCACGGTCCCGCTGTACCTCTACAAGACGGTCGAACGCTTCTCGGAGCGCATGGGTGAATACGTTCGGCAGACGTTGCGAGAGGGTGGTCTCCTCGGCTGGCAGGTCACGGACTGCATCGTGACGATGACAAAGTGCATCTACAGCGTCCCCGACGGTCCTCCATCGAGACGGGGACCGCTCAGCACGGCCGCCGACTTCCGAAAGCTCACGCCGCTTGTACTCATGCACGCACTCCAGCGGGCGAGGACGGTGGTCTGCGAGCCGATTGTCCGAGCGGGTGTCGAGATCCCCACGAGTGCGGTCGGGGCAGTCATGGCAGCACTGGCGCGGCTCGACGCTGACGTCGAGCCGCCGTCGCTGCAGGGTCCGCTCTCGATGATCGAGACCGTGTTACCCGCGGCCCGGGCGCAGGATCTCCAGCGGCAATTGCCGGGCCTGACGGGCGGCGAGGGCGTGCTCGACTCCAGCTTCGCCGGTTACCAGCCGGTGAGCGGCGACCAACCGATCCGCCGGGGGGCGATGGCGAATCCGTACTGGGCTGATCCACGAACGGTCCGTTGAAGACCGGCGTCTCGGCGTAGGGGTTCCGTATACTTGCGTCCGCAAATACTCTACGCCTAGGTGGCTGCGTATGGAAGTAAGTCCGAAACCTGAGGTCGCGGCTCTCCTCGATCGGCTCGTGGCCGAGGCCCTCCCGGACCGCAGCGGGCTCGAGGCCTGGAGCTCCCTACTCCGGGCCCATGCCACGCTCATGCGGCGGCTCGAGGTCGATCTCGCGCAGGAGACGGGACTAGCCCTGGCCGACTTCGACGTGCTCGCTCAGCTGGCCAACGCGGGGGGCGAGCTGCGCATGACGGAGCTCGCGGCGCGCGCGCTCATCTCAAGGTCAGGCATGACCCGGCGTGTCGCCCGCCTGGTCGATGAAGGATTCGTCCGGCGAGCGAACGCCGATGGGGACGCACGCGCCGTCGTCGTCGCACTCACCGACGCCGGTGTGGCGCGCCTGACCGAGACCGCTCCGGTCCACCTGCGCGGCGTCTCGGAACTGTTCGTCGCGCAACTCGATGCTCAGGAGCTCACCGTTCTCAAGAACGCTCTGGACAAGGTCGTCGTCGACGACTGCACGTTTGGCTGAAAGGGGACCCCCGGCTATCAAGGAATTTGGCGTGTCAGACACGGTTCGGACTAACGTCGGCATCTCGAGCGCCACCAAGTGACCCTACGCAATCGCCGCCGATGTCGGCTTCGCCGGCGTCGGCCGCCCAGGCCACGGATCGAAACGCGAAACCGTGCAAGTCATCATGGCCTCGCGAAGCGTGGCCGGACTTGCGCGGTGAGTGGGCCGGACAGGGATCGAACCTGTGACCTTGGGATTAAAAGTCCCCTGCTCTACCAACTGAGCTACCGGCCCGCTCGGCCAGTGTAGACACGGTTCGCGGCTATTCTGGGGCCGCCCGCCCCCATCGACTAGCGGCCTAGGTCGCCACCCTTTCAAGGTGGTAGCGCGGGTTCGAATCCCGCTGGGGGCATCACCGAAAGAGATCCGGCCGCTTCGCGGCCATGATGATCTCTGTCGGTTTCTCGTTATGGTCTGGGGACGGTGGCCACTCACCGACCGCGGACACGGCTCAATCTGGCCCGCAGCGTCCGATCCAGGCTTGCTTGGACTTGACCGGCCCCATCGTCCTGACCCGGCTGGTCTTGCTCCTGCGTCGTCTTCGCGTTCCACAGGTCGACGTGCAGCCGCTCGATCTCTTCGATCAGTAAGAGAATCGCCTTTCCGGTCGCGCGAAACTCGTAATTGCCGTCGGCAAGAAGACCGGCGCCCCAGGCGCGGAGTTGCTCGATCTTGCTTTCGTCTAGACGATCGCTCAGAGGTCCACCAGGGTTTAGGGCAGTGTATGACGGCTTGATCGAAGGGGACACTTAACCCTCCGTGTTCTTGAACAGTCGGATCGTGGCGCGCGCCTTCTTCAGCGTCATAAGGTGCTTGCAGACTTTCCGCTGGAGCTGCGTTTCGAGCGGGTCTGACAGCTTCGACTGCGAGTGCGGCTCGGGCCACAAGTTCTCCGGGTTCCTTGGAGCACCGCCGAGTTCGAGTGGGATGAAGTGGTCTTCCTCATACTCGGACGGTGAACCCGTCTCTTCGTAAAGAACCATCTGCTGAATCTTGAGAGCGTTCGTGTAACTGACCGGCGGGCGAATCGTCTTCGTCCAGCCGCTCTTGCACATCGTCTTTTTGATCGTGGACTGACGCACGCTCGGGTTCAGCCTGCCTGGGGTGATCTTCGGGTCGGGCAGGATGATGCTTGGCAACCCCGGGCCCGGCGTAGTGGCAGTTGTTGTTGTGCTCTGAGTCGACGTCGTCTCGGTAGCTGTCGTCGGCGGCGTCGTCGTGGTCACAGCCGTGGTTGGCTCCGTGGGATCGGTGACCGTGAACCGATGCGCCGATACTGGCGCGACCAGGGCAGCCGCCAAGAACCCCAGCACGGCGACCACGATGCACAACGCGATCAGTCCTGTCTTGCGCCTCATAACCTGACGGTCAGGGTCGCACGGGAGCCGATTTTCGGCAAGCCGCGAGGAGCGCTGGCTCTCGGCGCGCGATGAAGAAGATCGCAGAGTCCGGACTCGGCAGCGTGCTTGCGGAACAGCCAGCTAACGACGACGCCTAGAGCTGCCCAATACCTAACCACAACGAGACACGACCGCCCTCGGGCGGTCTTCTCGTTGCGTGAGGCGGCTATCCTCCACGCTTCGGGCGGTTAGCTCAGCTGGGAGAGCGCCTGCCTTACAAGCAGGAGGTCGGCGGTTCGATCCCGTCACCGCCCATGGCCCAAGGAGGCAGGGTGGTTCTTGCGATCGACCAGGCACCAGTGGCACGACGTGCCTCGTCGTCGATGGCGAGTTACGGCCGCGCGGGCGCGGCTTTCGCGCGGTGCGCCAGTACTACCCGCGGCCCGGTTGGGTGGAGCACGATCCCGAGGACATCTGGCAGAGCGTCGTCGCGGCGACGGAGCAGGCGCTCGTCGACGCAAGTGTTCGCGCCGGCGATGTGCAGGCGATCGGGATCACGAACCAGCGCGAGACGACGTTGCTGTGGGACCGCCGATCGGGCGAGCCCGTGCAGCGTGCGATCGTCTGGCAGGACCGTCGTACGGCGGAGCGGTGTCGCGAGCTGCCGAAGGACCTCATCCGGGCGCGCACCGGGCTCGTTCCCGATCCGTACTTCTCGGCGACGAAGCTCGAATGGCTGCTTCGCGACCGCAGCCCGGACGGGCTCGCGTTCGGCACCGTCGACTCCTGGCTCGTCTGGAAGCTGACGGGCGGCCGCGTCCACGCGACCGACGTGACCAACGCGTCGCGGACGATGCTCCTTCGCCTCGACACGCTCGACTGGGATGATGAGCTGCTCGAGCTCTTCGGTGTTGAGCGATCGCTGCTGCCGGAGATCCGCCGGTCGAGCGAGGTCGTTGGCGACGGCGAGCTTTCCGGCGCGAGCGCCCCGATCGCGGGGATCGCCGGCGACCAGCAGGCGTCCCTCTTCGGCCACGGCTGCGTTCACGCCGGTCAGGCGAAGACGACGTACGGCACCGGCAACTTCGTGCTCGTCCACGCGGGAACGTCTCCGCCCGTTCCGCCGCACGGGATCATCGCCACTGCTGCCGCCGGCGACCACGAGTACGCGCTCGAAGGGTCCGTCTTCGTCACCGGCGCGGCGATCCAATGGCTGCACGAGGGCCTCGGTCTACTCGCCGACGCAGGCGAGAGCGAGACGCTCGCGCGCGCGGTCGATGACAACGGCGGCGTCTACTTCGTGCCGGCGCTCGCCGGCCTCGGCTCGCCGCACGGAGCACATCGAGCTCGATGTTCATCGCGTCGATCACGTCGCGCGTCTGGTACGCGATGGACTCGAGAGCCGCGCGCGCAAGGTGCTCGCGGCGCGTGCCGCTGGTCAGACCGGTGACGACGCCACGCGCGTCGGGGCGCCGATGGCGGCGCGACCGCGAACCGCTTCCTGATGCAGTTCCAGGCCGACGTGCTCCGCATCCCGGTCGAGGTCGCCGCAGAGCGGGAGACGACGGCGATCGGCGCGGCTGCGCTCGCGGGCCTCGCCGTGGGCGTCTTCACTTCCAAGGACGAGGTCGGGCGGGCACTCGGCACGGCGAAGCGCTATGAGCCGCAACTGGACGAAGACGAGGCGGAGCGCCTGGTTCGCGAGTGGCGCCGAGCGGTGAAGAACGCGCTGGAGTGAAATCGCCCAGCGCGTTCTGACACTTTTCGCCCGAGAGCCGCGCTGGAGTGTGGCGCCGGGTTCCATTGCCACGGGAGTGGAAGTTCCCCTCCTGGGTCACCAAGGGCATGCTGTACCAGCGCGACTTTGCGATAGATGCGCCTAGCTAGGGATTCAGCCGATCCTGCGGAATAGACCTCGAGGGGCGGGCCCTGCCGAGCGCCTGGCCGCAGTGCGTTCGGTTGCCGTCAGAGGACTCGCCCCCTCGGATACGACTCGTTTGAATCAGAAGACCTGCGGTCGACCCGACGTCGCGGTCAAAGTGAGCGGTCTCGTCACAAAGAGGAGCCCACACGGTACGAGATGGCTCCAGCACAGAAGAAGGGCAGCGCGGACAAGGCATGGACCCAGCGTGGCGCTTCACCCGCGGAAGGCGAAACCGCCACCGCCATCGCCAAGACGCTGCTTCCGACAACGACGAGCACGACGGCGATGAGCCGAAGGCCGATCCCGACGACGGATGAAACTGACATAGGCCGACTATCGGTCTTCGAACCGAGCTGCTTGACGATTGCAGCGGGTCAAGCGCCGCCTGGTCGCTGCCGATCCATGCCGCATGCGCCGCACGCTGAGACTGCTCGCCTGCGCAGTCGTGGGGATCGTGCTCGGGCTCGCGGTCTACTCCGGGCTCGTCCACATCGGACTCGCACGCTCTCTGTTTGGTCCGACCCTGCGGGGGGACATCGCGCTTGCGCGCAGCGGCGGGCCAGGCCTGCGCGTGCTGTTCGTCGGCAACAGCTTCACCTTCAAGAACTCGCTGCCGGCGCTCGTACACGAGCTCGCGGCGGGCGATCCCGGAGGAAAGCTGATCTATTCCGTCGAGTACGCCGCACCCGGATGGAGCCTCCGGCAGGCTGACAAGGACGGCGGCCTGACGAAGCTTCTGCGCGACGTCAAGTGGGACGTCGTCGTCCTCCAGGAGAAGAGTTGGCTGCTCTCGTTTCCGGAGGAGCAGTGGCGTCGCAGCACCTATCCCTTCGCGCGCGACCTGCAGGGGAAGATCGCCACGTCCGGCGCCCAGACCCTCCTCTTCATGACATGGGGCTACGCGCTCGGTGACCGCAGGACGATCCCGCATGACACGTACGCCGAAATGCAAATAAGGCTGGCGGAGGGCTACTCGAAGCTTGGAGCCGAGGTAGGTGCCCGGGTCGCGCCCGCCGGGCTCGCGTGGGCGGAGGCGCTTCGGCGCAAACCGGCTCTCGATCTCTGGGCGGCTGACGGCCAGCATCCCGGCCGGAGGGGTTCCTACCTTGCAGCGTGCCTGTTCTACGCAGCGCTCACCGGACGGGACCCGACTCGAAGCCGTTTCACAGCCGGCATCGAGGCTGGGCAGGCTCGCTTTCTCCAGCGGGTCGCGGAAAACGTGTACGAGTCGGACGTCAAGAGCGGCTCTGCCTAGTCTCCCGGAGGGCGTGTTGACTCCTGTTGTCAGAGGCCTCGCTCGGACCCTCAAGATCGAGCCGCATCCGGCCGATGGTGGCTGAGTGACTGCGCGCGCATCCGCCGGCCCCGGGGCCGCGTTGGCGGCTCCTGCTTGGATCGACAGGTGGCTAGCAGCCTGCCATGACCTCGACGAGCTCGGGCGCTCCCACCCGATGAGCGATGCGGTGATCGAGGAGATCGATGGTCGCATGATTCGCGTCGGAGACAAGTGGCTCGCGGACTTCGCTTCCTGTAACTACCTGGGCTTCGATCTCGAGCGGGAGATCATCGAGGCCGTCCCGGCGTATCTGGACAAGTGGGGAACGCACCCCAGCTGGTCGCGCCTGCTGGGTAGCCCAGTGCTCTACTCGCAGATCGAGGAACGTCTCACCGCACTGGTCGGCGCCGAGGACACTCTCGTGCTGCCGACGATCACGCTGATCCACATGTCGGTGATTCCCGTGCTTGCGGGCAGCGGCACGATCTACGTCGAATCCCGGGCGCACAAGACAATTTACGAGGGCTGCCAACTGGCCGGGGCCCGAGGTGCGACGGTGAAGAGGTTCCTCTTCGAGGACGCGGAAGATCTGGAGCGACTCCTCAAGGAGAACGGCCCCTCGCCTCGTCTGATCTGCGTCGACGGCGTGAACAGCATGACCGGAAATGCGGTCGACCTGCCTGCGTTCGCCCGGCTAGCCCGCGAATACGGCGCGCTCTTGTATGTCGACGACGCCCACGGGTTCGGTGTCATCGGCGAGCGAAGCGACGACGAGCTCAGTCCGTACGGAAACCGCGGGAACAGCATCGTTCGCTATGCCGGCGAGACGTACGACAACCTCGTGCTCGTCTCGGGACTGTCGAAGGCGTACTCGTCGCTCGCCGCGTTCTTGACTTGCCCTCCGGAGCTGAAGCGCCTCCTGAAGACGGCCGCTCCGCCGTATCTCTATTCCGGCCCGTCTCCGATCGCGTCCCTCGCGACCGTGCTCGTCGGCCTGGACGTGAACGAGAAACGCGGTGACGTCATTCGCGCCGATCTCTGGCGCAAGACGGCAGCCGTGCTCCACGAGCTCGACCGCCTCGGAGTGCACACGCCGAATCGATCCGGCTTCCCGATCATCGAGGTGCCGCTCGCGCGCCACGAGGACATCGACGCCGTCGGGCGGTTTCTCTTCGACAACGGGATCTACGTGACGCTCGCCGCCTATCCCCTCGTTCCCAGGAGCGAGGTCGGATTCCGCGTCCAGGTCACGGCCGCGAACACCGACGCCGAGATCGAGCAGTTGATCGACGTGGTCGGCCGGCTGGTGAACGTGTTCGACCTGCAGCCGGCACGCACGAGCGAGCGCGCCGCATGAGAGTCGCTCGCCTCCGGCTCGCTCTACCTGGAACCCCGCGCGACCAGGTCTGGATCTGGTACCTGGCCGGGACCGGCGTTCTCACGAGCCTGTACCTGTTCGCCCCGCTGCTGGCCGGTAACGGCCCGTTGATCAACGCGCTCGGCCTTTCCGGGGTGGTCGCGATCGTCGTCGGAATCCGAATGCACAAGCCCCGCGCTCGTGCGGCCTGGTGGCTCTTCGCGGCAGGGCAGTTCCTGTTCTTCAGCGGCGACCTCTACACGTACAGCTATCCCAAGCTGCTAGGAGCGGACGTCGGCTTCCCGTCGATCGGCGACGCGCTCTATCTCCTGGTCTATCCGGTTCTGATGGCGGGGCTGTTCATCCTCATCAAGCGACGCAATCCGCGGCCCGATCGAACCGCGCTCATCGACGCATTGATCCTCACGATTGGTATCGGTCTCCTGTCGTGGGTGTTCCTGATCGCCCCGAACATCCATCTCACGGGCCTGACCGTGCTCGCCAACGCGGTGTCGGTCGCGTACCCACTCGGCGACGTTCTGCTGCTTGCGGCTGCGATCAGGCTCGCAGTCGATGCCGGCAAGCGCACGCCGGCGTTCTGGTTCCTCGTCGGCAGCATCGTCTGCCTGATGGCCACGGATTCGGCCTACAACTACGCGCTCCTGAAAGACACCTACCACCACCAGCTGATCTTCGACGCCGGTTGGATTCTCTACTACCTGCTCTGGGGGGCCGCGGCGCTGCACCCGTCGATGCGGTCGCTCGAGGAGGGGGCGCCCGAGCTCGGAACGCGTCTGACTCCGTTGCGGCTCACGCTCCTAGGCAGCGCCTGTTTGATCGCGCCGGGAATTCGGTTCGTCCAGTCGATTGGCAACCCCGACGTGCTCGTTCTCATCATCGCCTCCGCTGTCCTCTTCCTGCTGGTCGTTGCGAGAATGGCCGGCCTCGTGCGCCAGGAAGCGCGCGTGGTCTCCCGCGAACGCGCCTTGCGCGGAGCGGGCGTCGAGCTCGTCGCGGCAGCCGGTCACGAGCAGGTCGCAAACGCGGCCATCTCGGCAGTCCATCGCCTGCTCGCCGCCGAGCCGCCGGTGCGACTAGTTCTCGTGTCGGAAGGAGTAGCTGTGGTCGAGGCTTCGTCTGACGGCGCCACAGGAGGCCGAGTCGGTGAAGGAACGTGTGACTGGCTCCTGCAGGAGCGCTCGGGCTCCCTGCGCGTCCTCCACGCTGAACCGCCTCCTTACGTACGAGGGGACCTGAGGCTCCCCGAAGGGCAGACGACGATCGTCGCCCCTCTGACCGTGCGCGGCGAAGTCCGCGGTGCCATCGTCATCTCGTCGCCGGTGAGTCTCACGCGCGACTTGATAGACGCGCTCGGCGCGCTCGCGACGCAGGTCTCGCTCGCTGTCGAAGGCGCGTCGCTGGCAGCGGATCTCCATCGTCGCCAGAGTGAGGCTCGTTTCCGCTCCCTCGTTGCGCACTCGAGCGACCTGATCACGGTCTTGGACGCCGACGGTCTCATCACCTACCAGAGCCCGTCGATCGAGCGCTTGCTCGGATACCGCGTCGACGAGGTCGAAGGAACGCGATTCGACCGGCTGCTGAGCGAGACCGACCGGCCCCTGCTCGCGCAGTTGATCGCGATCGACGGTTCGGGCGACGCCGAGGCACACACCATCGAGTGCTCGGTCAGTCACCGGGACGGTGCGACGCTGAGGTTCGAGGTCCAGCACACCGACCTGCTCCATGACGAGCACGTCCGCGGCATCGTCCTCAACTGCCGCGACGTCAGCGAGCGTAAGGCTTTCGAGGAGCAGCTCGCGCATCAAGCTTTCCACGACCCGGTGACGAAGCTCGCCAACCGCGCGTTGTTCTCCGACCGCGTCGAGCACGCCCTGATGCGCACTCAGCGCGGCGTGCACGAGATCGCCGTCATGTTCATCGACCTGGACGACTTCAAGACAGTGAACGACAGTCTCGGTCACGCCGCCGGGGACGAGGTCCTGCAGGAGGTCGGCCGCCGGCTGAAGATCGCCGTTCGCCCTGGCGACACCGTCGCACGCTTCGGAGGAGACGAGTTCGCCGTTCTCCTCGACGGTGTGTCCGGCTCGTCGGACGCCGCCGACGCAGCGGCCCGAATCCTGCGAGCACTCGACCTTCCCATCGAGATCGAAGGCAAGAACGTGTTTCCGCGTGCGAGCGTCGGGATCTGCCTGGTCGGCGAGGACCTCGAGACGCCCGAGGCATCGGAGCTTCTGCGCAATGCCGACGTGGCGATGTACATGGCCAAGCGCGACAGCAAGGGCAGCTACCGCGTCTTCGAGCCGACGATGCACGAGCGGGTCGTCGAACGACTCGAGCTGCGATCGGATCTGCAGCACGCGCTGACCATGGATCAGCTCGAGTTGCACTACCAGCCGGTTGTGAGGCTCGTCGACCGCGAGATTCTCGGCGTCGAGGCGCTGGTGCGTTGGAACCATCCCACGCGCGGAACGATTCCCCCGATCCAGTTCATCCCGGTGGCCGAAGAGACGGGTTTGATCATCCCGATGGGACGATGGATCCTGGAAACGGCCTGTCGCGAAGGCGCTCGTCTCCGGGAGACCTTCCCGCGGACCGAAGGGTTGACGATGAGCGTGAACCTCTCCGTCAGGCAACTGCAGTCCGAGACGCTCGTTGCCGACGTGCGCCAGGCGCTCGAAGTCACAGGGCTGCCGGCGGCCGCACTGGTTCTCGAGATCACCGAGTCGCTGATGCTCACCGACACCGACTTCGCGATGATGCAGCTGCACGAGCTCAAGGCGCTCGGGATCCGCCTGGCGATGGACGACTTCGGAACGGGCTACTCGTCGCTCAGCTATCTCAGCCGATTCCCCGTCGACATTCTGAAGATGGACCGATCGTTTGTCGGGGCGGAGGAGAACAGCACCTTGACGTCGGCGATCATCGCGCTCGGCACGAGTCTCTCGCTCGAGGTCGTCGCGGAAGGAATCGAGCTTCCCGAGCAGGCCAGCTCGCTCGAAGAGCTCGGCTGTGAGCTCGGCCAGGGATTTCTCTTCGCCCGTCCGATGGATTCGGATGCGTTGACGAAGTTCCTCACGGTTGCCGGCGCGTCGACTCAGGAAGACGTCGAGTCGTCAGCAGCCTCCAATGCAGCATAGTCACGAAGCGCTCGACCGGCCGGGAGGGTTCGCTCGTGGCAACCTGCTCTCGCCGCTGAAGCACCGCGACTTCCGGATCCTCTGGACGGGGATGACGATCTCGCTGATCGGCGATGGCATCTTCCTGATCGCGATCGCGTGGGAGAGCTACTCCCTCTGGAACGCGCCCGCTGCATTGTCGATCGTGGGCATTGGCATGACGATCCCGACGATCGCGTTCCTGCTGATCGGCGGCGTCGTCAGCGACCGGCGCGACCGGCGGGTGGTCATGGCCTGGGCAGACGGTCTCCGTGCCGTCTCCGTCGCCGTGCTAGCGGCTCTCGTCCTGATGGGCGCCCTCCGCTTCTGGGAGCTCGTTGCCCTCGTTGCGGTCTACGGCATCGGTACCGCCTTCTTCATGCCCGCCTTCGAGGCGATCTTGCCGGAGCTGCTGCCCAAGTCGGAGCTGCCGGCGGCCAATGCGCTCGACCAATTCGTTCGGCCCATCGCGATGAGGCTCATAGGTCCCGTCGCGGGCGGAGCGTTGGTGGCCGCGTCGGCGGGGATCGCCTTCGCGATCGACGCCGCCTCGTTCGCGGTCTGCCTCGGGGCCGTGCTGGCGATGCCGCGGCGTGCGGGTCGGCACGTCGAAGTCCAGACGTCCAGCGTCGCTGCGCTCAAGGAAGGGCTTCGCTTCGTTCGCCAGCGTGTATGGCTATGGGGCACGCTCCTCTCCGCGGCGATCGCCTATCTCGTGTTCCTCGGCCCCGCAGAGGTGCTCCTCCCCTTCCTGGTGAAGAACGAGTTGCACGCGTCTGCCGGCACCCTGGGGCTTGTGTTGGCGGCCGGCGGTCTCGGGGCCGTCGGCGGCGCGGCGTTCATGGGACACATCGGGCATCCGCGCAGGGACGTGACGGTCATGTACATGACCTGGACGATTGCGACGCTGGCGATCGCCGGGTACGGAATCGCCAATGCGGCGTGGGAGTTGATGCTCGTCTGCCTCGTCTTCAACGCTCTCGAGGCGGCAGGCACGATCGTCTGGGCGACGATCAAGCAGCATCACGTTCCCGGATCGATGCTGGGGCGCGTCTCGAGCCTCGACTGGCTGATCTCGATCGGTCTCCTGCCACTCTCGTTCGCGCTGACGGCGCCTGTGGCCGCAGTCTTCGGTGCCCGTGCGACCCTGGTCGGAGCCGCGGCGCTCGGCGCCGCCGTGACCCTCAGCGCATTCTTCTTGCCTGGAATGCGGGCGATCGAGCGGACCGGCGGCCGCCGCCAGGGCCCGTGGCACGTTCCGGTGGATGCCACCGACTAACCTCTCCGCACGGCCCACGAACACGAACACAGGCTGGTTACCGACCGGCGGGCGCTGACGATCGCGCTCCTGCTCGTCGTGCTGCTGATGGCGGCGGAGATCGCCGCGGGGCTGATCGGCCACTCGCTCGCGCTGCTCGCCGACGCAGGTCATCTGCTCACCGATGGAGCAGCGCTCGCGTTCGCGCTGGTCGCGTCCGCTATGGCCGCACGACCCGCGGCGGGCCGCTGGACCTTCGGCTATTCGCGCCTCGAGATCCTCGCCGCTCAGGCCAACGGGATCACCCTCGGCCTGCTCGCGCTCTGGGTGATCTGGTCAGCGGGCCACCGGCTCGTCGATCCACGCGACGTGCGCGGCGGGCTCGTCCTGGCGGTCGCGCTCGGTGGCGTCGCAGTGAGCGTCGCCGCGAGCTTCGTGCTCGCGCGCGCAAGTCGGGACAGCCTGAATGTCCGTGGCGCGTTTCTCCATGTTCTGACCGACGTCGCGGCCTTCGGCGCCGCCGCGCTTGCCGGCGGGCTCATACTCGCGACCGGGTGGGACCGCTTCGACCCGATCGCGAGCCTCGCAGTCGCGGCGCTCATGCTCTGGTCGAGCGTGCAGCTCCTCCGTGAGTCGACCCTCATCTTTCTCGAGCGGGCGCCTGGGGACGCGGATCCCGAAGCGATCGGGCGCGCGCTCGTCGCCGAGCAGGACGTCGTCGAGGTGCACGACCTGCACGTGTGGACGGTGACGAGCGGCTTCCCGGCGCTCTCCGCCCATGTCCTGGTGACGCCCGGTGCGGACTGCCACGCCGCGCGCCGCCGGCTCGAGCTGATCCTGTCGGAGCGTTTCGGCTTGACGCACACGACCCTTCAGGTCGAGCACGCCGGGCCGGCGAGCACAACGGTCGAGCTCGGCGAAGCGGTTGCGCGGCACGGTCCCCTCGGCCGTTAGGCTCCCTCAGTGCCCCGCCTGGAAGGAAAGTCGGCCGTCGTCACCGGCGCGTCCAGCGGCATCGGCGCGGCGACCGCGCTGGCCCTCGCCGGGGAAGGAGCACGCCTCGTGGGCGGCGCGCGCCGCGTCGAAAGGATCCAGGCACCGCTGACGCCTCTCGAGCTGGACGTGACGGATCCGGACAGCTGCGAACGGTTTGTGAAGGCCGCCACCGAAGAGTTGGCCGGTGTCGACATCCTGATCAACGCCGCCGGGCTCGCGCTCGGGCGGGACATCTTCGACGAGAGCACTGAGGAGGACGAGCGCACGGTTCTGGAGACGAACGTGAACGGCCTGATCCGCATGACGCGCCTCTTCCTACCGCACATCCGCGACGGCGGGCACATCGTCAACATCGGCTCGATCGCCGGCAGACAGGCGTACGAGAAGGCGGCGGTTTACGTGGCCTCCAAGTTCGCGGTGCGGGGCTTCACGTACGCGTTGCGCGAAGATCTGCTCGGCCGCCCGATCCACATCACGACCGTCGATGCCGGGCTCGTCGAGTCGGAGTTCTCGCGCGTCCGCTTCCGCGGCGACGCGGAGACGGCGCGCAAGGTCTACGAGGGCGTCGAGCCGATGACGCCGCAGGACGTCGCGGACTGCATCCTGTTTGCGGTGACCCGGCCATCGCACATGAATGTGGACGAGATCGTCATCAAGGCCCTTGCGCAGTCCTCCGGTGGGCGCATAGTTCGTACGGAGACCTGATGCCGGGACAGCTGCGAATCCTCGAAGGCGCCACCTTCTGCATCTGCGATGAGGTCGGTGACCTCCACCACCAGGGCGAAGGCCTCTTCTCCGAGGACACGCGCTACCTCTCGCGCTTCAAGCTGACCATCAACGGCAACCGCCCGCTGCTGCTCTCCTCGGACAAGATCGAGTACTTCTCTGCCGCGTTCTTCATGCGCAACCCGCTCGCGGGCGGTCTGGACCAGGACGTGCTCTCGATCCGTCGCGAGCGCTTCGTAGGCGAGGGGATGCAGGACTCCTTCGCCGTCCAGAACCAGGGCATGAAGCCGGTCGAATTCGATCTCGAGCTCGAGGTCGCCACTGACTTCGCCGACATCTTCGCCGTCAAGGACTACGATTTCGCGCTCGGCGACCCGCTGCGCGCCAAGCCGCTGCCCGAGCCGAGGCCCAACGAGTACGACGAGGAGCGCAACCAGTTCCTGATCTCGGACAACGGTGACGCGCCCGTCAAGACGCAGGTGATCTTCTCCCAGCGCGGCGAGGTGAACGGTTCCACGGTGAAGTTCCGGCTCGCCCTGCAACCGCGGGAACGATGGAACCTGGACGTGGAAGTCATACCGCTGCCGGACGGCGAGCTTGTCGCCCCGCGGTTCGCGCACCGCCGCTTCGGTGAAGAGGTCGGTCGGGTCCGGGACTCCCTCGCCGCGTGGCAGCTGCGAGTGCCCCAACTGAGGACGAGCTGGGACGCGCTCGGCCATTCGTTCGGCCAGTCGGTCTCGGACCTTGCGTCCCTGAGGATGCAGTCGGACGGTGCCGGGATTGGGAAGCTTCCCGGAGCAGGCGTGCCGTGGTTCATGACCGTCTTCGGCCGCGACACGATCATCACGTGCCTCCAGACACTCGTCTTCGGCCCGGAGCTCGCCCGCACTGCGCTCGGAGTGCTCGCCGACCTCCAGGCGAAGGAGGACGACCCAACGATCGACGCGGAGCCCGGCAAGATCGTGCACGAGGTGCGGCACGGCAAGGCCGCTCGCGCGTGGCATGAGCGCTATTACGGGACCGCCGACGCGACACCGCTCTATCTCATCCTGCTCTCCGAGGTGTGGCGCTGGACGGACGACGCTGCGCTGGTCCGGGACCTCAAGGGGCCGGCGATGCTGGCGCTCGAATGGATCGACAACTACGGCGACCGTGACGGGGACGGTTTCGTCGAGTACGAGCGTCGCACCGAGCGTGGGCTCGAGAACCAATCGTGGAAGGACTCCTGGGATTCACAGCGCTTCCACGACGGCAGCCTGGCGAAGACGCCCATAGCGCCGTGTGAGGTGCAGGGCTACGTCTACGACGCGAAGCAGCGCATTGCCGAGCTCGCGCGCGAGGTATGGCGCGAGCGGGAGCTCGCGACACGGCTGGAAAAAGAGGCGGAAGAGCTGCGCAGGCGCTTCGACGACGCGTTCTGGGTCGAAGAGCGCGGTGGGTACTACGCACTCGCGCTCGACCGCGACAAGCAGAGGGTCGACTCCCTCTGCTCCAACATCGGTCACCTCTTGTGGAGCGGCATCGTTCTGCCTCACCGCGTCGACGCGGTCGTCGACCAGTTGATGGGAGACGAGCTCTGGTCGGGCTGGGGCGTGAGGACGATGTCGACAGGCGACGCCGGCTACAACCCGCTCTCGTACCACAACGGCACCGTCTGGCCGCACGACAACTCGCTGATCGCCGCCGGACTGGCGCGTTACGGGCGCTGGCCCGAGGCGCAGCGCATCACGCAGCGCATGCTCACCGCCGCACAGCACTTCAACTACCAGCTGCCGGAGGTCTTCGCCGGCATGCGCCGGTCCGAGACACCGTTCCCGATCGCGTACCCGACGGCGGCGCGCCCGCAGGCGTGGGCTGCGGGGACGCCGGTGCTGCTGCTTCAGCTGCTGCTCGGCCTCCAGCCGGATCGACGGCGCCACGCCCTCGAGACCGTTGCGCCACTGGAGCTTCCGTCGTGGGCCGGGACGATCAGGCTCTCAGGCATCCGCGCGTTCGACCGGCTGTGGGACGCGCGCATCGACGACGGCAAAGTCCGCGTCGAAGAGGCATGATCGACCCCTATGAACATCGCGATCCTCGCGCCGGTGTGGTTCGCGGTTCCACCGATCGGCTACGGGGGCATCGAGTGGATCGTGTGGCTGCTTGCCGACGGGCTCGTCGATGCGGGGCACGACGTCACGCTGTTCGCGTCAGGCGACTCGCGCACGAAGGCGAAGCTCGCCGCAGTCTTCCCGGAAGCGCCCAGCAGGCAGATCGGCCGCACGTACTGGGAGCTGAACCATGCGCTGTCCTGCTTCGGTCGAGCGGACGAGTTCGACGTCATCAACGACCACACGGGCATGCTCGGCGCGACCCTCGGCGCGACGACATCGACGCCCGTCGTCCACACCGTGCACGGGCCCCTCGACGGCGACCCTGGCCTGATCTACGAGAAGATCTCGCGCGTCGCACCGCAGGTCGGCTTGATCTCGATCTCGATGAACCAGCGCAAGCCGAAGCCGGACCTGAACTGGATCGCCAACTGTCCGAACGCCCTCGACTTTTCGGTCTATCCCGTCAAGCCACACCGCGGTGAGTACCTGCTCTTCCTCGGCCGGATGAGCCCCGACAAGGGAGCGCATCGCGCGGTCGCGGTGGCAATGGAGACGGGTCTCCCGCTCAAGCTCGCCGGCAAGATGCAGGAGCCGAAGGAGCGCGAGTACTTCCACGAGCTCGTCGAGCCGCACCTCGTCGACGGGATCGAGTACCTCGGCGAGGTCACGCACGGCCAGAAGGTGGAGCTGCTGCAAAACGCGCGCGCGACGCTGTTCCCGATCGAGTGGGAGGAGCCGTTCGGCCTCGTCATGATCGAGTCGATGGCCTGCGGAACTCCGGTGATCGCGACGCGCTGGGGCGCGGTCCCGGAGGTGATCGAGGACGGTCGCAGCGGCATCATCGTCGACCACTACAAGCAGATGGCCGACGCGCTCCCGGCTGCGGACGATCTCGATCCATTCGAGCTGCGACGCTACGTCGAGGAGGAGTTCTCGCCGGAGCGGATGGTGTGCGACTACGTCGCTGCGTACGAAAAGGCGATCGACTAACCCCAGGGTCCGGCGGCCGACCAGCCATGCCAGCGCTCGGGCTCGAGCCAAGCGCTAACTCGCTTGGCCTCTCGCCGACGAAACGGCTGCCCCGTGTAGCGAATGGCGAGTCGATCGATGTCGGTGAGCTCGGGATCGTCCTCGATCGAGACGACCCTGCCGATCAGGCTGATGTGGCTGTACCAGCTGCGCTCGTCGAGCACGGTCAGCGCAGCACGGGGATCGCGGCGCAAGAACCGCAGGCGCAGCCTGCTTTCGTCCATGTTCAGCAGTGCGCGGCCGTTCTCCCAGTCGTACCACGTGGGCACCGTGTGCGGTGAGCCGTCCCGACGGAGTGTCGCAACGACCGCGGGATTCGGGCGCGAGAGGAAGTCGTCGACGTCGGGGGGAACGGGGACAGTCGGCACGGCGTAAGCCTACGAGGCGGCGACCGCGGGCGCGAGCTCGGCTTCGGACAGCTCGAGGGGCTCGAGACGGAAGTTCCGGACGTCGCGCACCGAGATCACGATCAAGGTTGTCACGACGATCCAGACGACACCGATCCAGAGGGACGTCGACATGCCGATGACGGCGGCAACCGGTCCCGCGATCGCGTACCCGGCGGGCAGGAAGGCCATGGCGCCCATCCAGTTGTACGCGCTGACGCGCGCCAGCTTCTCGGGCGCGATCGTCTGCTGCAGGGCCGTGTCCCAGATCACGGTTCCATAAGAGAAGGCGAAGCCGGCGAGAACCGCGGCGGCGCCGATGGCGAGGGCCGGCGCGTGGATCGCCAGCAGTGCGCACTGCAGTGCTGTCGTGATGAAGAGGGCGCCGATCGAGGTCATGGCACGACGCGGTCGCAGGCGGAGCCCGAGGAGGCCACCCGCCAGTGCCCCGATCGCCTCGCCGGTGACGATGATCGCCCAGGCCGTGGCGCCGCCCAGGGAGTTCTTTGCGATGTAAGGACCAAGCACGAAGAACGGTGCGTACGTCACGAGGAAGTACAGCGAGATCCAGCCCGTGAGCAGCCAGACCCAGGTGTGCTCGGTGAACGCCTGCCACCCTTCGCGCAGTTCTCGTACAAAGTTCGGAGAAGCCGCCGTCCGCGCCCGGTCTGGCAAACGGATACGGCTCAGGAGGAGTGCGCTCGTCGCATAGGTCGCCGCGTCTACGAGCAGTGCGTAACCGCTGCCGACGGTCGCCACGATCGTGCCTCCCACCGCCGCGCCGACCGGAAAGGCCAGGTAACGGGAGATGCTCATGAACGCGTTCGCCTGCTGGAGCAGGGCCGGTCGAACCGTTTCGGGCACGAGACCTGTCGAGGCGGGCGAATAGAACGCGGTCGCTGCGCCGCCGAGCGCCTGCAGGACGAAGATCTCCCAGATGCGGGCGTGCCCGCTGACGAGCAGGGCGCCCATGGCGGCGCGAATCGCGAAGTTCGCCGAGTCGGACGACAGCATCACGAGACGCCGGGGGAGACGATCGGCGACCACGCCGCCGATCAGCAGAGTGGAGATCTGGGCCAGTGTCCAGCAGGCGAAGGCGATTCCGACATCGGTCGCGGACCCCGTCAGATCGAGGACCGCGAACGCGACCGCGATCGGCGCGAGATTCGTGCCGAAGAACGAGATCGTGCGCGCACCGGCGAGCAGCCGGAAGTTGCGCACGCGCAGAGGGCCGAGCTCAAGGGGCACGGCGCTGCTCCCAGTAGCGTTTCAGTCCGGCGTAGGACTGCCAGAACGGCATTGCGCGCTCATACGTCTCCACGTCGCCTCCAGTTGCCCTCACGTCACTGCGAACCGACTCGCTGAACTCCGCTTCCGTTACATCCTGTTCGACCCGGCGCGCCCAGTCTGCAAGCCGCCGCCGGAGCTCGGCGAGGTGCGGCTCGGGATCGTCGGCGACGCCGAAGTGCACGAGTGCCAGCCTGCTCGGCTTCCGCCTCTCGATCTCGTCGATCGTCCGCTCCCACGTTTCGAGGTCGAAGTCGGGCGGCGGCGTCGGTGGCAGGACCGTTCGGTCGGGCTGTAGGCGGACTCCGGTCGCGTCACCTGCATAGAGGGTGCCGTCGCCGGCGAGGTAACAAACGTGGTGACCTGCGTGCCCGGGCGACGGAAAGCACTCGAGGCCGAGCACGTCCGGTCCGACAACGCGGATGTTCTCCGGCGGGACCGGGGCGAGCTCCCCCCAGAGCGCGTCGAACGTATCGCCGTAGAGACGGCGCGCGCTCGCTTCGAGTCGGCTCGGATCGATGAGATGGGGCGCGCCTATCTCGGAGACGTGGACCTGTAGCTCAGGATGCTCGCGAACGAGCACTCCGGCGGCGCCTGCGTGGTCGAGGTGGATGTGCGAGAGGAGGAGGTGGCGAAAGTCCTGAAGCTCGAGCCCGCGCTGACGCAGGGCCGAGTGCAACCGGTCGATGCAGGACGAAGGGCCGCAGTCGTACAACGCCGGGCCGTCCTTCGTCTCGAGGACGTAGGAGCCGATGACGCGCTCGGCGCCCTGGAAGTGGAGGTCGAGAGGATCCGGGCTCACCGAGCCCGGATCCTCCCATGCGTCAGGCCGAAATGGAGCGCCGGCGATTCCGTCGCAGTAGGGCCAGAGCCCCTGCTGCGAGCGCGACGCCCGCGCCGGCACCGACGGCGACGCCGACCTTCCGCTCTGCGCGGGTTTTCCTCGCGGGTGGTCTCGGCGGCAAGCCGGCCTTTACGAGCGTCCGTCTCAGTGCCACCGTGCCCTGATACCAGCCGCCCGGCGTCGATTGGGTGTCCCAGAACTTCTGAGCCGGCGCCATGTAGGTGACCGCGCCGTTGACGGCGTAGGGATACAGATCCTGGCGAAGCGTGGAGTCGCCGTTCGGCCCGCCCGGCACCGTGTACGTCACCTCGTAGCGCGGACCGAGCCCGCCGAGGGGACGCGAGGTCGTCGCAGACGGTGTTCCGCCGAATGCTTGCGAGAAGAAGCCGCCGTCGCTGACGAGGATCCCGAGGGCGGTGTCGTTTCCGCCCTCCCCGTACCCCTCGATGTTGACCGTATGTCTCAGGCCGGGGCCGGTGACGCTCGCGGCCGACGGTCCCTTCGCGGCCGCCGTGGCCGGGAACAACAGCAGGGCGGTGAGCGCCGCCGCGAGCAGAAGTGGACGTCTCATGGGTCGCTCCTTGGTCGTTTGAGGTGCTACACCGACCGGGCGGAGTGGGTTCCGCCGACGATCTTGGCGAACGCCGCCTCGAGATCCTCGAGGAGGTCGTCTGCGGACTCCAGGCCGACCGAGAGCCGGATCAGGTTCCGCGGGGCCGCAAAGGGCGCATCCGCAGTCGACGCATGCGTCATGCGCGCGGGCAACTCGATGAGGCTCTCGACGCCACCGAGCGACTCGGCGAGCTTGAAGATCTTCGTGCTCGCGACGAATGCAGTGGCTTCTTCCTCCGACTCGGCCAGGAACGAGATCATGCCGCCGAAGTCGTGCATCTGCTTCGCGGCGATCGCGTGGCCGGGATGCCTGGGGAGCCCCGGGTAGAGGGTCTGCTCGACGCGCGGATGCCGTTCGAGAAAGCCGGAGAGCGCATGGGCGTTGTGGCAGTGCTGGCGCATGCGTACGGCGAGCGTCTTGATTCCCCGCAGCACGAGCCAGCAGTCCAATGGGCTCGGGACGGCCCCAAGTGACTTCTGGAGGAACAGCAGCCGTTCCGCGATCGTCGGATCGTTCGTCGCGGCGAAGCCGCCGACGACGTCCGAGTGTCCGCCGAGGTACTTGGTCGTCGAGTGCACGACGATGTCCGCTCCGAGCTCGAGCGGCCGCTGTAGATACGGCGTCGCAAAGGTGTTGTCCACCACGAGGAGTGCGCCGGCCGCATGCGCCGCTTCGGCGGCCTTCTCGATGTCCACGATGTTCAGCAACGGGTTCGACGGAGTCTCGATCCACACAATCCGAGTGCGCTCGTCGAGGTGCGAGGCGAGGTCGTCGAACTCGGCCGCCGGCAGATAGTCGAAGACGTAGCCCTTGGGCTCGTAGACCTGCGAGGTCATGCGGTAGACGCCGCCGTAGACGTCGGCGATCAGCACCATCCGGTCGCCTGGGCTCAGCAGGTGCATGATGGTGCTGACCGCACCCAGGCCCGACGCGAATGCGACTCCATGATCTGCCGACTCGAGCGACGCGAGGCACTGCTGCAGCGCGGTGCGGGTCGGATTTGCAACGCGGGAGTAGTCGTACCCCTTGTGTTCCCCGACGGCGTCCTGCACATACGTCGACGTGAGGTAGATAGGCGTCGTGATCGCCCCGGTCGCCGGGTCCGGCTCCTGGCCTTCGTGGATGGCTCGGGTTTCGAAGTCCAACTAGACCTCGATGCTACCCGCACCGATGAAGGTCGCGAGGCTGCGCAGCGGCTTCTGGACAGACACCGGCTTCACTCCCGGCTCCCACCAGATGCCGCTGACGTGCAGAACCCCCGTCTTGCGGTCGAGCACTGGATCGATCCTGCCGATCAGCCGATCGCCTCGCAGGATGGGGAGGACGTAGTAGCCGTATTCGCGCTTCGGTTTCGGGACGTACATCTCGAGCCGGTAGCGGAAGCCCCAGAGTGCCTCAGCGCGATCACGGTCGTGGATGAGGCGGTCGAAGGGCGACAGGAACGTTACGCGTTTCGGCACCGGGCCGTCCTCGGCGTCGGGATGCGCTTGCCATTCGCCGCTCTCGAACCTCACGCCAAGGGCACGGAAGCTCTTCTCCGCGAGCAGCTGCTTGGCTTCGGGCCAAGGGATGCTCTCGGCCTCGGGGTACCATCGCTCGGCGAGATCCCACAGACGCTGCTTGCCCCGGCGTCCGACGATCGCAACGACACCCCGACCCTCCAGCAGTTCGAGCATGAGCGTCACCTTGCGGCTTCCCCACCACGCGTGGGGGTCTCGCGACACCATCAGGTCGGCTTCGATCTCACGCGAGAGCAATGGCCCGCGCTCCTCGAGTTCGCGCAGCAGGTGCCGCTTGAAGCGCGCGTTCCGTCGCAGGAACTCAGTTCCTCGCTGCTCGTATTTCGCGTTGCCGCGTCTGCGCCGCATGCGCGCGCGGATGAGCGGGAAGTCCTCGATCGGCCGGATGAACGCTCCCCACTCGAACAGCTTGCGCTCTTCCCAAAGCAACCGGTCGAGCTCGGCCGAGTCATAGGGCCCGAGGCGGCTCCACAGGACGAGTCGTTGCGGGGGTGCGACCGTGGAGATGGGATCGATCTGGAGAAAGCCGAGCCGGCGAACCGTGTCGAGCACGCCGTCGGTGCTGCCGTCGAGGACCTGTGCTCGAACCGCGATCCGGCGCGCCTGTGCGAGGGTGACGGTCTTGAGCTTCACGGAGTTCGCACTCTCCCAGCTACCCGCGGCGCCGCAGCGCGTGCTCGAGGTCGGCTGCGGCCGCGAGGGCGGTGTTGCCCCAGCGCTCGCAGCTGCGGGTCACGACGTGCTCGCAATCGACCCGCAGGCCCCGGAGGGGCCGCTCTACCGGCAGACCACCTTGGAGGAGTTGGACGATCCGGGCCCGTTCATTGCTGCCGTTGCCGGACGTGTCCTCCATCACGTTCACCCCCTGGCTCCGGCGCTCGACAAGCTCGTGGCGCTGGCGCCGCAGCTCATCATCGACGAATTCGCGTGGAATCACATGGACGAGCCCACGATGGACTGGTACGAGTCGCAGCACAGGGTGCTCGTCGCGGCCGGACGCGAGCCCAAGGGACCTCCGGACCTGTCGGAGTGGCGCGCACGCCATTCCGACCTCCATCCCTACGAGACGCTGCGCTCGGAGATCGATGCGCGCTACGACGAGCGGCACTTCGAGTGGTGTCCGTACTTCTATCGCTGGCTCGAGGGCCCGGCGACAGAGTCGCTCGAAGCCGGTCTCATCGCGGCCGGTGCGATCCGCCCGATCGGCTTCCGTTACGCGGGCGTCAGGAGAGAGACAGAACGCTCACCGGCGGAGTCCCGGTAGCCGGGGCCGAGCCTCTCCTCGAGGACGCGCGTCAGTTCGCCACTGGCAGCGAGCTCCTCGGTGATGTCGGCGCCGCCGATCAGTTCGCCCTTCACGAAGACCTGCGGGATCGTCGGCCAGCCGGAGAGCTCGGACAGCTCTTGCCGGATCGCCGGGTCGGCGAGGACGTCGACGCCTGTGACGGGAGCGCCGGCTTCACGTAGCGCACGCAACGCGCGATCGGAGTTGCCGCACATGACGAACTGCGGCGTCCCTTTCATGAACACGGCCACGGGCTCGTTCTCGATCACGTCCTGGATTCGCTGGCGTAGCTCGCTCATTCGCTCCCTTTCGTCTTGATTCGCAGTTCGTGAATGGTGCCGTCTCGCAGCGGCTCGGCGAGCGCCTCGTTCACGAGGCGATGCTGGTCGAGCAGCGACAGGCCCGCGAAACGCGGGCTCGAGACCGTCACCTGAAAGTGGTCGCCGCCGCCGGTCCGGTCATCGACGCGCAACTCCGTCGCGTCCGGGAATGCATTCTCGAGCAGGCTCTGCAGCGGCTTAGTCGACACGGTCCCCATGCTAGCCACGCTGGTGCGCCAGATAGTCGAGGAGGTCCGAGCGGGTCAGGACGCCGATCGGCTTCCCCTTGCTGGCGATGACGAGGGCGTTCGTGCGCCCCGTCAGCGTCGCGAACACCTCGTCGAGCGTGACGTCGCTCTCGACCGCGGCAAGCGGGGGCTGCATCGCCGTCGCGACGTCCTCGTGGAGCGCGTCGGGATTCTTGAACACACGGTCGAGCAGATCACGGTCCTGGAGCGAGCCGATCACATCGGCAAGGGACTCCACGTCCCCGTCACGGACGACAGGTAGCTGAGAGATCGAGTAACGCTGCATGACGTCGATCGCCTCCCCGACCTTCTGGTGCGCCGCGATCGTGATCAGTGCCGGCACGTCGATTTCCTCGAGGCGTTTCGAGCGTAGGAGCTCGGAGACCGTCGGCGCCGGAACACGCCGCTCGACGAAGCCGTGCTCGAGCATCCAGTTGTCGTCGTAGAACTTCGACATGTAGGAGCGGCCAGAGTCGGGGATCATCGTCAGGATCTTCGCGTCCGGCCCGAAGCGCTTCGCGATCTCGAGCGCAGCCCAGACGGTCGTTCCGCCGGAGCCGCCGACCAGCAGTCCCTCCTCGCGCGCGAGCCGGCGAGACGTCAGGAACGAGTCGCGGTCGGACACGCGCACCCACTCGTCGACGACCGCAGGGTCCATCGTCTTTGGCCACGTGTCCTTGCCGATCCCCTCGACGAGATAAGGGTGGACGTCGCGCTCTTCCTGCGCGGTGTACACCGACCCCTCGGGGTCGGCGCCGACGATCAGGACCTCCGGCTTCTGCCCCTTGAAATAGCGGCCGACGCCCGAGATCGTCCCGCCGGTGCCGACCGAGATGACGATCGCGTCGATCTCGCCGCCGGTCTGTTCGAAGATCTCGGGACCGGTGTGGAGATAGTGCGCCTCCGGGTTCGACATGTTCGAGTACTGGTCCGGTTTGAAGCCGCCCGGGATCTCCTCCGCGAGGCGATCCGAGACGGAGTAGTACGACTCGGGCGAATCCGGCGGGACCGCGGTCGGACAGATCACGACCTCAGCGCCGTAGGCGCGCAACATCGAGATCTTCTCCTGGCTCATCTTGTCCGGCATGACGAAGATGCAGCGGTAGCCCTTCTTCGCCGCCGCGATCGCCAGGCCGACGCCGGTGTTGCCGGAGGTCGGCTCCACGATTGTGCCGCCGGGTTTGAGCTTTCCCTCGGCCTCGGCCTTCTCGATCATGGCCAGACCGATCCGGTCCTTGACCGATCCACCCGGGTTGAGGTACTCCAGCTTGGCGAGAAGCAGGGGCTCGACGCCGCGCCCGAGGGAATCGAGACGAACGATCGGCGTGTTGCCGACGAGCTCGAGGGCCGTGGGGTAGTCGCGCGGCATCGGCGAGAAGCGTACTTCTAGGAGCTGGTGGCGGCCCGGCGAGCGCCCGGCAAGCGCCACGAGGTGCCGATGGCGGAGTCGGCGCGGACCGGCCCGCTAGGACAGCAATGCTGTTACGAGCGAGCCGAGCGCGGCCGCAAGCGTCGCGAACTGGGCGAGCATGAGCTGGAAAACTCGCTCATCGAGTCGGCGGATGTCTGTTCTGAACTCCTGTCGCATGTCTGCGACATCCGTCGCGAGCTGGGCCACCGTGGTTCGCACCTCGGCAAGGACTTCGAGTGGAAGCTCTCGCGGCTGCTCCACGAGGAAAGCGTACTTTCCTGGACTACGGGTTGCTAGTGACGGAAGTGGCGGCGGCCGGTGAGGACCATCGTGGCGCCGGCGGCTCGCACGGCCTCGGTCACCTCGGCGTCTCGCTTCGACCCGCCGGGCTGGATGATTCCGGTTACTCCCACTTCGAGCGCTGCCTGCGGCCCATCTGGGAACGGGAAGAACGCATCTGACGCAAGCACGGCGCCGCGCACGTCGTGACCATGCTCGCGTGCTTTGTCGAGTGCGATCTTCACGGCGTCGACGCGGCTCGTCTGGCCGGCGCCGATGCCGATCGTTGCGAGGTCCTTCGCAAGGACGATCGCGTTCGAGCCCACGTGCTTGCACACCCGCCAGGCGAAGACCAGGTCGCCCCAGCAACCTTCGTCCGGTTCACCGCAAGCGACCTCCATCGCCTCGCGATCGTCGACGTCCCAGTCGCGATCTTGCACGAGCAGGCCGCCGAGCACGCGCTTGAAGTCGCGCTCGCCCCGTGGGAAGCCGCGTCGCTCGCGATCGCGCAGGATCCGAATCGCCTCTTTACGCTCCAGCGCCTCGAGCGCCCGTTCGTGGTAGTCGGGAGCGAACAGCACGTCGATGAACCGCTCGGCGAGCGCTTCGCCGAGCTCGGCGGTGACGGGTCTGTTCACCGCGCAGACCATTCCGAACGCGGAGACCGGATCGGACGCGAGCGCGCGCTCGTAAGCCTCTTCCACCGTGCCCGCGACGGCGACGCCGCAAGGGTTTGCATGCTTGATGATCGCGCAGGCCGGCAGGGCGAACTCGCGGAGGAGCAGGCGCGCAGCCGAGAGGTCGAGCAGGTTGATCAGCGAGAGCTCCTTTCCGTGGAGGTGTTCGACCCGTGACAAGAGATGCACGCGCGCGCCCTGCTCTGCGTAGTAGGCGCCCCGCTGATGCGGGTTCTCGCCGTAGCGAAGGTCCGTCACTTTGCTGAAAGCGGTCACGAGGGTCTCCGGAAACGCCTCGACATCACCGAACCAGCGTGCGATCGCAGCCTCATAGGCAGCAGTCGTCGCGAAGGTCTCTGCGGCCAGCGCCCGCCGTGTCTCGAGCGAGAGGTCGCCCTTCTCCTGCAGCTCGGTCAGGATCGACTCGTACCGCTCCGGCCGGCACACCGGGGCGACATGCGCGAAGTTCTTCGCCGCGCCGCGCAGCATCGACGGCCCGCCAACGTCGATCATCTCGACCGCTTCCTCCTCGCGCACGCCGTAACGGTCGGCCACCTCGCCGAAGGGGTAGAGGTTGACGCACACGAGGTCGAACGGCCGGATGTCGTGGTCGCCGAGCGTCGCGACGTCGTCGGCGTGATCGCGGCGGGCGAGGATCGCGGCGTGGATATTGGGATGGAGCGTCTTCACCCGGCCGCCGAGCATCTCCGCGACTCCTGTGAGCTCCTCGACCCGTTCGACGTCGAGGCCGACGTCCCGCTCGAGGAAATCTGCGGTGCCGCCGCTCGCGACCAGCTGGAAGCCGAGGTCTGCCAGGCCGCGCGCGAACTCCTGCAGGCCGGTCTTGTCGTAGACGGAGATCAGCGCGCGCAAAGCTCTCTTACAACCTCCGGGAGAATTCGGTGTTCGACGGCGTGGATCCGTTCTACCAGGGTTGCGCGCGGTTCGACGGCGATCGGCTCTTGACGGATGACCGCGCCCGTGTCGAGGCCCTCGTCCACGTAATGGATCGTGACGCCGGTCGTGTCGACTCCAGCGGCCAGTGCGTCCGCGATCGCTTGCGCGCCCGGGAACTGCGGCAGCAGCGACGGATGGACGTTGATGATCCGATCGCGGAAGCGATCGAGAAATGCGGCCGTCAGCAGCTGCATGTAACCGGCGAGCACGACGAAGTCGACGCCGCGGAGCTGCAGCCAGTCGGCGACGTCGCGATCTCTCGCCGCGCGGTCGGGATAGCCGTCCGGCTCGAAGACCCGGTTTGGGATTCCCGCGGCGTCGGCACGCGCGAGCGCGCCGGCGTCCGCGCGGTTGGACGCGACGGCTGCGATCGGCAGCCCGGCATCGATGAGTGCCTGCAGGTTCGTTCCCTCGCCGGAGACGAGCACGCCGATCATGCGAGCTCGCCGATCACGAGTGCGTCTGCGGGCGCTTCCGGGACTACGGCGCACATCCCGATGCCGACGTTGAAGACGCGGCGAAGCTCGTCCTCCTCGACTCCCTGCTCGGCGAGCCATCCGAAGACGGGTGGCCGCTTCCACGAGTCCCAGTCGATCCGCGCCTCCAGCCCCTCGGGCAACACCCGGGAGAGGTTTCCGATGAGGCCGCCGCCGGTCACGTGCGCGAGCGCGCGCACATCGGCACGTTCCTGGAGGCTTCGGATCTCGTCGAGGTAGAGCGTGTGCGGCGCGAGCAGCAGGTCGCTGTCGAAGTCGCCGTCGCCGACGAGCGACCGTACGAGCGAGAAGCCGTTTGTGTGCAGCCCGCTGGAGGAGAAGCCGATGATCGTGTCGCCGGCCTCGCAGCGGGACCCTTCGATCACACGATCGCGTTCGACGAGCCCGACGCACGTCCCGGCGAAGTCGAGCTCCGACTCCTGGTAGATCCCCGGCAGCTCGGCCGTTTCCCCGCCGATGAGCACACAGCCGGCCGCCCGGCAAACCTCCGCAGCCCCCTCGACGAGCTCGACGACCTGGGCCTCGTCGATGCGGTTCGCGGCGACGTAGTCGAGCAGGAAGAGGGGGGCCGCTCCTGTGCAAAGCACGTCGTTGATGCAGTGGGCTGCGAGATCCATGCCGGCCCAGCGCAGGCGGCCGGCGCGCCGCGCGAGCATCAGCTTCGAGCCGACGCTGTCCATCGATGCTGCGAGGAGGCGGTGCTCGTCGACCGGGTAGAGCCCTGCGAAGCCGCCGAAAGCCCGAGCGCCCGTGGACTCGGCAGCGGTCCGCAGGCGCTCGACGATCGACTCGGCCGTGGCGAGCGAGACGCCGGCCCCCTGATACGTCTTCGGCTTGCTCCTCAGGGGGCCAAGTCTAGAGCCGCGACCGGCGTCAGCCTTCGATGTCGACGTGCTGGCTCGCAGTGGGAGATCCCACTGTGAAGTCCCCGCCCTCCACTTGGTTCAGCACGAAGGCGTTGTTCTCGACGGTCGCCCGCCGGCCGTCGGCTTCTGCATATGTGTGGCCGTCCCCGACGAGCCCTACGACGAGCCGGGACCCGTCCTCCTGGCGGTCGGCCATGTAGATGCTGCCGGTCCGGAGGACGCTGCGATCGGCACAAGCCCCGCCTGCCGTGTTGGCCGCCGAGTCCACCTCGATGAGGCAGAGCATCCCGCCTTTGCCGGGCACGGCATAGAGGCTCAAGGAGCCGTGCTCCTGGAGCAATCGCGAGCCGCCACCGTTCGGCGAGGCGAAGTTCCGCTCGGCGAAGGGATAGTCCAGAACGCTCTGCGGCACTGTGTCGGACGCCTGAGCCGCCTGTGCGAGCGCGGACACCGAACCGTTGCCGATCTGCACCTTGCCGCTGCCGCCCAGGCCGAGTTGCGTGAGCAGGCCGGCGACCGCCGCCGCGACCAGCACGGCCGCTCCGAATTGAATGCGTCTGTCTCTCACGGTTACCACTGGTCCTTGCACTGGTAGACAAAATGCGTGCTGCCGTCACGGTTCGAGCAGTACGAGTAGGTGTAGTAGTAGCCCGGGTGCGCGTAGAAGCAGTTACCGACGCACCATTTGTCGAAGTGGCGGTAACCGGCCGGTGTGACCTCCCAGACCTCGCTCCGCCAGCCCGCGTTCGGCCCGAAGTAGAGCTCGTTGTAGATGTGGTTATGAGCAGTCAGGCGGTCGTAGCCCTGAGCGTTCGGGGCCATGTTCTGCTGCCACCAGTAGATGCGGTATTCCGCGCTCGCAGTGGATGCCAACGTCAGGGCGAACAACACGAGCATCGCCACCACGACTGCCCACCGTCTTCGGAATCTCAGTCGCACTTGCACCGTCCTTGTCGAGGTTTCCAAACTCGCGCAAGCATCCGGCGAACGAGGCGTCCCGTCAATTCGCTCTTTCGGACAGTGTCGCGTGCAGCTACGGCTTAGACGAACAGCTCTGCGTGCAGCTGTGGACGGCCTTGCGGTCCGTCGGGAAGGAAGCGAACGACTGTCGCTCCGATCGTCACCGTGTCCTTCGTGTATGGCACCTCGAGCAGCTCGCCGAGCGCCGCCGACTTCAGCTCGGGGTCATCTGCGCGTAGCTGTAACTCCGCGAGCTTGAGGTCGGAACCACCGGCGAGAAAATCGTCGAGCCACTCGCGCGGCGGATGCAGCTCTAGGCGATAGCCCGCGTGCGTCGTCACGAACGTACGTCTGCCGCCGTGCTCCTGTATGCGCAGCTCACGCAGCTCGGCTCGCGCGAGCGTGGCGACGAAATCGTCGTCGTCGAGCGCGAAGCCGAGGTGATCAAGCCGCGGCAGCTCCCATTGGCCCGGCTGGACGACGACGTTCACGGCGCCCCGCTCGAGCTCCGACAGCCGCAGCTTGAACCCGATCCGGTCCAACTCATCCCAGCCGTGTCCTGACTCGAACGAAGTCGCGTCCTCCTCGATCCGGCCGTGCCTGGCGACCAGGCTGAAGCCGAGCTTGCCGAGGTAGCGCGCCTCGACCTCCCGCACCTTGCTCGTCACCAGGTGGTAATGGAAGAGCTGCACGAAGGCAGACTAGAGCCGTGCTCGCCCATCTGCCCGTCGACACCAGCTGGACTTTCGACCCCCTTCAGGTGGTGCCCACGGTCCTGCTGGCAATCCTTTATGCGCGCCGGGTATGGACGCTACGCGCCCGAGGGACAGCGGTTCCGGGCTGGCGGATCGCACTCTTCGCGACCGGAATCGCCGTGCTCTTCGCCGCGCTCGTCAGTCCGGTGCACGCGCTCGGGGAGCAGCTCTTCAGCTTCCACATGGTCCAACACGTCCTGCTGGGCGACCTTGCGCCTCTTGCGCTCCTCGCGGGGCTAACGGGGCCGATCCTGCGGCCGCCGCTTGCCTTCATGCATCGCCTGCGTTTCCTCGCCCATCCTTTCGTGGCCTTGCCGGTGTGGGCGGTGAACCTCTATGCGTGGCATCTGCCGTACCTCTATGACGCCGCCGTCCGGCATGACTCGGTGCATGCGCTCGAACATCTCTGCTTCTTCACGGGGGGCGCGATCATGTGGCTGCCCGTCCTGGAGACGCTGCCCGCGCCGGAGTGGTTCGGGACGGGCGCGAAGATCGGGTACATCGCCGTCGTGCGCGCAGTCGAGACTGTGCTCGGGAACATCTTCTTCTGGGCGGGCGCGAGCTTCTATGCCGTGTACGAGCATCGCCAGAGGCTGTGGGGGCTCTCGCCGCTCGAGGATCAGGGCCTTGCCGGCGCCGTGATGATGATCGAAGGCTCGATCGTGACCCTCGTGGCGCTCGCCTGGCTCTTTCTGCGGATGGCGGGTGAGGGCGAGCTCAGGCAGCGCCTGCTCGAGCGTGGCCTCGATCCGAGGACGGTCCGCCGCGCAGTGCGTTATGGACGCGCCAAGGAACTCGGCCCGCCGCGCTGAAACGAGAAGGCGACTGTGCGCTCCACCGGCGTTCACCACGTCGATCTCGTCGTTTCTGCGATCGGGCGGAGCCTGCCCTTCTACACGAAGCTGCTCGGGCCGCTCGGTTACCACCGCGTCAATGAGGTCGAGGGCGAGCGGGGCGAGACGATCTGGTACCTCTCGGGTCCAGGCACCTCGGTCGGCCTGCGCGAAGCGACGTCGGATTCAGGCCCCTACGACCGCTACCGGGTTGGGCTGCACCACCTTGCGTTCGAGGCTGGATCGCGCGCGCAGGTCGATGAGTGCGCCGCCTGGGTGCAGACCCAAGACGTCCAGGTCGAGAGCGAGCCGCAGGAGTACACGTACATCCCGGGCTATTACGCGACATTCTTTTACGATCCCGACGGTCTGAAGCTCGAGATCGTCCATGTACCAGGCCTCGTTGCGGCCTGAGGAAAGGAGCTAGATGTCGACGACTCCTCCGGAGCAGCCCACGACTCCCCAGCAGCCGGGAGGCGGGTATGGAAGCCCGGGGCCCAACGTCAACTTCAACCTGTCGGCGCTCATGCCAACGCCGGGGAACGCAGAGCTCGCCGTTTATGTCGTCGCGACGCTCATCGTCACGATCGTCGCGCTCGCGGACGATGCCGTGAACGCGCCCACCTGGGTCGACTTCTTCAAGTGGGCGACGGGGGCTTATTTGATCTCGCGTGGCATCGCCAAAGCGAGCCGCGTTCTCGAGCGCTAAACAGGTTCGACCAGGCATCGTCTTGACGATGCCGCAGAGAGGATGCGCGGGCTTTGCCCGCGCATCCGTCTTACGCACAGCCTAGGTCAGGCCTACGCTCGCACCTTCTCCAGGGTTTCGAATTGCAGCTTCGCCGCCTCGCGCGGGATTGCCGTCGGGTAGTCCCGCGTGAGGCAGGCGCGGCAGAACTGCGACTCCGGGCGGCGCGTCGACGCCTGCAGTCCCTCGAGTGAGATGTAGGCCAGCGAGGTCGCGCCGATGTATTCGCGTACTTCGTCGACCGTTTTGTTCGCGGCGATCAGCTCGTCCGGGTCCGCGAAGTCGATCCCGTAATAGCACTGGGAGACCACGGGCGGCGACGAGATCCGGACGTGCACCTCGGCCGCTCCCGAGTCGAAGAGCATCTGGACGATCTGCCGCGTCGTGTTGCCCCGGACGATCGAGTCGTCCACGACGACGACGCGCTTGCCTGCCACCTCGGCCAGCGGGTTGAACTTCAGCTTGACTCCCTGCTCCCGCAGCCCCTGGTCCGGCTGGATGAACGTGCGTCCTACGTAGCGGTTCTTGATCAGCCCTTCGCTGAAGGGAATGTTCGATGCACGCGAGAAACCGATCGCCGCGGGAGTTCCCGAGTCCGGGATCGGCATGACCAGATCCGCCTCGGCAGGCGACTCCTCGGCGAGCCGCTCGCCCATGCGCACGCGCGCGGCGTGCACCTCGATGCCCTTCAGCTGGGAGTCGGGCCGCGCGAGGTAGAAGAATTCGAAGATGCAGAGCGCACCGCCTTTGTCCTGCGGCACGACCTGGTGCGCTTCGACTCGTTCGTCGATCACCATCAGTTCGCCGGGGCGGATCTCCCGCTCCAGCTCGGCGCCGACGAGGTCGAGCGCGCACGTCTCGGAGGCGACCACCCAGTCGCGGTCGAGCCGGCCGAGGCAAAGCGGGCGCATGCCGCGCGGATCGCGGAAGGCGATCAGCTTCCCCTCGGAGAGCGCAACCACGGAAAACGCGCCGTCCAGCTTCTGCATGGCGTTCGCAACCGCGTCGGCCAGGGGTGCGGGATCGTTGGCGATCAGCGCGGCGATCACCTCCGTGTCCGCCGTCGTGGCTGGACGGTGCCCCAGTTCGCCGAGCTCCTCCCGGAGCTCGGCCGCGTTCGTGACGTTGCCGTTGTGGCCGAGGGCGATCGTCCGCGCGCTGCCGTGCTGCACGAGTGGCTGCGCGTTCCACCATTGCGACGATCCCGTCGTCGAGTAGCGGGTGTGCCCGATCGCAAGGTCACCGCGCAGTCCCCGCAGCTTCTGCTCGTCGAAGACCTGCGTCACGAGTCCCATGTCGCGCAGTGCCGTGAGCCGGCCTTCGTCGGAGACGGCGATGCCGGCCGACTCCTGGCCGCGATGCTGGAGCGCGAACAGGCCGAAGTAGGTGAGGCGCGCGACGTCGCGCTCAGGCGACCGGACCCCGAACAGGCCGCACATTTAACGCACCACGCCGATGCGCTGTAGCCCTTTTGAGCCGAGCCGCTCGACGTCGTCAGGCGCGCACGCGAGGACGATCTGGCCGCCGGGCGCCTCCGCCGGCAGCTGGACGTCGGCGCCGAGCCCGGAGTGCTCCTCGGCTTCGCGCAGCGCCTCGGTCAGGCCGCCGTCCGAAACGTCGTGCGCGAGCGTCAGCACAGGGCCAGCCTTCCAGACGAAGCGGACGAGCGCGGCCTCGGCGGCGAGATCGAGGTCTCCGGGTGCCGTCGCGACGAGGACGATGTCGCCGCTCCGCCAGGCGCCCGGAAGGAAGCGAACGTCGGGGACGAGCCCGACGCAGCCCACGACCGGGGTGGGCGGGATCGAGCGTCCGTCGGTGTCGTTGTAGAGGGACACGTTGCCCGAGACGACGGGGATGCCGAGAGCGTCGGCTGCCCGAGAGATGCCGTCGATCGCCCGCTCGAGCTCCCAGCCGACCGCAGGTTTCTCAGGGTTGCCGAAATTGAGGCAATCGGTCAGCGCCAGCGGCTCGCCTCCGGCGCAGGCGACATTCCGTGCGGCGCCGAGCACAGCGAGCACACCGGCACGGAAGGGATCGCGCTCGCCCGGAGGCGGCCCCTGGAGCGACAACGCAAGCCCGCGCAGCGACGGGCGGAGCCGCAGCACGGCGGCATCGAGTCCAGGCCGCCGCACCGTGCGCGACCCGACGAGCTGGTCGTACTGCTCGTAGATCCATGCCTTCGGCGAACTGTTGTGGGTCGAGGGCTCGGCGTGTTCGATCTTGTGCGGCTCCCGCTCGACCTCATAGCGGGGACACTCGTCGGTGAGCAACGCGGCGGGAATCGCACCGACGGGCTCGTCCTCGTAGAAGGCGCGCAATTCGCCCGTGTCGCTGACGTCCCCGATCGGTATGCAGGCGAGCTCCCAGTTCGCGCAGACACGCTGAACTGCCTCGAGCATCTGAGGCCGGACGACCGCGACCATGCGCTCCTGCGACTCCGAGATCATGATCTCCCACGGCTCCATCCCGGTCTCGCGTGTGGGGACGCGGTCGAGGTGGACGTCGATCCCGGCGCCGTCGCGCGCCATCTCCGCGAGCGACGAAGCGAGGCCGGCGGCGCCGCAGTCCTGCAGCGACTCGACGAGACCGCCCTCGACGAGCTCGAGCGACGCCTCGATCAGCTTCTTGCCGGTGAACGGATCTCCGACCTGCACGGAGGGACGTTTGTCCGGATCGTCTTCTCCGAGCTCCGCGCTCGCGAGCACGGACGCGCCGCCGATCCCATCACGCCCCGTGGTCGCGCCATAGAGGACGACGTGCGCGCCGATCGCAGTCGCGCGCGCGCGCGTAACCCGGCCCGCAGGGAGCAGGCCGACGCACATCGCATTGACGAGGCAGTTGTCGCGGTACGCCTCGTCGAAGACGGCTTCCCCGCCGACGGTCGCGACTCCGACGCTGTTGCCGTAGTGGCCGATGCCGGCAACCGCGCGGCTGAAGTGATGATCCGGCTCTGCGAAGCGAAGGCCGTCGAGCAGGGCGATCGGCCGTGCGCCCATGGCCACGATGTCGCGCAGGATCCCGCCGACGCCGGTCGCGGCCCCCTGGAACGGCTCGACCGCCGTGGGATGGTTGTGCGACTCGACCTTGAATGCGACCGCCTCGCCGTCGCCGAGATCGATCACGCCCGCGTTCTCACCGGGGCCCTGCAAGACGCGTTCGCCGTCGGAAGGGAGACGCTTCAGGAGGAGAGCAGAATGTTTGTAGCCGCAGTGCTCGGACCAGAGCAGGGAGAAAACCGCAAGCTCGAAGTCGTTGGGGTCGCGGCCGAGCAGCTCGCGGATGCGGTCGAGCTCCTCGTCGGTTAGCCCCAGCGTACGGTGGAGCGGCTGTTCCGGAGCGACCTGCGTCAAGGGCAGGAGTCTACCGGGGGCAGAAGACAGGCCCCGCTAGGTTCTCGTCTTGTGAGCGCACGTGTGGTGATCTCCGTGAGGAGGGCCCGTCTTGACGATCTCGACTTCCTCGTCGAGCTCGTGAACCACGAAGACGTTCAGCCTTTCCTCGGCGGGCGCTCGGCTCGCGACCACGACACGGTCGCGGCCGAGATCGAACGGTCTCGAGGGGATCCCACGTCGTACGGGCGCTTTGTGATCGAGGTGGACGGTGCTCGTGCGGGCGTGATGGGCTTCGAGGTGGAGAACCGCCGTTCCCGAATCGCTCACCTCGAGCGTCTCGCAGTCCATCCGGACTACCGCGGGCAGCGCGTTGCCGACGAGGCGGCCCGACTGCTGCAGCGCCATCTCGTGCGGGATCTCGGCTACCACCGGCTCCAGCTCGAGATCTACGGGTTCAACGAACGGGCGCAGCGGCACGCCGAGCGCGTCGGCTTTCGGCGCGAGGGCGTGCGGCGACAGGCCTACTGGCGTCACGGCGCCTGGGCCGACGGCGCGCTCTTCGCACTCTTGCGAGATGATCTCGAGGTGCCCGCCGCCGTCGGACTCCTGCACGACTACGTGATGGTGCACAACGAGTGCGTTCGTACCGGCGATTGGGACCCGCTCGCCGAGCGGTTCACCAAGGACGCGCGACTTGCATTCGAGGGAGTTCCGGTCGGGCCGTTCGTGGGCCGGGAGGCGATCGCAGCCGCCTACGGCGCCCAGCCGCCGGATGACGAAGTCGTGATCTTCGGGACCGAGGAGAGCGGCGATGAGGTCATCGCCGGCTACGGCTGGTTGCGCGAGCCCGGCAAGCAGGCGGGAAGAATGCTCGTGACCCCGCGAGACGGGAAGATCGAGAAGCTGATCGTCACGTTCGAGGACGACCAAGCGCTAGCCTGAGGTAACTACGCACTGACCCCTGACCCTCCTTGACTCGTCGCGGCGCGCTGCTGTTCGCAGCGATGTGCGTCATCTGGGGGATCCCCTACCTGATGATCCGCGTGGCGGTGCGCGAGCTCGCGCCCGTCACGATGGTCTTCCTGAGGACGGGGATCGCTGCGGTGCTGCTCGTGCCTCTGGCCGCGCGACGAGGGGGAGCTCCGGCCGCTGATCGCCGGCTGGCGGCCCCTGCTCGCCTACACGGCGATCGAGGTCGCGCTGCCCTGGTTCTTGCTCGGCCATGCGGAGACGAAGCTGACGAGCTCGCTGACGGGGCTCCTGATCGCTGCGGTTCCGCTGGTCGGGGCGCTGATCGTGACGCTGAGTGGGGAGCGAGCGCGGCTGGGCCTCCGCCGCTGGCTCGGCCTCCTCGTCGGCATAGTCGGCGTCGGCGCGATCGTCGGTCTCGACGTCGGGCAGATCGACCTCGTCGCGCTCGGCGAGGTCGCGCTGGTGGCTGTTTGTTATGCCGTCGGCCCGCTGATCCTCGCTCGCCGGATGGGCGGACTGCCCGCCCTCGGGATCGTCGCCGCCTCGCTCGCCATCTCCGCGCTCTTCTACGCACCGCTCGCTGCCGCCAACTGGCCCTCCGCGTTTCCCTCCGCGCACGTGGTCGAGTCCGTCGTCGGGCTCGCGGTCGTCTGCTCGGCGGCAGCGTTCCTGATCTTCTTCGCGCTGATCAGGGAGGTCGGCCCGCTGCGCGCCACGGTGATCACCTACGTGAATCCGGCCGTTGCGGCGGTGCTCGGCGTGACGCTTCTGAGCGAGCCGCTGACCGTCGGCATGGTGATCGGCTTCTCGCTCGTGCTCGCCGGCAGCGTCCTGGCGACGGGCGGCACCCCCGAGGCTGTCGCGGAGCCGTAGCTTAGGATCACGGTCATGGCCGCTTATCTCCACACGATGTACCGCATCACCGACCCGGAGAAGAGCCGCGCCTTCTACGAGGCGCTCGGATTCGAGTTCAGCCGGGACATGGACATCGTCCGCAATGGCGAGCTCGAGGCGACCAACTACTTCTTCTCCATGGGCGACGGCGAGAACGTCCTCGAGCTCACCTTCAACCACGACGGACGCACGTACGAAATGGGCGACGGGTACGGGCACATCGCGATCGCCGTGGACGATCTCGACGAAACGCTCTCGCGCTTGAAGGAGCAGGGGATCGAGGCGGAACGCGAGCCGTACCGCGTTCGCGAGGGCGGTTCGCGGCTTTGTTTCGTCCGCGACCCTGACGGCTACCGCATCGAGCTGATCGACCGCTCGGGGAAGTAGGTCGCTGTCGGTGCGCGCGTTCTGACGCAACACTTTCGGCACACGCCTGCCACACGCACGTGACAGCGCGCCCGCTACGTTGCCTATCATGGCGACAACGACCACGAAGCGCAAGAAGACGACCGCGACGCCGTGGGGCCCGGCGCATACGGTCGAGCAGGTGACGCTTCCACAGCGTGCGGGTGAGAAGCGGTTCGCGTCCGTGGTGCAGCTCCTCGAGACCGAGAAGGGCGAGCGCTACGTCCGCTTCGCTTACACGACCGGCGGCGTTGCGCGACGCGGGCCCGTCACGCTGCGGCTGCGCGACCTCGAGCGGTTGCGCACAGCCCTCGCCGAACACCCCGAGCTCGCCGAGGCGTTCGGCTGCGGAGGCGGCGCCTAGACGCTCGCCAAAGCCCGGTCGCGTGCAGCGTCGACGAGCGAGGAGAGGATCAGGGCGCCGTCCGCAGAGCCGAGCAGTGGATCCATCGCATGCTCGGGGTGCGGCATCAGGCCCATCACGTTCCCGCGTTCGTTGACGACGCCCGCAACGTCATTTCGAGAACCGTTGACAGGTTCTGCGTAGCGAAGCACGATCTGACGGCTTGTTTCGAGTTCGTCGTAGAGGGCGTCGTCGGCGAACCAGCAGCCTTCGCCGTGCTTCACCGGAATCGTGAGCCGTTCACTTTCCGCGCAGCGAGAGGTAAACGGAGTGTCCGTCCGCTCGACGACGAGCGGGACATCGCGGCAGACGAAGGAGAGCGACTCGTTCCGGCGCAGCACGCCGGGGAGCAGGCCGGCCTCGCAGAGGATCTGGAAGCCGTTGCAGATCCCGAGCACGAGCCCGCCTTCGGCGGCGAATCCGGCGACGGCCTCCATCGCAGGTGCGAACCGCGCGATCGCACCGCAGCGCAGGTAGTCACCGTAGGAGAATCCGCCCGGCAGAACGACTGCGTCGAGATCCGGCAGATCGGTCTCGGTATGCCAGACGAACACGGCCTCAGCGTCGAGCGCAGAGAGCGCCCAGAGCGCGTCGCGGTCGTCGCAGGCGCCGGGGAACCGGAGCACGCCGATGCGCGGCTGAGGGCTAGTCACCCGGCGACTCCACGAGCTCGATCTCGTAGCTTTCGATCAGCGGGTTCGCGAGCAGTTGCTCGCACATGCGCTCGACTTCCGCGCGCGCGCCCGCCGGGTCGTTCGACTCCACTTCGAGATCGACCACCCGGCCGACGCGCGCCTCGCCGACCGCAAAGCCGAGCTGGCGCAACGACGACTCCACCGCTTGTCCCTGCGGATCGAGGATCCCGTGCTTCGGGCGAACGAGGACGGTGGCCCTCATCGCAAGACCACCTCCGGGTCGGCGAGGTAATCGTCGAACCCGATGCCGGTCAGGCGCTCGAACGCCTCCACATACCGAGCGCGCGTGCCTGCGACGACGCCGTCGGGGAGCTCCGGTCCTGGCCGGGTCTTGCCCCACCCGAGCGTCTCGCAGTAATCGCGAACGAACTGCTTGTCGAACGACGGCTGCGAGCCGCCGGGCGTGTACTCGTCTGCGGGCCAGAAACGCGACGAATCTGGCGTGAGAGCCTCGTCGCCGAGCACGAGTCGCCTCTCGTCGTCGAGGCCGAACTCGAACTTCGTGTCGGCGATGAGGATTCCGCGGCCGCGGGCGTGCTCTGCCGCGTGCCGGTAGAGGGCAATCGAGACGCGCTCGACTTCCGCGAGTGTGTCTGTCCCAACGAGGGCGGCGGCTTGCTCGCGGTCGATGTTCTCGTCGTGGCCGCTCGTGGCCTTGGTCGCCGGAGTGAAGATCGGCTGCGGCAGCTCGTCAGACTCGGTGAGCCCGGCGGGCAGTGCGTGACCGCAGACGGTGCCCGTTGCCGAGTAGTCCTTCCAACCCGACCCGGCCAGGTAGCCCCGTACGACGCACTCGATCGGCAGCATCTCGAGCCGTCGGCACTCGGTCGAGCGTCCGTCCGAGCGGAGGCTCAGCAGATGGTTCGCACAGATCTCGCGCGTTCGTGTGAACCAGAAGCCGGACAACGCTGTGAGAACGCGACCTTTGTCGGGGATGTCCGTCGGCAGCACGACGTCGAACGTCGAGATGCGGTCGCTTGCGACGAGGAGCAACCGCTCGTCGTCGAGGGCGTAGAGCTCGCGAACCTTCCCGCTACCCACGTGGAGCGCGGCCTCAGGCATGGACTGGTTCCTCCTTCTGGACGAGGGTGTGCAGACGGTCGAAGACGGTGTCGACGTGACGGACGGTCGCCTCCAGGTCAAAGACGGCCTCGAGATCCGCGCGCCCGGCGATCTCGGGATCGGCGCGAACGAGCTCGCCGAAGTCCGTCTCCTCCTCCCAGGCGCGCATTGCGTGCCGCTGGACCAGCCGGTACCCGTCATCGCGGGGAAGCCCGGCGTCAACGAGCGCGAGAAGCAGCCGGTGGCTGAAGACGAGTCCGTGACTCGCCTCGAGATTGCGCCGCATGCGCTCGGGATAGACGACGAGCCCGCTCACGATCCACGTGAAGCGGTCCAGCATGTAGTCGAGTGCGAGGAACGAGTCGGGAATTACGACACGCTCGGCGGACGACTGGGAGATGTCGCGTTCGTGCCAGAGGGGCACGTTCTCGAGGCCGACAAGCGTGTTGGCGCGGACGACGCGGGCTAGGCCGCAGATCCGCTCCGCGACCTTCGGGTTCCGTTTGTGCGGCATCGCCGATGAGCCTTTCATCCCCTTGCCGAACGGCTCTTCGACCTCGCGGACTTCGGTTCGCGCGAGATGCCGGATCTCGGTGGCGAAACGCTCCAGCGACGTGGCGGCCAGCGCGAGCGCGGAGAGCAGCTCGGCATGACGGTCGCGGGCGATCACCTGTGTCGAGACCGGCTCGGGCTCAAGCCCGAGCCGGTCGCAGGCGATGCGCTCGACCTCGGGATCGACCTGCGCGTACGTGCCAACCGTTCCGGAGAGCTGTCCGACACGATTCGCCTCGAGCGCGCGCGCGACGCGAGCACGCGTTCGATCGAGCTCGAATGCCCAGCCGGCGAGCTTCCAGCCGAAGGTCGTGGGCTCCGCGTGCACGCCGTGCGACCGCCCGATGCAGACGGTGTGACGGTGCTCCTCCGCTCGTCCGACGACCGCGGCGAATGCGTTGTCGATGCCTTCGAGGATCAGCCGCCCCGCATCCTGCAGCTGCAGGGAGAGCGCGGTGTCGACGACGTCGGAGGACGTCAGGCCGTAATGAAGCCAGCGCCCTTCCGCCCCCAGCAGTTCCGTCACGGCATCCACGAAGGCGGCCGTGTCGTGATCTGTCACCTGCTCTATCTCGGCGACGCGCGCGGGAGCAGGCGGGCGGGCCTGCGCGCGGATCGCAGCGACGTCGCTCGCAGGGATCGTGCCAAGCTCGGCCCAGCCGTCGAGTGCCGCCAGTTCGACCTCGAGCCACCGCGCGAACTTGCTTTCCTCCGACCAGATCCCGGTCATCGCAGGACGGGAGTAGCGCGGAATCACTGGGTGGATTCTAGAGAGCCGGTCGGTCCGAGAATCCGGGCGGCCAGCACGGCCGCGTTCCTCGCGTTGTCGACCCCGACGCAGGCCACGGGGACGCCGGGCGGCATCTGCGCGATCGAGAGCAGCGCGTCGAGCCCGTCGAGAACGCTCAGCGAGGAACGGAGCGGCACGCCGATCACCGGCAGATCCGTGTGGGCTGCGAGCACGCCGGGCAGTGCGGCCGCCAGCCCGGCGCCTGCGATGAGGACCCGCAGCCCGCGGTCGCGCGCGGTGCGTCCGTACTCGGCGACCGCGTCCGGCTGCCGGTGTGCCGAGCGGACCTCGAATTCGTGGGTGATGCCACGCGCCTCCAGCTCGTCGACCGCCGCCTGCATGCGCGCCCGGTCCGACTCGGAGCCGACGACGATGCCGACCAGCGGGCTAGACATGGGCAATCGCGGCGATGTCGCTCCGATAGCGCATTCCGGGAAAAGAGATGTGGTCGCAGGCTGCGTACGCCCGCTCGCGTGCAGCCGCGACGGTGCCTCCGGTAGCCGTGACGCCGAGGATTCTGCCGCCGTTCGTCACCAGGTGATCTCCCTTCAGCGCAGTGCCGGCGTGGAAGACGAGCGCCCCGGCCTGCTCGGCGTCCTCGATCCCACGGATCGGCGAGCCAACATCGTTGGCGGCGGGATATTCGCCGGCTGCGAGGACGACCGTGACCGCGGCCGAGTCGGCGACCTCGAGGTCGACGGAGGAGAGATCGCCGGCCGCTGCACTTGTGAGTGCGCCGAGGAGATCGCCGTCGACACGCGGGAGGAGGGACTGCGTCTCTGGATCCCCGAAACGGCAGTTGAACTCGAGGACGCGCGGCCCGTCGTCGGTGAGCATGAGCCCGGCGAAGAGGACGCCGACAAAAGGGGCGCCGCGAGCAGCGAGCTCCGCGAGCACGGGGCGATGAACGCTGTCCAGGATCTCCTCGATCTCGGCCGGGCCGAACCCGGGCACCGGGGAGTACGAGCCCATGCCGCCGGTGTTCGGACCGGTGTCTCCGTCCTCGGCGCGCTTGAAGTCCTGCACGACCGGCAGGGCCAGTGCCCGCGCGCCGTCGCAGAGCGCGAAGACCGAGATCTCCTCACCCTCGAGCAGCTCTTCGATCACGATCGCGTCCCCGAACGACGCTGCCGCGTGCAACGCGACATCCAGCTGAGCCTGGTCGTGACAGACGAACACGCCTTTTCCTGCTGCGAGGCCGTCCGCCTTGATCACGCACGGCGGCCGCGCGATCGAGAGCGACTCCGCGGTCGGCACGCCTGCAGCCTCCATGACGTCCTTCGCGAAGGACTTCGAGCCCTCGATCCGCGCCGCCCCGGAGCTCGGACCGAAGACGGGGACTCCGACGTGACGCAGCTCGTCGGCCACTCCTGCCACGAGCGGCGCCTCCGGGCCGACGACCACGAGATCCGCCTCCAGCGAGCGGGCCAGCGTGAGGAGGCCCTCGCCGTCCTCCGCGCGCACCGGGTGGCAGCGGCCGAGTGCTGCGATGCCGGGATTACCCGGGGCGGCGTGGAGCTCGTCGAGCTCCGGTGCCTGGGTGAGCTTCCAGGCGAGCGCGTGCTCGCGTCCGCCCGACCCGACCAGGAGCACTTTCACACGAAGACTCTAGCGAGCGCGGTTGACGGGTTTGAAAGCGCGACCGCCTGCGAAGATAGGAAGCGAATGCTTGAGCCCGGGCTCGACAAGCACCTCTGGGAAAGCTGGTGGCAGCAGTTCGACGAGGACGTGCAGACGTCGCCGGGCGAAGCTTTGCCGGAGCTCGACGGCCTGGTCGCGCAGATGCTCGAGGTGCGCGGTTACGCAATCGACGACCCCGTCGTTCGCGAAGGCGACGATCGTGACGTCGTCGCCGACCTCCTGGCGGCCCGCGAGATCGCCAGGGCCGTCGAGCAAGGCAAAGAGGTCGATCCAGAGGACATCGAAACGGCGATCGAGAACTACCGCGAGCTGTACGAGTTCCTGATCGAGGACCGCGCTGCACCGTAGACTCAGGCGGTCTCGCACCTCGGTCACAATCGGACGTGGAATCGATGCAGAACGACAGCTCGGATCTCGATCGCCTCACGATCGAGATCGTTCCGTTCGAGGCGACACACGCCGAGGGCTTCTCCGCACTCGTCGCGGACACGTTACGAGAATTCGGCTTCGAGCACGATCCTGAGCTCGACAACGACCTCGACGATCCCGGCGGAACCTACGTCGCACTCTGGATCGCGCTCGCCGGTGGCGAAGTGGCAGGCTCCGTGGCGCTGCGCGATCTCGGTGACGGCGCCTACAAGCTCAAGCGGATGTACCTGCTTCCGGCGCACCGCGGCCGCGGTCTCGGGAGGCGGCTGCTCGCGACGGCTCTCGATTGGGCTCGCGCGAACGATGCACGAGTCGTCAGGCTCGACACCGCAGAGGGGATGGCCGCGGCGCGCCGTCTCTACGAGTCCGCGGGTTTCGTGCAGTTGCCGGACGGCGAGGTTCCACGACAGGGACAGCAGCGCCTGGCTTACGAGCTTAGGCTGCGAACGCCGTGACCTTTGCAACCAGCCGTAAAGCCTACGACGCGTTCATGGGCCGCTACGCGGACCAGCTCGCCCCGCTTCTGATCGCGTTCCCAGGCGTGGAACCAGGTGACAGCGTGCTCGATGTCGGCTGCGGGCCGGGATCGCTGACCGAGGCGCTCGCGGCTCACGTCGGGGCGGAGAACGTCGCCGCGATCGACCCGTCCGAGCAATTCGCGACTGCCACCGCAGAACGTGTGCCGGCTGCCGACGTTCAGGTCGGCGCCGCGGAATCGCTGCCGTGGCCTTCGGACACGTTCGACGCCGCGCTCGCGCAGCTCGTCGTGAACTTCATGTCGGACGCGGATGCAGGCGTCGGCGAGATGCGACGAGTCATCCGGCCGGGCGGCACGGTCGCGGCGTGCACGTGGGATTACTCCGGCGGAATGACGATGCTGCGGACCTTCTGGGACGCGGCGCTTGCACTCGACCCGGCGGCCCCGGACGAAGCTGGCACGATGCACTTCAACGATCCGAACAAGCTGCGAGAGCTCTGGCTGCGGGTCGGGCTCGAAGCAGTCGAAACCGACGCGCTCGTCGTCGAGGCCTCCTACCGGGACTTCGACGACTTCTGGGAGCCGTTCACCGGCGGTGTGGGTCCGGCCGGCGCCTATTGCCTGTCACTCGATCCAGAGCGGCGCGCAGCGCTGCGTGAAGAGTGTCGACGCCGCCTCGGCGGCCCGGACGGCGCCTTTACCCTCAGCGCGACGGCGTGGGCAGTGAAGGGCCGCGGTTAGCGCAGCGCGACGACGCTCTCGCGCTCCGCGCCCGTACCGACGAGTGAGATCTCCACACCGAGCGCGTCCTCGACGAACGAGACGTACCCGCGTGCTGCCTGCGGCAGCTCGGCGGTCAGCGGCTCGTGCCAACCCGGTAGCGTCTCGTACACGGGACGGCAGTGATGGAAGTCGCTCTGGTGGGCTGGAAACTCGTACGTCTCCGTGCCGTCCCGCAGCCGGTACGCGACGCAGACCGGCAGCTCGGCGAAGTGCGAGAGGACGTCGAGCTTCGTCAGGGCGAGCGAGGTGATTCCGTTGAGACGTACGGCGTAGCGGAGCGCGACCAGGTCGAGCCAGCCGCAACGGCGTTCGCGCCCGGTCACCGTTCCAAACTCGCCGCCGAGCTCACGCACGCGCTCCTGATCGGAGCCTTCGATCTCGGTCGGGAACGGCCCCTCTCCGACGCGTGTCACGTAAGCCTTCGCGACGCCGATCACGCGGTCGATCCTGTTCGGGCCGATGCCGATTCCCGTCGCCGCGTTGGCGGCGACCGTGCTGGAAGACGTGACGAATGGATACGTGCCGTGGTCGAGATCGAGCAGCGTCCCCTGCGCGCCCTCGAGTAGCACATCCCGCCCTTCGTGCAGGGCTCGGTCGACGAGCAGCGAGGTGTCCGAAACGTAGGGGCGAATCCGCTGCGCGAACGCCTCGAGTTGTCCCGCGATCTCTTCGAGGTCGAGCGGGGGAACGCCGTACACGCGCTCCAGCCAGACGTTCTTCTCTGCGAGCGCGACCTCGATCTTCTGCCGCAGTATCTTCGGCTCGAGGAGATCCTGGACGCGGATTCCCAGTCTCGCGGCCTTGTCCGCGTAGCAGGGTCCGATGCCGCGCTTCGTCGTACCGATCTGCAACTTGCCGAGACGCCGCTCGCTCGCCTGGTCGATCGCGACGTGCCACGGCATGATCAAATGCGCCTCCCCCGAGAGGTGCACGACGCCGGTCGAGACGCCGCGGGACTCGAGCTCGTCGACTTCCGCCAGGAACACAGCCGGATCGACGACACAGCCGGCCCCGATGACGCAGATCTTCCGACGTAGGACCCCGCTCGGGATCTGGCGGATCTTGAAGGTCTCCCCGTCGACGACGATCGTGTGCCCGGCGTTCGGCCCGCCCTGGTAGCGGCAGACGAAGTCGGAGTCGAGGGCAAGCAGGTCGACGATCTTGCCCTTGCCTTCGTCTCCCCATTGCGCACCGACGATCACTGTTGCGGGCACGTAGCCGAGTCTGCCACAGCATCCGGCTAGG
>Ga0307278_10000026_pt1 | contig 78031 bp, 66 predicted proteins | sample ER_DNA_117_FD_194482 | JGI IMG/M metagenome (GOLD analysis project Ga0307278, IMG submission 194482) | Bulk soil microbial communities from the East River watershed near Crested Butte, Colorado, United States - ER_DNA_117 | ecosystem: Environmental > Terrestrial > Soil > Floodplain | place... | reverse complement strand
TCGTGGACCTGGACCCGAGCAACGTCTACTTCTGGCTGTTCGTCGGCGTGCTGGCGAAGCTTCCCCGGCTCGACCGGGAGGAGCACGTCGACAGCGGCGGCTCGTTGGCGGTGGGGAGCCGGTGAGCCGCCCGGTGGTGGTGATCCACCCGGTCCAGCAGCACGCCTACGAGGCCGCCGTCGGCGCCGACAGCGCCGGCCTGCTACGGCTGTTCGTCACCGGGCTGTACTGCACCGGCGCCGGACTGACCGACCCACGCCCTTGGCGCCTGCTACCCGGGGGCCTGGCCAGGCGTGTGGAGCGCGAGCTGAGCCGGCGCCGGCACCCGGCGCTCGACCCGGCCAGGGTCCGGGTGATCGCCCGCTACCACCTGCCCGCGACCCTGGTGCGCCGCACCGCCGGCCGGCTGCCTGTCGTGCGTGACCTCGACCTCGACCGCTGGGCCACCAGGAGGTTCGACCGGGCGGCGGCCCGGCTGCTCGGCAGGCTGGACGGCGTCGCGCTGGTCCACGCGTTCGAGGGCGGTTCGAACCGGACGCTGCGAGCGGCCAGGGAAGCGGGCCTGCGGACCATCCTCGACGTGCCCAGCGCCCACGAGCGCTTCGTCGAGGCGGAGGCCGAGGAGGCTGGCGTCACGGCCGCGCCCAGGGCGGACGTGGCGCTGGAGCGCGGACTGGCCGACCTGCTGCTCACCCCCTCCGCGTATGCGGCCGCCTGCCTCCAGGAGGCGGGCGTGCCGGCCGACCGCGTCCTGCGCCTGCCCTTCGGGGTGGACCCGGACGCCTTCCGGCCGGCGCCGCCGGCACGGCCCGACGGGCGCTTCCGCGCCCTGTTCGTCGGCAAGATCGGTGGCGGCAAGGGCATCCGCTACCTGCTGGAGGCTTGGCGCCGCCTGCGCCTGCACGACGCCGAGCTGCTGCTGGTGGGCGCGGCCGGGCCGGCGGGGCGGCGCCTGCTCGACGAGTACCACGGTGCCTACCGCTGGCTGGGCGCACTGCCCGCCGGCGAGCTGCGTCGCTGGTACCAGCGCAGCGACGTGTTCGTGTTCCCCTCGCTGGCAGAGGGCTCCGCACGGGTGACCTACGAGGCGATGGCGTGCGGGCTGCCACTGGTGGTCACGCCGAACAGCGGCTCGGTGGTGCGCGACGGCGTCGACGGCTTCGTCGTCCCGGCTCGCGACGTGGAGGCGATCTGTGAGCGCGTCCGGCACCTCCATGCCGATCCCGAGGGCCGTCGCGCGATGGGCGCCGAGGGGCGCGCGCTGATCGAGGCCAGCTACACCTGGCGGCACTACCACCAACGCCTGGCGGCAGCCTATCGGGCGGTCCTCAGCGGTCGGCCGATCGGAGCGTCCCGTTGAGACGGCAAGCCGGCATGCTGGTGCGGATCTCCGCCGACGCCCGGGGAATCGGGGAGCGACTCGGTCTCGTCCGCTACTGCCTGCGAACGGCGCTGGCCAGGCTGGGATGGCCGGGCGACGCGGCCACCGTGACGCTACGGGGCGTCCGCTACCACGTCCGTGCCGGCGGATCGGAGCTGGGCGCCTATCTCGAGATCAACCTCGATCGCGCCTACGAGCGGGCGCGCGGCTTCGCGGCGGGGGCAGGCGACGTCGTCGTGGACGTCGGCGCGAACGTGGGCGTGTACACGCTGCGGCAGGCACTCCGCGGCGCCCGCGTCTACGCGTTCGAGCCCGACCCGGACGCCTTCCGGCGGCTCGAGCGCAACGTCGCGGCGAACCGGCCACCCGGACACGTCGAGATCTTCGGCCTGGCGCTGGGCGCGAGCCCGGGTCGTGCCAGCCTGGCGCGCTCCGGCGCGACGGTCCTGACACGCGTGCTCCCCGATGCGGAGGGCGAGGTCGACGTCGCCACGCTGGACCAGGTGGTCGGCCGGCTCGGACTCTCGGCCGTGGACCTGCTGAAGCTGGACGTCGAGGGCTCCGAGGCGGAGGTCCTGCGCGGCGGCGTCGAGGCACTCGCCGTCACCAGACGGGTCGTCATGGAGTACCACAGCCCGGCACTGCTGCGGCAGGCCACCGCGATCCTCGCCGCGGCGGGCTTCTCCAGGCTCCAGTCGAATCCCCCCTATGCCTACTTCGTGGCGGAGGTGCGCGGTGGCTGAGCCGAGGAGCCGCGGGGGGCCGATCCGGGTCGCCCACCTGGTCTCCCACCCGATCCAGTACTTCGCCCCGCTCTACCGGGAGCTGGCCACACGACCGGAGCTCGACCTGACCGTCTACTTCTACTCGGACGCCTCCGCCGGGGAGTTCTACACGCCCGACTTCGCCAGGCCCGTGCGCTGGGACACGCCGCTGCTGGACGGGTTCCGCTGGAAGCTGCCGCCGAGCGCCCGCGGGGCCGCGATCGCGTCGCGCCCGTTCACCAGGCCGCACCTGGACGTTCTCCGCGACCTGGTCGCGGAGCGGTACGACCTCGTCTGGGCCCATGGCTACGCCCACCTCACCACCTGGTTCGTCCTGATCGCCGGCCGCGTCCGTGGCGTCCCCGTGCTGCTGCGGGAGGAGCAGACGCTGCTGCACGGCAGAGCCTGGCACAAGCGCGCACTCAAGCGAGCCCTGCTCCGGCCGCTGCTGCGCCGGTCGTTCGGGCTGTACGTCGGCGAGCAGAACCGCCGCTGGATGCTCTCCAACGGCGCGGCGTCCACCAGGCTCTTCCCCGCCCGGTACTGCGTGGACAACGGCTACTTCCAGCGGCGGGCCGCGGAGCTGCGGCCGCGCCGCCCCGAGTTGCGCGCCTCGTTCGGCATCACCACCGACGCGCCGGTGCTGGTCTTCTGCGGCAAGCTGATCCCGAAGAAGCAGCCGCTGCTGCTGCTGGAAGCGTTCCAGCAGGTGCGCAGACGGCACCCGTGCTGGCTGCTGGTGGTCGGGGACGGGCCCTTGCGCGGCGCCATGGAAGACCTGGTCCGCCGGCACCGCATCCCCGACGTCCGCATGGCCGGCTTCCTGAACCAGAGCGAGCTGGCAGCCGCCTACACCGCCGGCGACGTCTTCACGCTGCCCTCGGCGTTCCACGAGACGTGGGGACTGGTGGTCAACGAGGCCATGAACTTCTCGCTGCCCGTGGTCGTCTCGGACAAGGTCGGCTGTGGCGAGGACCTGGTGCGGCCGGGCTCCAACGGCTTCGTCGTCCCCCACGACCGCGCCGACGCCCTCGCCGACGCGCTGGCGACGCTGGTCGCCGAGCCCGGCCTGCGCCACCGGTTCGGCGCCCGCAGCCGTGAGCTGGTCGACCGGTACAGCGTGCCGGCCTGCGCCGACGGCATCGTCGCAGCCTGCCTGGCCGCGGCCGGACGTGACGGGCACCAGGGCGTGCCGGCACCACTGAAGCATCACGGAGGGCGACTCGAGGGGGGAACGTGACCAACATCGCCGTGATCGGTTGCGGCAACTGGGGACCGAACCACGTCCGCAGCTTCGCCGGTCTGCCTGGCTGCCGCGTCGACGTGATCGTCGACCCCGACCCTGAGCGCCTCGAGGCGGTCCGCCAGGTCCACCCGGGCGTCCGCTGCGAGCAGGACCACTGGGCCGCGCTCGACGACCCGGCGGTCGACGCGGTGGTGATCGCCACCCCGATGCTGACCCACTACCAGCTCGTCCGCGACGCGCTCAGCGCCGGCAAGCACGTGCTGTGCGAGAAGCCGCTGTGCGAGACCGCCAAGGAGGGCGAGGAGCTGATCGAGCTGGCGCGGACCGAGCGCCTCCAGCTGATGGTCGGCCACGTGTTCCTGTTCAACCCGGGCGTGGAGAGACTGCGGGAGCTGGTCCGCGGCGGCGACCTGGGGCGCCTCTACTACCTGGCCGGGTTCCGCACCAACCTGGGGCCCATCCGCAACGACGCCAACGCCGCCTACGACCTGGCCGCGCACGACATCGCCATCTTCAACTGGCTGCTGGGGACCGAGCCGGAGGCGGTCTCCGCCACCGGCGCGGCGTTCATCCAGCCCGACATCGAGGACGTGGTCTTCCTGTCGCTGCGCTACCCCGACGGCGTGCTCGCCAGCGTCCAGGCGAGCTGGCTGGACCCCAAGAAGGTGCGCCAGATCACCGCCGTCGGCTCGATGCGCATGGCGACCTGGGACGACCTGCAGCTCACCGCGCCGCTGGCCATCTACGACAAGGGAGCCAGCGCCGAGCAGGGCTACGGCGACTTCGGCGAGTTCCTGCGCCTGTCGACCTGGGACGGCGACATCCGCCTGCCGAAGGTCCGCTCCGAGGAGCCCTTGAAGGCCCAGGCGAGGCACTTCCTCGAGGCGGTCATGGGCAATCCCGTGCGCCGCTCGGACGGCCCCTTCGCCGTCGGCGTGGTGCGCACGCTCGAGGCGGTCGCCGCCTCCATCCGCGCCGGCGGCAGCACCAGGGAGGTGGTCGCGTGAACCCGCTCCGCGAGGCGCGCTCCGCCACCGTCGGTACCGGCAATGGCGTCAGGGTGCCGTTCGTCGACGCGGCCGCGCAGCAGCGCTCGATCGCGGCCGAGCTGTCCACCGCGATCGAGGAGGTGCTGCTCTCCGCCAAGTTCATCCTCGGCCCGCAGGTGACCGAGTTCGAGCGCGCCTTCGCCGAGTTCATCGGCGTGCGCCACGCGGTCGGGACCGGCTCCGGCCTCGACGCGCTGCGGCTGGCCCTGGCCGCGCTCGACATCGGCCCCGGCGACCAGGTGATCCTGCCCGTCAACACCTACATCGCCACCGCGCTCGCGGTCAGCGCCGTGGGTGCCCGGCCGGTGCTGGTGGACTGCGACCCGCGCACCTACCAGCTCGACGTCGACCAGGTCGGCCCGGCGATCAGCACCAGGACCAAGGCGATCATCCCGGTCCACCTGACCGGGCAGGCGGCCGACATGGACCCGGTGCTCGACCTCGCCCGCGCCAACGGCCTGCACGTGATCGAGGACGCCGCCCAGGCCCACGGGGCGAAGTACAAGGGCCGCTCGTGCGGCAAGCTCGGCACCGCCGGCTGCTTCAGCTTCTACCCCTCCAAGAACCTCGGCGCCTGCGGCGACGGCGGCATGCTGACCACCTCCGACGCCGACCTGGCCGAGCGGGTCCGGCGCCTGCGCAACTACGGCGAGAAGGCCAAGTACCACCACGTGGAGAAGGGCCTGAACGCGCGGCTGGACACCATGCAGGCGGCCGTGCTCCTGGTGAAGCTGCGCCATCTGGCCCGCTGGAACGAGGCCAGGGCGCGCCACGCCGAGACCTATCGGAGGCTGCTGGCCGATGCGGGCGACCTCGTCTTCCAGGAGCACGCGCCCTTCTCGAGCCACGTCCACCACCTGCTCGTGGTCGAGACCGCCGAGCGTGACGCGCTGCGCGCCCACCTGTTGGCGGCCGGCATCCAGACCGGGGTGCACTACCCCGTCCCGATCCACCTGCAGCCCGCCTACGCGGACCTCGGCCACAAGCAGGGCGACTTCCCGCGGGCCGAGCGCCTGGCCGGGCGCATGCTCTCCCTGCCGATGTACCCGGAGCTGCGCCCGACCCAGATCGCCGCGGTCGCCGACGAGGTGCGCCGCTACTTCGCGGGCACGGGCCGCTCGTCATGGAGTCGCCGATGAGCGTGTACGACCTCTACTTCCGGCACTTCGGGGAGGTCCGGCGCGTGCTCGACGTCGGCTGCGGCCACGGCGAGCTCGGAAGGCGGCGGCCCTCGTCCAGGGTCGCGGTGCACGGCGTCGACCTCGACCCCGGCGCGCTGGCGCTGGCGGCCGACGCCGAGACCGTGGTCAGGGCGGACCTGGACTCGGGGCCGCTGCCCTACGCCGACCGGAGCTTCGACGGGGTGCTCGCCAAGGACGTCTTCGAGCACCTCATCCGGCCGGAGCGGCTGGCCCGCGAGGTCTGGCGGGTGCTGCGGCCGGGCGGGGTGGTGGTCGCCTCCATGGTGATGGCCAAGCCGAGGGCGGTCTGGGCCGACTACACCCACGTGCGCGGCTTCACCCGGCGGACCGCGCCGCAGCTGCTCACCGACGCGGGCTTCACCGTCGAGCGGGTGTGGCGCATGGGCGGGGTGCCGCTCTCGCGCCGCCTCGGCTTCGTGGGGCTGGTACCGCGGCTGCTGTGCCTGCCGGTCGCGAGCCAGCTCTGGGCGGCGAGCTGGGAGCTGCGCGGCCGCAAGCTCGGCGAGGGGGAGGCACGGTGAGCCCGCGGGTGCTGGTGGTCCAGCACGGCTCGCGCGGCGGGGTGGGCCGTTACGAGCTGCTGATCCGCCGCGCGCTGCGCCCCAGGGACGGGTTCGAGCCGCTGGTGCGCACCATCTCCCGCGGCGCCCCGCAGCGCCGCTTCGTCGAGGCCGCTGGCCGCATGGGCGCGAGCATGGTGGTCCGCCCGGGGCTGGTCCGGTTCTCGGCCAGGGTGCTGTGGGAGGCGCTGCGCTGGCGGCCGGACGTGATCGTCTACACCCACCTGCACCTGGCGCGGCTGCAGCTGGTGGTGCGGCCGCTGCGGCCGCGCGCCCGGGCGCTGGTGGTCGCCTACGGCTACGAGGTCTGGGAGCCGCTGTCGTGGGCCAAGCGCGGCGCCCTGCGGACCTGCGACGCCATCGTGGTGCTGACCCGCTTCGTGGCGCGGCGCATGGACGCGGCCAACGGCGAGGACCACGCGCCGGTGGTGGTCGTCGGGGCGGCACTCTCGGACGACTGGACCCGCGGCGTGGTCCCCCGCCGCGAGCCCACCGGCGGCGGTGCCGTGCTCGCCGTCGCCCGCCTGGAGACGCTCGACCGCGACAAGGGCGTCGACCGGGTGATCGAGGCGTTCCCGCAGGTGCTCGAGAAGCTCCCCACCGCGGTGCTGCGCGTCGTCGGCGACGGCTCCGACCGCCCCCGCCTGCAGGCGCTGGCCCGCTCGCTCGGCGTCGACGAGCGGGTGCGGTTCCTCGGCGCGATCGACGACGCCGCCCTGAAGCGCCTGTACGCCAGCTCCGACCTGCTCGCCCTGCCATCCACCCAGGAGGGCTTCGGCCTGGTCTACCTGGAGGCCATGGCGCACGGGCTGCCCTCGGTGGTGGCCGGTGGCACGGCCGCCTCCGAGGTGGTCGAGCCCGGGGTCACGGGGCTCGCCGTCGACCCCGACGAGCTGCGCGACCTCGCCGACGCCATGGTCCACCTGCTGACCGACCACGAGCTGTGGCGCCGCATCGGCCGCGCCGCACGCATGGCCTTCGAGGCCCGCTGGACCGAGGAGGCGTTCGCCGAGCGCCTGCGGGCCGCCCTGCTGGACGCCGGATGAGGATCCTGCACGTGGTCGGCAGCCTCGACCCGCGCTACGGCGGCCCGAGCATCCTCGTGCCGCGGATGTGCAGCGCCCTGGCGGCCCGCGGCCACCATATCGAGCTGCTCACCACCGGCCCAGGCGGCACGGTCGAGGCAACCGTCGACGATGTGACCGTGGTGCGCCAACGGCTGCACCAGCCGCGGAGCTGGGCCGCGTCGGCGGGCCTCGGGCGCTGGCTGCGGCGCCGGGTGCGCGACTTCGACGTCGTCCACGTCCACAACCTGTACCTGTTCCACACGTGGTGGGCGGCTCGCTGCTGCCGCCGGGCACGGGTGCCGTACGTGATCAGCCCGCACGGCACCCTCGACCCCTGGCACCTCGCCCACCACGCGCGGCGCAAGGCGGTCTACACCTGGCTGCTCGAGGGCCGGGCCCTCAGGGGCGCCGCGGCGATGCACTACACCTCGCCCGAGGAGCTGGCCTACGCCGCCCGCCACCTCGGACCGGCGCCGCGCGGGTTCGTGGTGCCACCGGGGGTCGACCGGCCGCCGGTGCGCCGGCTCGCGGACGACGGCGGGCTCGCCGCCCGCCACCCCGAGCTGGCCGGCCGTACGCTGGTGTGCTTCCTCGGCCGCCTCACCGCCAAGAAGCGCCTCGACCTGCTGGTCGAGGCGTTCGCCGAGGTCGCGGCCGCCGACCAGGACGCGCACCTGGTGGTGGCCGGCCCTGACGACGAGGGCGTCGGCGCCGGGGTGCGTGCCCGCGTGGCCGACCTCGGGCTGGCCGGGCGCGTCTCGTTCCTCGGCCTGGTCGCCGGTGCGGCCAAGGCCGCCCTGCTGGGCAGGTCGCGCGTGCTGGTGCTCGCGTCGGAGGACGAGAGCTTCGGCGTCGCCGTCGCGGAGGCGCTGGCCGCCGCCATCCCGGTGGTGGTCTCCGAGGGCGTCGCGCTGCACCGCGAGGTCGTCGCGGCCTCGGCCGGCCTGGTCGCGCCGCTCGCCCCAGGCCCGCTGGCTGCGGCCGTGCTCCGCTTCGTGGAGGACCCGGAGCTGGCCGCCCGCTGCGGCGCCAACGGGCGTGCCTGGGCCTGGATGCGGCTGAGCTGGGACCAGGCGGCGACCGGGCTGGAGGGCATCTACCAGCGTGTCGTCGCCGAGGCACGAGCCGGGGCGCGACCATCGGTCGCCCGGCGAGCCCCCACGGCCCCTGCGGACCGGCCCGTCCAGGCACCCGGCACCCCGGCGCTCCCGGCCCCGGTGGCCGGCCCGCCGGCGGCAGGGAAGGTCACCACGCCGTGACCGCGCCCTACGAGACGCTGCCGGTCCCACCGGGAGCCGGGACGCCGGCGGCGAAGGTGCCGCTGACGGTGGTGATCTGCGTCCGCAACGAGCAGGAGAACCTGCCTGGCGCCCTGGCCAGCGTGCGCTGGGCCGAGGCGGTGGTGGTGGTCGACTCGCGCTCGCCGGACCGCACCGCCGCCATCGCCATGGAGGCCGGCGCCGAGGTGGTGCAGTTCGACTACCAGGGCCACGGTCCCAAGAAGCAGCAGTGGGCGCTGGAGAACCTCGACTTCCGCACCGAGTGGGTGCTGTTCCTGGCCGCCGACGAGCGCGTGCCGCCGGAGCTGCGGGCGGAGATCACCGAGGCGCTGCGCGCCGGCGACGCCGACGGCTACTGCCTCGACCGGGAGTTCTGGTTCATGGGCCGCTCGCTGCGCTGCTTCCGGCCGAACTGGACGCTGCGCCTGTTCAAGCACCGGCTCGCCCGGATGGAGGACCTGGGCCTGCACGACCTGCCCGGCACCGGCGACATCGAGGTCCACGAGCACGCGGTGCTCGACGGTGGACGGATCGGCTACCTGCGCACCCCCCTGCGCCACGACGACGACCGCGGCCTCAGCGCCTGGCTGGAGCGGCACAACCGCTACGCGACCTGGGAGGCCCACCTGTACCGGCGCTTCCGGCGGGAGCCGGTCGGCGTCGGGCCGCTCGGCTTCCTGCGCCTGGACCCGGTGCGCCGCAAGCGGGTGCTGCGGCGCGTCTGGGTGCGGCTGCCGTGCCGGCCGCTGCTGCGCTTCGCCGTCTGGTACGGGCTGCGCCGCGGCTTCCTCGACGGCCGCCAGGGCTTCTACTTCTGCGCCCTGATGTCCTGGTACGAGCTGGCGATCTCGGCCAAGCTCCACGAGCTGGGAGGGGAGACCTCGCATGCGTGAGGCGATCGAGCGGCTGCTGGCCTGCCCCGCCTGCCTGGAGGGCAACCTGGCCGGCCTGCCGCCGCCCTCCGGCGACGGCAAGCTCAGCTGCCGCCGCTGCGGCGAGGTCTACGAGGTCCGCGGCGGCCTGCCGATCCTGCTGCCGCCGGGCTCGGCGGAGGTTCACGCGCACGACGAGCTCGACCACTCGCACAAGCGGCGGCAGGCCGGCTGGTTCGACCGGTCGGTGGCCGAGCGCTTCGAGGTCGAGCGGCCCCACGGCGCCCCGCGCGCCTACCGCTGGCTGCTCGGCCACAAGCTCGACCGGGCGGTGGCGCGGCTGCCGCCGCTGGCAGGGGCGACCGTGGTGGACGTCTGCTGCGGCAGCGGCATGGAAGCGGAGTACCTGGCACGCCGTGGGGCGAGGGTGCTCGCGGTCGACCTGTCGGAGGGCGCGGCGCGGCGCGCCCGGGCGCGGGCGGCCCGCTTCGGGCTGGACTACCTGGCGGTGGTCGGCGACGCCGAGTGCCTGCCGGTCCGCTCCGGCGCCGCCGACGTGGCCTTCGTCCACGACGGCCTGCACCACCTCGACGACCCGCTCGTGGGGGTGCGGGAGCTGGCGCGGGTGGCGCGCGCCGGGGTGAGCGTCAACGAGCCCGCCGCCGCGGCGCTCACCAGGGTCGCGGTCGGCCTCGGCCTCGCCCTGGAGCGCGAGGAGGCCGGCAACGCCGTCCGCCGCCTGCGCCCTGCCGAGGTCGCGCGGGTGCTGGAGGCGGCCGGCTTCGCCGTCCAGGCCGAGCGCTACCTGCTGTACTACGGCCACGAGCCGGGCCACGGCATGCGCCTGGCCTCCAAGCCGGGGGCGTACGCCGCCTTCCGCCTCGCCGTCGCCGCCGCCAACCTGGCCGCCGGCCAGCTCGGCAACAAGCTCTGCCTCACCGGCGTGCGGCCCCACGCCGCCGGCCGCGGGGTCAGGACGGGCTAGGCGTCGCCGCGCTCGCGGCGCAGGTCCGCGTCGACCATGTCGCGGATGAGCTGCTCGAAGGTGACCTGCGGCTTCCAGCCGAGCCGCTGGCGCGCGCGGGTGGCGTCGCCCACCAGGTGGTCGACCTCGGCCGAGCGCAGCAGGCGCTCCTCGCTGACCACGTGCGGCGACCAGTCGGCGACGCCGACGTGGGCGAAGGCCAGGTCGAGCACGTCGCGCACCGAGTGGCTCTCCCCCGTCGCCACCACGTAGTCGCCCGGCTGGTCCTGCTGCAGCATCAGCCACATCGCCTCGACGTAGTCGCCGGCGAAGCCCCAGTCGCGGCGCGAGTCGAGCGTGCCGAGGCTGATGGTGTCCTGCAGGCCGAGGGCGATGCGGGCGACGCCGCGGCTGATCTTGCGGGTGACGAACTCCACCCCGCGCCGCTCCGACTCGTGGTTGAACAGGATGCCCGAGCAGGCGAACGCCCCGTAGGACTCGCGGTAGTTGACGGTGATGTAGTGGCCGAAGGTCTTGGCCACGCCGTAGGGCGAGCGCGGGTGGAACGGGGTCGTCTCGACCTGCGGCGTCTCGCGCGCCTTGCCGAACATCTCCGAGCTGGACGCCTGGTAGAAACGGACCTGGTCCATCCGGTTGGCGGTGTGGATGCGCAGCGCCTCGAGCACCCGCAGCACGCCGAGGCCGGTGATCTCGCCGGTCAGCTCCGCCTGCTTCCAGGACAGGCTCACGAAGCTGATGGCGCCCAGGTTGTAGACCTCGTCGGGCTGGGCCAGCTCCATGGCGGAGATCAGGCTGGGCAGGTCGGTCAGGTCGCCCTCGATGAGCTGGGCGCTGGGGATGATCCGCTCGACCGTGGCGACCTTGGGGTTGCTCTGCCCGCGGACCAGCCCGTACACGTCGTAGCCCTTGGCGGCCAGGAACTCGCCGAGGTAGAGCCCGTCCTGCCCGGTGATCCCGGTGATCAGCGCCCTGGTCACCGGGGGCCTCCCACCGCCGCGGCGCTGCCGGCGCCGGCGCGCTCGCCGAGCTGCTCGCGGATCCAGGAGTACGTCTGGGCCAGGCCGTCCTCCAGGCTCACCGCGGGCTCCCAGCCGAGGACCTCGCGCATGCGGCCGATGTCGGCGTTACGGCCGCGCACGCCCTGCGGCTTGGAGGTGTCGTGGCGCTTGGCGATGCGCTTGCCGGCGATCCGGCTGACGATGTCCACCAGCTCGTTGATCGTGACCATGCGGTCCTGGCCGAGGTTCACGGGGTCGTGGTGGTCGGACTGCATCAGCCGGTGGATGCCCTCGACGCAGTCGGACACGTAGCAGTAGGAGCGGGTCTGCAGCCCGTCGCCCCAGACCTCGATCTCGTCGTGCTCCGCCGCCATGGCGACCTTGCGGCAGATGGCGGCCGGGGACTTCTCGCGGCCGCCGTCCCAGGTCCCGAGCGGCCCGAAGATGTTGTGGAAGCGGACCACGCGGGTGTCCAGGCCGTGGTCCTCGCGGTAGTGGCGGCAGAGGCGCTCGGCCATCAGCTTCTCCCAGCCGTAGCCGTCCTCGGCGTCGGCCGGGTAGGCGTCCTCCTCCCGCAGCGGCACCACCTCGGGCCGGCGTTGCAGGTAGCCGGGGTAGACGCAGGCCGAGGAGGTGTAGAGGAACCGGCTCGCCCCGTTGACCCTGGCCGCGTCCAGCATGTGCGTGTCGATCAGCAGGTTGTCGTGGACGATGGCGGCCTTGTTGCTCTCGATGAAGCCGATGCCGCCCATGTTGGCGGCCAGGTGGTAGATCTGGTCCATCCCCTCGGTGGCCTCGAGGCACGCCTCGCGGCGGCGCAGGTCCAGGAGGCGGAAGTCGGCCGCCCGCGACGGCTCGTGCTCGGGGAGCTTCAGGTCGACCCCGCGCACCCGCTCGCCGAGGCCGGCGAGGTAGCTGGTCAGGTGGTGGCCGATGAAGCCCCCCGCCCCGGTCACCAGCACGGTGGCCTGCCCCGTCATGCTCCCCCCCGGTGGTCGAGACGGCGAAGCGCTCAGGCCGGACAAGATGTCATAACCACTTGATCCTGTCATCTCTGTCAGACGGGTCCGGGTCGCCCTGAACCGTCCAGTTGACCCGCTTGGAGCGGCTGCTCCCCGTTTCGTACGGCTATTTTCCGGGGAAATACATAGGCACTCTGACGTGCCCGTACGCACAGGGCTAGAGCACAGTTCCTAGAATCCTTCCAGAGAAAACTTGCAAGCTCTTTTCGAGAGCCTTGAGTCGTTCAATCCCTCAGGATTTTACCTGATGAATTCCGGTGCACCGCCGCCGCCGGGTCCAGCTCTGAATCCGGAGGGACCTTGCTTTCCGCGCAGCCACCCGCGGCGGCCGGCACGCTCGTCAGCACGCCCCGCAGCCGCCGCCTCGCGGCGACGCTGGTCCTCGCGGTGCTGCTCACGCTCGCCGGTGGCGTGCTCGCGCCGCCGCCGGCGCACGCGACGCCGCTGCCGGACGGCTTCTCGGAGGAGTTCGTCGCCACGGGCTTCCAGATTCCGGTCTCGATACAGTTCTCACCCGACGGTCGCATCTTCGTGGCCGAACGCAACGGGCTGATCAAGGTCCTCGACGGGATCGGCGACACCACCCCCGCGGTCTTCGCCGACCTGCGCACCGAGGTCTACTCGTACTACGACCGCGGCCTGCTCGGCTTCGCGCTCGACCCGGGCTTCCCGTCCAACCCGTACGCGCACGTGCTCTACACCTACGACGGGGCCATCGGCGGCACCGCGCCGAGGTGGAACGACGAGTGCCCCAACCCGCCCGGGGAGAACGAGGACGGCTGCGTGGCCAGCGGTCGCCTCTCCCGCCTGAGGGTGGAGGGCAACACGGTCGTCTCCGAGCAGGTGCTGATCCACGACTGGTGCACGCAGTACCCCAGCCACTCCACCGGCGACCTGCGCTTCGGCTCGGACGGGTCCCTGTACGTCTCCGCCGGCGACGGGGCCAGCTTCACCTTCGTGGACTACGGCCAGCGGGGCTCGCCGCGCAACCCGTGCGGCGACCCGCCCGGCGGGTCGGGCGCGGAGCTGGCGCCCCCCGCCTCCGAGGGTGGCGCCATGCGCAGCCAGGACCTGCGCACCAGCGGCGACCGGGTCGGGCTGGACGGCGCCGTGCTGCGGGTCGACCCGGCCACCGGCGCCGGCCTGCCCGACAACCCGCTGGCGGGAAGCGCCGACCCCAACGCCCGCCGGATCGTGGCCTACGGGCTGCGCAACCCGTTCCGGATGACCTTCCGCCCGGGCAGCGACGAGATCTGGCTCGGCGACGTGGGCTGGACAGGGTTCGAGGAGATCAACCGCATCCAGAACCCGACCGGGTCGGTGGAGAACTTCGGCTGGCCGTGCTACGAGGGCAACGGCCGCCAGCCCGGCTACGACGGTCCCGACTTCTCCCTTTGCGAGCGCCTCTACACCCAGCCCGACGCGGTCACCGCGCCCTGGTTCGTCTACACGCGCAACGGCACCGGCATGTCGGGCGAGGCCGAGCGCTGCCTGTCCAACGGGCTCGCATCGACCTCGGGCGTCTCGTTCTACACGGGCAGCTCGTACCCGGCGCGCTACCGCAACGCCTTGTTCTTCGCCGACTACTCGCGGAGCTGCATCTACGTCATGCCGGCGGGGGCCAGCGGCCTGCCCGACACGGCCCAGGCCGAGGCCTTCGCAAGCGCCGACCGGCCCGCCTACCTGACGGTGGGTCCCGACGGCAACCTCTGGTACGCCAGCGTCGGCGGCAGCGTGCGGCGCATCGTCTACGCGGGCGGCGGCGTGAACCGGGCGCCGACGGCGGCGCTGAGCGCCACCCCGACCCAGGGTGCCGCCCCGCTGACCGTCCAGTTCGACGGCGGCGGCTCCCGCGACCCGGACGCCGGCGACACCGTCGCCGCCTACGACTGGGACCTCGGCGGCGACGGCGGCTACGGCGACGCCGCCGGCCAGCGGCCCACCTGGACCTACCAGCAACCGGGCACCTTCACCGCCGCCCTGCGGGTGACCGACAGCCACGGAGCCCGCTCCGCGCCGGCCACCGTGCGCATCTCCGCGGGCAACACCAGCCCGACCGCCCGCATCATCGCCCCCGCCACCGGGACCCTCTGGCAGCCGGGCGACCCCATCACCTTCGCCGGCAGCGCCGGCGACGCCCAGGACGGCACCCTGCCCGCCTCCGGCCTCTCCTGGACGATCACCTTGCAGCACTGCGCCGACGGGGGCGGCTGCCACGCCCACCCGCTGCAGGACCTCACCGGGGTGGCGGGCGGCTCCTTCCCGGCGCCCGACCACGAGTACCCGTCGTACGTCGAGCTGCAGCTCACCGCGACCGACTCCGGCGGGCTCAGCGACAGCGCCACGCTGCGCCTGGACCCGCGCACCGTCGACCTCAGCTTCACCTCCGAGCCGGCCGGGCTGGGCCTGACCGTCGGGCCAACCAGCCAGGTGACGCCGTTCACCCGCAGGGTGATCGCCGGCTCACGCAACTCCGTCAGCGCGCCCACCCCGCAGACCCTCGCAGGGACCGACTACCAGTTCGCCTCCTGGTCCGACGGTGGCGCCGCCAGCCACGACCTCACCGCCCCAACCAGCGCGGCCACCTATACCGCGCGCTACCGCCAGCCGGACCAGCCCGCGCCGCGGGCCGCCAGCGTGGCCGCCACGGTCGGGGTGCCGAGCGTCCCGCTCGGCGGCAGCGCCCGCATCGGCGGCGTGGTGACGCCAGCCTCGCCGGGCGAGACGGTCGCGCTCGACACCTGGAGCGGCGGCGCCTGGCGGCAGCTGCGCACCACCCAGCTCGACCAGGCCGGCGCCTTCGCCTTCACGGTGACACCGAGCGCCACCGGGTCCATCGGCTTCCGGGTCCGCAAGCTGCCGGGGAACGCCTCGGCCGGCGGCACCAGCGCCAGTCTGACCCTCAAGGTCTACCGGACGGTGATCGCCGGCGTCCGGATCGTCGGTCCCGGGCTCAACGGCGAGTACCTCGAGCTGCGCAACACCGGCACCACCGACGTCAACCTCGGCACCTGGACGGTCCACCACACCCGTCTCGGCTGGACGCTGCACCTGCGGCCCTACGTGTTGCGGGCTGGCGCGAGGGTGCGCGTCTACTCGGGCGGCGGCGTCAGCGGGAACGGACGCCTGTTCCTCAACCGGCGCATCTCGGTGTGGCGCTCCAGCCGCGGCGGCGACCTGATCCAGGTCAAGGACGGCTACCGGCAGGTGGCGGCGGTGTACCGCTACACGCGCTGAGAGGCCGGCGCGCGCGCCCGCGGCCCACACGCCCGGGGGCCAGGGCGCGCGCTCGGGCCGTCCGGCCTGTAGGACGGCCCAGGCGGCGAGGAGCGATTCCCTTCGCCCCTCGCCGCCGCCGGGGTTATCGATCCGGGGGGGAGCCCGAACGCAGGACGTCCTCCTCGGCGGGGACCGGGCCGACCAGGCGGACGGGGTTGCCGGCGGCGACGGTGCGGTCGGGCACGTCGCGGGCGACCACGGCGCCGGCGGCGACCAGGGCCTCGCGTCCGACGGTCACGCCGGGGAGGACCACCGCGCCGGCGCCGAGCCGGCAGCCCCAGCGCAGCACCGGTCCCACCAGGTTCTGTCGCACCCCGGCACGGCGGTGCAACATGCGCGCGTCGTTGGCGGTGAGGCAGCCGGGCCCGACGAACGCGTAGTCCTCCACCACGGTCAGGCCGGCGAGGTGGGCCTGCGTCTCGACCAGGACGTGGTCGCCGATGCGGATGCGCTCCTCGACGGTGGCGGCGGTGCCCAGGACGCTCTCCTCCCCCACCTCGGTGTCCTCCCGCACCACCACGTGGTGACCCGTCTGCGTGCCGGCGCCCAGGTGCACGCCGCTGTAGAGCACGGTCCCGGAGCGGACCAGGCAACCGGGACCGATCACCACCGGCCGGCGCTCGCCCGAGCGGGTCGGGTGGCAGATGTCGACGCCCGCCTCCACCACCGCGTCCGCCGCCAGCACCAGCCACCCCGCCGCCACGCAGCGCTCCAGGTCGCCCGCCGTCCCGATCACGGCACCCTCCGGACGCGCTTGTAGCGGGCACTGTGCTGCTCGCCGGCGGCGATCTCGACCTTGACCGGCACCTTGAAGGGGGCCAGGCGGCCGCCGCAGAAGGCGCGCATGCGCCGCTTGAAGGCGACCGCCCCCTCCGGGTGGTCGAGCGTCACCCGCGCGACCACCACCTGCCCGGTGATCGGGCTGGGCTCGCCCCGCACCACCGCGTCGCGGACGCCGTCCATGTCGAGCAGCACGCTCTCCACCTCGGCCGGGTAGACCTTGAGCCCGCCGACGTTGACCACCTCGGAGCGGCGGCCGAGGAAGCGCAGCCACTCGCCGTCCGTCTCGACCAGGTCGCCGGTGTCCAGCCAGCCGTCCAGGTCGAACGGGCTCGGGTGGTTGAGGTAGCCGAGCATGGCCGAGCGCGCCCGGATCCGCAGGGTGCCGTCGACCACCTTGGTCTCGAAGCCCTCGCCGCCGACCCTGACCCACAGCGACGAGGAGTCGCGCGACTTGGCGCGCAGGATGCCGACCTCGCTGAGGCCGTACGTCTGGGTCAGGGCGACCCCGGGCAGGACCTCGCCGAGGCGCTCCAGGGTGCTCTGCGGCATCACCTCGGTCCCGTAGGTGACCCGGCGCAGCGACGACAGGTCGTGGCGCGCCCACGCCTCCGAGATGAGCAGCAGGTTCAGGAACGTCGGGGAGGTCGGCAGCAGCTCGACCCGGTGGCGCGCGACCGCCGCGCAGACCACCTCGGGGTCGCGCTCGTCGACCGAGACCACCGTGCCGCCGCCGGCCAGCACGTGGAACAGCGTGTTCAGCCCGCCGATGTGGTCGAGCAGCAGGAACGCCAGGGTGCGCTGGCCGGCCCTGGCCGTCTGGAACTTCTCCAGCAGCACCGCGAGGTCGTGCAGGGCGGCCTTGGCCACGCCGGTGGAGCCGGAGGAGAACAGCACCAGCCCGGGGTGCCCGCCGGCGACCAGCGCGCGGGTCAGCTCGTGGCACGGCCCGCCCGGCGCCGGTCCGGGAAGGACCTTCCACTCCTCCTCGGGGCTGGCGAGCACGCGCTCGCCGACCTCGGCGACCTGCAGGAACCCGGCGCGCTCGCCGAGCACGGCGCCGGTCAGGGGCACCACCACGGCGGCCCGGTCGACCAGGGCGAGCAGCATCGCGACGGCGTGCGGCGCGTAGTCGGCCTCGAGCGAGACGACCCGTCCAGGGCCGACGCCGTAGGCGTCGAGCGCCCGCCCCGCCTCGTCCCAGAGGGCGAGCAGGTCGGCGTGGCCGAAGCCGGCGTCGCGCCAGACCATCGCCTCGGCACCGGCCTTGGCGACCATGCGGGTCCGCAGCCAGTCCAGGCTTCCCATCAGGCGCCTCCGAGGTAGACGACCTGACCGGTGACGAGGCCGCTCTCCCGCCGGGCGAAGAACTCCACCACGTTGGCCACGTCGGCGAAGGTGCCGCGGCGCTTGACGGCCTGGCCCTGGACGATGCGCTCGACGCGGTCGGCGGGGACGCCGCGGAGCAGGTCGGTGTCGACCGGGCCGGGACCGACCACGTTGACGGTGATGCCGAGCGGGCCGAGCTCGCGCGCCAGCACCTGGCTGAAGGTGACCACCGCGCTCTTGGAGGCGGCGTAGAACGCCTCGCCCTCCAGCCGCAGCGGCACCGCCACGGTGCCGAGGTTGACGATGCGGCCGTAGCGGCGGCGCATCATCAGCTTGGCCGCCTCGCGGCAGACCAGCGCCGTGCCGCGGAAGTTGACGGCCATGATGCGGTCGGCGGTGGTGGTCGGGGTCAGCAGGGCGGCGTTCATGGCGGCCACGCCGGCGTTGTTGACCACCACGTCGAGCCGGCCGTGGCGCCGGGCCACCGCGCGCAGCAGCCCCTTCACGTCCCGCTCACTGGAGACGTCGGCGAGGTGGTGCTCGTAGCCGTCCGCCTGCCAGCCTGCCGGCCCACGGCTGCAGCCGACCACCCGCGCGCCCCGCCCGACGAAGCGCTCCGCCAGGTGGCGTCCGATGCCGCGGCGCGTCCCGGTGACGAGCACCACCTCCTCGCTCGCCTCAGGCATTCGGGCCTCGCGCGCTTCAGGCATGTGGGCCTCGCGCGCTTCAGGCATTCGCGTGCAACAGGTCGAGTGCGTAGTCGGCGAGCGAGCCGACGGTGCGGAAGGGGCTGTGCCGGGCCGAGACGGCCCGGTCGTCGCCGATGGTGAGCTCGGCGCCGGTCTCGTCCTCGAGCGCCTGCTCCACGTCGACCAGCAGGTTGACCAGCCCGAGCGAGTCGAGCAGGCCCTCGTCGCCGAGCAGCGCGGTCTCCTCGGTGACCTGGCTCCCCGGGGCAAGGCCCGGCGGTGCCAGCTCCGCGAGCCGCTCGGCGATCAGCTCGATCAGCGCCTCCCGTTCCATGCTCCCCCCTTGGCGTCGTGCGGCGGCACGACCGAGCACCATGCCACAACGTCTCGAACTTGTCATCTAGGACACACGGCGCTGGTCGGTCAGCAGTCCAGGCCGCCGCGCGGCGAGCCGTTACCATGCCTAGCGACGGCCCCGAGCGCCCGAGGAGTGATCTCCCTGACCGAGCCCCGCATCCCCCTCGTCGACCTGCGCGCCGCGCACGCACGCCTGCGCGCCGAGCTGGACGCGGCCGTGGCGAGGGTGGTCGAGCAGGGGCGCTTCATCATGGGGCCCGAGGTGGCCGCCTTCGAGGAGGAGTTCGCGGCCTTCTGCGGCGCCCGCCGCGCGGTCGGGGTCGCCTCGGGCACCGCGGCGCTGCACCTGGCGCTGCGCGCCCTCGGGGTGGGGCAGGGGGACGAGGTGGTGACCGTGGCCCACACCTTCGCGGCCACCGCCGAGGCGATCGGACACGCCGGCGCCCGGCCCCGCTTCGTCGACGTGGACGAGGCCACCGGCGGCATGGACCCCAAGGCGCTGGAGGGCGCGCTCGACGGCGCCGCGGCGGTGATCCCGGTCCACCTCTACGGCCTGCCCGTGGACATGGCGGCCGTCGGGGCGATGGCCCGCGACGCGGGCGTGCCGGTGCTCGAGGACGCCGCCCAGGCCCACGGGGCCAGCGCCGTGATGGCGGCGCGGACGCCGCCGCGGCGGGCCGGGACGCTCGGCCAGATCGCCGCCTTCAGCTTCTTCCCGGCCAAGAACCTCGGCGCCTTCGGCGACGCCGGCGCGGTCACCACCGACGACGACGACCTCGCCGACCGGGTGGCCAGGCTGCGCAACCACGGCCGCGTCTCCAAGTACGAATACGCCGAGGAGGGCTTCGGGGAGCGCCTCGACGCCCTCCAGGCGGCCGTCCTGCGGGTGCGCCTGGCCGACCTGGAGGCCGCCAACGCCTCCAGGGCCCGCCTTGCCGCCCGCTACCAGCAGGAGCTGGCCGGCGTCGGCGACCTGGTGCTGCCGCCACAGCCCGACGGGCGCCTCAGCGCCTGGCACCTCTACGTGGTGCGCAGCGCCGAGCGCGACGCCCTGCTCGCCCACCTCGGCGCGGCCGGCGTCGAGGCCGGGGTGCACTTCCCCGTGCCGCTCCACCTGCAGCCGGCCTGGCGCCACCTCGGCCACGCCCGCGGCGACCTGCCGGTCACCGAGGCCTGGGCGGCCGAGTGCCTGTCCCTGCCGCTCTACCCCGAGCTGGACGAGGCCGCCCAGGACCGGGTGGTCGCGGCGGTGCGGGCCTTCTTCGCGGAATCGGGGTGAGCGCGCTGGCCACCTCCCCCCCGTCCGCCCGGCCTGCGGCGGGCTCGGCAGCTCCCGGCCTGCAACAATGGGGCGACCCGTGAGGCGCCGGCCGGGCGCGCCCGACCGAGGCGCCAGGTTGGCGGGCGAGCGGAGCAGGGTAGGAAGCGGTGAGGGGACGGCGCCGAGCGGATGACCGGAGCAGGCGTGCGGGACGAGCGGACCGGTGTGACCGGCGGGCTGGTGAGCGTGGTCGTGCCGGCGCACAACGAGGAGGCCACCGTCGGCATCTTCGTGGAGCGCACCGCCAAGGCGTTCGCCCAGATCGGCCGGCCGTGGGAGCTGGTCTACGTCGACGACGGCTCCACCGACGCGACCGCCGCCAAGGTGCTGGCCGCCGCCGACGCCGAGCCGCGCGTCCGCCTGGTGCGCCAGCGCCGCAACCTGGGCCTGACCGAGGCGCTGAACCGCGGCTTCCGCGAGGCGAAGGGCGAGATCATCGTCTTCCTGCCGGCGGACCTCGAGTCCGACCCCCAGGTCGACGTCCCGCTGCTGCTCGACAAGCTCGACCAGGGCTACGACGTGGTCGCGGGCTGGCGCCAGGGGCGGCGGGACGGCAAGCGCTTCGCCTCCAAGCTGGCCAACCTCGTCTGCCGCGCCCTGTTCGGCCTGGACGTGCACGACCTGAACTGGATCAAGGCGTTCCGCCGGGAGGTCACCGACACGCTCGCGATGCGCTCCTCCTGGCACCGCTACATCCTGGTGATGGCGCAGAACGAGGGCTTCCGCATCGGCGAGGTCAAGGTCCCCTACCAGGCCAGGCGCAGCGGCCGCTCCAAGTTCGGCTTCTCGCGCCTGCCGGTGTCGTTCATCGACGTCGTCACCCTCAAGTTCCTGCTCACCTTCCAGCGCAAGCCGATCCTCTTCTTCGGCGCGGTCGGCCTGGGCATGATCGGCGTCGGCACCGCGCTGTGGGCCTACCTGATCTGGTCGTACCTCTCCACCCACACCCAGTACCGCCCGCTCATGCTGGTCGCGGGCATCGCCCTGCTCGCCGGGCTGCTGGTGATCCTGGTCGGCTTCCTGGCCGAGCTGGTGGTGAACGTCTCCGAGCGGGTCGAGCGCCTCGAGCGCCGGCTCACCGACACGAGCCGGCGTTGAGCACCACGGCGGCACCGCGGGCGGGGACGGCGGCCCCTGCCGGCGGCGTGACCGCCGTCCAGGCGCGCGGGCGCAAGGCCCACCCGTCGCGCTGGTGGCTCGGGGTCGCGCTGGCCGCGGTGCTCGCCTGGGTCATGTTCACCTGGCCGCTGACCCTGCACCCGGACCACTTCTGGACCATGAAGGGCGACCAGGCGGTACGCGACCAGCCCAACTTCGTCTCGCGCCCGGGCGCCATGGTCAGCGGCGACCACATGCAGAACGTCTTCATCCAGTCGGTGGTCATCGACAACGTGCGCGAGCTGCGCAACCCCTACCTGGACCTGCGCGAGGGCGTGGTGGGCCTGGCGCCGTTGCGCACCACCTCGCTCGACCTGCCGTGGACCCCGCTGGTGGCGCTGCTGTGGCCGCTGCTCGGGCTGGTGCCCGCCTACAACCTGACCCTGCTGCTCGCCTCGGTGGCCACCGCGCTGGCGGCCTTCGGCTGGCTGCGGCGGCAGCTGCGCTGGCCGCTGGTCGCCGCCGCCGGGGCGCTCGCCTACGCCTGCATGCCCAACCGCATGTTCCAGCTCACCAGCCACTTCAACGCCGTGCTGTGGTGGGCGTTCCCGGCCGTGCTGTGGGCGTTCGACGTCATGGTCGAGCGCCACCGGGCCGGGCGGCGCTGGTGGGCGCCGGCGCTCGGGCTGGTCGCGGTGGTGCTGACGGTCGCGGTGAGCGGCGAGTACCACCTCGCCCTGTACGTCACCGCGCTGCTCGTCTTCGTGGCGCTGTGGGCGCTGTGGGCGGCGCGGGCCACGCGGCGGCCGCTGCCGCTGCTGCCGGTGGCGGTCGCGGTGGCGGCGGTGGCCGCCGGGGCGACCTACTCGGTGCTCGCCTTCCGCTACGCCTTCAAGGGCGCCGTCTCCGGCGAGAACGGCGACTACGAGCAGGTCGTCCTGTACGCGCCGGAGTCGGTCCTCGCGCTGGTCCGCAAGAGCTTCGGCACCCAGGGCGAAGGGCTCGTGTATGTGGGCCTCGGGCTGGCGCTGCTCGCCGCGGCCGGGTTCGCGCTGGTGGTGGCGCGGCGCCGGCCGGCCACGCTGGTCTACGCGGCGCTGGCCGTGCCGCTGCTGATGCTCACCTACGGACCGCGCGCGGACGTCGGCCCGTTCCGGCCCTACCGCTTCCTCTTCGACCACCTGCCCTTCCTGTCGATGCAGCGGGTGCCCGAGCGGCTCATGGTGGTCACCGCCCTGGTGCTCGTGCTGCTCGCCGCGCTCGCCGTCGAGGAGCTGGGCCGGCGCTGGCTCGAGCGGATGGAGTTCGCCAGGGCGACCGCTCCGGGCAACCCGGTCGCCGACGCGCTCGCGGGCGACGGTCTGGCTCCTCCCGCCGCCGCGAGCGCGGGCGGCGCGGCCGCGACGGTGGCGGTCGGCGACGACGGACGCGAGCGCCCCGCCGCCGGCGACGGCGGGCCGGCGACCGGCACCGGATCGGCGGACCCGCAAGACGGCCGGCCCGAGGGCGGGCAGGGCGATGGCTCGGGCGAGCCGCACGGCGAGGACGGCGAGGCGGCCACGGCCGGTGCCGACGCCGACGAGGCCGCCAGGCGCGAGCAGCCGGCCTGGCTGCGGAAGGTGGTGACAGAGGCGGCACCGGCGGGAGCGGAGGAGGCCGCCGGGCCGCTGCGCCCGGCGGCGCGTCGCGGCGTCGAGGCGCTCGCGGAGCGCTGGCCCCGGATCTGGTTCGTGCTGGCCTGGTGGGACCGTGCGCCGCTGACCCGGCCGAGCCGGGTCGCGGCCGGCGTGCTCGTCCTGGTCACGCTGCTGCTGCTGGCCGACTACCGGGTGTCGGAGAACCGCCTGCAGCCCGGCCTGGCGGACAACAAGGTGGTGACCACCATGCGCAAGGCCGGCGACGACGCCGGCCCGGTGCTCGGCATCCCCGCGCTGAAGCCCACCATCACCTGGAACTCGGCCACCACCTACCTGGCCGCCCAGAGCCGCAGGCGCTCGCTGAACGCCTACAACCAGACGCCCGCCCGCTGGCTCGAGGACCGCATGGACCGGCTCGCCGGCCTCAACCGCGGCGTGGTCGACCCCGACGCCCTGGCGGTCCTGCGCATCACCGGCACCCGCCAGGTGGTGGTGGTCGACGAGCCCAGGGTGTTCGCGCCGGGGCAGTGGCAGGAGGTGGTGGACCGGCTGGTCGCCTCGGGCGCCTTCCGGCTGGTGGTCAGGGACGGCCCGCTCGCCCTGCTGGAGGTCACCGGGGCGCAGCAGCCCAGCTCCGGCGGCAACCGCCCCAACTCCGGCTTCGACCCGGTCACTCAGGTGTAGAGCCGGCCGGCTGGCGGGCGGCCCGGCCGCGGTCGAGGAGCTGCATCACGCCGGCGCCGGCCAGCTCGACCAGCATCATCCACAGGCGCGACAGGAGCGCGACGGCCAGCGCCGCGCCGGCCGGCATGATCTGCACCAGGGCGACGGCCAGCACGCCCTCGCGCACGCCGAGCCCCGCCGGGGTGACCAGGCTGAGGAAGCCGATCGCGTAGGCGGCGGCGTAGGCCGCAACGGCGAGCGGGACCTGGGCCGCCGCGAGCGGGCGGAGGCTGTGGATCAGGAGGGCGAAGGCCAGCCCGGTGACCACCCAGTAGAGCCCGTAGCCGGCGGCCAGCGCGGCGGCCGTGCCCGGGGAGGGCGCCAGCTCGCCCGCCCCGACCTCGGGATAGCGGCGGCGCAGCAGCGCGGCCAGCCGGTGCCGCAGCGCCACCGCCAGCACCGCCGCCAGGGCCACGGCGAGCCCGCCGAGCCCCGCCGCCAGTCCCAGGCGGGCCTTGCCGGCGACCAGGACCGGCAGCCCGATCAGCAGGGCGGTGCCGACGGAGAGGAGCTGCGCCAGGGTCATCACCGCCAGGGTGGTCCGCCGTGGCACGCCCTCCCGGCGGGCCAGCTCCACCGCGCCGACGAAGCTCCACACGTTGCCGGGCACGTACCGGGCCAGGTTGCTGGCGAACCAGATGCGCATCCCGCGCGCGAGGCGCAGCCCCGCGGCCCGGCGCAGGGCCGCGGCCCACAACGCGGCGACCATCGCGTAGGAAACCGCGAGCACGACGGTGGCGAGCGCCAAATAGCCCGGGTCGGGATCCCATTTGCGGGCGGTAACGTCCCGCCAGCGCGCCGCCAGGGCGATACCAAAAAAGGTCAACACCGCCACGGCCACCACCACGGTGCGCCAGCGAGAACGACCCGAACCTGTCGGGCCGAAGGGACTCACGCCCACAATGCAGACACTCCTTTGATAACGTCCTGGCATCGTAGCCGAGGTCCGACGTTGCCTGCGGCAATCACTTTCGACTACCGTTTGCCTTGCAGGGAGCGTGCCGGACGGGGGCCCGGATGCAACAAGCGTGCCCGAAGCCACGCTAAGACGGCCTTTCGGGGTGACGGGACGCTTATGTCGGTCCACGGGCACGCTTTGGACGCAGGGGTCGTTTTCCTGAGGAGGAACCCACACTGATGGCAGTGAAGGTCGTCCACGTGTCCGACATTTCTGGCAAGGAGGCTGACGAGCAGGAACTCGGTAGGCTCGTGATCCACGAGCACCCCGACTACGCCGACCTACCGGTGACACTGGAAGTCCTTCCGGAGGAGGTCGAAGGGCTCAGCAGCTCCAACCGTTTCGTCACGGTCGAGTACTTCCAGCCCGGCGCCCGCAAAGGACAGCGCGTGACCGTCGGACTCGACGATTTCAACCTGCTGGCCAATCCGGGCGCGATGGACTCCGCCATCCAGGATGCCCTGATCGACAAGCACCGCAGCAGGCCGCGGAGCACCGGCGAAAGCGGCTCGCGGCGCGCCAAGATCAACTACGCGACCCTCGAACACGCCGGCGAGCCGCACCGCGGCCGCATCACCGAGGCCGAGAAGGAAATCGTCCGGAACAATCTCGACAAGCTGAACCAGCGCCTGCGCGAGAGCGGCAAGCGGGAGATCGTCCCCGACGACCCCGAGATGAAGCAGCGTTACGGCCTGTAACCGGCCGCAAGGAGCGACACCGCCGCTGGGCGGTCTGGTCGTCGTGCACCGGCAGGAGCGTCCCGGCGGGCCGCCCGGGACCACGGGACGGTGAGGACGGTGCCGGTCCTGGTCGGCACGTCGGGCTGGCAGTACCGCGACTGGCGAGGCCGCTTCTACCCGGAGACGCTGCCGCAGCGCGCCTGGCTGGAGCACTACGCCAGCCACTTCGCGACGGTCGAGTCCAACAACGCCTTCTACCGCCTGCCCGAGCCGAGCACCTTCGCGGGCTGGGCCGGGCGCACCCCCGGCGACTTCGTCATGGCCGTCAAGGCCAGCCGCTTCCTCACCCACCTGCGCCGCCTGCGCGAGCCCGAGGAGCCGGTCCGCCGCCTGCTCGACCACGCCGGCCATCTCGGCGCCAAGCTCGGCCCGGTCCTGCTGCAGCTCCCCCCGACCCTGCGGGCCGACCCCGACGCCCTCGACCGCTGCCTGGGCTGCTTCCCCCCGCCGCTCCAGGTCGCCGTCGAGCCACGCCACCCGAGCTGGTTCTCCGACGAGGTGCGGGCGCTGCTGACCGCGCGGGGCGCCGCCCTCTGCCTGGCCGACTCCGCCGGGCCGCTCACCCCCATGTGGCGCACCGCCGACTGGGCCTACCTCCGCTTCCACCACGGCACCGCCGCGCCGCCGCCGTGCTACGGCCGCACCGCCCTTGCCACCTGGGCCGCCCGCCTGGCCGAGCTGTGGGGACCGGCGGCCACCGTCTACGCCTACTTCAACAACGACCCGGGCGGCTGCGCCGTCCGCGACGCCCACCTGTTCGCCCTGGCCACCGCGCGCGCCGGGCTCTCCCCCACCCGCACGCCCTCCGGCACCGCGGCCGGATGAGCGGGCACCCCGGTGCCCCCGCCGGCCGCTGGCCGACGCCGTGGCCGGCGGTGAACGAGCTGGTGGAGCGGTTGCGTGACGGGGTGACGGCCGCCCTGGGCGGGCGGCTGGTCGGGCTCTACCTGAGCGGCTCGCTGGCCGCCGGCGACTTCGACCCGTCCTCGAGCGACGTCGACTTCGTGGCCGCGGTCACCGAGGAGCTGCCGCCCGATCTGGTCGCCGCCGTCGGCGGCGTCCACGCGGAGCTGGCCGCGAGCGGCCTGCCCTTCAGCGACCACCTGGAAGGCTCCTACATCCCGTTGCGCGCCCTGCGCCGCTACGACCCGGCCGACGCGCACCACCCGACCATCGGCGCGGACTGGGCCTACGGGGTGGGCCGGCACGGCCCGGACGGCGTCCTCAACCGCGCCATCCTGCGCGAGCACGGCGTGGTGGTGCTCGGTCCCGACCCGGCGACACTGGTCGACCCGGTCGGCCCGGACGAGCTGCGCGCCGCGGTCCGCGCCCTGCTGCGGGAGTTCTGGGCCGCCCAGGACGAGCGCTCCTCCTGGCTGCGCACGCGCGACTACCAGGCCTTCGCCGTGCTGAGCATGTGCCGGGCGCTCTATGCGCTCGAACGCGGCCGGCTGGTGTCCAAGCCGGTCGCGGCGGCCTGGGCACGGGACCATCTGGGCCCGCCGTGGGCGGCGTTGATCGACCGCGCCCTGGTGTGGCGCTGGGACCGCCGTGGCGACGACGCCGCCCTGCCAGAGACGATCGCGTTCGTGCGCTTCACCGTCGACCGGGCCGGTCGCGGCCTCCCATAGCGCGGCCCGTCACGGCGGGCAGGTAGGTCGCCCTTCTACAGCCCTAGCGACCTGCCGATCAGGATGCGCATGACCTCGCTGGTCCCCTCGCCGATCTCGAGGACCTTGGCGTCCCGGTAGAAGCGCGCCACCGGGAACTCGTTGACGTAGCCGTAGCCGCCGTGCACCTGGACCGCCTCGCGGGCGGAGGTCACCGCGGCCTCGGAAGCGTAGAGCTTGGCGATCGCGGCCTCCTTGGCGAACGGCTGCCCGGCCGTCAGCTTGGCCGCGGCGTGGTACCAGGCCAGCCGGGCGGTGTGGGCGCGCAGCTCCATGTCGGCGATCTTGAACGCGACGGCCTGGAACGCCGCGATCGGCCGGCCGAACGCGTGGCGCTCGCGGGCGTACTTGACGCACTCGTCCACGCAGCCCTGGCACAGCCCGGTGGCCAGGGCGGCGATGGCGATGCGGCCCTCCTCGAGCGTGCGCAGGAAGTTGGCCAGGCCGCTGCCCCGCTCGCCCAGGGTGTTGGCCAGCGGCACGCGGCAGCCGTCGAACACCAGCTCGCGCGTGTCCGAGGCGTGCCAGCCGACCTTGGAGTAGCCGCGGCCGAGGGTGAACCCGGGCGTGCCCAGCGGCACCACGATGTTGGTCACCTCCGGCCGGCCGTCTGGCCGGGTGCCGGTGGCGGCGGCGATCGTGGCGAGGGCCGAGCGCCGCAGGCCGGCATTGGTGATGAACGCCTTGGTGCCGTCGATCACCCACTCGTCGCCGTCCTGGCGCGCCCGGGTGCGCACCGCGCCGGCGTCGGAGCCGCCGCCGGGCTCGGTCAGCCCGAAGGCGGCCAGCTGCTCCCCGGAGGCGAGCCCAGGCAGCCAGCGACGCCGCTGCTCTTCGCTGCCGAAGCGCCAGATCGGCATGGCGCCCAGCCCGACCCCGGCCTCGAGGGTGATCGCCACCGACGAGTCGACCCTGGCCAGCTCCTCGATGGCCAGACAGAGAGTCAGGTAGTCGGCGCCCATGCCGCCGTACTCCTCGGGGAAGGGCAGCCCGAACAGGCCCATCCCGGCCATCTGGTCGAGGACCTCCTCGTCCAGCTCCTCGGCACGGTCCATGGCCTCGGCTCGCGGCGCGACCACGGTCTGGGCGAACTCGTGGACGATCTTGCGGAACTCTTCCTGTTCGGGCGTCAGCGTGAAGTCCATTCCTGCTCCCTCGTGGGGCGGCGTCGTTGCCGGCGCTCCTGGCGCTCGCGGCCATGCTAGCCGGCCCCGCCGTAGCCCATGTCGAGATCCCGCCGCGGCCGCCGAAGGCCCAACTGGATCCCGCCACGGCGACCCGGGGCCCAAACAGGGATCCCGCCGCAGCCACCGAAGGCCCAACTGGATCCCGCCACGGCGACCCGGGGCCCAGACAAGGATCCCGCCAAGGAACCCGATGGGGGGGCTTCCGGGGGGGAGCTGTCCTCGGGCTCCCCCCCGGATCAATCAGGGCCTGTACTCCAGGCCGAGCAGGGCGAGGTCGTCGAAGCGGCGGCCGGCGCTGTGCCGGTCGGCCGTGGCGACCAGTTCGTCGAGGGCGTTGTCGAGCGAGGCGCCGCGCAGCGCCCGCTCGAGCAGGCCGCTGTCGATGAAGCGGCCCCGGGCGTCGCGCGCCTCGACCAGCCCGTCGGTGTAGCAGACCAGCCGCTGGCCGGCCCGCAGCGTGCTCTGCGACTCGAAGGCGCGGGTGCCGAGCCCCAGCGGCGCCCCCACCCGGGTGACGCGCGGACCGGTCCCGAGCGGGAAGGGATGGCCGGCCGAGGCGAGCACCACCCGGCCGTTGCCGTAGGCACGGCCGACCAGGGCGGTGACGAAGTCCTCGTCGCCGCCCTCGCGGGCGACCAGCCGGTCGAGGCGGCTGAGGATGCGGGCCGGCCCGACGCCCTCGCCGGCCAGCGTGCGGAAGGCGCCCTTGAGCACCGACGCCAGCGAGCTGGCCTCCAGGCCCTTGCCGCGCGCGTCTGCCAGGATGAAGGCGATGCCCTTGCCGTCCCCCACCTCGACCACGTCGTAGAAGTCGCCGCCGATCTGCGCCAGCCCGCTGGCCGACTGGTAGCGCACCCCGACCTGCCAGCCGGAGACCCAGCCGGGCGGGGTGGTCAGCAGCAGCGCCTGGACCCGTTCGAGCACCTCGGCCTGGGCGCGGGCGCGCTCGGAGCCGGAGATGGCGCGGGCGCCGAGGCTGGCGAACTGCTGCGAGGCCTCAAGCTCCTGCTCGGACAGGCGCGGGTCGGGGCGGCGCCAGGCCAGCGCGATGGTGCCGGTCTGGCGCCCGGACGCGTCGATCAGCGGCAGCCACAGCACGCTGCCGAGGCCGCGCGCCTCGAGCATGGTCGCCTCCGGCGCGATCAGGGAGCGGACGCTGGCCTGGAAGGGCCGGGCGCTGAAGGCGGCGGGCAGGGTGGCGCTGGCCAGCCGGCTGGGCAGCGGCGGGACGTGCTGCTCGCGGTGCTCGGCCACCAGCAGCATGCGGTCGCCCTGGCGCCGGTACACGGCGGCGGCGTCGGCCGCGTACAGCGTCCTGGCCGAGCGGGCGAGCAGCTCGTACGCCTCCTCGGGCTCGACGCCGGCGACCAGGGAGACGGCCAGCTTGACGGTGTCGGCCGAGCGCTCCAGCGCGGACTGCTCGCGCTGGAGCACGCCCCAGTTGACCAGCGCGATCCCGGTGCCGACCGCGATCAGGCCCAGGCGCAGCCACCATTCGGCGGTGGTCAGCATGCCGGCATGGAGGCCGAGCAGGATCCCGGTGGCGAGGGCCACCAGCCCGGCCGCGACCACCTGGCGCCGGTCCGTGGAGAGCCGGCTGGCCAGCAGCGGCGCCAGGACGAGGAAGGCGGCCATCGTCAGCCGGCCGACGGCCAGGTCGAACGCCACCACCGCGACGACCACCGTGTACGGCAGCAGCCAGCCTCGCGGTGGGCCGGGCACGAGCTCCCTGGACCTACGTGGGGGCGTCGGTGCCTGCGCGGCACCGACGCCCTCACCCTGGTCCATCTGGGCTACCGCCTTCGGCTCCATGAGGTTCCGGCCCCGATCCTGGCGAGGGCTGCAGCCTTGGGCTCCAAGAGCACCAGGACCCGCCCACCCGCTGCTTGGCTCGTAGCGCGTACCCTGCACGACCGGCGACGCCGGCACAAGACCGGCATCGCGGCAAGCGCGGTCGCCTCGGTCTCGACGCTCACGGGCATGGGTACGATGACCCCGCTCGACAACCGCGGAGTCGCCCCCGCCGGGGCCAGACGAAAGGGCTACGCAATGCGCACCCTCGTGACCGGTGGTGCCGGGTTCATCGGCTCAGCGCTGGTCGACCGCCTCGTGGGCGAGGGCCACGAGGTGGTCGTGCTCGACGACCTGTCGAGCGGCAGGCTGGAGAACCTGGCCGACGCGCTGTCCACCGGCCACGCCGACCACGTCGAGGTGGACCTCGCCGGGCCGGAGCTCGCGGGGGTGGTGGCCGAGGCGCGGCCGGAGGTGGTCTTCCACCTCGCCGCCCAGATCGACGTCCGCCGCAGCGTGGCCGACCCGGCGGCCGACGCGCGCATCAACGTGCTCGGCTCGGTCGCCCTGGCCAAGGCGGCCGTTGACCAGGGCGCGCGGCGGCTGGTCTTCGCCGGCTCCGGCGGCACCGCCTATGGCGAGCCCGACCCCGCCGACCTCCCGGTCGACGAGGACTACCCGCCCCGCGCCACCAGCCCCTACGGCGTGGCCAAGCGCGCGGTCGAGGACTACCTCACCAGCTTCACCGCCCTGTACGGGCTCGAGTCGGTGAGCCTGCGCCTCGGCAACGTCTACGGGCCACGCCAGGACCCCCACGGGGAGGCGGGGGTGGTGGCGATCTTCTGCACCCGCCTGCTGACCGACGAGCCGGTGCTGGTCTTTGGCGACGGCACCCAGACGCGCGACTACGTCTACGTCGACGACGTGGTCGAGGCGTTCGTGGCGGCGGCGTCCGAGCCGCAGGCGGTGGGGCACCGCCTCAACATCGGCACCGGCGTCGAGTCCTCGGTGCTCGAGCTGTACGCCGCCCTGCGCGAGGTGACCGGGTTCGGTCCCGAGCCGACCTTCGCCCCGGCGCGGACCGGGGAGATGCACCGCATCGGGCTGGACGTGCGCCGGGCCAAGGAGGTGCTCGGCTGGCGCGCCCAGGTGGACCTGCCGACCGGCCTCGAGCGCACCTGGATCTGGGCGTTCCAGCAGGTCAACGCGGGCAGCGTCGGCGGCTGACGGGCCGGCGGGGTCAGCGCGTCGGCTCGGTGTGCCTGAGGAGGACGGCGAGCTGCTCGCGGAGCTGGGCCAGGAAGGCGGCGCGGTAGGCCTTGACGTCCTCGCCGGGCTGCAGGATCGCCGGTTCCGACTGGTGTGCCCAGCCTTCCAGCTCCCCGAGCAGGCGCTCCAGCTCGTCGCAGTCCGCCAGCAGCGCGGGCGCCTGCTCGTCGGCGACCACCACGCGGGCGCTGAACGACGGCTCGTGGTTCAGGTAGGCACGGTCGACCACCGGATCGACCTGCGCGTCCACCACCTGCCGGAAGCGCCGCTCGGTGAGCTCCAGGCGCCGCGGCGGCGCCTCACCCCGCAGATCGAGCAGTTGTGCCTCGCGGTGAACCGCTTCGTAGTGGTCCCGACTGCGCACGTGGAGCGCCGGGTCGAAGGGACCTACGATCAGCTCCATCCCCGTCGTTCCTCCCCTCGAGGTCCAGCTCGAACCAGACCACCCGACCGCCAGGGCCGCCGTCGAAGCCCCAGCGGGACGAGAGCGCCTCGAACAGGTCGAAGCCGCGACCGGTGACCGACTCCACGTGGTGCACGCGGCGGCGCGGGCCCACCGACCCGCCGTCGTCGTGGATCTCCACCCGCAGGCGCCCGCCGCGGACGGTCCAGCTCACCAGCACGCTGCCGGCCTCCGAGCCAGAGGCGGAGTGCAGCAGCGCGTTGGTGACCGCCTCGCCGGTGAGCAGGCAGGCGGTGTCGTAGCTGGGCGACAGCGGGTCGAGCGCGGCCACGACGAAGCGGCGGGCCGGCCCCACTTGATCGGGCCGCCCGGGGAAGACGCGCCTACCCCGCAGCTCAGGCATCCTCGTCGTGTCCCGCATATGACCGTGAAAGGTCCCCGTTCCCCCGCTCAGGCACCGGGACCCCCTCCACCAGCCGCCTCCAGGATGACCACGGCCTCACCAGCCGAGACGGCGTCTCCGACGGTGGATCTTACCTCCGTCACCTTGGCTTGAAACGGTGCCCGCAGCGGGGTCTCCATCTTCATCGCCTCCACCACCGCCAGCAGGGCGCCCGCGGCCACCTCCTGGCCCGCCGCCACCTCCAGGCGGACCAGCGTGCCGGCCAGCGGCGAGGCGACGTGCCCGGCGTCGGGGCCGGACGCCGCCAGGTCCGACGGCCGACGCCGGTAGAGCCGGACGGGCCAGTCGGTGCCGTCGACGGTGACGGTGAAGTCGGGCGTGGCGCGCTCCCCGGTCTCGGGCGAGGCCAGGTCGGAGACGTCGACCTCCTCCTCCAGCCAGGTGGTCCAGTGCCCGGCGGCGGCGAAGACGCCGTCGGCGACGATGCGCGCCAGCGCCGGCACGGTCGAGGCGACCCCGTCGACGCGGGTCAGCTCGAGCGCCCGCGCCATGCGGGCGAGGGCCTCGGGCCGCTCCCTGCCCCAGGTACAGACCTTGCCGAGCAGGTCGTCGTAGAAGGCCGGGACCTCGTCGCCGGCCTCGTAGCCGGCGTCGACCCGCACCCCCGGCCCGCCGGGCCAGTCCAGCCGGCCGAGCCGGCCGGCGCTCGGCAGGACGCCGCGACCCGGGTCCTCGGCGTTGACCCGGCACTCGACCGCGTGGCCGTGGAAGCGGACGCCGTCCTGGGTGAGGCCGAGCGGCTCGCCGGCCGCCACCGCGAGCTGCGCCGCCACGATGTCGACGCCGGTGACCAGCTCGGTGATCGGGTGCTCGACCTGCAGGCGGGTGTTCATCTCCAGGAACCAGGCCCCGCCGGAGGCCGGGTCCCAGAGGAACTCGACCGTGCCCGCGCCGACGTAGCCGCAGGCCTTGGCCACGGCGACCGCCCAGGTGGTGAGCCGCTCGCGCACCTCGGCCGGCAGGCCGGGGGCCGGGGTCTCCTCCACCAGCTTCTGGTGGCGGCGCTGCACCGAGCAGTCCCGCTCGCCGAGGTGGACGATGCCGCCGTGGGCGTCGGCCAGCACCTGCACCTCGACGTGGCGCGGGCGCTCGAAGAAGCGCTCCAGGTAGCAGGTGTCGTCGCCGAAGGCGGCGGCCGCCTCGCGCGCCGCCGCGGCCAGGGCCTCGGCCGCCTCGGCCGGGTCGCGCACCACCCGGATGCCGCGCCCGCCACCGCCGGCGGCCGCCTTGACCGCCACCGGCCAGCCGTGGCGCCGGCCGAACGCGACCACCTGGTCCGGCCCGGTCACCGGCTCGGTGCCGCCGGGCACCGGCTCGACGCCGGCGGCCAGCACCGCCCTGCGGGCCGCGAGCTTGTCGCCCATCTGCTCGATCGCCGCGGCCGGCGGGCCGACCCAGACCAGCCCGGCCGCCTCCACCGCCCGCGCGAAGGCGGCGTTCTCGCTGAGCAGGCCGTAGCCGGGGTGGACGGCCTCGGCGCCGGCCTCGCGGGCCGCGGCGAGCAGCCGCGCGGCGTCCAGGTAGGACTCGCCGACGGCGCTGCCGCCGATGGCGACCGCCCGGTCGGCCTCGCGCACGTGCAGGGCGCCGGCGTCGGGATCGGAGTGGACGGCGACGCCGACCAGCCCGCGCTCGCGGCAGGCCCGCAGCACGCGCACGGCGATCTCGCCGCGGTTGGCCACCAGCACGGTGCGGAACGGGCGCGTGGCGTGGGCCATCAGACCGGCGGCACGCCGTGGCGGCGGCGGCTGAACTCCCGCTCCTTGCCGCGGGCGGCCGCCAGCCGGCGGGCCAGCTCGGCGCGGAGCTGCTCCGGGTCGACCACCGCGTCGACCACCAGGTCGGCGGCGAGGCGCACCAGGTCGACGTCCTCGCGGTACTCGCGCTGCAGGCGGGCGACCTCGGCGGGGCGCTCGGCCTCCGGCAGGGCGGCCAGCTTGTTGTAGAAGACGGCGTTGACGGCCGCCTCGGGGCCCATCACCGCGATCGAGGCGGTCGGCAGGGCCAGGGTGGCGTCGGGCTCGAACCCCGGCCCGGCCATGGCGTACAGCCCCGCCCCGTAGGCCTTGCGCACCACCACGCAGAGCTTCGGCACGGTCGCCTCGCTGACCGCGGTGATCATCTTGGCGCCGTGGCGGATGATCCCCTGGCGCTCGACCTGGCTGCCGATCATGAAGCCGGGCACGTCGGCGAGGAACACCAAAGGCAGGTTGAAGGCGTCGCAGAGCCAGATGAAGCGCGCCGCCTTGTCGGCGGAGTCGACGAACAGCACCCCGCCCTTGTGCAGCGGCTGGTTGGCGACGATGCCGACCGCCTGGCCCTCGATGCGGGCGAGGCCGCAGATCAGCTCCTGGGCGAACTCGCGCTTGACCTCGAAGAAGCTGTCGGCGTCGCAGACGGCGGCGACCAGCGGCAGCATGTCGAACGGCTGGGCCTCGTCGAGGGGGACCAGCGGGGCCACCGGCCCGGCGTAGGCCGGGCCGCGCGGCTGCTCGGCCGGCGGGTCGGAGCGCCAGGAGCTGGGGAAGTACGACAGCCAGGTGCGGGCGGCCTCGATCGCCTCGTCCTCGTCGGCGGCCAGCAGGTCGCCGCAGCCGGAGACGCGGCAGTGCATCGCCGCGCCGCCCATCTCCTCAAGGGTGGTGCGCTCGCCGATCACCATCTCGGCCATGCGCGGCGACCCCAGGTACATCGAGGCGTTGCCGTCGACCATGAAGACCACGTCGCAGAAGGCCGGGATGTAGGCGCCGCCGGCCGCCGACGGGCCGAACAGGCAGCACACCTGCGGCACCCGGCCGGAGAGGCGGACCTGGTTGTAGAAGATCCTGCCGGCGCCGCGGCGGCCGGGGAACATCTCCACCTGGTCGGTGATCCGCGCCCCGGCGGAGTCGACCAGCCACACCATGGGGATCTCGTGGCGCAGGGCGTACTCCTCGGCGCGGATGATCTTCTCGACCGTGCGGGCGCCCCACGAGCCTGCCTTGACGGTGGAGTCGTTGGCCATCACGGCGACGTCGCGGCCGCCGACCCGGCCGACCCCGGTGACCACCCCGTCGGCCGGCAGGTCGCCGGCCATGGCGTTGGCGAGCAGGCCGTCCTCGACGAAGCCGTCGGCGTCGTCGAGCAGCCGGCGCAGGCGCTCGCGCACGAACAGCTTGCCCTGCTCCCTGGCCTTGGCGTGGTAGCGCTCGGCCCCGCCGGCGCGGGCCTGCTCTGCCAGCGCGCGGAACGCGGGCTCGGGCCGGGGTGGTTGATCCGGGGGGGAGCCCGAGGACAGCTCCCCCCCGGAAGCCCCCCCATCGGGTCCCTTGGCGGGATCCTTGTCTGGGTCCCGGGTCGCTGCGGCGGGATCCTTCCGGGTCTCGGGCGGTGCGCCCGGATCCTGTTCGCTCATGGATTCGCGGTCCTCATGGCGGGTGTCGTGGTCCGGGGCCCGGCGACCAGGACCCGGCCGCGCAGGGGGTGGTCGACCAGCCCGCCGGCGAGCCGGGCGGCGGCCAGCAGGGCGTCCAGGTCGACGCCGGTGGCCACGCCCATGTCGGTGAGCATGTGCACCACGTCCTCGCTGGCCACGTTGCCGGCGGCGCCGGGCGCCGTGGGGCTGCCGCCGAGGCCGCCGACGGCGCTGTCGAAGTCGGAGCAGCCGGCCTGGAGGGCGGCGAGCAGGTTGGCCAGGCCGGTGCCCCTGGTGTCGTGGAAGTGGCAGTTGAGCGCCGGCACCCCGCCGTGGAGCTCGGCGAGCAGCGCCTCCACCCGGGTGGGCGTGGCCATGCCGGTGGTGTCGCCGAGGGAGACGCCCGCGCAGCCCATGCCGGTGAGCCGCTCGGCCAGGGCGACCACCCGCTCGCGCGGCACCTCGCCCTCGTAGGGGCAGCCCCACGCGGTGGAGACGGTCGCCTCCACCGGCGTCCGCCCGGCCAGGGCGACCACCCGGGCGATCTCGTCCATGGTCTCGGCCACCGCGCGGTTCACGTTGGCCCGGTTGTAGCTCTCCGACGCCGCCACCACCACCTGCAGCCGGTCGGCCCCGGCGGCCAGGGCGTCCTCGGCGCCGCGGCGGTTGGGCACCAGCGCCGAGTAGGTCACGCCGGGCCGGCGCCGGATCGCCGCGAACACCCGGTCGCTGCCGGCCATCGCCGGCACCGCCTTCGGCGAGACGAACGAGCCGACCTCGATGCGGCGCACCCCGGTGGCCGAGAGCGCGTCGACCAGCCGCACGCGGTCCTCCACGGGCACGGGCGGCTCGCTCTGGAGCCCGTCCCGCGGGCCCACCTCGCGGATGCTGACCGACGTTGGCAGCTGCACGTGCACCTCGGCTCGGGCGTGGCTGGGCCACGATCGTACCGGCGCGAGGCGTGGTTCGCGCCCGTTGGGCGCTGCCCACGCCGTCCAGGGCACGGCGGCGGGTCAGATGCGGTCGAGGAGGTCGCGCTTCTTGCGCTCGAAATCCTGCTCGGAGATCAGGCCCCGGTCGCGCAGGGCGGCGAGGCGCTCCAGGTCGTCGAGGGCGGTGTAGGACGAACCGGACGCCGGCGAATGCTGGGACACGTCGTAGGGGCGGGGCGGGGTGCGCGGCGGGGGTGGCGGGGAGGTGCTCTCCTCCATGCCGTGGTAGATCTCGAGCTGCACCCCCTTGGGGTCGCGGATGTGCTCGAAGACCACCTGCCCCTGCTCGCCGCCCGACTGGATCTGCAGGTCGCCGATGCCGATCAGGCGGCCGAACAGGGACTGCGAGTAGGTGACGTCGTCGATGCGCTCCAGCGGGATCTCGCGGGCGTACTTCGCCACCATCCCGGTGCGGTAGATCAGCCGGTCCGTGGTGAGCACCAGGTGGGTGGTGGCCCAGCGCGCCACCCGGGGACCGACCCACACGACCAGGACGGCCGCGGCGATCACCTGCACGACCATGCGTGCCGCGCCCTGGAAGGTCCCCCCGGGCATGGCGCCGTACGCCAACGTGGCCACGACCAGCACCAGCAGGGACATCAGCACCGAGGGGACCAGCGTCCACCAGTGCGGCCGCAGGTCGTAGACGACGTGCTCGTCCTCCCCCAGGAGGCGCTCGGGGAATGCCACCCGCGACCTCCTCACACTTGTCGGTCAGACGAGCGTAACAACCGGTCAGATCCCTCTCAAGGACGGTGCCACGCTCGTCCGGGTCCTGGAGCAGCAGGCCAGGCCCGCGCTCGGCGCCGTACTGCATCCATACCGTTGCGGTTTTGCAACTCTTCCAGGAGACCGTAAGGTTCTCAGCGGCGCGGCGACGCTCGCGGCCACCGAGCCTACGCCCGCCGCAGCGGAATCCGGGCCAGCCGCCTCGTGCCGCCGAGACAGGGAGCCGGCCGCGGCTCCGCGAGCTCCGAGGCAGAGGTTCGCGTATGCACGGATACGTTGCGCGGTACCGCCGCCTCGCCGTCTTGGCCTGGTCTCTGCTGGTCGTGGCGCTCGCCGGCGGCTGCACCGCCGAGGTGAGCTCGGCCTCGCCCCCCGACCGCGCCGAGCGGGAGAAGGTCACGCCCGCGGCCCCCGCCAGCAGCTTCACCGCCCCGCCGGCCGGCATGGCGGGCCGGCCGTTGATGCTGACCGTGTACTACCTGCGCACCATCGGCAGCGACCGCTACCTGGTGCCGGAACGCCACCAGATCCGCCGGCTCGACGCCTCGGCCCCCGAGGCCGCCGTGCGCGAGCTGCTGGCCGGGACGCCCGTCTACCCGGGGTCCACCCGCCCCTTCCCGTCCGGCAGCCGCCTGCTCGGCTTCGCGCTGGAGGGTCCGAGTGTGGTGGTCGACCTCTCCCGCGAGGCCGCCGGGGTCGCCGGCGGCCCCGAGGCGGCGCAGCTGGCCGTGCAGACGCTGGTCTGGACGGTGACACGCGCCGCCGACGTGAGGCGCGTCCTGGTCAAGGTGGAGGGCAGGACCTCGGGCAAGGTCGAGGGGCGGTCGCTCGGCGATCTCTGGGGGCCGCGCGCGAGCCGGGCCGGCCTGACCCGCGACGAGGGCGTCCCGCTGGCGCCGATCGCGCTGCTCTCGCCCGTGCCGAGCGCCGGCGTGGCCGGCGACCGGGTGGTGGTGCGTGGCGAGGCGAGCGTCGCCCGCGGCGTCGTCAGCCTGCGCCTGCGCGACAGCACCGGCACGGTCGCGGCACAGGGCTTCACCAACGCCGCGGCACCGGCCCCGGCGCGGACCCCGTTCTCCGGGTCGCTCGCGTTCGACCCGCCCACCAGGGCGGAGCTCTGGGTCCTCGAGGTCTTCGAGGCCAGCCCGGTCGACGGCTCGGTGCGCTACTCGGTCGAGCTGCCGGTCAAGGTCGGCGGCTGACCGGGCCGGTCCGGTCCGGCGTGCGCAGGTGCTCCACGTCGCCGGCGGCGACCTCGACCTCGCCGGCGGCCGTGCGCACCACCAGCGCGCCGTCGCCGCCGAGCCCGGTCGCCACGCCCTCGACCACCACGCCGCCGAGGAGCTCAGCGCGGACCTGGCGGCCGATCGTGTCCAGCCGCTCCCGGTAGGCGGCCAAGGTCGGACCCGCCTCCCCGGCCGCCAGCGTCCGGTAGCCGGCGACGAAGCGCCCGCCCCAGGCGCCGAGCAGCGCCGCCCGGTCGACCGGCGCTCCGCCGGCGATTCCCAGGCTGGTCGCCCGCCCGGCCAGCTCGGCGGGGAAGTCGCCGGCCCCCTGCGCGACGTTGACCCCGATGCCGAGCAGCACCCAGTCCAGCCGGTTCCCCTCGCTGCGCGCCTCGGCGAGGACGCCGGCCGCCTTGCGCCCGTCCACCAGCAGGTCGTTGGGCCATTTGATGCCGACGGCCGGCGCAGCTCCTGACGGCCCGGCCGCTCCGCCACCCGCGCCCAGGGAAGGCCCGGCCAGCAGCGCTCTGGTCGCGTCGACCAGGGCGACCCCGGCCGCCGCCATGGCCAGCCAGGCCTGCACGGGGGCGAGCCGGGGCCGCAGGACGACCGTGAACAGCAGCGAGCTGCCCGGCGTGGCGAGCCATCCGCGGCCGAGGCGGCCGCGGCCGGCGTCCTGCGCGTCGGCGACCACCGTGGCCCCCTCCGGCGCGCCGCCCTCGGCCAGCTCGGCGGCCCGCGCCATGGTGCTCGGCAGGCGTCCGGCCACCTCGACGGGATCGAAGAAGGGCGGCAGGGCGCGGCGCACGGCGCCGTCGTAGTCCCGAGGCGTAGTCGGCATGGCGGCGGGTAGCGTACCTGCTGGGGCGAACGGCTCCTACAATGCGCCCGGCACGATGCAACGCAAGCGGCCAGGCACCGGCCGGTCGCGGCGGTGCGGACCGACCTGGAGGTGTTCGTGGCGGCACAGTACCGACCGAAGACCATGAAGGAGCGCATCGACGAGCTGCGTGACCGCCGCGAGAAGGCGCTGCACCCGGGCTCCGCCAAGGCGGTGGAGGTCCAGCACGACAAGGGCAAGCTGACCGCGCGCGAGCGCATCGACGCGCTGCTCGACCCGGGCTCGTTCATGGAGCTGGACGCGTTCGCGGTCCACCGGGCGACCGCCTTCGGCATGGACGGCAAGAAAGTCCCGGGCGACGGCGTGGTCACCGGCTACGGCACCGTCGGGGGTCGCCGGGTCTGCATCTTCAGCCAGGACTTCACCGTCTTCGGCGGCTCCCTCGGCGAGGTCATGGCCGAGAAGATCTGCAAGGTCCAGGATCTGTCGGTGCGCATGGGCGTGCCGTGCATCGGCATCAACGACTCCGGCGGGGCGCGCATCCAGGAGGGCGTGGTCGCCCTGTCCGGCTACGCCGAGATCTTCTGGCGCAACGTGCAGGCGTCCGGCGTGGTCCCGCAGCTCTCGCTGATCATGGGGCCGTCGGCCGGCGGCGCGGTCTACTCCCCGGCGATCACCGACTTCATCCTGATGGTCAAGGAGACCTCGTACATGTTCATCACCGGCCCGGAGGTGGTCCGGGCGGTGACCGGCGAGGACGTGACCTTCGAGGAGCTCGGCGGCGCCATGACCCACGCCACCAAGTCCGGCACCGCCCACATCGCCGCCGAGGACGAGGACGAGTGCTTCGACCTGGCCCGCTCGCTGCTCAGCTACCTGCCCCTGAACAACATGGAGGACCCGCCGCGGCGGGTGCCGACCGACGACCCGCGGCGCGAGGAGCCCAGCCTCTCGGACCTCGTGCCCGACAACCCCAACCAGCCGTACGACATCCGCGAGGTGGTCAAGCGGGTGGTCGACGACGGCGAGTTCCTGGAGATCCAGCAGGCGTGGGCCGAGTCGATCGTGATCGGCTTCGCCCGCCTCAACGGCCGCAGCGTCGGCGTGGTCGGCAACCAGCCGCTGCACCTGGCCGGGGTGCTCGACATCAACGCCTCCATCAAGGGCGCCCGCTTCGTGCGCTTCTGCGACGCCTTCAACATCCCCATCGTGAGCTTCGTCGACGTGCCCGGCTTCATGCCCGGCACCAGCCAGGAGTGGGGCGGCATCATCCGCCACGGCGCCAAGCTGCTGTACGCCTACGCCGAGGCGACCGTGCCCAAGCTGACGGTGATCACCCGCAAGGCCTACGGCGGCGCCTACGACGTGATGGCGTCCAAGCCGCTGCGGGCGGACATGAACCTGGCCTGGCCCACCGCGGAGATCGCGGTGATGGGGCCGCAAGGCGCGGTCAACATCATCTTCCGCAAGGAGCTGGAGAAGTCCGACGACCCCGCCGCGCGCCGCGACGAGCTGGTGGCCGAGTACACCGAGCGCTTCGCCAACCCGTACATCGCGGCCGAGCGAGGCTACCTCGACGAGGTGATCGAGCCCCAGACGACCCGGCTGCGCCTGTGCATGGCGCTGGAGATGTCGATCACCAAGCGCGAGCAGCGCCCGCCCCGCAAGCACGGCAACATCCCCTTGTGAGCGTCCACGTGCCCGAGTCCGTCCCAGGCGCCGGCGCCGGACCGCCGGCCGGCCGCGCGCCACGGGCCGGCGAGGCGCGGGTCACCGTGGAGGCGGCCTTCCCGGCCGCGCCGCTCGAGCCTCGCGCCCGGCTGCTGACCGCGCTGGCGGGATTGCTCGCGGCCGTGCTGGCCGCGCTGATCGGGCTCACCTGGCATGGCGGGCTGGTGCTGCTCGTCGGCGCGCCCAGCCTGTTCGTGGTGGTCCTGGCCATCCCGCTGGCGCTCTCCCCCGCCGGCTACGCCGTCGGGCAGCGCGAGCTGGTGGTGCTGCGCCGCGGGCTGCGGCCGCTGGTGTTCCCGCTGGGGAGCCTGTCGGCCGCGCGGCCGACGGCGATGCCGCGCAGCGCCCGCCTGCCCGGCTCGGGTGGCCTGTTCGGCTGGTGGGGCTGGTTCGCCAACCCCGGCTGGGGCCGCTTCAGGGCCTACGCGACCGACCGGCGCCAGGGCGTGCTGCTCGAGTGGCCGGGCTTCAGGCTGTTCGTCTCGCCCGAGGACCCGGAGGGGCTGTGCGGCGCCGTGGTGGCGCGCCGGCACGGCCCGGCGAAGGGAGGTCGACCATGAACGGCGGGACCGGCCCCAGGCCGGGCGACATCGTGGTGCTGCGGACCGAGGACGGCCTCCGCTTCCAGGTGGTCAAGGGCGACCTGGATGCCGGCGAGCCGGAGGTGCTCGGGATCGCGATCGACCGGATGGTGGCGCGGGAGCGTGACCGCGACATCGGCCCGTGGGCGACCAACACCCGCCCCGGCATCGGCGTCACCGCCTACGAGCCCGGCATGCGCTGGGGCCAGAGCCTACGTTCGACCTGGGGCAAGGAGCCCTAGGCAGTTCGGGCACCGCCGGGTGGGCTACCCTACCGGGCGTCGCCGTGTGAGGAGGCAGAGCTTTGGAGAGGGTTCTGGTCGCCAACCGGGGCGAGATCGCCGTGCGCATCCTGCGGGCCTGCAAGGAGCTGGGTCTGGCCGGGATCGCGGTCTACGCCGACCCGGACCGGGACGCCCTCCACGTCGAGCTGGCCGACGAGGCCTGGCACATCGGCGAGGCCAGCCCCGCCAAGAGCTACCTCAACGTCGACCTGATCGTGGAGACGGCCAAGCGGGCGCGGGCCGACGCGGTCCATCCCGGCTACGGCTTCCTGGCGGAGAACGCCGCCTTCGCGCAGGCGGTGATGGACGCGGGCATCCGCTGGGTGGGGCCGCCACCGGCGGCGATCGCCGCCATGGGCGACAAGGTCGAGGCGCGCAAGGTCGCCGAGCGGGCCGGCGCGCCGCTGGTCCCCGGCACGGTCGAGCCGCTCGCCGGACCGGACGCCGCGGTCGCCTTCGGCGCCGAGCACGGCTACCCGCTCGCCCTCAAGGCCGCCTTCGGCGGCGGCGGCCGCGGCATGAAGGTGGTGCGCGACGCCGAGGAGGTGGCCGCCGCCCTGCAGTCGGCCGAGCGCGAGTCCAAGGCGGCCTTCGGCCGCTCCGAGATCTACGTGGAGCGCTACCTCGACGCCCCGCGCCACGTCGAGGCGCAGATCCTGGCCGACGGCGACGGCGAGGTCGCGTTCCTGGGTGAGCGCGACTGCTCGCTGCAACGCCGCCACCAGAAGCTGGTCGAGGAGGCCCCGGCTCCGGGCCTGCCCGACGAGGTGCGCGCCGCGCTCGGCAAGGCCGCCTGCGACATCGCCAGGACGGCGGGCTACGTCAACGCCGGCACGGTGGAGTTCCTCTACGAGCCGCGCACGTCCAGCGTCTACTTCCTGGAGATGAACACCAGGCTGCAGGTCGAGCACCCGGTGACCGAGCTGGTCAGCGGCGTCGACCTGGTCCACGCCCAGCTCCGCGTGGCCGCGGGCGAGCCGCTCCAGGACGCCTGGCGCGAGCCCGGCTACCGCGGCCACGCCATCGAGGTGCGCATCAACGCCGAGGACCCCGGTGCCAAGTTCATGCCGGCGCCCGGCCTGGTCAGCGGCTGGCGCGAGCCGTCCGGCCCGGGCGTGCGGGTCGACGCGGGCGTGCGCGCCGGCTTCACCGTGCCGCAGGCCTACGACTCCCTGCTGGCCAAGCTGATCGTCTGGGGCGAGGACCGCGACCAGGCCCGTGGCCGCATGCTGCGCGCCCTGGACGAGTTCGTGATCGAGGGCGTGCCGACCACCATCCCCTTCCACCAGCTGGCCATGCGCGACCCGGCCTTCGCCGCCGGCGACGTCTCCACCATCCTGGTCGAGCAGGGCATGGACCTGTCCACCCTGACCCCGGCCAAGCCGGCCGAGGACGGCGAGCGGACGGCCAAGCCGCCCCCGCGCCGCCTGGTCATCGAGCTCGACGGCAAGCGCTTCGACGTCGACGTCTTCCCCCAGGAGGAGGTCAAGGTCGCCGAGCGGATCCGCATGCCGCGCTCGCCCAAGGCGCTGGAACGCGCCCGCGCCGAGTCCGGCGGCCCCGGCAAGGAGGTCGTCAAGACCCCCATGCAGGGCACCATCGTGAAGGTGCTGGTGAGCAACGGCGACACCGTCAGCCCGGGGCAGACGCTGGTGGTGCTCGAGGCGATGAAGATGGAGAACCACGTCACCGCGCACCAGTCGGGCATCGTCTCCGGCGTCAACGTCAAGGAGGGGGACACCGTCCCGACCGGCGCCACCATCGCCACCATCGACGCGGTCTGACCGCGCGGGAAGCGGGGCGCTCGTCCTGCGGTTTACCTAGGTGTGCTGATGTCACCACGGATGGGCATGGAGGCCCGGCATGCCAAGGTTCATCGCCGTCGTCGACCTCTCCCCGGTCGCGCATGCGGACCTCGAAGGACCGCGCGAGCGCTTCGCCATCGCCGACCGCTACCTCGCCCATCGCGGGATCGCCATCCGCACCACCTTCCGGCTCGACCGGACCCAGCACCTGTTCGTCCTGGACAGCGCCGAGTCCCCCACCCGCAACCTGAACCGCGCCCTCGCGCGCGCCTGGCCGGCGGCGGGCGAGCGCCCGGGACTGGCCCGGGTGGTCAACGCCGAGCCGTGGATCCGCCGCGACGACGGCGGCGTCTTCCACCCGGTCCCGAGCCTGCGCCGCTCCGAGCTGAAGGCCGGCTGACTACCTGGCGTTGAAGTAGATCGCCTCGGGGTGGTGGACCACGATCGCCGAGGTGGACTGCTCGGGGTGGAGCTGGAACTCCTCGGACAGCTCGACGCCGATGCGCTCGGGCTGGAGCAGCTCGAAGATCTTGGTCTGCTCCTCGAGGTCGGGGCAGGCGGGGTAGCCGAAGGAGTAGCGCGCCCCCCGGTAGCCGAGGTCGAACAGCTTCTCCAGGTCGTCGGAGTCCTCCTCGGCGATGCCGAGCTCCTCGCGGATGCGCTTGTGCCAGTACTCGGCCAGGGCCTCGGCCATCTCCACGGTGACGCCGTGCAGCTCCAGGTACTCGCGGTAGCGGTCGGCGGCGAACAGGCGCGCGGTCGCCTCGGAGGCCGCCTTGCCCATGGTGACCACGGTGAACGCGACCACGTCCTGCTCGCCCGAGGAGACCGGCCGGAAGTAGTCCGCCAGGCACAGGCGCCGGTCGCGCCGCTGGCGCGGGAAGCTGAAGCGGACCCACTCACTGCCGTCGTCGCGCCAGACGACCAGGTCGTCGCCGTCGGCGTTGCAGGGGTAGTAGCCGTAGACCACCGCCGGGCGCAGGATCTGCTCGGCGATCGCCTCGTCGAGCAGGGCGCGCAGCCGCGGTCTCGCCTCGGTCTCCAGCACGTGGCGCCAGCCCTGCCTGCCGCCCGAGGGGCGCAGCTGCCATTGCCCCCGGAACAGGGCCGACTCGTTGAGGTAGGCGGCGATCTCGCGCACCGGGACGCCCTTGACGATGCGGGAGGAGCCGAGGAACGGCGCGGTGGGCACGGGCACGTCGGTGGCCACGTCCGAGCGGGCCACCTCGCCGGTGTCGGGCACGGGCGCCGGCCCGCGGGGCCTGGTGGCGACCCGCGGCGCGCGCACCGGCTCCTTGGCCACCGGGACGCCGGCGCTGCGCTGCTCGCGGAGCTGGTCCATCACCTTGAGCCCGGCGAAGGCGTCGCGGCAGTAGAACACCCGGCCCTTGTAGATCTGGCGCAGGTCGCCCTCGACGTAGGTGCGGTTGAGGGCGGCCCCGCCGAGCAGCACCGGGAAGGCGTGCAGGCCGCGCGCGTTCAGCTCCTCGAGGTTCTCGCGCATCACCACGGTCGACTTCACCAGCAGGCCCGACATGCCGATGGCGTCGGCCCCGACCTCCTCGGCCTTCTCGATGATCGAGGCGATCGGCTGCTTGATGCCGAGGTTGTGGACCATGTAGCCGTTGTTGGTGAGGATGATGTCGACCAGGTTCTTGCCGATGTCGTGCACGTCGCCCTTGACGGTGGCCAGCACGATGCGGCCCTTGCCGCCCTGGTCGGCCTTTTCCATGTGCGGCTCGAGGACCGCGACGGCCGCCTTCATCACCTCGGCCGACTGCAGCACGAAGGGGAGCTGCATCTCGCCGGCGCCGAACAGCTCGCCGACCGTCTTCATGCCCTCCAGCAGCACCTCGTTGATGATCGCCAGCGCGCTGCGCTGCCGCAGCGCCTCGTCTAGGTCGGCCTCGAGGCCGGGGCGCACGCCGTCGACGATGCGGCGCTGCAGGCGCTCGTCGATCGGCAGGGCGGCGAGGTCCTCGGCGCTGGCGGCCTTGGTCGCCTCCTTGCCCTCGAACAGCGCCATGAACGCCTGCAACGGGTCGTAGCCGTCGCGCCGGCGGTCGTAGATCAGGTCGAGCGCGACCTGGCGCTGCTCCTCCTCGATGCGGTGCATCGGCAGGATGCGGGCGGGCGAGACGATCGCCGCGTCGAGGCCGGCCTCGCGCGCCTCGTGCAGGAACACCGAGTTGAGCACCTGGCGGGCGGCCGGGGAGAGGCCGAAGGAGACGTTGGACACGCCCAGGATGGTGCGGACCCCTGGCAGTTCGGCCTTGATGCGCCGGATCGCCTCGATGGTGGCGATCGCGTCGCCCCGCAGGTCCTCCTGGCCCGACCCGAGCGGGAAGGTGAGCGCGTCGAAGACCAGGTCCTCCGGGGCCAGCCCGTACTTCCCGGTGGCCAGGTCGTGGATGCGGTGGGCGATGCGCAGCTTCCACTCGACGTCGCGGGCCTGGCCCTCCTCGTCGATCAGCAGGGCGACCAGGGCCGCACCGTACTGCCTGGCCATGGGGCAGACGGTGGCCATGCGGTTCTCGCCGTCCTCCAGGTTGATGGAGTTGATGATCGCGCGGCCGCCGAGCCGCTTCAGGCCCGCCTCGATCACGTCGGCCTGGGTCGAGTCGAGCATGATCGGCACGGTGGACTGCTGCGCCAGCCGCTCGGCGAGCACGTCCATGTCGGGCGCGCCGTCGCGGCCGACGTAGTCGACGCACACGTCGAGCACGTGGGCGCCCTCGCGGATCTGGTCCTTGGCGACCCGCACCATGCCGTCGAGGTCGGCTTCGAGCATCAGGTCGCGGAACTTGCGCGAGCCGTTGGCGTTGCAGCGCTCCCCCACCGTCAGGTAGGTGATGTCCTGGTCCAGCGGGACGGCCTGGTAGAGGCTCGACAGGCTCGGCTCCTGGACGGGCTCGCGCGGCACCGGCGGGTGCCCGCCGACCGCCTCGACGAGCTGGCGGATGTGCTCCGGGGTGGTCCCGCAGCAGCCGCCGACGACGTTGAGGCCGAACTCGGCCACGAAGCGGGTGTGGGCCTCGGCCAGCTCGGCGGGGGTCAGCGGGTAGTACGGCCGGCCGTCGCGCAGCTCGGGAAGGCCGGCGTTGGGCAGGCACGACAGCAGGGTGTGGGCGTGCTGCGCCAGGTGGCGCAGGTGCTCGCCCATCTCCGCCGGGCCGGTGGCGCAGTTCATCCCGATCACGTCCACGCCGAGCGGCTCGATCGCGGCGAGGGCCGCGGCGATGTCGGAGCCGAGCAGCATCTGGCCGGTGGTCTCGACCGTCACCTGGGCCATCAGCGGGACCTTGCGGCCGGACCGGCGCATGCCGGCGAAGGCGCCGGCCACCGCCGCCTTGAGCTGCAGCAGGTCCTGGCAGGTCTCGACCAGGAGCACGTCGGCGCCGCCGTCGATCAGGCCGAACGCCTGGTCGCCGTAGGTGTCGCGGAGCACGTCGTAGGTGGTGTGGCCGAGGGTCGGCAGCTTGGTGCCCGGGCCCATCGAGCCGACCACCCAGCGCGGCCGGCCGTCGGCGGCGAAGTCGTCGGCCACCTCGCGGGCGAGCGCGGCGGCGACCTGGTTGAGCTCGACCACCCGGTCGGCGATGCCGTACTCGCCGAGCACGATCGCCGAGGCGCCGAACGAGTTGGTCTCGACCGCGTCGGCGCCCGCCTCGAAGTAGGCGGCGTGCACGCCCTTGACCACGTCCGGTCTGGTCGCGCACAGGATCTCGCTGCAGCCCTCGAGCTGCTGGTAGTCGTCCAGTGACAGGTCGGCCGCGTGCAGCATGGTCCCCATGGCCCCGTCGAAGACCAGTACGCGCTCACGCAGCGCAGCCAGGAAGTCGCGATTCATGAGCACGTAGGGTAGCTGATCGGCTCGAACGCTTCCCAGCGGCAAACGGCCGAGCCGTGACCACGTCGAAGCGTTCCGGAGACCGATCGGGAACAGCGCTGAGATGGTCCCGATCGATATCTGTGACAGGATCTGCCGAGACTGGAGGGGAGCCGCCCCACTGGGGCACACACCGGGGGGTCCAGTTCGATGCGTCCCATCCGCCTGCTTCTCGTCGCCGCCGTCGTCTTCGCCACCATCGCGCTCGCCGGCTGCGGCCGGGGCGGCTCCGCCAGGGACGCCGCCACCCCGACCACCGCCGCGGCCACGCCGGCCACCAGCGCGACGGGGTCCGCCAGCCCCGGCGCCAAGCCCGGCAGCGAGGCGGCCGTGGCCGCCGCCCGCGACTTCCTGCGCAACGAGGTCGGCATGGGCGAACTGGTCGCCGGCGGCTTCAAGGCCACCGGGGCCGACACCGGCCAGGTGAGCTTCCGGCTCAAGTTCAGCGAGGGGGGCCAGCCCATGCCCGCCGGCGCGCCGCAGACCGTCGTGCGGCTGCAGCGCTACCGGGACGGCTGGGCGGTCGCCGGCGCCTCGAGCCGCAACATCCAGGTCAGCGAGCCTGTCCGCTTCGCGCGGATCGCCTCCCCGGTCACCGTCGCCGGCAAGGCGAGCGCCTTCGAGGGCACCGTGCAGGTGGCGGTGACCGAGGACCGCGCCGGCAAGGACCGCGCCATCGGCCACGGCGTGGTCACCGGCAGCGGCACCGAGGAGCCGGGGCCGTTCAAGGGCCGCATCGGCTTCACCAGGCCGACGGCCGGCGCCGGCTGGCTGCTGTTCACCACCGAGAGCGAGGCCGACGGGGTCGGCGTCCTCGAGGCGACCGCGCTGCGCATCCGCTTCCAGGTGGCCGAGGCCGCGCCGCTGATCACCGGCGTCACCTCGACCCCGGCGCTGATCCCGAGCGCCTTCGCGCTCGAGCTGCCCAAGGGGTCGGGCAGCGCGGTCGTCCGGGTGAAGGCCACCGACACCAGCAAGGTCCGCTTCCTGCTCACCCCGACCGGCACCGGGACCGCCAGCCTGGCCAAGCTGCTCGGCGAAGATGCGGACGGAAGCGACGGTTGGGCGCTACGCTGGTCCTACACCGACCAGCCACTGCTCGGCCACATCACCATCCGCGCCATCGGTCCGAGTGGCAGCGCCGAGAAGCTGCTCGGCGTGCACCACCCCGATCCGAACGAGTGACCTCCCGCCGCCCGACCGGGCCCCGATCCCGCGGGCCCCGGGACGGCGGGTCCTCCGGCCCCGGGCCTCCTCCGCCGAGCCCGGGGCCGCCCATTTCCCTGGGCCCGAAGTACCCTGGGACGGTGACCGCGCCCGACCTGTCCAGCCGCCCCGACCGGGCAACCGAGCCGCCGGCGCCCGGGGGGCTGCCGGAGCGGCGCGTGCTGCGCGACGAGGTGCTGCTGGTCCTGTTCCTCTCGCTCGCGGCGTCGGCCCTGTATGCGCTGGTCAACCTGCTGACCGCGCCGATCCGCGGGGTGGCGGCGCCGCTGTACTCGCGCGGCGCGCTCGCCTACCAGCTCCTCGACATCGGCACCTCGCTGGTGCCGGTGGCGCTGGTCGCCCACCTGCTGCGCCGCTCGCGCGAGTCGCTGGAGAGCATCGGGCTGGACTGGCGCCGGCCCCTGTCCGACCTCGCCCTCGGCGTGGTCCTCGCCGTGGCCGTCGGCGCGGTCGGGGTCGCCATCTACGCAGCCAGCGTGCAGCTCGGCGTGAACCGCTCGGTGGTGCCGGTGCCGCCGACCGGCCACTGGTGGACCGTGCCGGTGCTGCTGCTCGGCGCGCTCCGCAGCGGCCTGCTCGAAGAGGTGATCGTCTGCGGCTACCTGCTGCGCCGGCTCGACCAGCTCGGCTGGTCGCCGCGAAGGGCCCTGGCCGCCAGCGCCCTGCTGCGCGGCGGCTATCACCTCTACCAGGGCTTCGGCGGCTTCGCCGGCAACCTCGCCCTCGGCCTCCTGTTCGGCCGCCTGTACCAGCGCAACGGCCGGACCACCGCCCTGGTGGTCGCCCACTTCCTGCTCGACGCCGGCGCCGGCCTCGGCTACCTGGCCCTGCGGGGAAAGGTTTCCTGGCTCGGTTAGTCGTTCCTAGGCGTTCGTGGTGATCTGGGCAGCCGGCCATTGCTCAGCCGGCGGTCCCCCTCTTGCCCAGCACGCGGCTGGCGCGGGGATCAGGACCGGGTTGGCTGCCTCAGGTCGATAGCGAAGAGCGCCTCGTTTCGTAGTACGTTGCGCACATGGCAGCACCCCGTCGAGTGTTCCTGAGCCACTCGTCTGAGCTGCGGCAGTTTCCCGAGCAGCCGCGGTCGTTCGTCGCCGCCGCCGAGGCCGCGGTGGCCAGGGCCGGCGACGCGGTGGCGGACATGGCGTACTTCAGCGCCAGGGACGACCGGCCGGCCGACTACTGCGCCCAGCAGGTGCAAGCCTGCGACCTGTACGTGGGCGTCATCGGATTCCGCTACGGCTCGCCGGTGCGCGACCGGCCCGAGGTGTCCTACACCGAGCTGGAGTTCCAGGCGGCCGGCCGAGCGGGGTTGCCGCGGCTGGTCTTCCTGCTGGACGAGCGGGCCGTGCTGCCCTTGCCGCGCGACTACACCTTCGACGCCACCTACGAGGACCGGCAGCAGGCGTTCCGGCGGCGACTGCGGGACAGCGGGCTGACGGTCCAGCGGGTCGCCGATCCTGACCAACTGGAGCTGCTGGTCTATCAGGCCCTGCGCGAGAGCCAGCCGCACCGGCCCGAGGCGGCCGTGGGGGCGGCCGGGCTGCCGGGACCCCCGCGGTTGGTGGGCCGTGAGGACCTGCTTGCTGGGGTGCTGGCCGGGCTGCTCGGGGTGCCGGCGGCGCCGGTACCGGTCCTTGGCCCGCCGGGGATCGGCAAGAGCGCGATCTGCCTTGCCGCACTCCACGAGTCCCAGGTCATCGACCGGTTCGGCGTCCGGCGGTGGTTCGTCCGCTGCGATGGTGCCAGCGACGCGGTCACGCTGCTGGCGGCCGTCGCAGCGGAACTCGGCGTGGCCAGGCAGGGGTCGGAGCGGCTGCTGCCGCGGGTGTCGGCGGTGCTCGGTGGTGGGCCGGGGGTGCTCGCGCTGGACAACCTGGAGACGCCGTGGGCGCCGGACCCGCTGGCGGTCGAGGAGCTGCTCGGCCGCCTCGTCGGCGTCCCAGGTGTCGCGCTGCTGGTGACCATGCGGGGAATGGCCCGGCCGGGCGGGGTGGCTTGGGCGGAGACCGTGGCGGTGCCGCCGCTGGTGCTACCCGATGCCCGCCGCGTGTTCCTGCAGGTCGCGGGTGCTCGGTTCGCGACCGATCCGGACATGGACGGGCTGCTCGGGACGGTGGACGGGGTGCCGCTGGCGGTGGAGCTGCTCGGCTACGCCGCCCAGGGCCAGCCCGAGCTGGCCGAGCTGCGGCAACGGTGGCAGCAGGAGCGAGTCGGCCTGCTGGAGCGGCTGGGTGGGGGCCGGCGGGAGCTGAGCGTCGCGGTGTCGATCGAGCTCTCCCTCAAGGACCCACGGATGACCTCGGAGGGCCAGCGGCTGCTGGCGCTGCTCGGACAGCTGCCCGACGGGATCGCCCAGGACGACCTCACCACGCTGCTTCCCTCGGTGGGGCGGCGCGCGGCGGCCACGCTGCGCCACGTCGGCCTGGTCTTCGACGAGGCCGACCGGCTGCGCACGCTGGCCCCCGTCCGCGACCACGTGGAGAGCGCGCACGCCCCCGAGTTGGCCGACCTGGACCGCGCCGTCAGCCACTACTGCCAGCTCGCCGGCACGGTGGGCTCGCGGGTCGGTGCGGAGGGCGGGGCGGAGGCGGCCCGGCGGATCCTGGCCGAGACCGGCAACGTGAGCCGCATGCTGGACCAGGCGATCGGCGCAGGCCGGCTCGATCAGGTCGTGGCTGCGGTAGTGGGATTGGTCGAGTACCTGCGCTTTACCGGCACGGCGTTGCCGGGGCTGCTCGAGGCCGCCCGCGCCGCCGTCGACCGCGCCGGTACCGACGCCCAGCGCGCCGGACTCCACACCGCCCTTGGCAACCTTGCCCGGGACCGCTCCGACCACGACACCGCCCACGCCCACTACCAACGGGCACTGCGGCTCCACCAGCAGGTCGGGAACGCGCGCGGCGAGGCCGACTGCATCGTGGGCCTGGGTGACATCGCCCAGTGGCGCTCCGACCACGACACCGCCCAAGTCCACTACCAACGGGCACTGCGGCTCCACCAGCAGGTCGGGAACGCGCGCGGCGAGGCCGGCTGCATCCTTCGCCTGGGCGACCTCGCCTTGGGCCGCTCCGACTATGACGCCGCCGAGAGCCACTATCAGCAGGCGACGCCGCTCTTCCAGCAGGTCGGAGCCGCGCGGGGCGAGGCCGCCTGCATCCAGCGGCTGGGGAGCCTCGCCCTGGCCCGCTCCGACCTGGACACCGCCCACGCCCGTTTTCAAGAGGCAATACCCCTTTACCAGCGGATCGGGAGCGTTTTCGGTGAGGCCAACTGCGTCAAGGGTCTGGCTGACCTCGCCCTGGCCCGCACCGACCAGGACGCCGCCCAGACCAACTACCAGCAGGCACTGCAGCTCTACCGGCAGGTCGGAGAGGTGCTCGGCGAGGCCAACTGCATCAAGGGCCTCGGCAACGTCGCCCTGGCCCGCTCCGACCACGACACCGCCCAAGCCCGCTTTCGAGAGGCGCTGGCGTTGTACGAACGCATCCGGGACCCCTACTCGATCGGTTTGGCTCAGCACCGCCTGGCGAGCCTGGCCCCACCCGGACCGCAGCGTGACCAGCACCTGGCAGCCGCCCGGGCGGCATGGCTGAGCATCGACCGCCCCGAGCTCGTCGAGACGCTCGATCAACCGTTCGCGCCCCCCGACAAGGATATGTAGCGCAGCACCTTCCGTGCTGGCGGCCCGGGCCAGCCCACCTCGATCGGCGGCTGTCCGCCCATGCTCAGTACCGGTAGGTGCCCTGCACCCGGATGGCCAGGCGGCGGGCGCACTCCTGGATCGAGCCGGCGAACGACGGGTACACCTGGAACGCCTGGGTGAGCTGGCTGGCCGTGAGCCGGTTCGTGACCGCCACCGAGACCGGCGCGATCAGGTCGGAGGCGTAGCCGGCCACCACCGCGCCGCCCACGATCGTGCCCGAGCCCGGCCGGGCGAGCAGCTTGACGAAGCCGTCGTGCAGGCCGGCCATCTTCGCCCGGGAGTTGCCCGACAGCGGCAGGGTCTCCACCTCGACCTCGATCTGTGCCTTGGCGGCGCGCTGCTCGGACAGGCCCACTGTAGCGATCTGCGGGTCGGTGAAGACGGTCGCGGCGACCGCGTCCCAGCGCAGCGGGGCGACCGCCTGGCCGAGCAGGTGCCACATGGCGATACGGCCCTGCATCGCCGCGACCGACGCGAGCATGTTCTTGCCGGTGACGTCGCCGGCCGCGTAGATGGTCGGCACGGTGGTGCGGCTGACCCCGTCGACGACGATCGCACCCTTGGCGTCGACGTCGACGCCGACCTCCTCGAGGCCGATGCCGGCCGACTGCGGCACCTGGCCGACGGTGAGCAGCACGTGGGTGCCCTCGACCGTGCGGCCGTCCTCGAGGTGGACGACCGCGCCGTCGGCGACCCGCTCGACCTTGGCCGCCTTGGCGTTCTTCACCGTGGTCAGCCCGCGGCGCTCGAACACCTCCTCGATCACCATGGCGGCGTCGGGGTCCTGGGTCGGCAGCACCCGGTCGCGGCTGCACACGAACGTGACCTCGGAGCCGAAGCGCAGGAAGGCGGTGGCGTACTCCGCGCCGGTGGCGCCGGCGCCGACCACCACCAGCCGCTTCGGCACCTCCTTCAGCTGGTAGACGTCCTGGCTGGAGAGGATCACCTCACCGTCGGTGGGCGCGGCCGGCAGCCTGCGGGGGTCCGAGCCGGTGGAGATCAGGATGGCGTCGCCGGAGACCCGCTCGGTCTCGCCGCCCGGATGAGAGACCTCGACCGTCTGCTGGTTGACCAGGCGGCCGGTCCCGATCATGACGGTCACCCCGTCCTCCAGGACGCGCCGCTCGATGTCCTGGGACTGCGCCAGGGCCAGCTCGCGCACGCGCTGGAAGACGGTGCCGAGCTCCACACCGGTGCGGGGGATGCCGTCGCCCTGGCTGGTCTCGAAGCGCACCCCGAGCTCGGGCGCGGTCTCGATGGTGGAGAAGGCCTGCGCCGAGGTGAGCAGCGTCTTGGACGGCACGCAGTCCCACAGCACGCAGGCGCCGCCCAGCCCCTCGTCGTTGACGATCACGACCTCGGCCCCGAGGTCCGCCGCGACCAGGGCCGCCTCGTACCCTCCCGGCCCGCCGCCCAGGATCACCACTCGCACATCGCGCTCCATACCCTGATGGTACCGGCGCCGGCGGAACCGGACCGCTTCCTAGACCACGACCCCTGCACCACCGCCCAGAAGCGCCGCAGGCACGCCATGCTGAGGTTCACGCGGGGCGGCGGGAAGCAGGAACCAACAAGGCATCGTTAGTTCCCGCGGTGCATGCCGTCCGTGGTCTGTGGACAACCGGGCGGGGGCGTCGGAGGGCGGCGCTAGCTTGGCGCCATGACAGTGCGCATCCTTGATCTTCCGGAGCAGGAGCGACCTCGTGAGCGCCTGTGGCGCCATGGTGCCGCCGCGCTGAGCATGGTAGAGCTGCTGGCGCTGGTGCTGCGCCAGGGTCGCGCCGGCCAGAGCGCGGTGGAGCTGGCGGCCGCCCTGCTGGCTGAGCACGGCTCGCTGGCCGACCTGGCCCGCGCAGCTCCGGAGGAGCTGGCGGCGCACCCGGGAATGGGCCCGGCCAAGGCGGCCTCGCTGCTGGCGGCGCTGAGGCTGGGGCGCTGCCTCGACACTGGCGAAGCGCCGCCGGTCGTGCGCCGCCCTGACGATCTGGCCGCGCTCGCGCGGCAACAGCTCAGCGGTCTACGCCGTGAGCGGGTCCTGGTGATCGTGCTCGATTCCGGCCACCGCGTGCGCCGAATCGTCCCTATCAGTGACGGGAGCGCCGACCACTGCCTCCTCCCGGTCCGGGAGGTGCTCAACGCTGTGCTGCGCAACGACGGCAGCGCCTTCGCGCTGGTCCACAACCACCCGTCCGGCGATCCCACGCCCAGCCCCGCCGACCTCCGCGCCACCGAGCGCGTTGCCAGCGCGGCTCGGATCGTCGACCTGCGCCTGGTCGACCACTTGGTCACAACAGATCACGCCTGGGCGAGCGTCCGCGCGGCGCAACGAACGGGGTGAGGACCGCGGGTGGAGGATGCTGGTAGCCCGCTCATACACGCCCATCGAAGACAACCCGAAGCACCGAGGGTACGAGGGCATCCAAGCCCATGGCGGCCTGACGAGAACTGCTGGCTAGCGCGTCTACCAATCCAGCCAGCGCCGCGAGCCTGCGCTGTTCAGGCAATGGGGGAAGGGGTACATGAACGGCGAGTAGCCGGTCAGGATGCACTCGCTGGCGCCGAAGCCCAAGGCCTGTAGCCTCGCCCCGCAGCAACTCCCAGAACGGCCTCCAGCGACACAACCACCCGAGGTACGCTGGCTCTGCCTGCGCACGATCAACCACAAATGTCGGGAACTCCTGCGAAACGTAGGCGCCGTCGAAATCGCTCGGTACAACACTCAGCGCGCCTTCCCAGGCGAACAGACGGCTGTACACCAGCTGTCCCTCGTGGAGCCGGAACAGGCTCGTGTACTTCGTGTCCGCCCCGGTAATCGGCGCCCGCGCGAACAACCCACGGCCGAAGCTGTAGATCCCAGCTGTTTGATACGTCTGGTCGGGCTCCACCCGCACCTCATCGCGAGACAGCCTGAGCACTTCGCCCAGCGGGACGCTTGGCGCCGAATCCGAACACGCCCGCAGAACCGATCCGGTAATTCCGGCGTGCGCCTGGCTGATGTTGTCCTGAAGGACCGCTGCTGGCTGCGCCCGAGCAGCGATACGGTCAACGTAGTCAACGATACGACGCTGCTCGGACAGTGAGGGCATTGGCACCTCGACGGCGAACAACCGGTCGGGATGGACCCTATCGCGTCGCGCCCCGACACCCTTTGATTCCACAAGTAGCAAGCTCCAGAAACGATCCCAGCGACACAGCCACCTAAGATAAGCAGCCTCAGCCCTCTCGCCGACAACCTCGAACGTCGGATACTCCTGCGAGACGGAATAGCCATCGAACGCCGCAGGGACGACGGCAATCGCTCCTTCCCAGCCCTTGAGCCGGCTCAGCACGAGCTGTCCCTCGTGGAGCCGGAACAGGCTCGTGTACTTCGTGTCCGCCCCGGTAATCGGCGCCCGCGCGAACAACCCACGGCCGAAGCTGTAGATCCCAGCCATTTGATACGTCTGGTCGGGCTCCACCCGCACCTCATCGCGAGACAGCCTGAGCACTTCGCCCAGCGGGACCAGCGGGTATCGGCTCACCGTGGCCCTAGTGAGATCTCGGCCTGGATCTCCATCAGGAGGCCATGGAGCTCGTGCTGCTTGTCGAGCAGGTCTGCCACGAGCTGCTCGGGAGGCAGATGCGAGAGGTCGTCCGCACGGTTGGGGTTCTTGCGGTCGAGGTTGAACCCATCGGCCTCGATCTCTGCGATCGGCACCCGCCAGGCGCGCTCGGTCTCGGTCCGCCCCTGGCGGGAACGGCCGCCCCACCAGGCCTGGCAGGCCGCGAACTCCTCGAACTGGAGCGGCTTGGTCTTGCTGTAGTTCTTGCGTCCCTCGGGGAGCGGGTGTTCGTAGAACCAGACTTCCTTCGTCGGTCCGGACCTGTCGAAGAACAGCAGGTTGGCGGGGATCGCCGTGTATGGCGCGAACACGCCCGGAGGCAGGCGGACGATCGTGTGGAGTGTGCACTCTTCGAGCAGCCGCTGCTTGACCCGAGCCGCCACGCCGTCACCGAAGAGCACCCCGTTCGGCAGGACCATGCCGCAGCGCCCACCGGGCTTGAGGGAGCGTTGGATGAGCTGCAGGAACAGCAGTGCCGTCTCGGCGGTACGGTTGGCAGGCGGGAAGTTGGCCTGGATGCCCTCTTCCTCTTCGCCACCGAAGGGCGGATTGGTCACCACCACGTCGACCCTGGCCGACGACCCGATCTGGGTGATCGGCGAGCCGAGGGCGTTGTCTCGCCTGAGGTTCGGCTGCTCTACGTCGTGAAGCAGCAGGTTCATCATGCCGAGCAGGTAGGGCAGGGGCTTTTTCTCGACACCACGGAGATCCGCCTGGAGGCGGCGCCACTGTTGCGCGGTGCCTGCCGTCGGCCGGAGGTGCTCAAGGACCTCAACGAGGAACCCGCCGGTGCCGGCGGCAGGGTCGAGTACGAGCTCGCCCAGCCTCGGATCGACCTGCTGGACGATGAAGCGGATGACTGGCCGCGGCGTGTAGAACTCGCCGGAATCCCCCGCCGCGTCGCGCATCTCCCGCAGCATCGATTCGTATACATGGGCGATCGTGTGGATGTCGTCGGACGAGGTGAAATCGACACGGTCGACCAGGTTGACCACATCGCGGAGAAGGTAACCGGAGAGCATCCGGTTGAACGTCTCCTTGAACACCGCCGACAGGACGTCGCGAGGGTCGCGCCGGCCTGCACCGCGCAGGTCCCGCAGGTATGGCAGCAGATCACCGTTGACGAAATCGAGCAGCGCCTGGCCCGTCATCCCGTTCACACGATCCGCGGCCCAATCACGCCACCGGTAGGGCACCTGGATGGCGGGACGGTAGTCGCGCTCGGTGATTTCCCGCCTGCGCTCCAAGTCGTCGAACGCCTTCAGGAAGAGCAGCCAGGCGAGCTGCGGGATGCGATCGAGGTCGCCGTTGAGGCCTGCATCCTTTCGCATCGTGTCCCGTGCGGTCTTGATCGCTGCAGCAAGCTCGCCCCTGCCTGTTGGGGATCCTGCAGTCGCCTTGCGCTTCGGCACGTCAACTCTCCTCGAGGCTCGCTTGCGCCGCCGCCCAGAAACGGCGCAAGCATGTCATGGCCTGGCCGATAGTGACTGCCTGGACTCGAAGGTCATGGACCAGCGCGGCATAGGGCTCCGACCAGAAGGCGGGTGGATCAGGAATCTCGTCGGGCAGGTCGTGCGTCGCCCGGGCTGCGAACACCCAACTGGTGGCGCGATAGGCCTCAAGGGGCTCGACCCGTCCGGCCTCGATGAGCAGTACGAGGTCGGCCAAGTCCCGCACGCGGGTGTTCGGTCGATCACCGTATGTTCGCGTCAGCGCGTGCAGCTTCTCGGCGAAGTGCTGGACCGGCGCAACCACCTCGACCTGACGGGGCGGGATCCCAGCGAAGGCCAGCATGCCTGGGAGCTGCAACCGTTCCGTGGCGGCCAGCTCTTCCGGCCTGGCGACGACGTCGACCCGAACGATCGCAAACTGGCGGCCCGCCATGCTGGCTTCGATAGTGAAGCGCCACGCCGGCCGGCCTGCCTGGTCGCCGGTAAGCGCGGTCGGCCGCGCCATCATGAAGCGGAAGCCGTCTTCGTCGGGGTCGCCGCCAAGAGGCTCGACTATGGCTGCGAAGAGCGCTTCGCCATCGCCGACAGGTGCTCGCAGCGAGAGGTCGAGGTCCCTGGTGGCCCGCGCGTATCCACCGAGCCGCACCTCAAGTGCCAAGCCACCTTTGAGGACCCAATTGCCGGGTTGAGCTGCCTCCAGGCGGACGAGGATTCGCTCGAACACCGCCAATCTTCGCAGGCGGTCCACGCTGACACCGCGCGCACGGGCCTCGTTCAGGAGCCGTGTCTCGAGGGCGGTGCGGAGGGCGTCGGAGGTCTCGTAGGCCATCAGCGACCTAGCTCCCGGAGCGCTCGCTCGACCGCGAGTGCGGCGTGGGCACCGAGCTCGTCCGCCCGGGTTCGCAGGTGTCCGATTGTCATCTGCCCCCGCTCAAGCGCATCGTCGATAGTCCGTGCAAGCTGGTCGATATCCATGCCGGCCGCAGCCACGTCGAGAATCGAGCGCAGCGGCGAGGTCACTGTGAACCCTTCGTGCTGCTCCATGTCTGCTCTGTCCACAAGGGCCGTGTGGAGCCTCACGGCTGGCGCGGTCGCGCGGAAGCCGGGAGGGACGGTGAGGTGCACGAGCGCCGGCATCGCGTCGCCCAGCTCGTGCACCGTGAGTGCCGTGTCGTGGGAGATGGTTCCTTGGCCATGGCTCCACAGAACCCAGCGAACAAGGTCCTCGTAGGGTGTGACAGGCCAGTCGGACAGGCGATAGATGCCACGGTCGATCCGTAGCCATTCGCCGCGCCGGGTGTGGTAGTGCTGCGCGGGATAGGAGTAGCCGATGGCGAGCGCTTGGGCTGCGGTGAAATGACCAGCCTGCCGCGCAGCCAGGCGTGTAAGTGCCCGGCGGAGCTCGGTGGGGTCGCGGCGCATCAACGTGATCCTAGCAGGGAATTTAAGGATCATGCTAGCTAAGCTACACGATACTTAACTTGACTATAAGTACTATGCAGCATAGAGCAGATCGCCGAGGCGCTCCACCGCCGCTCGCAGGCCAGCCGCTCCACCGAAGCGATCGGCAATCTCAACCGGGCTTCCATAGGCGGACAGCGGTGGCACCTGCAAGACAGCGAGGTCGTCGAGCTGGTCCACGCCGTGCTCGGCATATTTCTCCAGGAGCGCCTCCAGGACAGCTCTCGCCTGGGGAACGAAGCCTTCGAGGAACGGTCGCTGCTCCTGTCTGACTCGGTTCGCACGCTCACGCCGGCTGACCAGCGGGCCGTTCCAGGCAACATGGACGAGCAGATCGAACGGGTCTGCTTCAGCCAGTCCGGTGCGCTCGGCCAGATCGGCGAAGCTGACGCCACGCCGTTCCAGCTCCTTGACAACCTCGTCGCGGCCTTCTGCCGTCCGCCAGCGAGAGCGCAGGTCATCAGCGTGAGGGTAGAGCCGACGCACCTGCTCGGCGGCAAAGTCGTCGTAGGCGACCACTCGGAGCCCGCCGTCGTCGGGATTCAAGACGTACACCGACTCAGCGGTGACGTAGACCTCGGCGTCGTCGACGTAGTACTTGCGCATCTGGCCGCCGTCGAGCTCATCGAAGGGGATCTGCGCGTCAGGCCCGAGATCCTCTGCCGCTTCGTAACTCGGCTCTGGTGAGGCGACAACTGTCTCCTCGACAAGCTCGCCTTCCTCGTCGATGTGTTCCTCCGTGACCCTCTCGGGCAGGCCGTCGAAGTCCGGATCCGCGAAGTGGGTCGTGGCACCGGCGTAGTCAATGATCTGGAAGGAGAGCTTGTCCTGATCAGGGAAAAGCCGGGTGCCGCGCCCGATGATCTGCTTGAACTCCGCCATGGAGCCCACGGGGCGGAACAGCACGATGTTGCGGCAGGTGGGGATGTCCACTCCGGTCGAGAGCAGCTTCGAGGTCGTGGCGATGACCGGGGTGTCGCGGTCAGGATCGATGAAGTCGCTGAGGTGCTCCTGGCCAACGTCGCCTTCGTCGGCCACGATCCGGACGACGTAGTGTGGATACTGCCGGGTGAGGTCCGCATTGGCCTCGTGCAGCGCCAGTCGCATCTGCTCGGCGTGCTCGGAGTCGACGCAGAACACGATCGTCTTGGCGAACCGGTCGGTCCGCTTGAGGTACTCGGTCAGGTGTCTGGCCGCAGCTCTGGTGCGCTCTAGCAGGGAGACCACTCGCTCGAACTCTGGCGTGGTGTAGAGGCCCTCAGGGACCTCGCGGCCGTATCGGTCGAGCTGGTGTGGAGCGGGCGCCCAGCCCATGGCGTCGGGGCTGAGCAGCACCCGGTGGACGCGGTAGGGCGCCAGGAAGCCATCGTCGATGCCTTGAGCCAGGGAATACTCGAAGAGCGGCTTGCCGAAATACCGGTAGGTGTTCACCGTCTCGCTTCGTAGGGGCGTGGCGGTCATGCCGAGCTGGGTGGCGGGTGCGAAATGGTCCAGGATGACCCGCCACGAGGACTCGTCGCGTGCGCTGCCGCGATGGCATTCGTCCACGATGACGAGGTCGAAGAAGTTGGTCGGGTAGTCGCGAAAGACGCCGAGCGCATCGCCGCTGTCGGCCATCGACTGGTAGAGGGCGAAGTAGATCTCACGACCAGTTCTGGCCTCGCCTCGGACCTTCCAAACCGCGTCGCCGAACACCGGCTTGAACTCACGGGCGATCGGCTGGTCGACCAGGATGTTGCGGTCGGCAAGGTAGAGGACTCGGGGTTTGCGGCCTGGAATCCAACGGCTGTTCCACAGCTTCCACACGGCTTGTAGGGCGACGAAGGTCTTGCCGGTCCCTGTGGCCATCGTCACCAGCACCCGCTTACGGCCGGCCAGGGCTGCCTCGACTACAAGGTTGATCGCGTGTATCTGGTAGTAGCGAGGTGTCTTGACGCTCCCGTCAGGGTTGGTGAGGTCACGGTTGAACGGAAGGACCAGGTCCTCAGCAACCTCGGCCTCGGTGATCCCACGCCACGAGCGGTGCCGTTCCCACAGCTCGTCCGGCGACGGGAACCCGGCCAGCGCCCGCTGCGCACCCGTCTCGTAGTCGTGCCCGACGATTCCCCGCCCGTTGGTCGAGTAGGCGAACCCCACGCCGAGCATCTCGGCGTATCGCATGGCCTGCTGAAGGCCGTCGCCGGGGAGCTTGAACAGGCGCTTGGCCTCCACCACGCCAACTGGGAATCCAGGCCGGATCTCAAGGAGGTAATCGACCCGCCTGCCCTCATGGCGACGATGGCCCTTTGCGGTCGGGACGATTCTGCCGTCGGTGACATATCGCTGCTCGACGATCTGCTCCTCTGACCACCCGGCGTCAAGAAGCGCTGGCCTGACGAGCCGCCGGCAGGTGGAATCTTCGGTCGGCCCTCGTGACGCCACTTCGCTCCCTTACGGCCTCTGGGGGTGTTCGCGTGCTGAGAGATTATCCACGGTCCGTGACTGCGTAGAGCGTGAAGGCAGCCGCGCGGCACCGGAGATCGCGATCTGACTCGGATGAGCGGATGACCCGAGCCTGGCCTAACAGCGCCCCTCATGGTTCCAAGTACTGCCGGTCAGGTGATCTTCAGGAGGGCGTTCATGAACGGCACGAACACCCAGAAGGCGAGGCCGAGGGCGAGCAGGTTGACGCGGCTGGCAAAGCCGGAGCGGCGGCTCGGGGCGAACGACGCTGCCGCGCCGACGAAGCAGACGAGGGCGAGGAAGTAGAACAGCGCCTGCAGGCTGGTCGACATGGGAAACCTCCTGGTCAGGACATAGCATCCGAAACTATGACTGCCCTGCTAAGCAAAGCGCCAATCAGCCGGGGCCGGCAGGCGAACCAGGTGGTCAGAACGTGTCCGGCGGGCGGTAGGTGCCGAACACCTCGCGCAGGGCGTCGCACACCTCGCCGACGGTGGCCATGCGGCGCAGCGCCTCGCGCATGGGGACGAGCAGGTTGTCGCCGCCCCGGGCCGCGTCGGCCAGGTCCGCCAGGGCCGCCGTGACCGCCTCGCCGTCGCGGCCGGCGCGGATGCCCGCCAGCGACTTTGCCTGCCCCTCGGCGATGGCCGGGTCGAGCTGCAGCAGGCTGACCGGCTCCTCCGCGCCGTCGGCGAAGCGGTTCACGCCCACCACCACCCTGCTGCCCGCCTCCACCGCCCGCAGCTCCTCGTAGGCGGACCGCTCGATCTCCTGCTTCTGGAAGCCGCGCTCGATGGCGGCGACCGCGCCGCCGAGCTCGTCCACCCGCTCGATCAGCTCCCTGGCGCGCGCCTCGATCTCGTTGGTCAGGTGCTCGACGTAGTAGGAGCCGGCCAGCGGGTCGACCGTGTCGGTCATCCCGGTCTCGTTGGCCAGCACCTGCTGGGTGCGCAGGGCGAGCCGCGCGGCCGCCTCGCTGGGCAGCGCCAGCGCCTCGTCGAACGAGTTGGTGTGCAGCGACTGGGTGCCGCCGAGCGCCGCCGCCAACGCCTGATAGGCGACCCGGACCACGTTGTTGAGCGGCTGTTGCGCGGTGAGCTGCACCCCGGCGGTCTGGGTGTGGAAGCGCAGCATGCGCGACTTCGGGCTCTGCGCCCCGAAGCGGCTCGCCATCAGCTCCGACCAGATGCGCCGCGCGGCCCGGAACTTCGCGACCTCCTCGAACAGGCCCGTCCGGGCGACGAAGAAGAAGGACAGCCGGGAGGCGAAGTCGTCGACCGCCAAGCCCGCGTCCAGGGCCGCCTGCACGTAGGCGATCGCGTTGGCCAGGGTGAAGGCCACCTCCTGGACCGGGGTCGCGCCCGCCTCGGCCATGTGGTAGCCCGAGATCGAGATGGTGTTGAAGCGGGGAAGCTGGCTGGCGCAGTAGCCGAACAGGTCGGTGGCGATGCGCAGGCTGGCCTTGGCCGGATAGATGTAGGTGCCGCGGGCGATGTACTCCTTCAGCACGTCGTTCTGGACCGTGCCGCTGAGCGCCGCCGAGTCCACCCCCTGCTCCTCGCCGACGAGTTGGTAGAGCAGGAGCAGCACCGCCGCCGGGGCGTTGATGGTCATCGAGGTGGACACCTGGTCGAGCGGGATGCCCTCGAACAGGCGGCGCATGTCGGCCAGCGAGTCGATCGCCACGCCGGCACGGCCGACCTCGCCGGCGGCCATCGGATGGTCGGAGTCGTAGCCCATCTGGGTGGGCAGGTCGAACGCGACCGAGAGTCCGGTCTGGCCGTGGTCGAGCAGGTAGCGGAAGCGCGTGTTGGTCTCCGCCGCCGACCCGAAGCCGGCGTACTGGCGCATGGTCCAGACCCGCCCGCGGTACATGGTCGGGTGGATGCCGCGGGTGAACGGCGGCTCGCCAGGCTCGCCGAGCGCGCTCGCCGGGTCCAAGCCGGCCAGGTCGTCGGCGCGGTAGACCGTCTCGACCGGGATGCCGGACTCGGTACGTCGCTGGTCCTCGCGCGCCATGGTTCCTCCCAGGTCGGGCGATCGGCCGGCTCGGTCCAAGCGTAGATGCCCGACCGCAGGACGCGCACGTCCGGTCAGGCGCATGCGTGCGGTCAAGCCCGCTTCGGCGCCGTATCCTCCCCGTATGCTCCAGTACCATCAGGCAGCCTGCGACCTGCTCGGACTGACTCCGACGGTGGACCTGAACGAGCGGGCCACGATCGCCGAACGCGAGCGCCAGCTGGGTGCCAAGTTCCCGGCGTCGGTGGTGGAGTGGTACTCGCTCCGCGGAGCACCGGCGATCCTCGCGGGCGCGACCGGCGACCGTGTCCTCGGGGCCGCGGAGCTGGGAGAGCCCCCGCACGGCTGGGGCGGAGGGCCGCAGCGGTTGATCCACAAGGGTCTGCTGGTCATCCGCGTCGAGCACGTTGGTGCCTGCCACTGGGCGGTGCGGCTGGACGACGGCGCCGACCCGCGGGTGCTGATCGAGGTGAGCTCGCCGGCGGACGCGGTGATCTGGCGGCTGCACGCGGCGAGCTTCTCCGACTACGTCTTCACGCTCGCCTGGGACCGGCTGGCCTTCGTGCTGCCGTACTGCCTCGCCGCGCAGGACCTGCCGCTGGACCGGCGCGACCTGGCCCTGCTCGAGCGCGAGTTCGTCCAGCAACAGCGCACCTGGGCCTGGCCGGGCCATACGAACTACCGGTTCGCGCGTGGCGACCAGCGCGTCGTCGTCTGGGACGGGGACGGACAGGCCGACTGGTCGCTGCTGGCCGGCAGCGCCGAGGGGCTGGCCGCGCTCGGCCGGACGCTGTGGAACCGCGGCGAGCTGGCCTCCTCGCTGTACGCGCCCGCCGGGGAGCCCGCCTCCCAGGCGGTCCTGGCCGCGCTCCGGGCCGCGCACCGCTGACGGCGGGACGCCGTCACTCGAGCTCGAGCTCGTTCAGGACGCGCTCGACCACCGGTGCGATGCCGGGCCAGTCGGCCTCGTCGCTCTGGAACTGCACGGCGTAGCGGCGCCGGTCGGTGGTCACCGCCAGGTCGTAGACCCGGGTGGGCTGTGTGGCCAGCACGTAGGTGAACTCCCAGACGGCCGCGTCCCAGCGCTCCCGGTAGCGCGTGCGTTCCAAGGTGAGGAGCCGGTAGCGGTCGCCCTGATGGTCGGCCACGAAGCTCCGCTCGGTCTGTCGCCACGCGTCGTACGGGTCCTGGCGGTCCTTGTCGACCTGGACGCGGATGAAGCCGCGAGGGTTGGTCGGGTGGTGGAACTCGACCACCGCGGCGTTGCGCAGGCTCCGCTCCCGCCGCCAGCGGGGCGGGTAGCTGATCCGGTAGAAGCCGTCCGGGTCGTCGTAGCGCGGCCACACGCCGCCCGCGGGCCGGGTGACCGCGGGCGCGGTGTTCGTTGATGGAGCGGCGATGCCACCCTGGTCGGCCTGCCTGCGCCTGGTCTCCGCGACCTGCCAGACGACCACGCCCATCAGCGCGAGCAGGATCGTGACCAGGACGACCTTCAGGCCGCCGCGCCGCCGGCGAGGGCGAGCGGGAACAGGCTCGGCCGCCGCGACGACCTGGTCGAGGTCGAGATCGAGCCGAGCGGTGTCGGCGGCGGTCGGCCCGGCCGGGCCGGCCGGGCCGGCCGGCCCGGCCGCCGCCGAGCGACCGGCCGCCGGCTGCCCGGCAACGGCCAGCCACGACTCGGCGCCCGCGGCCGCACCGGGCTCGGCGTCCGCCGCCCGACTGGGCTCGGCGTCCGCCGGCCGTGCGCCGCCTGCGGCCACCTGGCGGAGCTGGCGCCGCAGGTCATGACCCGTGAGCCGCTCGGTGGGAGGCTTGGTGAGCAGCCCGGCCAGCACCGGGGCGAGCGGGCCGGCCCGGCCGGCCGGACGGGCCTCCTCGTAGACCACCGCGGCAAGGGTGGCGAGCGGGCTGCCACGGTCGAACGGGGGCACCCCCTCGACCGCGAAGTACATCGTCGCGCCGAGCGCCCACAGGTCGGTCGCCGGCCCGACCGGTCCGAACTCCGCCTCGGCCTGCTCCGGGGCCATGTAGGCGGGCGAGCCGGCCAGCAGCCCGGTGCTGGCGGTCAGCCCCGGGTCGTCCTGGACCGAGGCGATGCCGAAGTCGGCCAGCTTGGTGCCGCCGTCGGGGCGCACCATGACGTTGCCGGGCTTGACGTCGCGGTGGACGATCCCGACCCCGTGGGCGGCCTCGAGCGTGTCCAGCAGGGAGAGGCCGAGCGCGGCGACCTCCTCCGGCGGCAACGGGCCGCGCTCGGCGACGAGGTCGGTGAGGGTCGGCGCCTCGACCAGCTCCATCACGATGTAGGGCCGGCCGTCCTCGTCGACGATGTCGTGCAGGGTGACCGCGCCGGCGTGGTTGAGGCGCGCGGCCACCCGGGCCTCGCGCATCACCCGGGCGCGGACGCGGGCACGCTCGTCGTCGGCCAGGGCCGCAGGGAGCCGGACCTCCTTGATCGCCACCTCGCGGCCGAGCAGCGTGTCGCGGGCACGCCAGACGACGCCCATGCCGCCCCGACCCAGCGCGGGAGCCCGCATGGCGTACCGTTCGGCGATGCGGCGCTCGGAGCCGGGCTCCGACATCGACCCCCCTGCATCGGTGACCAGGTGGCGGGCGCAAGCCTAACGCTCGGGTGGATGGTTCGCATGCCCGACCGGCCCACGGCGCAGCGCCGCCGGTGCCGGAAGCTCGCCACGGTGAGGAGTGCCTTGCAGCAGGCCGGCAACCTGAACTGGAACAACGTCGACGACCCGGACGGCACGACGGAAACGCTCGTCAACGTGGACGCCTTCCAGGGAGCCCTTCACTGGTCAGCGGGCACGGACAGCCCGTCATGGGCTGTCCGCGGCAGGTCTGCCACGGTCAGCTGAAACGCTGGTGGGCTCATCGGCGCTGCTTCCTCAGAGGACATTGAGTAGGGCTGCCCTGAGGCGCAGGCGAAGTGCGGTTCGTTCCCTGTGCCAGGGCGGGAAGGGGGCAGAGGGTCCAGGTACGGAGCGAGCGACGATCACGTCCACAGCCCAGCCCCTTTGCAGGAGGATCCATGCGCGCAACGATCCGGTCGACCGTGTTGTCGGCGAGCCTGCTGGCCGGGCTGGTCGCCGCCCAGGCCCTGCCGGCAGCCGCAACACACGGCGGCGCCACGCTCGTGTCGGTCGGCAGCCCCTCCAGCCCGTTCTCCGCCGACAAGCAGAACGAGCCGGCGGTCGCGGTCGACCAGGCCCACCCCAACATCCTGGCCGCCGGTGCCAACGACAACATCGACCTCGAGGCGTGCAACGCCGGTGACGACACCACCTGCCCCTTCACCCCCGGTGTCGGGGTCTCCGGGATCTCCTTCTCGTTTGACGCCGGTGACAGCTGGGTGCAGCCGACCTACTCGGGCTACAGCGCCCGGACAGGCGTAGACGGCAGCTGCCAGGGGCAGGTCGGTCCCGACCCCGGCTGCGTGCCGCTCACCCCTCAGCAGGGCGGCAGCATCGGCACGCTGCCTTGGTACTACGAGAACGGGCTGGTCTCAGACGGTGACCCAGCGCTGGCCTTCGGCCCGCGCCCGGACGCCAACGGCAACTTCTCGTGGACCAACGGGTCGCGGCTGTACTACGCCAACCTGACCTCCAACCTCTCCGCGAAGCGCAGCGACGCCGGATTCAAGGGCGTGGAGGCCATCGGTGTCTCCCGCACCGACGACCCGCCGGCCGCCGCTGCAGGGGTCAAGTCGGCCTGGATGCCGCCGTCGGTGATCACCGGCAGCAACAGCGCGGCGGCGTTCGCCGACAAGGAGCAGATCTGGGCCGACAATGCCGCGTCCAGCCAGTTCTTCGGCAACACCTACGTCTGCTTCGCCCGCTATCCAGGTGGCCCGAGCGCAGGATCCAACGCCCACACGCTGGACGTCGCCAGGTCGACCGACGGCGGCGACAACTGGTCCAAGCTCACGCTGGTGAACATCCCCGACTCATCTTCAGGCAAGTTCGCACTGGTCAGCGGGCACAGTGGCTGCACGGTCCGAACCGACAGCACCGGGACGGTGTACGTCTTCTGGCTCGGCTGGGACCAGACCCTCGAGCAGCAGGGCATCTACATGGCCCGCTCCTTCGACGGCGGAGCCAGCTTCGAGCGGCCGCGGCGGCTGTTCCAGTCCGTGAACACCGGGATCCTGGACCCTGTCCTCGGCCGCACCACGATGGACGGCATCGCCGGAGCCAGAAGCGACCTGTCCAACGCGCCGAGCATCGACATCGCCAACGGGGCGCCGACAGGCGTCGGGGCCAGCAACCAGATCGTCCTCACGTGGGTCGACGGCCGAGCCGGCCTGAACGACGAGCACGTGTTCTTCACCACCTCCACCGACCGGGGCCAGGCGTGGGCCGGCCTTCGCACGGTCGAGGACGAGATCAGCCGGCCCGCCGACCGGGGCTACTATTCCGCGCCGGCCATCTCGCCTGACGGCCGCGACGTCTATCTCGTGTACAACGCCTTCCTCGAGCCGTACAAGCCCAGCACGATCGGCCTGGCAAACGACCGGCCGCTGGTCGGCGTGGTCGTCCATGCCGACGTGGCCGCTGGTGGGACCGTCGGGGCCTTCTCGCAGCTGCATCGCAGCCCGCCTGGGGACGCCCGTGGCTCCAGCCAGAACGACCTGACCGCGGAGTTCCTGGGCGATTACGTCTACGCGGCGGCGACCAACGGCTATGGTGCTGCGGTCTGGAACGACGTCCGGCGCGCCGCCGACTGCCCGGCCATTGATACCTGGCGGATGGCGCTGCGCATCGGAGCCTCCCTGGCCAGGCCAGCTCCCCAGCAGGACTGCCCACCCACCTTCGGCAACTCCGACATCTTCGGAGGCTCGTACGCCGACCCAACCGCTCCCTGAGCATCGGGCCAGGTCGGAGCAGCGGGAGGGGCACCTGCGAGCGCCCCTCCCGCCTCCCGGACTCCGGTCGTCCCAAGTAGCAGCGCAGGGACGCTCCGACGCAGAACTCCACCGTTGCAAACCGGCGGGCCAGCGACCTGGCGATCCGTCCGCGCACGTTGAGGGCCGCGGGCTGAGTTGGTGCTGATGAGCCGGACGCCGACATCCCCCGAGGTCGCCCTGGAGCCGCTCGAGTCGCCGGTGACAGGGACAGCCGCGCGGCGATCTGCTCGGTCGAACTGCCCGATCAGGCGTCGCCCCGTTCAGGGATCTCGATGTTCGAGAAGTACGGCATGGTGAACGGGAACGCATCCGCCACCCAGTGCCGCAGCGCGGCGTACAGCTTTCTGTAGTAGCCCTGTTCGTACGCCTCCGGCGTGACCCACCAGCTCACGTCGACGTCGTACTTCAGCAGGTCCTCAGTCAGCTCGGTACGCCCTCCCATGGGATACAGGTAGCAGCACCCGAGATACCTTCCGTCTACGTCGTACACCGCGTAGGCGAACGAGGATCCTTCGCGGAATTCGACCTCATGCCAGACGAGGTCGGCGTAGTTGAACTCCTCGCTGACGGCTTCTGTCGGCCAGCGACCGCCGCGGGTTCTCCGGATGATCTCGATGCTGGAATTTATCCCCCGCACGTCGTCCTGCAGGTCCGCCCGGCTGATTGCCCTGGCACGGATGTCTTCATATGCCAGTTGGGTGGGCGCCACATACCCTGAGGGCAGGTCAAGGCGCTTTACCAGACCCCGATACTCCACTGCCACCTCCTCACGCTTGGCTCGAAGCAAGACTACTGGCGCTGTTGCATCTGATCAGTCCGCGGCACGCTGAAGCCGTGACGGTGGGTCTGGTGTCACATCGCCATGGCGAGTTCCGCGAAAGCGACAGCCAGCCGCCGGTTCACCGGCGCCTCGGGCCGCCAGCCCGCGCATCGATCGCAGCCTGGCCTTGAGCCGGCCGTGGTCGGTCTCGATGCCGTTGTTGGCGTATCGATCAGTGCGGTGCCAGGCTGCTGGGAACAGCTCCTCCAGCACCACCGGGGCAGAAGCCTGCGATGGCAGACCGAGCAATGGGAACCGGACGAGGGCGGTGAGTGCTCATGCTGGCTTCCCAGCAGACCAGGCTATTGGGGGTCGTCAGCGGCGCGCTCCGTGGCGTCGGCGGCGCGGTCGCGTTCGTCCAGGGCGTGCTCCCGGGCGTCGGCGAGGTGGTCGCGTTCGTCGGCGGCGCGCTCCCGGGCGTCGGCGGCGTCCTGCGCCCGGTCCAGGGCGGCGCTGCGCCGGGCCAGCCCCATCTGGGCAGCGCCCAGCGCCGCCTCGGCCTGCTCGGCGCGCGCATCGGCCGACCGCACCCGGACGTCGTCGAGGGCCGCCGCGGCGACCCGCTCACGCTGCGCCTCCTGCACGACCTCACGCGCCAGGTCGGCAAGCCGCCGCCGCGACGACCGTGCCCGCGCCCGGAGCTGCTGGAACGCCGCCTCCGGGGTCGCCCCCTCGGTCGCCGTCAGCACGCCCTTGGCCTGCTCGATCCAGACCCGGTTGGCCAACGCCTGCCGCAGCTGGGCCAGCTCCGTTTCGCGGACCGCCAACTCCCCGGCGGCGCGGACCAGCTCGGCGGTGAGGGTCGCAAACGCACCGACCGCCTCGACCTCCTCCCCCGGCCAGGCCCGCGGCTGGGTGGCGTACACGTCCAGGGTCCCGACCGGCTGCCCGGCCAGCCGCACCGGCATGCTCAGCACCCCACGCACGTGCAGCTGGGCGACCACGACGGCGATCCGGTCCCAGGCAGGCGCGGCGCGCAGGTCTTCGACGGCGACGACGCGGTCCTCGGCGTAGGCCGTGACACAGGGGCCCTCGCCGAAGTCGTGCTGGACCTGTTCGAGCAACTCCATCGCCGCGTCCGAGACCGCCACCCAGCGGGGCCGGCCGTCCTCCTGGACCAGGGTCAGCCCGGCCCCGTCGACCCGGACTACCGCCCTGGTCGCCTCGGCGACCCGCTGCAACCCGACCAGCAGGTCCGCTGCCGTGGACAGCGTCGCGCGGAGTTGCCGAACGTGCTCGGCGACCACCTGGCGGTCGATGGTCATGCCCCGCGCTCCTCGTGCAGGCGAACGGTGCGACGTAGTGTCGATAGGGATGCTCGCACATCCCGGCCAAGGCTGGCGGGCGAGCGGGATGGTAACCACGCGACCCGGCAGCGTCCGCGGCGAGGCGGCGCCCGGGGCGGTGGCGGGGCATGGTTGACCAACCGCTGCGGCTCCCCCGGCGGTGGTCGTTCCGGACCCATTCCCCAATGGAGCCTGAAACCCCGCGCGTGGCTGGAGCGGGAACCTCGGCTCGCTCTTCTTGCTGAACGCCTGCTCGCCGCCACCGGCCACCGGGTGACCTGATCGGGCATCCTGCGCGACGCACCACCGGGCGGTGCCGCCTGCCCGGTTTCGGCATCAGCCTCCCGGTCATCCAGGGGGAAGCTCCTTCACCAAGGAGAGGACGGGATCAGCATGGGAACCGACGACAAGGCGCGGAACAAGGCCGAGGAGCTCAAGGGGCAGGCCAAGGAAGGGCTCGGCCGGGCCACCGACGACGAGGAGCTGGAGGCCGAAGGCCGAAGCGACCAGGCCAAGAGCGACGTCAAGCAAGCCGGCGAGAAGGTCAAGGACGCCTTCAAGCGCTGACCAGGCGTCCCCTACCTCTCAACCTCGGCAGCTGCGACAACGAGATCCTCAGCCTCATCTTGGGAGGGGTCACCGGCTTCCCAGCCGGGCGCCGGTGGCCCCGACCCGATGCGCCAGCCACCACACTCCTACGGGGCATCGTCGGTGGTTCCTGGCCGCGCTGCTGTTGCGAGCTTGACGGCGTCACGCGGGTGCGTACGCGCCGATCCACCGGCTGGTTGTCGGCGGACGACCCACCGGCAGGAGCGCCGGCCGTGATCGGGGCCGCTGGCGCGGCGCCGTCAGCGGCCCCGTCGCCGCAGCACGCCAAACACCAACACGACCACGACCACGATGATCAACACCCACAACAAGGTCGACATGGCGGCCTCCTTGGTCGGCCCAGGGGCAGTGCAAGCTGACGCTACCGCCGCCCACTCCAGTAAGCAACTCGGGCACGGCCAGGCGCTGTCCTGGGCCGGGATCGACCTGCGCCAGGCGTCGTGCATGACCGGTGGCTGTTTGCGGCGCTGCTGGGCACCGCCGCGGCAGGGCAACGGGCACCAGGAGGTCACCGCCGCGAGCCCAGACCCTGACCTGGCATCCACCGCCACGCCCGCGCCGCAAGCAGCCGCCGATGCCGACACCGCCACGAAGGCCGGGCACCTGCTGGCAGCCGACGACGCTGCGGCCTTCCGTGCCCGCTGGACCGACGTGCAACACGGCTTCATCGACGCGCCACGCCAAGCGGTCGAGCGACTCCTCACAACCTGACATCCGCCCGAGCTAGCGCGCGTGACCATCGGGGTCGGGGTCGCTGGCCTGGGGCGTGAACTCCACGTTGATGGCTTGCTCGGGGCGGCGTTCTTCTTGTTTGGCGAGGTGGATGAGGGCACGCCGGTCGGCTTCGGTGAGCGGTGGCTGCAGGATGCTACGGGGCCACAGCCGGCGGGCGCGCACGACGTTGACCTCGGCGCCGTACAGCGTGACCTCGGCGCTCAAGTACAGCCACGACATCAGCCCGAGCACGATCGCGAAGAACCCGTACACCTGCTGGGCGTGCTTGAGGTTGTGGCCGACCAGGTACCCGCCGGCGGCCTGCAGCAGGGTGAACAGGACCCCGGCCACGGCCGCGCCGAGAGCCAGCCGTCCGGTGGGGACCTGACCAGGGGTGAGCACGCGGAAGGCGACCAGGAACAGCGTGGCGTTGACCGCCGCCGAGGCGGCCAGGTTGCCGAGCCCGAACAGCAGGGTGTGGCCGCCGAAGCTGGGCAGGGAGGCGAGCGCGGTGGTCGCCACCACCCCGAGCCCGAACACCACCAACAGCAGGAGCCCGCGGAGCTGCCTGGTGGCAAAGCTGGGGCGCTGCCTGCCGGGGATGTTCCAGATCTCGGCCATCGCGTGCTGGCCGGCCTGGGTGATGCCGCGGGCGCCCCACAGGAACCCGGCCAGGCCGACGACCAGGCCGATGCCGTTGGCGCGCAGGGAGTGAATGTTGCCCTGGACCTGATCGCCGACGATCGGGAATTCGGCGAGGGTGGAGTGCAGCAGCCGCTGCTCGAGGGCGGGGTGGCGGCCGAGCAGGAAGCCGAGTGTGGTGACCAGGATGAGCAGCAACGGAAACAGGGCGAAGAAGCCGTTCCAGGCCAGCAGGGTGGTGAGGTTGCCGCCCTTGTCGTCGCCGAACTTCTTGACCACGGCGAACAGGAAGCCGAGCCAGCCGTGCCGCTGCTGGTAGCGGTCGACCCGGCGAAGCGCTCCTTCGATCGGGTTCACGACCGCCTGCCTCCTGGCCGGACTGTCGGCTGGAGTAAGGATCGCCAGGTAGCGGGGCGCCAATCGTTGAAGTTGCGGGCGCGAAGGGCTGGCGCACCCCGGCTGGGTGCGGGCCTTCTTGCGTCCTGGACCCAGCCCGGCCATCGTGGAGATGCCATTCTGCACCTGCGACAAGGTACCGCGAGGGTTCGACAGCGACCGTCCGCAACGGGAGCGAGGGGAACCGCCATGAGCGCGGAACGACCGGCGGCCGAAGGGCCAGAGCAGGCTCCGGCGGACAGCTCGGGACCACCCGAGCCGGAGGTGGCGACGCCGGCGGACGCCGAGCCGACCCTGCCGCAGCACACCATCGAGCCGACCAGGACCAGCATGGTGTGGACCATGGTCGGCACCGGCGTGGTCCTCCTGGTCGCGATCCTGGTGTTCATCCTGCAGAACGGCCAGGGCGTGCGCGTGCGGTTCCTGATGGCCAACGGCACGCTGCCGCTAGGCGTGGCGCTGCTGTTCGCCGCGCTGCTGGGCGCGCTGCTGGTGCTGGTGGCGGGCGCGGCGCGGGTGCTGCAGCTGCGGGTGGTGGCACGGCGCCACCGCCGCACCGACCAAGTGGCCTAGTGGTCAATTCCTCGACACCCTCGCCGCATCTTGCGAACGGTGGCCGCAGCCGCGAGCGCGACGCCGAGGCGTTCCCGTGGAGGAAGTCATCGGGCGACTCAGCCGCTCCGGTGGAGCCGGGCCACACCGATGCGGGAGTCGGCCATGCCGTAGAACACGTCGGCGTCGCCATCGCCGCGGAGGTCGATGCCAGTGGGGAACACCACGTTCGGCACGATGCCGTCCCGTTCCTGCGGGGTCTGCGGGTCGAGCAGGGGGTTGGGGGTCCGCCAGAGCACCTTGGCGACGTCCTCGGCGTCCAGCAGCATCGCGCCGGCGGCGTAGCGCACGTGCTGCTGGTGCCCGACGCCCGGTTCCAGCTTCCCGGAGACCCCGTGGTGGAGGACGAGCCACCCTTCCGGGGTGCGGACCGGTGGCGCGCCGGCGCCGATCTTCAGGTGCTCCCATGGTTCCTCGGGGAGGGCGACCGGCCGGTGCTGGGTGAACCGGGCCAGCATCCGCGGATCCCGGCTCACCTCGTCGACCGGGGCGAAGGACACCCAGATCCCAGGCCTCGGATCCTCGACCCCGGCTGGCAGCGGCTCACCCGCAGTCGGGCTGACCAACGACAGATCCCAGGTGGGCCGGTGCAGCAGCGCGTAGGCGGGGCGGCCGTCCGGCGCGGCCACCGGATCTGGGAACAGCACGGCGTCCTTGTTGGTGTAGAGGTTGAGGTCGGCGCGCAGCGACGGCTCGTAGGCAAACCAGGCTGGGCCGAGCCGTTCCCAGCTCGCCAGGTCGTTCGAGACCGCCAGGCCGATCCGAGCATAGAGCGGCCCGTAGGCCGCGTAGGTCATGACGTACAGGTCCAGGCTCGGGACGAAGGTGATGCGCGGGTCTTCCACGCCAGCGGTCGTGGAGTTGGCCTCCCAGGTCTCGTCGGGCTCCAGGACGACCCCGAGGCGCTCGACGGCGACCGGCGTCTCGTCGCCATCGAACAGCACGCGCGCCCGGCCGACCCGCGAGAAGTTGCCCTCGGCCACCAGGCGCGGGAACAGGTAGAGCTGCCCGTCGCGACCCCGCGCGCACGCCGGGTTGAGGACCCCCCAGGCCTCCCGGGGGTCGGTGGGGTCGGGCGTCATGAGCACGCCGAGGCGGCGGAGCGCCCAGCTGGGCGCTCCCGAGGCAACGGTCATCCGCGCGGTTACCCTTTGATCCCGGAGCCGAGGTTGGAGGCCCTGAACTGGCGCTGGAAGGCAAGGAAGAGCACCACGGCGGGCACGGCGAGGACGACGGCGCCGGCCAGGATCGCGCCGAACGGGTTGGCCTGCCTGGAGGACACCGTCGAGATGAAGTTGGCCAGGGCCACAGCCAGCGGCTGCAGGTCGAGGCGCTTGGTGACCAGGAACGGCCACAGGAACTCGTTCCAAGGGCCGATGAAGGTGACGATCACCGCGGTCAGGATGGCCGGCTTGGCCAGCGGGATGGCGATCCGGGTGAGGATCTTGAGCTCGGAGGCGCCGTCGAGTCGGGCCGACTCGAACAGCTCCCTGGGCAGCTGCAGGAAGAACTGACGGAAAATGAACACCGCGGTGGCGTTGACCGCGAACGGCAGGATCATGCCGAGGTAGTTGTCGGCCAGCCCGTAGCTGCGGACGATCATCACGTACAGCGGGATCATCAGCAGCTGGAACGGCACGATCAGGATCAGCAGCATGGCGTTGAACACCACGCCTCGGCCGCGGAACTCCAGCCGCGCCAAGGCGTAGCCGGCCAGCAGGCCGAGCAGCAGGGTGGTGAGCAGCACCCCGCCGGTGACGATGCCGGAGTTGAGGAGGGTGCGGGCCAGGTTGATGGCGCCGTTGATGTCGGTGAAGTTGCGCAGGGTGAGGTTGGCCGGGTTGGGGAACGCCCCGGAGAGGCCTGGGTTCGGCTCGCGCTGCAGCGCCCCGACCACCATGTAGTAGAAGGGGAACAGGAACACCACGGCGCCGGCCGTGAGGCCGAGCAGCGGCCACAGGCGCCGCCGCGACCGCCGGCTGGGCGGGGCGATCGGCTCGGGGCGGTCCTGGAGGACCTCGGGTGGCTGAGGTTGGATCGCGGTGGCCACGTCAGCTCCTCTCCAGCAGGTAGCGGTTCACCAGCGAGACCGCCATCACCATGATCGCCAGCAGCACCCCGATCGCCGCGGCGTAGCCGGCGTGGCCTTGCTCGATGCCCTGCGTGTACATCAGCAGCACCGGCGAGACCGACGCCCCGTTGGGGCCGCCGCGGCCGGTGAGCAGGTACGGCTCGGTGAAGAAGTTGGCCCCGGTGATGGTGGCCGCGATCACCACCAGGGTGGTGGTCGGGCGCACCCCGGGCACGGTGACCGCCCGGAAGCGGCGCACCGGCCCGGCTCCGTCGACCTCGGCCGCCTCGTACAGCTCGTCGGGGATGTTCTGCAGGGCGGCCAGGTACAGCAGGATGTAGAAGCCGAGCTGCTTCCAGGTGGCGAACAGGGCGATGATCGGCATCGCCCAGAAGCTGTTGACCAGCCACGACGGGTCGGGGGCCAGCGGCCCGACCAGGTTGTTGACCAGGCCGCCGGTGCTGAACAACCACAGCCACACGCCGATCACCGCGACGCTTGCGGTCACGTAGGGGACGAAGTAGCTCGCCCGGAAGAACGTGCGGAACGGGATGGCGGCGTTCAGGGCGGTGGCCAGTACCAGCCCGACGGCGACCGTGAGCGGCACGTTGATGATCAGGAAGATGACCACGTTGAGCATGGCCCGGCGGAACACCGGGTCGGCCAGCGCGTCGGTGTAGTTCTGCAGGCCGACGAACGGCCGCTCCACGATCGCCCCTGGCGCGGCGAAGAAGTAGTCACGGAACGAGATGTAGACCGCGAACCCCAGTGGGTAGGCGAAGATCGCGGCCAGGAACACCACGTAGGGGGCGACGAACAGGTAGCCGAGCGGCTGCCGGCCGAACAGCCGGCGCCCGAGCGACGGCCCGGTCGCCGGGCTGGCGATCGCGCTCATCGCGCTAGCTCCTGGCCGCGAGGGTCTTGACCTTCTCGGCGGCCTGGTTGAAGGCGCTCTGGACGTCGCTCTTGCCGAAGATCACCGCCTGCGAGTAGGCGTCGCGGAACGTCTGCCAGATCTCCACCGAGTTCGGCACGTTGGGGACCTCGACCGTGCGGGCAGCCTGCTCGGCGAAGATCGTGTACTCCGGATGGCTCTTGAAGTAGGCCGGGAAGGCCGTGGGGACGTCGGTCCGCATCGGCATCTGCCCGGTCATCTCCAGCAGCTTGCCGTCCGACTCCTGGCTGGTCGCCAACTTGAGGAAATCCCACGCGGTCGCGCGGTTCTTGCAGCTCGAGTACATCGCGCTCGACTTCTCGTCGGAGAAGGTCTGGATCTGGCTCGGGTCCTTGCCGTCCTTGGTCGGGACCGGCACGACGCCCCACTTCACCTTGCCGTAGACCGCGATCGCCCACGGTCCGACGATCGCCATGGCCGCCTTCTTGTCACCGAACGCGTCGCCCTTGTACAGCTCCCGCTGGGCCAAGCCCTGGTCGTAGAGCTGCTTCCAGAACTCGGCGACCGCGATCCCGTCGGGGCTGGTGAACTGCGCCTGGCCGTCCTGGACGAGTTGCTTGCCGCCCGACTGGGCGATGAACAGCGGGTAGAAGTCGAACCAGGGCTGGAAGAACTCGCTGGACGGCGCCGGCCAGATGGCCGCCTGGACACCCCCCTTGGCCACCAGCGTCTTGGCGCTGGCGAGGAACTCGTCGTAGGTCTTCAGCGGAGGATTCTTGGTGTCCAGCCCGGCCTTGGCGAAGACGTCCTTGTTGTAGAAGATCATCACCGGGTTGGTCTTCCAGGGCATCTGGTAGAACTTGCCGTCCGGCGACTTGTACTGGTCGGCCCGCGGCCCGGTCCGCGCCTGGATGTAGGAGGCCCCGTCGCTGAAGGAGTCCAGCGCCACCAGCCCGCCCTGCTTCTGGAACTGGGGCACCGCGGCCGGCGCGGTGTTGAAGATCAGGCAGGGGGTGTTCCCGGCCGTGATCGAGGCGCCGATGACCTCCTCGGAGCTCTTGCCAGCCGGGATCTGCTCGGCGGTCACCTGCTCGTTGGCGTGGTCCTTGTTCCAGGCGGCGACGACGGCCTCGCCCCACTTCACCTCTTCGGCGTTGTTGGAGTACCAGATCTTGATCGGCCCGCGGGTGGTGTTCGTCTCGGAGCTGGAAGTCGAACCGCCTCCGCCCCCACACGCGGCGAGCGCGATGCTGAGCGTGAGCGCGGCGGCGAGGTAGAGACGACGACGCCAGTTGGTCATTGGAGGGCCTCCCTCATGGTGCCGGACAGGGCCGACGGGTTGATGCGGGACGACGGTCGGGATCGGGTGGCGGCTGGGAGGAGGCCCTTCATGGCGTTGAGTCGGCTGCCCTTGGACGGGGCGGCGCGCCGACGTCGTCGAGCTCGGCGGGGGCGGCATCGACCAGGCTCAGGCCGCCGACGTGCTGGTCGGCGGTGCACAGCGGGAAGCTGTACACGGCGCTGATCCCGGCGCTCGGCGCGCGGGCGGCGAAGCGGGGGAACCGCTCGGT
>Ga0307278_10000025_pt1 | contig 80351 bp, 63 predicted proteins | sample ER_DNA_117_FD_194482 | JGI IMG/M metagenome (GOLD analysis project Ga0307278, IMG submission 194482) | Bulk soil microbial communities from the East River watershed near Crested Butte, Colorado, United States - ER_DNA_117 | ecosystem: Environmental > Terrestrial > Soil > Floodplain | place... | reverse complement strand
GAGTTGTTGTACGGGTCACGCCCCTCCGCCGTGTAGGACTGCGACCCACCCGCGGTAATCGTCGCCGAGGCAGGCGAGAGCACGAGATGGTCGAGCGCCCCAACGGTCACGGTCAACGAGGCGGTGCCGGTCTTACCACCGTCATTGCCCGTCACAGTGTGCGTTCCGGTTGCGGTCCCCGTGCACACGTTGGCGCTACATGAACCATCTGGGCCGATGGAGAAGATCGTGCTCGAAGTGACGTCGCCTAGCGAATTGTTGTATTGGTCGCGCCCGTCAGCCGTATATGCCTGCGATCCGCCTGCAGCGATCGCCGTGGTCGCCGGCGACAGCGCCAGGTGATCGAGCGCCCCCGCGGTCACGCTCAGCGAGGCTGTGCTCGTCTTCCCACCATCATTTCCGGTCACCGTGTGAGTTCCCGCGGCTGTTGCCGTGCACGACGCGCCTGTGCAGGCCCCATTGGGTGAGATCGAGAATGTCGTGAACGCGGTCACGTCCCCCACCGAGTTACCCGAGGCATCGAAGCCCTGAGCCGTGTACGTCTGCGAGCCGCCGGCGACAATCGTGGCGGTCGAGGGACTGATCACGATGTGGTCGAGGGTGCCCGCACTCACCGTCAGCGAGGCAGTGCCTGTCTTGCCGCTCTTCGTCCCGGTCACGGTGTGCGCCCCGCCCACCGAGGCGGTACAGGTCGCACCAGTGCAGGAGCCGTTGGGCGCAATCGACAACGTCGTAGTCGACGTCACATCACCAAGCGAATTGTTGTATTGGTCGCGCCCCTCCGCAGTGTAGGCCTGCGAACCGCCCGACGCGATCGTCGCCGAAGCAGGCGAGAGCACGAGGTGGTCGAGCGCCCCAGTGGTGACGGTCAACGAGGCGGTGGCGGTCGCGCCAGAATCGTTCCCAGTGACGGTGTGCGGCCCTGCTGTCGTCGCGGTACAGACGTTGCCCGTACACGAACCATCGGGAGAGATGGCAAAGGTGGTCGACACGGTCACATCGAACGAGTTGCCATTGGTGTCGAAGCCCTGTGCTGTGTACGCCTGGGAACCACCAGCGGCGATCGAGGCGCTCGAGGGGCTGATCGCGATGTGGTCGAGCGTGCCGCCATCGAACTCGTAGGCTCCTCGATCGTCGTACACGCGTGGCCCCACGCCGGTGTTCGGGGTAGCCGGATCGTCGAGGCGGGGGCCTTCCTCGGCGTCCGTGCTCGGCTGGCCATTCGCACCGGAATTGGCCGAGTCGATCGCCGGCGAGCCGGCGGTAAGGTGAAAATCGCCGCCTGCAGCGTTCGCGAACCTGGGATTGGCCTGGATCCCGTGCGTCTCCTGTCCAGACGCCGACCTGAACGCCGCCAGCGACGTGTAACCGACCGAGTTCCAGATCAGGAGTGTGTCCGCCGCGCTTAGATAGACCAGGTCGTAATCCATCGTTGTGCCGGAAGTCGAACCGGACTCGACCCGGATGTTGCTGTGCGTACGCGGGCTGGCGATCCCGTTGTCGACGCTCACGTTGTTCGCGAGCGTCACCCCGGTTGACGTCCCCTCCACATTGATGCCGGCCGTAAGGTTCTTGTAGACGGTATTCGCGATGATCCGCGTGCCGGTCGAGCCGTTGGTGTTGTCGATCCCGTGGTCGCCGTTGTTGTAGCTGACGTTGTCCAGCGCCAGGTTATCGTCCGACCTGTCGAACTCCATACCGGAGTCCTCGTTGTCGTGGCTGATGTTCGAGGAGATCGTATTTCCAGGCGAGCTGTAAACCCGGATCCCCGAGGCAGCTCGCTGGTAGACGAACGCGTTGTTGAAGGTGACGTTGCCTTTCACCAGGTTGCGGGTGGACCCCGAGGTGAGATAGATCCCGTAGGACGAGTTGTGGTCGACCGTGTTGCTCGAAACCACCGAGTCCGTGGAGTTCTCGATGCGGATTCCTTTGGCGGTTTTGCCGTTTACCGGTTGCCCGGAATAGGAGACGTGATTGCCTCGGAGTGTGATGTTCGAAGAGAGCTTCACGACGATCCCATCGCCAGAGGTTTGGGTGACGTTGAACCCCTGAACAGTGACGTAGCTTCGTCCGGAGATGTAGAAACCGTCGCTGACACCGGAGATCGTCACGGTGGCGCCGGGCGCGGCCACGAAGTTGATCGGTGCGCTGGCGGTACCTGAACTTGACACCGTGACTTGTTCGTTGTAGGTGCCGGAGTAAACCAGGACGGTCTGACCCCCGACCACCCGCGAGGCTGCGGGCCTAATCGTGCAGAAAGGCTGCACAGCGCTCCCCGAGCCCCCATCGGAGCAGTTCGCATTCCCTTTGTCGACGTAGAGAGTTGGTGGGGGCGGCGAAGGGGGAGGCGGATTCGGGCCGATGGTGTATGAGTCGATGACCGATCCCTGAACGCAGGCGATGTCGTCATTGACAGTTGGCGGTCCGCAGACAGCCTCGATGCGCATTCCGGCCGCGGACACGTTGACATGAACGTGCTCCAAGTGCATGGCCCGGAACGCGGTACGCGAATCCGTGCTGAGCCACGGCGGCTCGAGCGTTGCTCCTCCGCCGGCCGCCGTAATATGGGTGACGCCGTGGATCGGCTGGAACCGTTCGTAGTCATGCGAGTGGCCGTTGAAGTTCAGCACGTACTTTGAGTACCGGTCGCCGAACGTGTTCAGAACGGACGCAAGCGTCGTCTCCCCGGGATGCAACCCAGTCGAGTAGGCCGGGCGGTGGCCGAACGTAACGATGAAGTGAATTGACGCATCTGCCTGGGCGGCCGCGAAGATCGGATCGGCCTGAGACTGCCAGTTCGTCCACGTGCTGCTTGAGTACGGCTCGGGATAGGAGATGAATCGCACGCCGCCGGCGTCGAACCACGACCAGTCCTCGCCACAACATCCCGGCGCCGGGGCACCCGGCGACGTCTGGGGGTTGGGCAGAACGAACCGGCCCTTATAGTTCCGGAGATCGTCGGCCGCGCTCTGCCACTCGTGGTTGCCCCAGGCGGGCATGTAGGCGGCCTGTTGACTCCATGCCATCACGTCGTTGAAGTGCTGGTCGACCGAGGCTTGGCCATAGAGGTCCGTGTAAGTGAGGTCGCCGGCCATGAGCACGAAGGCGGGGCTGTCGCCTGCGACCTGGTTCTGCGTAGGCGCGACGTTGGAAAAATTTAGTGAGCTACCCACGTCTGCAATCACGTCGAAGTCGTAATCTCCAGTGGGTGCAGTTGTGAAGGTGTGATCGGTCCCTTCCCCGATCGAGTAGTGATACGTCGCGCCAGGAGTGAGGCCCGTTAACTCGACTTCCTGGAATGGACCGGCCGACGAGATTGGCAACGGCGTGGGCGTGTGGGTCGTCGCCGTACTTCCATAGCTCGTGGTGGCGCCATAGCGGATCTCGGTCGCGGTCCCGCGCCAGTCGAAGGCGACTGAGGTCGGACCTGTGAAGGTGTAGTGCACCTCGTCTGAGGTTCCAACCGCGGAGTGAACGCCAACCGGCAGCGCCAGAATGGCTGCGGAGATGGTCAGACAGAGAACCACGAGACGCCAGCGACCGGGCGACCCGTTCGAGCTCCGGCCAAGCCGTGTTCCCGCCGACTCGGCGCTCATGCAATGGCCCCCGAAAGGCCGTCCAAGCTGTCCTCCCCCTCTCCCGTTATTCCGGCAGTGCCGGATGCCGCATCGCGCGGAAGCACGCCGGCCGCCCGGCTAGCCCCGCAGCTTCCCATCCTGACCCCCATGTCGAAAGAGGTCAATAGGCCGAACGGCCTACTCGATGCCGCTAAGGACGCTGGAGGGGGTTCTCAGGAGCTGTTTGATGTCGGCCTTTCTCTGCCCCACAGGTAGAGCGCGGCGACAAGCGCGAAGAGCGCCCAGACGTGTCGAACATGGAGGAGCTCGTACACAGTCCCTGCGACCAGGGTCCCCACGACTGCGCCTACAAGCGCATTCGGTCTGACTACGGTGGCAGCAAAGTCCCTCGCAAGCTTCGTCCTAGTCACGGACAGAGCACGAAAGGCAAGGCCAGAAACGAGGAGGAGAACGCCGACGAGCCCGAGTGCTCCTCGTTCGATGAGCGCAGCGAAGTAGTCGTCGTGGGCCTCCTTAACGAGTGGCCCCATCTCGCTCGCGATCCTTGGCTTAGTCGAAACGGGCCCCTCGCCCAACGGGCTTCCGCTCTCGTAGAGGTGAACGCTCTCCTGCAGGAGCACCTCGCGTTGACCGGCACTCTCCGGGCTGCGCCCGATCCCTTGTCGCACGAACGCGTATCGACTGTCGTGGGCCCTCTCCTGGATGCTCGCAAGGCTGACTGTCGAAGCGACCAGATAGCCGCCCAGCACGATGAAGGCCGCTGCGGTGAGCGCGGGGACGATTCCGAACCGGCGATAGATGCCGAGCGCGGCGGCGACGACGGTGCCTGCGGTCAGTGCCACGATGCCGCTGTTCGAGCCGGTCGTGGCGAGCGCAGCCACCAGCAGGGCATACGCGGCGAATCTCACGGCCCGGTGACCCGGGCGTCGCGTAGCCCAGATGATCATGATCGAAATGAAGAAGTAGTTGGCGGCGTAGCTCGGATCCGCCAAGGTGAGCTGCACCCGAGTGCCTTGACGTTCAATCTGGCCGGTTAGGACCGTCGAGCCCGTTGCCAGGCCCACGAAGGCGAGAACCGCCCATACGATCCCGCTGTAAGCCCACGTCGCCAGGAGAATCCTCAGATTCCTAGGCGAGTGGCCGATGTTCACCAGCGTCCAGCACCAGATGATGAGCACGAGGTCCTGCATGAGTGCGACGATTCCCGCGCCCGGGACCGGGCCCATAAGCGCACCGAGGGCTCCGCCAAGCAGGAGGATTCCCACCGGAATCACATAGGGGAACCGCCAACGCCAGCCCACAGTCCCGGCCCACAGAAGACACGTGCCGAACGCGATGGCAATGAAACCGTCGATCGGAGCAATGTTCTCGGGGCCTGTCGGAATAGCGAGCGGTAGCATCGCGACACCGACTGCGCTTGCCATGAGAGCGACGCGTTCGCCGGCGAATCGGCGGCCTGCGGCCAAAGCGGCGCTCTCCGCGGGCCCACGCAGAGGAAAGGGAGTTGCGGCGGCGCCAATCACGATGGTCGAGCCTGCCGTTCTGCGAGCCGTCGGAACAGGTCGAGGTGAAGACGGGCGAACACCTCGTTGTCGGTGAGGGCGGCGACCTCAGCAATCCCGGCGAGCAACGCATCGCGCCAACTGGACGGCGAGGCTCCGACCCTGGCCAGACTGTCGCGGAGGAACTCGCGGAGCAGTTCTGGGAACCAGCCCGTGCCGTCGAGGGCGTACTCCACCCCCGCACCCCAGTCGCCGGCCCGGAGCCCCGGATGTCCGGTGACCGGTCGGCCCGCTCGTGTGCGGCGATCAAGGTAGAGGGCATACATAAGGGCGAAGCGAACGAAGTCGCGTACCGGCTCACCCGAAGTGGCCCCTGCCTCCCAGTCAACGATCCCCGAAACCTTCCCCTCTGAGACGAGCACGTTTCCCAACCAAAGATCTCCGTGAACCATCGTGCGCGGTACTTTGTTCCGGCGAAGCCTGGCGTAGATCTCGGCGAGCCGGCCAAGGTCGTCGTCCATCCGCCGATCGTCGGACATACGGGTCGAGAGTCGAGCCGCCACTCCCCCATCCATGTCCAACGGGGCCAGGTCGCCTGCCGTGGCGTGCTGGAGGACGCCGAGCCACGTGTCGACTGCGGCGAAGTGCGCAGCCACCCCCGCGGGTCTGGCGGTGTAGCGCCACCGGAGGTACGAAGTGGCCATCGGCGTGCCCTGCACGGCGGTCATCACGATTCCGGGCCGCCCTTGAAACTCGACCATGTCGACAAGGCGGGGGATCGTGTCAATTACCCCGGGCTCTATGCGACGGAGATTGATGAGCACGCGTCCCTCTGCCTCGATTGCGCATGCCGCCGCATCGGTAGTCGGGACCTTGACGGCAAGAACTGAACGGCCGCTAGCGGGGGAAACGAGAAGCACGGTGATCTTGGCATTCGGATTCCTGGAGGCGGCCACGACCACCGACCGGAGGCCGGAAGCCTCGACGAACTCACACAACGAGAGTCGGCGTGACGAGGCTTCACCCAGGAGCTCAGGGAACCGCTCCATGACGACAGCGCCCGAACTCACACCCTCCTCCCGACGACCACCCGGCCGGGGGCGATCGCGCGGATGAGCCGCCACGGATTCAGCGCGCGGAGCACACTCAAGCCGACCCCAATTGGAGTTGACAAGGCGGTCCTTGTCCTGGGCGGTGTGACCAACACCGTTTGGACGAAGACTCGTACCGGTGCGGGCGCGTCTTCGACCAGGTATCCGGGAGCCGCGGCTGATGGAAACGCGAGATACTCGCGCTCGAGCTCAACACCGGCTTTAGAGGCGAACGCCCTGCACCGAGCGATCGCCGCCGGCGCGGAGGCGCACAGCACAATCGGCGTGCCGGCAGCGAGAGCGCGGATCATCCGCTTCGAGGCCCGGCGCTCCGCCGGTGACCACTTCAGGTCCACACGCACGGCGCCGGGTGGGCTTATGACCAACCAGTTGTTCCGCCAACGTTCCTCCCCGATCACTACGCTCTCAATTCAGAACAGCGAAGGGCCGAAGCCGGGCCACCGGGCGCGCGATGTCGTCGTTGCGCAGGACACCGAGCGTGTCGTCAACCCCTCGGTCGTCGAGTTGTTCGACCTCGGTCGGGGCGGCCTGGGAGTAGTCGAAGCGCTGGGTCACCCTTCCCCACGGATCGCGTCCTGAAAGTCCCCGCGCGACGAAGTCCTTAACGGTGGTCCCCGCCCCATGGGAGGCCGAGTACAAGCTCCCGCGAGCCCCCTCACCCGCTACGCACAAGTAGGACGACGTTCGGTTTGTACCGGGAAGCAAAAGGGGTTGGCCGATTTTTCCGAAGAGAGGGTGATGCCCCATCCGGGAAGCCGGATACGCGCGAGCCGCGTTGTGCCGATGGACCACAACCGTCTGTCCGTCGATCTCTTCCTCATAGATCGAGTTGTGCGGCGAGTCGACAATGAGCCGGCTGTCGACCGTACCGAAGGTCTGCCTCAGAAGCGCGGTCAGGATCGCGTAGGCCGCAACCCTGAACGCGAAGCCATAGTTCATCGCCATCACGTTGGCCAGCATGAGCCGCTCGCCTTCGACTCCGTCCCGTTCCACGGGTGGAAATCCGCCGGAGAAGTAGAGCCCGGCCCTAAGCCTCAACTGCCGGGCGGAGCGAGCGCGAGCCAGGTGGTAAAGGGGTTTCTGAACAGCCATCTCCATCCTTAGAGGCCGCGTGTACCGCTTACGAGCGCCAAATAGGACGCCTAGCTGGCCCGGCAAGGTCCCCCCTCCGCCGTGGTACTGCAGAGTGACCTGGCCGGCGTCGACACCGAGCAAACTCGCCGCCTCGGGATCGAGTACTTCCTCCACCTGCTGGAGCTCGATGAAGTGGTTGCTCGGGCCGATGGTGCCGAACCTGATCCGGGAGAGCTGCTTGATCGCCCACGGCAGCTCGCGCCGTATCCGTTCAGCACCGCCGTAAGAGTCGACGTCCAAGCGGCCGCCTTCCTCGATACCGCTGAGTATCGCCGGGTCAAGGTTGAACCTTTCGACTGCGAACTCTGCTCCTTCCGCAGCGCAACGCACGACCTCGTCCGGGGTCAAGTCGCGGCGGTACGTCGGCGGGTACGGCAACTTCTCGCGCACCTTCCCGTAGAAGTCGATGATTGCTCCCGGGTGGGGACGTTCTATGTCGAGCGCCACCAGCGCCATCCCGCAGTTCAGCGAGCAGCACGTCAGGGTTGGCCGGATGGTCTCGCGGGTCGCAACGGCGATGCTCGAAGGCATCTCCTTGTCGTCTTTCAGGTGGAAGTCGGGGAGCACCGCCGCCGGCGCTGCAAGGTCGGCGTCGGCGAGACCACTTCGAAGCGCGGCGAGGGAAGAGGGGTCAGCCGGAGAGTCGGAGCTGTCGAAGATCCGAACGTCGGACCCGGTATCGGCCTCGATAACTTCCGAGGGCATTGTCGCTCCGCTCATGCCGCAACCTCCGCAGCGGCCATGAGCTCTGAGAGGCGAGTGCCCTCCCTCGGGCCAAGGGCGAGCACGAAGCGGGGCAAGGCGTCCGCGAAAGCCCAGGCTACGTCCCTGACCGGGGGGTGCGACGGGCTGAACCCGGTTCCCGCCGACAGCGTCGCTGCGAAGGTCCAGTACCGTCGCAGCTCCCCGGCCATGTAGGTGCTCGTGACCAAAGATCGCGCCGCGGCCTCGGTGGTACAGGGCGAGAGCACTGGGTGCTCGGCGTCGCCCCTTCTGAGGATCACAAGGCTGTCGGGTACGAGCTCGTGGACGCGCTCGGGCATCGGCACTTCGGCCCGGCCGTGCGGCATGCGGCGGCCGCTTCCGCCCTCGAGGCGTAAGGGCTCCACAAGCCCCCAAACCGTTGTCCCGTCGCCCACGGAAAGGTTGTCGCCGGTGGCTCGCCCGCCAGAAGCGAGCTCCGCGAGGACAAGGGTCGAGCGGCCGACTCCGCTGGGAGCGGTTAGCAGCGGGGTCGAACCGCCGGCGATGCAGGCGGATGCGTGGAGCGGTGCCCGGCCCCGGGTCCCCGCCCACCAGAGGGCTGGGTACTGCATCAAGATCGCCCTCGCAAGCAGGTGGAACCGCGACCGCAAGATCCGAGCGGCGGTCCGGTCTCGCGCGGGAGGATTCCAGCGGTAGGTGAATTCAGCCCTCTCCAACGTGCAACTGACGTGTAGATCGAAGCCCGCCGTGCAGGCGTTCTCGACGATGACCTCGTCGTTCCTTCGCCAGGCTCCGCGCGCGAGGACCTCCCAGCCACGAGTGTCGAACGGTTGTCGGTCCGCTTCGACCCGCACCTGCACCGACGCAGGGGCAGCCCGGATGTCGCGGAGCTCTCCTGCCGCGCCTTCGGCGATCAGCTCCCCTACCCAGGACAGCGAGGAGTCGATCTCCAGACGCTCCCCTGCCGTTTCCAGGAACCCACGCATCAGCGACTGCCGGCCGCAGCGCCCGCTACACCGATTGAGGCAAAGACGAGCGCCATCTCATAGACCTGCGTGAGCTCCTGACCCAGAAGATCGGACCGGAACTGCTCTCCGATGTGGATCCGAGCTGCTGCGGCCATGCGAGCCGCCTCGGCCGGGTGATCGAGCATGTGTGCAAGTGCTCGGCTCAACGAGACGGGATCGCCCGGTCGTGCCACGAGTCCGGTCTTACCGGAGATGACGACTTCGGGAACGGAGTTCACGGCGGTGGCGACCACAGGAATGCCGCAGGTCATCGCCTCGACCACAGAACAGGGCAGGCCCTCCCAAAGGCTCGACATTGCGAAAACGTCGAAGGCCGGTAGGAGACGGGGCACGTCGTCGCGAGTGCCGAAGAGCAGGAACCGATCGCTGATTCCCTCTTTCTCGATGAGGCGCTCCGTCTCGGCCCGTAAGTCGCCGTCGCCGAGCCAGACCATGTAAACATCGGGCCGCTGCAGAGCCGCGACCGCCTTCACCATATCCAGGGGAGACTTCTGGAGCACAAGGCGGGCCGCCGTTCCGATGACTTTTGCCTCAGCGGGGATTCCGAGTATTCGTCGGCCTTCGCGGCGTGCTTCCTCGGAGACGGGCGGGACAGCGTCGATGGGAGTGATGACGGCTCGAACGCGATCCGGCGGAGCGATCTTCAGCCTGACCGCCTCTGACGCCACGAACGTCCCGTCGGTGATGAAGTGATCCGTGATTCTGCCGAGCCTCCGTTCGACGGCCAGAAGGGCGCGGCGAACGACTGGGGACTGGAACTCGTTGAACGGGAAACCGTGGAGCGTGTGGACGATGGCGCACCCTCCGACGCGATCGGCCGCCACCCTGCCGAGCGCCCCGGCCCTCCCCGCATGTGTGTGGACGAGATCGAATTCGCCGGCCCGCAGGTGCGCGCTGAGCTCACGTAACGCCTCAACGTCGGCCCAGGGGTAGACGCGACGCCCCCGTCCCATCTTGCTCAGCCGGATCACCTTCAGTCCCGCGTCCTCGGCGCGCTCGAACAGTGCACCATCCTCGGGAGCAAGGATGGTGCTCGAGTACTTCTCCCGATCGAGAGCCAGCGCTTCTCGTAGCATGATCCCGCCTGACCCATCCGCGAAGTTCGCGGTGACATGTGCGACGCGCAGTCGTCGGACGGGCGCTTTCGTGTCGCCGGAAGACTCGCCTCCGCGACTGGTCGCCGCCGGAGCAGCGCGATCCGTTCTTGTAGTCACCACAGTCAATTAGTCTCCCCGTCGCGTCAGGTCCGGCCGCACACACTGCTGACCTACGCGGAAACGGCCCTGTTCGGAGCGCCGCTTCTCTCCCCATCGCTTAGTTGTCGTACACATTTCTAGCCTATTCCGCGCTCGCTGTATAGAGCCCCGAGATCTCGCATTGAGCGTGCACCGCACTGTGCAGTGATCGCCCGATGAATGGCGCGTTCACGTCCGGTGGGGCGTGAGGAGGGGCCGCTCACCACAACCGCGGCTTTGGCTCGCCCCGACGCAGATCGCTCGTCATCGTGCGCCGCCACGGCTGTTACGGCTCGAAGCATCGACGGCCAGAGCTCACAACGATTCTGGGCTCGACTTCCAAACAACGCGTCTCGCTGGCGATCTCCCATTCTGTTTCCAAGCTACGAGAAGTGAGGCCATCGTCGTCCAGCGGAAGTCACCGAGCAGTGACCTGAAGCGGCCTTCGCAGCTCTCAAGGCCGACGTAGTGGCGGAAGCGGTAGCCGCGAGCAATATCCTCGACTCGAGGCTGGCCGGGGTCGATTTCCCAGGGATGGATGTAGAAGACGTACGGCTGTCCGGAGCGAAGGATGCGGCTGACGCCGCGGCGGAAGACTGGGTACGGGATGAGACGAAAGTACCCCCCTCCGCCCCACGGGACGCCGCGAGATCCGAGCTTGAGGCAAGAGATGCAGACCTCATGGAAACCTGGTCGCAGCTCGACAAGAGGCTGGCCCGCCTTCATGCCGTTCAGCCGACCGTAGCGGTCGTGCGCGAGCGTCGGGAAAGCAGACGAGTCGTATGCGAATCCGACGTCTTCGAGAATCGGGATCGACCAATCCTTGATCGAAAAAGCAGGAGCTCGATATCCGATGACTTCCACGCCGGTCAGTTCTTCCAACAGGCTCTTCGAGCGCTCGATGTCAGCGCGGAACTCGTCGGGCGAGAGGGCGTCGAGCAAGTCGTGCCCGTAGCCATGAGAGGCTATTTCGTGGCCCTCGGCAGCGATGCGCTTGATCAGGGACGGACACCTGTCAGCGATCCAGCCGAGGACGAAGCAGGTGGAGCGGACGCCCTCGTCCGCCATCAGCGCGAGCATGCGGTCCATGTTTCGCTCGACGCGGAGCTGACGTGTGTTCCACGTGTCACGGCGGATGACCCCCTTCAGGTTCTCGACCTGAAACCAGTCCTCCACGTCGATCGACATGACCGCGGGCGGGGCCGAGCCCGAAACGGAGTCCAACGGCCTCAAACGAACTTCCTGCCAGCTCTCGAGGGCCAAGGGGACGATCTTGCCCAAGCAGCCATCAAGAAGGGACGATCTACCGCGAACCGAAGCCCGACAGAACGATACCCGCTGTCCGTGAGGCGATGGCCAGATCGAAAAGGAGACTGCGGTACTTGAGGTAGTAGAGGTCGTACGCCAGCTTCTCGGCGGTTCCCATCACGTCAGAGGTGTAGCCGCGCCGCACCTGCGCCCAACCCGTAATCCCGGGCTTCACGAGATGCCTCCGGGTCCAGAAGGGAACAGCCTCGTCGAGGAGTTCAAGGAACTCGGGCCGCTCGGGCCGAGGACCGACAATGCTCATGTCTCCACAAAGCACGTTCCAAAACTGGGGAAGCTCATCGAGCCTCGTGCGTCGCAGCACACGGCCAGCCCGTGTTACCCGAGAGTCATGCTCTTTGGCCCAGACCGCGATGCCTGGCTTTTCGGCACCGTCGATCATTGTTCGGAACTTGAGCATCTCGAAGACATCGCCGCCCTCGCCAAGCCTCAGCTGGCGGAAGAAGATCGGCCCGGGGCTCGAGGCACGGACGAGCAGAGAGACCGCGAGCAAGACGGGCGCCATAAGCGCGAGAGCGACGCTTGACACGAGAAGATCGAAGATCCGCTTGACAAACCGCGAATAGGGTCGTTGGTAGAGGTGAAGCACACTCATGAACCACACCGGAGAGAGGTTCTGAACCGGCACCTTCCCGAATGCGTGTTCATAGAAGTGCTGCAGATCCACCACCCGGACGTCGAGAGACGCGACATCGAGCACGCGCGAGAGAGCTTCGCCGCGGGAAGCCTCGCGGCCAAGCACGACGAGATCCGGTCGCTCGTCCCGGAGGATCGCTCCGAGCTCATCGGTCGTGCCTCCCTGCGGTGAACCGGCGACGCTGTGGATTCGCGGGTCATCGATGATCCCAATCACCTCAAACGGAAGCCCTGGATGCCGCGCAAGCTCCTCGAGCAAGTCTGTGATTCCGTCGTCAGCCCCTACGAGGAGCACCCGACGAAGCGAGTCCTTTCTCTGCGTCTGTGCCCCAACGATGGACGACGCGAGGAAGACGGCGCCGGCCATCAGGAGCAGCTGGGCCGCGCTCAGCTCGAAACCGGGCAGCCAGAAGTCGAGGAGCGAGATCGCTGCGAGACCGCTCAGCGTCCCAACAGCGGTGACGACGATGGTCCCGAGCGCGAACGCAGGCAGCCGCGTCCCGCTGAAGCTGCTCCGAAGAGCGATGAACCAGACCGTAGTAGCAACCGCGATCGCGAATAGCTTCTGAGAACTAAGACCCGATGCGACGAGGACTGCGACAACCGGAACAAGGACGGCGGCAGCACGGTAGACGGTCGCCTCGACCTTTTCGGGCCGCTTTGCAAGCGATCGGCCGGGCCGGCTGATCGATACGTCGGGGGCCTCACTGTAGATGAGCTGCGTACTCATTCGTGCACCGCGAGCTGAGCAAGCCCGGAGATCCACGGTCTGATCGCCAAGGTCGTCCAGTCGCTGTTACGGCCGGGCACAACCATGCGTCCTGCGCTACTGAGCTTCAGCGCCGCGGTGACCGCGAACAGGAACGTAAGCCGGACGACCCGGAGCAGGGCCGCAACGGGGTCGTCGAAGGGCTGCTCGGCGAACCTTTCGGGTCGCTGCCGCAGAGCTTTCCCCCCCCATTCAGGAAATCTCCCCAAAATTCTCCCCCCGGCCCCGTGAGCCGGATGTATGCCTCTCCCCCCGGCCGCAGCCGGATCAATCGGAACGGGCAAACTGCCGCAGCCCGAACCGTCCCACTACATTACTGCGGTCCGTGGGCCTGTCAATAGGCGGGTTGGCCTATTCAGACGATGCAACCGAGCGTCCGATGCCCAGTGCCGCGCCGGTACGCTCTAGGCGTCGTTGCTGTGGTGCCCCGTCAGATTTGGGGACGCAAGCAGCGAAATGACCTCGTTGTGAGCGCCCCTCCGAAGGAGAGCTCCTGCTCCGCTACGCGTTGAGAAAACTCAACGCTTCACGGACCCTGCTTGCGACAAAAGAATGCTCAGCTGCGCTAAGCGGGAGCGCTGACGGGCGGCTTCGCCTGAGGAATCGTGCCGATGGTGCGCGCAAGGCCTTCCTCGAGTTCGACGGCCGGCTCCCAACCGAGTACCTGGCGAGCTCGTGTGATGTCCGGCTGGCGGACTTGCGGATCGTCGACCGGGAGCGCCTCGAAAACGACCTGACTATCGGAGCCGGTGACTCTCAGCACCGTTTCCGCAAGCTGGAGCAGGTTGAGCTCGCGCGGATTGCCGATGTTTACCGGCAGATGCTCTCCGCTCAGCATGAGCAGGTGGAGCCCGCGAATCAGGTCGTCGACATAGCAAAAGCTTCGCGTCTGGGAACCGTCGCCGAACACCGTCAACGGTTTTCCCTCGAGCGCCTGACGTACGAATGTGGGAATAGCCCGGCCGTCATTCGGCCGCATCCTGGGTCCGTACGTGTTGAAGATGCGGACGATGCACGTGTCTACTCCCTGCTGGCGGTGGTAGGCCATCGTCATCGCTTCCGCGTACCGCTTCGCCTCGTCGTACACCCCGCGCGGCCCGATCGGGTTCACGTTCCCCCAATAAGTTTCCGGCTGCGGGTGGATCTTTGGATCCCCATAGATCTCACTGGTGGAGGCGAGAAGAAAGCGCGCCCGCTTGTGCTTGGCCAGCCCCAGAGCATTATGAGTGCCGTACGAACCCACCTTGAGCGTGTGCAGGGGCAGCCGCAGGTAGTCGATAGGGCTCGCGGGGCTCGCCAGGTGATAAACGAAGTCGATCGGCTCATCGATCTCGAGATGGTCGATCATGTCGCGGTTGACGAAGACGAACGCGTCATCGCGGATGTGCTCGATGTTCTGGAGGGAGCCTGTGTCGAGGTTGTCGACACAGATGACGCGGTCGCCTGCCTGCACGAGGTACTCGCACAGATGTGAGCCGAGAAAGCCAGCTCCGCCGGTGACGACTGCGGTACTCAAGGGTTGGATTCATCGTGCACGAGCCGCCCAGCTCGCACAACTATCCATTCGGCTAAGGATGGGTTAAGGCGCTCGCAATGGGCCCCTCGGCCCATTGACAGTTGCACTCTCGGAAGCAAGGCTAAGCTAGGCAGGAAGAGCTGTCGCCATGACTGCGCGTTCCTGAGAATATTTGCACGGGGGCCTTTGGCCACGACGGGGAGGAGACGATGTCTTTGGAGCCTTACGAGCCCGCCGCTCGTGAGCAGCGACTCGGTAGGAGAAGTGCTACCCGCCGGGCTTACTCCGAGCGAGATCCTCGTGTCGCTCCCGTCCTTCCTTCGAGAGGCGAGCCAGGAATGGAACTGAATGAAGCCGGCCGACGCATCTTCGGCCAACATTGGCGGTTGATCCTCGGCTTGTTGCTTGCCGGTATCGCCGTCGCAGCCTTCCTGCACGGCGGAAGCGTCAGCACATACACGGCCTCGACCCGCCTGGTGCTCGATACAGAGGATCCGAAGTCCCGGGCGGAGTCGACGTCGATCGCCGACACGGCCAAGGCGATCGCCACCAGCCCCTCGCAGGTGCGAGGTGCCCTCAAGGACGCTCATGTGACAGGCCGCGACCCGATCGATCTGGCCAAGCATCACGTTTCCATCGGAGCGCTCGGGACATCAGCGGTGTTGCAGCTTTCCGTCAGCGACCAAAACCCACGTGTTGCGGCAGCCGTCGCCACTACGCTGGCCTCCAGGGTCATCCGGGCGCGCCTGGAAGTCAGCAACGGGAAGCTCCAGCAGGTCCTCGGGCAGCTGGACCAGCGAATCGACGGACTGAATGGCCGAATCGAGGCTGTCGACTCGCCGACATTACGCGCCTCCCTGGGCCAGCAGCGGAGCGTTCTCGAAGCCGAGCGAGTAAGCCTTCTCTCGACGGAGGCGCTGCGGCCGAAGCCTTCGATCATCAGCCCGGCCACCCTCCCCACACACGCAGACTCGTCCGGCTGGGTGCCGTATCTGGTGCTCGGGGGCCTCCTGGGTTTGGTTCTGGGGGTTGGAGCGGCCGGCCTCCTCGAGACCACCCGGCCGACCGTGGTCGGAAGCGACGCGCTCGCCCGAGCGTTCGACGCGCCATTGCTCGGCTCTCTCCCGGGCGAACCGAACGAGCACTCTGCGGATGCGCTGCGCCGGATCACTCCGGGACTCTTCGTCGCTGCCCAAGTGGCCGGGGTCGGAACAGTGAACCTGCTGGCCACCGACCCCGACGTAGATTTGTCTCGGCTTGCAGACGGGCTGGAGGCGGCTCCCGCGGACGCGATCGCAGTGCCGCGAAGCCCCAGGGACACTCATTCTGGGTTGCGGATCCGGCCGTTCAATCTTCGTGATTCGTCTCCGGATGTTCCCGGCGGCGTCGGCCTGGTAGTGGTGTCTCCGACCGCCCTCAAGAAAACACAACTCATGGATGCCAGCCATCTTTTGAACGTGGCGTCGTTGCCGCTGCTCGGCTTGCTCACCTATAGCCCATCGCCTTCGAGGCTGCACCAAGCGATGAAGAACAGGGTGGATTCGCTAGCACGCTATGCGTCACTCGTATTGCTGCTCGTGTCCATCGCCCTGCTGGTTCTCTACGTCGTGGCTCACTGAAGAACTCGAACCGAAGTGAGGGATCCGCTCCCTGACGACGGACGCGGTCGGCAGCTGTCGTCAAGATCGAGGGGGCGCGGGTGGCTATCGCGCCGTGGGTCGTGTCGGACGATTTATGGGAGCGGATCGAGCGGCTGTTATCGAAGGTGGAGCGCCGCTTCCGCTACCCACGTCGCAAGCAGTTCCCTGATTGGCAGGCGTTGCAAGGAGTCATGTTCGTGCTGCGCATGGGGATCGCGTGACCTCTTGTCAGCCCCCGGCCCTTCATGCCAGGCTTGATTCCAGGTATGGGAAAGAGAACAGGCTTCCCGGCAGTCACTGCGGCGCTCGCCGTGCTTGGGTTCGCCCTCGCCGGGGCAGTCGCACATGGCGCGTCTTCCCATCAGCCGGGCTGCTCTTCGTCGGACTACGACTCGTCACGCGACACGACAACGATCGTCTACCAGGGGCTGACCTACTACTGCCGCTCCGCGACGGTCTCGGCTACGACCGCCACAATCGCGACCGAATCAACCTCACGCTCGACCACCACTAGGTCGACTCGAGGGACACGGCTCCCGTGGCGGTTCGCTTACTCAAATCGAACAGACCAGAAGCTCGCGACTACCTACGGCTTCAACCTGATCGACGTTTCCACCAAGAGCGAGGCGGACGCAACCCCGGCCGGAACGCGGGGACAGCTCTGGCTGTACGACTACGACAACAACACCTGCAGCTGGGAGAAGGACGACACTTACATCAGGAACATGGTTTCTTCCGTGGCGAACGACCCCAAAGTGGCAGGGTTCTACTTCTCGAACGAGCCCGACCCGTTCGCCTGCCCGAACGCGCCGCAGCAACACAAGCACCGGAACGCGTTGATCAAGTCTTTGGCTCCGACGAAATACACGCTGATCGGGATCGACGCGAACTGGCGGCAGCATTTCGACAACTACGGGACGATGTGGAAAGGCACCGCGGACTTCGTCAACTACAACCCGTACATCTGCTACGTCAGGCAGCCCTGCGACTTCGCCTGGGAAGACCACGTCCTACAAGTGGCACAGAGCGTTGGACAACCTTTCTTCGTGGCGCTCCAGGCGTTCAGGGAAGGTACTGAGTGGCGCTGGCCGACCGCCGCTGAGGAGCGGAAGATGCTCCAAAAGCTGTGTGGAACGGGTGCACAGGGCTATTTGACGTTCTCCTGGAACTGGCAGAACGACCCACTCCGCAACCATCCGGGCGTGCTGGCGCAGATCCATATGTTCAACGTGAATGGCTGTGCACCAAAACTCGTACTGCCCGACCGAACGATCACTCCGGGCGTTTTCAACCGAGCCGTTCGCCAGAACACGATTCGGAAGACGATCTGCAAGAGCGGCTGGACGAAGAAGGTTCGCCCGCCAGTCAGCTACATGAATGCGCTCAAGGTCCAGCAGATGGTCCAGTACGGGGAGACGGGTTCCCCATCCGCTTACGTGGAGGACCACTTCATCCCGCTGGAGCTCGGCGGGGCGCCGAAGAATCCCAAGAATCTGTGGCCAGAGCCACACTCGCAGTCGAAGCTCTCAAACCCGCTCGAAATGCAGCTCAAGCGGAAGGTCTGCAACGGCGTTACGACGCTCAAGGAGGCGCGAGCGGCGATTCGCAGGTTCAAGAACACACAAGGCTGACTCGATCGGCGTCTACACACTGAAGCATGCGAAATGCTCGCGGACCGAGCCTGGGCGAGGCGCCACTCCGACGAGCACACACCGGACAGCTCGGAGCGAGACCGCCGTGAGTGCTTTTCGTATCTCCACAAGCTCGGCCGAGTCGGTTGCGGAAATTCGCCGGCGAGCTAAAGTCGAATGATGGTCTTCTCGGCCGCAGCCCTGCCAAGAAAGGCGCTCTGGCTGGTCGTAACGCTTGCCGTGTCTGCGTTCGGGGCCGGGTCGGCGCGGACGGGATCCGGGGACGACGTTGGCAGGGCATTACGGATCTCAGTTGCGGAGACGGTCGACGAAGTCCATTACACGTTCACCGGACCAAACTCGGTTGCGTTCGATTGGAGAGGCACAGCGAAGACGATTCGCTATGGCCGCACTTCACGATACGGAAGGGTCGCCCGCGCCCGCCTTGCAACGCCGGTGCCGTTCTCCTCCGCCGGTCCGTTCTGGGAAGCCAGGCTCACGCGGCTGAAGCCCGGGACGGCGTACCACTACTCAATTGGCGGCGGCGGCGATCACACCATGGCCACAGCCCCCACTAGGAACTTTCGCTTCGATGTGGAGGCGGACGTCGGCGACTCCCGCAACGTGGGCTCGACCCAACGGCAGATCGCAGCCGATCGACCGGCTTTCGTGATCGTCGCCGGCGACCTCTCGTACGGAAACAACGAGGGCCAGTCGGCAGTCGACGCGCACTTCAATGACGTGATGGCCTGGAGCCAGAAGGCGGCCTACATGCCTGCCTGGGGAAATCACGAGTGGGACAGTTCGGGCGACGACCTACGGAACTACAAAGGGCGGTTCGCGATCCCCAACGCGCGAGCCTCGCCCGGAGCGCCGAGCCAGGGTTGCTGCGGCGAGGACTGGGGCTGGTTCAACGCCGGCGGAGTTCGGTTCATCTCGTACCCCGAGCCCTACACGCGTGCGACCTGGTCCGACTGGCAGTCGCAGGCCGACCGGGTGATGACATCCGCCCAGGCTGACCCTCGCATCCACTTCATCGTGACCTTCGGCCACCGCCCTGCCTATTCCACCGGGTACCACTCAGGCGAATCCACACTGGCGTCGATCCTCAATACGTTCGGTGACCGGTACTCCAAGTACGTGTTGAATCTGAACGGCCATTCCCACAACTACGAACGGTTCGCACCGATCCACAACGTGGTGCACATCACCGCGGCCGGTGGCGGCGCGCCACTCGAGCCGTTGAAGAGTACGGACTCGCGCACTGCATACCGCGCGCTCCACCTCGAGCATGTCCGCGTGAACGTGACGGCCACGGCCATGCAGATTCAGGCAATCTGCGGGCCTCCCAGCTCAACCGATGGCAGCTCCTGCCCCGTCGGCCGCGTCATCGACTCCTACACGATTCGACGTTGACGCCCCGGCACTTCGGCCGGCCTGCGCGTCGCTCTCGGCGTGGCCGTGCCAATGTGCGCCTCCTACCTCGCGCCGACGAATCCCCGGCGTCGGGTCCCCTTGGTCAGCTCGCGCTCGAGGGTGCGGCGCTGCCGTTCGAGCTCGTCGCTCAGCGCGTCGATGATCTCGACAGCTGACTCACGATCGTTGTCGGCCCATGCGTCGACGAGCTCCTGGACCTCACGAAGTAGCAGCATCACCCCTGCCCGCTGCATGGCGAGCCACTCGTCGGGTGCAACCTCAGTGTAGTAGCGCTTCTCATCCTGTCCCCAGAGCGCTTGCTGTCCCCGTACCCACATCCGCATTTGGCGCGCAGAGACAGGCGGTGTTTTCGCGCTGAGCGCGATACTGGGAGGGCCGAAGGTCACCCCCAAGTACGAGCCGGCAACCATATGCGCGGGGCCGACGTCGAGGGCGACCGAGATCGCAAGTGCCTCGTCGAGTGAGATACGCCGCTCCCCAGCCTCCCACTTTCCGATCGTTGTCTGGTGCACCAGGAAACCAAGCTTCGCTAGCCGGGCTGCGAGTTGCTTCTGAGTCCAGCCCTTCCGCTCCCGTTGAATCCGCATCTGCTCCGCGAACGCCTCGCTGGGCCTTCTAGCGGGGTGGCGTCGCATTCGTCATGCCCCCGGCCGACGGCGCGCGCCAGGCGCGTCCGGTCGCGACGAAAGAGACGACAGGGCCGGCGCACCGGGCAAGGCAACGGCCGTCGCAGTGAGATCTGCCAGTGAGGCGGTTCCAGGGTCGAGCCGGCTTTCACGCAGCCACAGCACCGCTAGATGAGAAGCGGTGAGCGATGCGAAACGCACTGAGAGGAAGCGGACGTGGCGAGAGCGGGACACGAGCCCGGAGGGCCGGCGTAGCGGGCAGGATCGCCGGCACGGTTCCTATGAGCGGATGGCGCAGTCATGTCGTTGCCTCGGCCACACTCTCTACTCGTAGCGCAGAGCCGCGATCGGGTCGAGTCGAGCGGCGCGGCGCGCGGGGTAGTAGCCGAAGAAGAGCCCAACGCCGACGGCGACCACGAACGAGATGACGAGCGGAGTCGCGCCGATGAGGGTCTGCCATCCCGCGAATACGCTGATCAGCCTTGTCGCGCCGATGCCCGCGAAGACGCCGGCAACGCCTCCGAGTGTGCTCAGAACGACGGCCTCGACGAGAAATTGCACCTGAACTTTCCAGGGACTGGCCCCGACTGACTTTCGGATGCCGATCTCGCGTGTCCGTTCGCGAACCGAGACGAGCATCATGTTCATGATCCCGATCCCGCCCACGAGCAGGGCGATCCCGCCGAGCGCGAACGTGAGCACGCGGAAGGTCGTCGTCGCTCGCTGCCCCTCCTTCACGATGCTGGCCTGGTCCTCGGCGGTGAAGTCGTCGGGGTAGGAGTCCGGGAGCTTGTGCTGCTCACGCAAGAGGGTGGTGATCTCGTCCATCGCCGGCTCGATGTCGGCCTCACTACGCACACGCGCGTCAACGTGGACCGTATTCACTCCCCCGAGCAGAGAACGAGTGACGACCGGGAGAGGGACGAAGATCCGATTGTCGAGATCCTCGTCCGCCAGCTTCCCTCTGCGGTCCTGGATGCCGATCACCTCGAACTCGTGATTTCCGACGCGCACGGTCTTCCCGATCGGGTTCTGGCCCGGAAAGAGCCTCGCTGCCGGGCCCAGGCCGATCACCATCAGACTTCGCCCGAAACTGACGTCCGCAGCGGAGATCAGACGCCCGCTCACAGCGCGTTGATTCTGGATGTCGGCGTAGGTAGCTGTCGCGCCGACGAGCCAGGTGTTTGCCTTGTACCGACCGGCAGAGACGACGATGCTCTCGATGTCTTGATGTGGCGCGACCGTCGTGACCATCGGGAGCTGCGCGATCGCTGCAACATCCTCGGGCGTGATCGTGCGGTCGGTAGCGGACTGGTTCGTGCCGATGGTGATGAACTCTCCGTCCACCTTGACGACGTTGCCGCCGAGCCTCTGGATGCTGGCTGCAACCTCGGACTGGGCACCGGAACTGACCGCGGTGACCGCCACGAGCGAAGCAACGCCGATCACCACTCCGAGCGCCGTCAGGACGGCCCGGAACCAGTTTGCGCGTAACGCACCGAGTGCGATCCGCCCCTGCTCGAGCAGCATCGTCATCGCGCCACCTCGAGCGCGAGCGACCGATCGACCGGCTCGTCCGCGACCATCAGCCCATCCTCGAGGCGCAGAATTCGCGACGCTCGCGATGCCACTGTGCTCGAGTGCGTGACCATGACGATCGTCGCTCCCTGCCGATTGACGCGCTCGAGGATCGCGAGGACCTCAGCGGCACTTGCCGAGTCGAGATTGCCGGTCGGCTCGTCAGCCAACACGACACTCGGTCGCACGACCAGAGCGCGGGCGATGGCCACACGCTGCTGCTCGCCGCCCGAAAGTTGCGTCGGAAGATGGCGGGCTCGTTCCGACAACCCGACGTCGGCGAGGGCCTCGAGCGCGCGGCTACGCCGCTCATGGGCACGTGTGCCGGCATAGACGAGTGGCAACTCGACGTTCTTGAAGGCACTCGACCGTGGGATGAGGTTGTAAGCCTGAAAGACGAAGCCGATTCGCTCTCCACGCACTTGCGCGCGGCGCGTCTCGCTGAGCGTGGACATCTCCTGCCCGACGAGCCGATAGGAGCCGGACGTCGGCCGGTCGAGGCAGCCGAGGATGCCGAGGAGGGTCGTCTTCCCGGAGCCCGAAGGGCCCATGATCGCGACGAATTCGCCGACCTGTACGGCGAAGCTCACACCACGGAGCCCCTCGACCAAGACGTCGCCACTGCGATGAATCTTCGTGACGTCGGCGAGATCGATGATCCTCGCCCCGTCGTCCCCGGTCACTAGTCCCCCTCTGCCTGAGTCTGGCTCTCCGGGAGAGCGACGCGCTCGCCGGCGCGAAGGCCCTTCACGATCTCGACGTTGTCGTTGCTCGCGAGTCCAAGCGTCACTTTGCGGAGCGACGTTTCGCCCGCGGCATCGATGACGGTGACGGTCGCCCGATCCTCCTCGTCGCGGGACACTGCTTCGAGCGGCAATTGGAGGACCCCGAGCCGCTTCGCAACGATGATGCGCACGGAGACGTTCATGCCGGGCCTGAGGCCGTCGGCATGCGCGATACGGACGCGGACGGGGTAGGTCACGACGCCGCCGGTATTGGTTCCCGTGAGGGCGGCGAAGCGCACCTTGCCCGAGAAGGACTCGCCGCCGAGCGCGTCGACGCTCACAACAGCTCTCAGGCCCGGCTTCACGCGGGCAACGTCGAACTCGCTCAGATCGACGTCCACCGCGAGGCGGGCGAGGTCGGCTACCGCTGCAATCGGCGTCGAGGGGTCGACAGGAGCCCCGGGCACCGTCAGCAAGGCTGTGACCGTTCCACTCGAAGGAGCACGAACCGTCAACAGCGGCTCGGAGACGCGGGCGCTGGCAAGGCGGAGTTGAGCTGCGACGACCTTCAGTCGCGCGAGGGCGACGTCGAGCGGAGAGGCAGGCCCGCCACGGGCGCGAAGTACGGCCAGATCTGCCTCGGCCCGGAAAACCTCCTGCCGCGCGGCCGCGACATCGGAAGGAAGCGGCGGCCCGAGGAGCTGGTTCAGCCTCGCGCGGGCAGTGTGTAGGGCCTGGCGGGCGGCCGCGAGTGCGGCCGGGCTCGGCCCGGCTTCCAACCTGCGCAGCTCGGCCTGCGCCCGTTCGAGGTCCAGCCGGGCAGCTGTCACATCGGCGGGGCTGGGAGGTGCAAGGAGCCGCGCCAGCTTCTGGCGAGCTGCGTCGATTGCCGCTCTCGCAGCGGTGATCTCTTCTGGAACCGGAAGGGTAGCGGCCCCAGGCTTGAACAACACAGCCAGATCGGATTCGGCCCTCCGTACGTCGGCCTGCGCAACCGCGACGTCGGCGGCGCTCGGCGGCGCAAGGATCCGGTCGAGTCGCTCCTGGGCAAGTTGGACGTTGTGCTGAGCGATGAGAATCGCCTCGGCGTGGGCCTGCGGCGAACCTCCTAGGAGCGTTTCGATATCCGCCTCCGCGCGGTTCACATCCAGCCGCGCAGCGCTCACATCGGCGGGGCGGGGACCACGGAGCAGCCGCGCGAGACGGAGGCGTGCCGTGGTCACAGCACCGCGCGCTGCCGCGAGCTCTGCCGACGTTGGCGGTAGACCTCTCAGGGGATCGCTCGTCCTCTTCTGGCGCAGGTCGACGAGCGCCATTGCGACGTCGTTGCGCGCCTGCGCGACGGCCGCCGCTGCCGATCCCCGATCGTCCAGCAAGGCAAGAGCCTGGCCGGCGGCGACGTGCTGGCCTCGTGCGACGAGAAACCGCGCGAGATGCCCGGTGGCCTGTGGGAAGACGGCGCTTGCCGAGGCCGCGGCTGCGGCGGCTGAGCTCGCCGAGCCGGCGGACGCGGGAGCCGCCGCGCCTCCCGCCGCTGCGGGCACGGCAATTTCTTCCGAGCGGCCGGCTTGGACGATCCGGCCGACACCCCCGACTGAGAGGACGACGTCACCTTTGCTGGCCTTGGCGGACGCGCCCGATTCCGAGGCGGCCGGCGCACTCTGAAGCCGTCCGACGCTGAGGCTGATCACGATCGCTACTGCGGCGGCGAGCGCAAGCGCTATCAGAGCTCGGCGGGGCACGCGAGTCGTCCGCACGGACCTGGACAGGGGCGGGAAGCGAACGAGGACCGCCTGCATCCATCTCGAAGCGATTGGAGCGAGCCTTGTCGCCGCCCTGGCAATCGACTTGACTTTTGAAGTGATGTCGGAAGCGGTGATCACCAGAACCTCCTCGTTTCAATGTCTGCCAAGACAATGGAAGCTCGAGATGAAAGGAAGATGAACGGGGGGACGACCTTCATCGCCGAGCGGCGGGCGGCGTGCGGCCGTAGACGTCGTTGCTGATTCGGTAAGCGCTCTTCTCAAGCCTGAGGGCGTCCTTGCGGGCCCTCGCCAGGGCCGCCGGGCTGAGGCGAACCGCCTTCACCAAGGCCAAAGTTTCTTTACTGGTGTCTTTCGCACCCTCCCAGCCGACTCGCACGTTGCCCACGCCGCTTGCGTAGTACTTGAGCTGGTACCTGCCTAGCTCGTCCGGGTTGAACTCGGCAACCACCAGGACGTCCCCGTAGCAGCGGAGCGGGACACACGTTCTCTGGCCGACGCTGCGCACCGTCGCGCGGTCATTGAAACCGACAGCGGGTCCCCACCCTAGTGAGTAGCTGGACGACCCGGGCCGGGGCTCCGCCTTCATGGAAAGCCCCGCTCGCGCGCCCTTGACGCCATGGATCCAAGTCGGGCTCTCGACGAGCTTTCCATCCTCGTACGCCTCCGGATGCTCACCCAACTCCCAGACATTGCCGTCGTTGTCCTGCGCGAAGAAGGCGAGCTCCGTCTCCACTAGCTGTCCTGCGCTGTAGTCCCGATCCCAGATGACGAGAGTGCGCACACCTGCGATCACTTTGGTCAGATCCGTAACCGTGAAGACCAACCGGTGAGGCACGCGTCTACCATCCTCGAGGGTCGAGCCTTCGGTAACGAGCTGTATCCCTGGCCGAAGCGGAAACCATTCGTTGTCGATGACGGTCGAACGGTCGAAATTCTTTCGGTCGAAGTCCTTCGCGACGATCCCTGTAGAGGGGCTCTCAGGTTCAGCCCTCGCGTTCGGCGTGGACTGACTTCCGCAAGCGGACGCCGACAGCAGTAGCAGCGACACAGCGACGGCAGTGACGGCGCGAAACCACGTCATCTTCGCTCCGATCGTCGAACCGCTGCCGTCGGGCTCAGCGCCCCTCGGCAAGCCCACCTCTGCCTCTCCCGAAACGCAGATACAGCGAAGGCACGACGAACAGGTTCAGCAGCGTCGAGGTGACGAGACCGCCCAGAATGACGATCGCCAACGGATACTCGATCTCGTGACCGGGAATCTCACCTGCAACAACCAGCGGTATCAGCGCCAGCCCGGTCGCCAAGGACGTCATCAGGATCGGCGACAGCCGCTCCAGGGCTCCGCGTAGGACAAGCGCAGGACCGAAGGTTTCGCCCTCGTGCCGCTCGAGATGCTGGAAGTGGTTGATCATCAGGATGCCGTTACGAGCGGCGATCCCGAACACCGTGTAAAAGCCGACGAGCGAACCAAGTGAGAGCGTGCGCCCGAACATGAACGCCGCCAACGCTCCGCCCACCAGGGCTATCGGCAAGGTGAGGAAGGACAGCGTTGCCAAACGCCAGCTCCCGAAAGAAGCTTGGAGGAGGGCGAAGATCACGATCGCAGCGCCGATCCCAAAGATGAACATGCGGTTCGCTGCAGCCTTGCGCTCCTTGTACTCGCCGAGCAGTTCGGCGTGGTATCCGATCGGGAACTGCACTCCACCGAGGCGGCGTTCGACTTCACGCGCGACGGCGCCGAGATCGCGTCCGGACACTCCGGCGGCAACGTCGATGCTCCTCGAGAGGTGTTCATGGTGCACGACGTTGGGAGTCGGCCTGATGCGCACCTCGGCCACATCTCCCAAGCGCACGTGCCCGCCCGCGGGTGTGTCGATCGGAAGTTCGCGAATGCTCGTCAGGCTGTTGCGTGTCTCCGGTGTGCTCCAGACGTGCACGTCGTAGGCCCTTCCGCCCCAGAAGATGTCCCCGACTTCTTCGCTCTCCATCAACGTGGCCGATGCCCGACGTACGTCGCCCGGTTTGATCCCATAGCGTCGTGCTGCCGCCAGGTCGACCTCGACTTGCACCTGTGGCACCCCGTCCTGGAACTCCACGAACGAGTCTTCGATGCCGTCGACCTTCGAGACGATCCCCCTCACTTGCTCGGCCTTGCGACGGAGGGTGCCCAAGTCCGGGCCGAAGATGCGTACGACGACGGGCTCGCTCGATCCCGCCAGTACCTCGTCGATCCTCTCGTTCAGATAGGTCTGGACGTCGTGAAAAACCCCGGGGTAGCTGTCAACCACCTTTTGAATCGAGGCCAGCGTCTCTTCGTAGTCGGCCGAAGGATCCATGCTGATCCAGTTCTCCCCAAAATTGACGCCGACCGTCTCGTCCGCGAGAAACGCTTGTCCGATGTGCGATCCGAAATGGCCGACTCCTGGGATGGAGCGCAACTCACGGCCGGCTCTCGTCACGATCCGATTCTGCTCCGTCAGGGAGGTACCGGGCTTGGTGATCCAGTGCCCGAGGAAGTCCCTTTCCTTGAACGTGGGGATCAGAGACTCGCCGAGGAAGGGAACCACCACGAGGCCGGCCGCCGCGGTGAGACCGACGGCGAGATATGCCGGGCGTGGCGTCGAGACGACCCGTGAAAGAACACGCTCGTAGCGGTGCTCTAGCCAGCGGCTGAGAGGGGACTCCCGGCGCTCGAGCGGCGCTTTCCGCAGGAGGATCAGGCTGAGCGCCGGCGTCACGGTCAGAGCCGTCAGCAGCGAGACGCCAACCGCCAACACGTAGGACAAGGCAAGTGGGCGGAAGAATGCACCTGTGAGACCCTGTAGGAAGAAGATCGGCACCATCGCGACGACGATGATCAAGGTCGCGTAGACGATCGGTCCCCGCACTTCGAGCGACGACTCGAGGACGATGGCGGCGCTCGACCTGCCGCTACCTTCCTTACCATGCTCACGTAGACGTCGCACGATGTTCTGCACGTCGATGATCGCGTCGTCCACAACGACACCGAGGGCAATCACCAGCCCGGCCAGAACCATCACGTTGATGGTCTCCCCGCGAGCGTAAAGCGTGAGCCCTGCTGCCACCATGGACAACGGAATCGCCACGACGCTGATCAGGGCGGCCCGCCACTCGAAGAGAAACGCGCCAAGAACGAGGACTACGAGCAGCGCGCCAATGATCAGCGCGCTGGTGAGATTGTCGATCGACGCCTCGATAAAGTTGGCCGCCCGGAAGATGTGGGTGTCGATCTCTACGCCGGGGAGACCAGGCCGCATATCGTCGATTGCCTCTTCCACTCCGTGAGTTACGTCCAGTGTGTTTCCCCACGGGAACTTCTCCACGACGAGCAGAAGTCCAGGGCCGTCGTTGATGACAGCGTCGCCGGCCAGCGGCATATAGCCCTCCACCACGTCGGCCACGTCAGCCAGGCGCACGTTCCCGCCACTTGCCCCTTCGACACGCACCGCCGCCAGGTTCTTCGGCGTGACGATGGGCAGCACGTGTCGGATGGCGAGGCTCTGGTTGGGCGTGTCGAGGAACCCGCCAGTGCCGATCACCGCACCCGACGAGAACCTCAGCAGTCCGGCGTCCAAGGAATCCGCGGTCGTCTCCATGACCTGCTCCAGCGAGACACCGTGGTCCTGCATGCGCCCCGGATCGGCCAGCACGTGTAGCTGCTGAAGATGCTCTCCCCAAAGGGCCACATTTGCCACTCCGGGAACCCGCAGCAAGCGAGCCCTGATCTTCCAGTAGGCGATCGTGGACAACCGGGTTACCGAGATGTCCTTCGACGAGATCCCGATCTTCATTACCCGGCTGGTTGTTGATGTCGTCGGCATGATGAAAGGCGGAGCTGCCCAGGTCGGCAACGTCGGCCCCACGGTTGCAACGCGCTCTCCAACCAGCTGCCGCGCCCGGAAGATGTCTGTCCCAGGCTTGAAGAGGAGCTCGATCGACGACAGTTGGGGAATTGACTTCGACCGAACGAAGTCGAGCCCCGCCATCCCCTGCAGCGCCTGCTCCAACGGAACGGTGACCAGGCCTTCTACCTCGGCCGCGGAGAGTCCGAGGCAGATCGTCTGAATCTCCACACGCGGCTGCGCGAACTCGGGAAAGGCGTCCACCGGCATGGCGCGGAGCTGCTGGGCGCCGAAGAGCATCATGGCTGCGCCGGCAGCGACCACGATGAACCGGAACTTCAGACTCGATCCGACGATCCAGCGAATCACTGTCGTGAACGCCCGTCCGAAATCAATTCAGTCCTCTTCGATCTCGCCGTACTCGATACCCCACAGCTCGGCTGAGCCGACCGTTACGACCACGGTGCCAAGGGGAGGGCCTGCGGAAAGAACCGCCAGGTCGTCCCTGATGTCGTCGACACGGATGTCATGCCGGACGAAGACGAGCGGTTTCGGGCTCGTGTAGGTCCAGGTCTCGCCATTCGAGTCGTAGAGCACCGCTGCATACGGGATGACACTTCGCTGTTCCCCGTTCACGAGTGCGCTGGAAACCCGACCCGTCTTGATGTCGAGCCGTTTGGCGGCCGCCGGGATCAGCAGCACGCGCTTGAGACCTGTGTCACCGACGGCCTCGACGGTGGCCGAACTGTCGGTTTCTGCAACAGCTTCTGCCTTCGGACTTGCAGCCACACCCTCATACAGGGCGAACGCCGTTAAGCCGGCGAGAACCATTGCCGCGATCATGGTTAGCCCGCGACGGTTCCTTCGAGACCGGTAGTAGCGCGATACCTCCATCTCCTTTACTCACTCCCTCGTCGTCTGACAGCGTGGCAACCGCTCTCCTAAGAGCTCGGTTCCGACCGGACTGGTGTTTCCTGGGGCGCGCCCTCTCGACCGGCTCTTGATCGAGCGCGCCCGAGGAGGAAAGCCGCAAGCGACCCTGCCGCTTCAGGTTCAGGGCTGGACCCGAACCGCAAATACAGAGGCGGCAGGATGAAGAGGTTGAGCAGCGTCGAGGTGACGAGCCCGCCGACAACGACGACAGCCAGCGGGTGAACGATCTCGAACCCGGCGATCGGGCCGGCAATCACGAGCGGTAGGAGCGCGAGCGCCGCCGCCGTCGCGGTCATCAGGACCGGTGACAGCCGTTCCCCTGCCCCGCGCAGGATGAGCTGAGGGCCGAAGCCCACGCCTTCGCCCTGTTCGAGCCGCCGATAGTGGTTGATCAGCAGAATGCCGTTACGCGCGGCGAGCCCGAACACCACTAACAGGCCGAGGTACGAGCCGAACGAGAGGGTGCGGCCGTCTGCCGCCGCCGCAAGTACCCCGCCCACCACTGCGATCGGCAAAGTCAGCAGCGACAACGTCGCGAGCCGCCAGCTGCCGAACACTGCCTGTAGAAGGAGCAGGATCCCGATCGCCGCCGCGAGTCCGATCGAGATCAGGCGGCCCTGGGGCTGGCCCTCCGCAGCGATCACTTCGGGATGGAACTCGAGTGCGAAATCGACCTGCTCGAGCGCCCGCTTGATGTCGCGCACCGCAGCGCCGAGATCGCGACCGCTCACGTTCGCTGCCACGTCGACGTAACGCGAGACGGCTTGACGCCGGATCACCGCCGGGCTCGCCACGATCCGGACGTCCGCCACCTGACCCAGTCGGACGTGGCCACCCTCGGGCGTGTCGATCAACAGCTGACGAATACTGGTCAAACTGCTGCGCGTCTCAGGCGTGCCCCAGACGACGACGTCGAAGACCTTCTGGTCCTGGTAGAGGCTGCCGACAGCGATGCCTGACAAGAGCGTCGCGGCCGCCCGACGGACATCGCCCGGCTTGATCCCGTAACGGTCTGCCGCAGCGAGGTTTACCTCGATCTCGAGCGTCGGCTCCTTGGCCGGGAGCCGAACATGCTCGTCGACGAGGCCGTCCACTCTCGAGATGACGTGCCGAACCTCGTTTGCCTTCGTACCGAGCACTGACAGGTCCTCGCCGTAGATGCGGACGAGGACGTCTGCGTCGGCACCCGGGAGCACCTCCCGGACTCGCTCGTTCGAGTACGTGTGCACAGTTCGAGAGAGGCCCGGATAGCCCGCGATAGCCTTCTTCACGGAGGCCACCGTTGTGTCGTAGTCCGCGGAAGGATCGACGGTGGCCCAGATCTCGCCGGAGTTGACTCCGACTACCTGGTCCGCTGTCACCGCCCGGCCAACATGGGCACCGACGTTTCGGACGCCCTCGACCGAACGAAGCTCGCGCGTGGCGAGACGCGTGATCCGGTTCATCTCCGGAAGCGAGGTGCCGGGCGCGCCGTCCCATCTGATCAGCAGCTGCGTCTCCTTGAACGTGGGCAGAAGTGACTGCCGGAGGTGGGGAGCCGCTGCGATGCCCGCGAGGACGAGGACACCGGCGACGACATACGCGGGTTGTGGTCGGTGGACGATCCGGGAGAGCACGCTCTCGTAGCCCCGCTGAAGCCGGAGGACGAGCGGCGACTCGCCGCGCTCGCGTGGCGTTCTCGACAGGAGCAACACGCTCAGCGCCGGCGTGACCGTCAGCGCGACCACCATGGATGCGCCGAGCGCGAGCAAGAAGGCGACGGCGATCGAGGGGAAGAATGCCCCGGACACGCTCTCCAGGAAAAAGACCGGAACAACGGCCAACGCCACGATCAGGGTCCCGTAGACGACAGCGCTGCGCACCTCGAGCGAGGCTTCGAGGATGATCGCCGCGGTCGATTTGTCAGTCCCTTCCTCGCGGTGCCGCCGCAGATGACGCGTGATGTTGTCCATGTCGACAACGGCTTCGTCGATCACGAGGGCCAGCGCCGCCACGAGCCCTGCGAGGACGATCGCATTCATCGTCCTTCCGAGCGCGTGCAGCACGAGGACAGCCGTGATGACCGACAGCGGAATCGTCACCAGGCCGACCAGGGCCGTGCGCCACCGGAAGAGGAAAGCGGCGAAAACGAGGAGCACCAGAACGGCGCTGATGATCAGGGCGAGGGCGACATGGTCGATCGATTTCTCGATGTAGGAGGCGGGTCGGTAAACGGTGGTGTCGAACGCGAGCCCCGAGAGGCCGGGCCGCATGCTGTCGATCGCGTTTTCCACACCTCGGGTCACGTCCAGAGCACTGGCATCCGGGAACTTCTCGACGACGAGCAGAAGGCCGCCGCCGCTGTTGACGACGGCGTCACCGATGAGCGGCTGGTGGTCCTCCACGACGGAGGCCACGTCGCCAAGGCGCAGCTTTGTACTGCTCGTTTGCTCGAGTGACACCTGGGCGAGGGTGGCTGCCGTCGTGATAGGCGAGAAGTGCTGGATCCCGAGCCGTTGGTTGGCGGTGTCGATGAACCCTCCCGTACCAGGCGTCGATGCCTCCACGAACGACAGCGGCGAGAACCAGAGCGCGTTGCCGGTGGACTCGATGACCTGACTCAGGGAGACACCGCGATCGCGCAGGCGCTCCGGGTCGACCTGCACCTGGAGCTGCCGGTCCCGCTGGCCCCAGATGGAAACATTGCCCACACCCGGCACACCCATCAGACGGGGCACGATCGTCCACCGCGCGAGTACCGACATCGCGATCGGGGATACGCTCTTCGAGGAGACCCCGACCATCAGCACCCGGTTCGTGGAAGACACCGGCTGCAGCATTTGTGGTGGCTTCGACACGTTCGGTAGCGCGTGCGCCTGCGTGAGGCGCTCGGCCACCGCCTGCCGCGCGCTGAAAATGTTCGTCCCGGGCTCGAAGATCATGAGTATTCGCGACAGGCCCGGAACCGACTCCGAGCGGATGTCGTTGAGAAAGGCCACGCCGTTCAGCAAGTCCTGCTCCATCGGAACGGTGATCAACTGCTCGACTTCCGCCGCGGAAAGGCCGAGAGCCTCCGTTTGAATCTCGACTGTGGGCGGTCCGAACTCGGGCAAGACGTCGACCGGCATCTTGCGAAGCTGGGTAATGCCGATGACCATCGTCGCCCCTGCCAAAGCCACGACGAGAAGTCGAAACTTCAGGCTCGATCCAATGATCCAACGCATCAGTGCTCGGTGCCTCGCTGCGCCAATTGCCGCCTCCTGTGAGGGTGGTTGCTGGAACGCGGGTCCGGACACACAGACAGCGACGAAGAGCCGACCGCACGACCGAACGAGCGGAGCCCCTGATCGGGGTGACGACTTCCCGTCAGGAAGATGGCTGGAGGCCTGGCCGGTCGCCGAGTCGACCCAACGGGCCGAGATGCCTCGACGAGGCAACGTCTCTGCGCTAGCCGCCGCTGGTGTTCGCTATCCTTCTTGCCTTCGCTGCTCACTCTGGTTTGCACTCCGGTGTGTGTTGGCGTACTGGGGCCGGGTGCAACCGGCCCCTCTTCTTCTTCTCTGAAGTCGCTTACGGTGGGAGCACCACGCGGACCGCACGGCTCTCAGGGACTGTTGTCGCGTGTCGAACGACGTCGACATCGTGGCGGCCTCGTCGTCCAGCATGAGCGAGCCGCCACAGCGTGACGACATAGCCCTCTCGGGCCCCCCCAAGGCGCCTGCCTCTCCCCATTGTCCTCTCCCTACGCAGAAACCGCACTAACGCGGGATTCGACAACAAGGTACAAGTTCTCGAATTTGGCGTCAATAGGGACCACGTTGGCTTTGGCCGACACCAAGATCGACAACACACATGCAGGTAATGGCGGAGTCCGGTTCTATTTCGCGACGTGCACGCTTAACTGACGTCCGAGGATGACCCCGACTATCGACAGGCGCGAGCTGCGAAGACACAGCGAGCGCGCCTCGCGGGCTCGCTCTAGCGCGCGAAGACCTGTTCTAGCCGGTCGACGAGATCCAGTCCGTGGACGGCTTCGGCTTGCACGTTCTTTCGCGCGCGGCGTACGAGCCGCTTCATGGCAGCCACGTGTCTGTCGTAGGCCTCCGCTTCCTTCTCTCCTCCCGCGGCGATGACCTTGGGTCGGAGCGGTGTCCAGGTCGACGCGAGTTGCTTTACCGCGACGGAGACGTTCTCTGGCTCCCGTACGAGCGATCGAAGCTGAGCCTCGCGGTCGAGGTAGTCCAGCGCCAGGACCGAGGCCGGCACGCGATCGTGGAAATGCCCGTACAGATCCGCCATCAGTCCGGAGACTGCGTTTGCGGCAAGGGCGATACGAACGAACGATCCACGGCGGGCGAGCCGAGCGACGCGATCCGACCGTTGCTTGAGCTGAGCGATCATTGCGGAGGACACGCCGTATCGGGCGAGCGCGGCCGCCGCGGACCCGTTTGCGGCTGCCTTCAGGCTCGCGGCCGTTGCAGCTACCTCGCCGCGGTTCCGGGCGAGCGCGAAGTCGACGACGTCCTCCGCGTCCGACTCCACGGCCTTGAGGCTCGGCGGCACCGGCGCGGCGGCGAAGACCGCCTTCGCGGGAACACTCCAGACCGCTTGCACGGGTGCGGCGGCGAAGCTCGGCACGCCGGCGACCAGAACGCTCGCTGCCAGGAAAACAACGACTCTCACCTTTTTACCGCTGTACGTCATCTGGCCGCCTCCTCACTTCGCGCCGCCGGCCGCTATCGGCAGCGCGATCCAGGCGTCTGCGCCGCCCCCGTCGTTGTTGGCGACGTGCGCGCTTCCGCCGTGTGCCTCCGCAATCACGCGGACGATCGAGAGGCCGAGCCCCGAGCTACCGCGAGTGCGGGCCTGGTCGGGACGAGCAAAGCGCTCGAAGGCCCGCCCGAGGAACTCTGGCGGAAAGCCGAAGCCCTCATCCGTCACATGAAGCTCGGCAAGCCCATTCACCCGAACGACCGATAGCCGCACCTCTCCTTCACCGTGTCGAAGTGCGTTTTCGACGAGGTTCGCGAGCGCCTGCTCGAGCCTGATCCGGTCGCCGCGTAACTGAAATCCCGAAGTCGTCACAGGACGGAGGACTCGGCCGGCCTCTTGCGCACGCCACTCGAAGCGCCTGGCGATCGAATTCAGAAGGTCCGACGCGTCAAACGTCTCGAGCTGCAAGGCCAGCTTCCCGCGATCGGACCGCGCAATCAGCAACAGATCCTCCGCGAGCTGAGCAAGCCTGTCGACTTCCTCCGACGACCTGCGCACAGCCTCCCTCAGGTCCTCGGAAGACTCAGCATGGCGCAGCGCCAACTCGAGCTCGGTACGGAGGAGCGCGAGCGGCGTGCGGAGCTCGTGCCCGGCGTCGGCGACAAAGTCCCGCTCGCGTTCGACCGCGGCCTCGAGCCGCGCGAGCATTTCGTTCAGCGTCTGGCCGAGCCGTTCGACCTCGTCTCCTGTCTCTGGCACCGGAAGTCGGTCGCCTGGCGTCTCGGCCGAGATCGCCGCAGCACGGCGGCGCATCGACTCGACCGGACGCAGGGAGAAGCCGGCCAAGACGTAGCCGGCGACGCAGGCGAGCGCGAGTGCGATCGGCCCCGCGATGAGGAGCTCGTTCCGGAGGCTCGCGAGCGTCTCGTCAGCGTCCCCGCGCGTGGCACCGACGACGAGCACGAGCTTCCGGCCCCGGCGCTCGACAGGGGTGGCGAGAAGCCGCGAAGGCTCATCGAGGCCGGGGACCGAACGACGATCGACAAAGATCGCCTCGTCGAGTGCCGCGCGAAGTTCGGGAGCGCTCAGGAGCGGCGTGGTGCGAAGCCGTCGGGTTGCGTCAAGAACGCGGCCCCGATCATCGACCAGCTGGGCGAAGGCTTCGCCTTCCTCCACGAAAGGGGCGCCATTCGCACCCGCCAGGGGCGTGCCGCGTCCGGGGACGAGTGTTGTGAGGTCCTGCGCGCGCAACCGCAGCCCACGGTCGAGCGCGAGCGAGAGTTGGGAATCAAGATGCACATAGAGGAGCCAGCCTGTTCCGGCCAGCACGATCGCCATCGCAATGGCGAACGCACCCGCCACGCGGAGCCGGATCGGAGTCCGCCTCATGCCCCGCCGTCCGCGCGCAGCCGGTAGCCCGCGCCCCGGACCGTCTCAATCGAAAATCGGCCAAATGGCTCGTCGATCTTTCTTCGCAGGTGCCGGACGTAGACATCGACGATGTTGGACCGATTCTCATAGGCGAAGTCCCAGGCGTGCTCGAGCAAATGCAGGCGCGACAGCACCTGATCTGGTTTGCGCATGAACGTCTCGAGCAGCGCGAACTCCTTCGAAGAGAGTTGGATCTCGGTGGAGCCGCGCCACACTCCTCGCGACGCCGGGTCTAACCGAAGGTCGCCGACCTCGAGCACGCTTGGCCGCTCCACCTCGCCGCGACGAGCGAGCGCGCGCAGACGTGCAAGCAGCTCGGCGAAGGCAAACGGCTTGACGAGGTAGTCATCGGCGCCTGTGTCGAGGCCGGCAACCCGGTCGTCCACCGAATCGCGTGCGGTGAGCATGAGCACGGGAACCCAGACACCGCTGTGGCGCAGTCGGCGGCAGGTCTCGAACCCGCTCATCCCCGGCAGCATCACGTCGAGGACGATCGCGTCGTAGTCCATGGCCGCTGCCATCCACAGCGCGTCCTCGCCGTTCTCGGCGACGTCGGCGGCGAGCCCTTCCTTGATCAGGCCGCGGCGAATGAGACTCGCCATGCGCAACTCGTCCTCGACGATCAGTACGCGCATCGTTCTCAGCGTCCCGGATTCTGGATGAACCGAGGATGAACGTCAGGTCCCGCACGTTCATCGTCCGTTCATCTTTCGCTCCTACTGTAGACGCGATCGAGGCAGCGGACTACCCGAATGGCTGAACAAACTCACACCGAGCTTGTAGCGCCGCACGGGTTGGCATGACGCCAGCCGTCGAGGCAGACGGCCTGGGCAAGCAGTACGGGTCGCGTGTCGCGCTCGACAGTCTTACGTTCTCGGTCGCGGCCGGTGAGGTCCTCGGCGTGCTCGGCCCGAACGGCGCGGGCAAGACGACGGCCATCCGCGTGCTCACGACCATCCTCCCAGCAAGCCGCGGCCGCTTTTCCGTGGCCGGTGTCCCCCACACGCGCGCGGCCGATATTCGTCGTTTGGTCGGCGTACTCCCGGAGAGTGCAGGCTACCCGGCGAGGCAGACAGGCGAGGAGTATCTGCGCTATTTCGCGCGGCTCTTCGGCTACAGCCGAGCGAGCGCACGCGTGCTCGCGGAGGCCCTGCTCGCCCAGGTCGGCCTTTCCGAGAGACGGACCTCATTGATCGCTGGCTACAGCCGTGGGATGCGCCAGCGCCTCGGAATCGCCCGTGCACTCGTCAACGACCCGCAAGTCGTCTTCCTCGACGAGCCCACGCTCGGGCTCGACCCCGCGGGTCAGCGCCAAGTCCTCGCGCTCGTACGCCGGATCACAGCTGAGCGCGGCGCGACGGTTCTGCTCAGCACGCATCTGCTCGCCGAGGTCGAGCAGGTGTGCTCGCGCGTGCTCATCCTCAACCGCGGCCGCCTCGCCGCCGAGGGCACGGTCTCGGAGATCTCACGCCGCGCAGCCGCACCGCGCAGCGCCAGACTCCGGGTCTCCGCGGAGAACGTCGACCGGGCGCGCGCGACACTGGGAGGCTCCGCCGGCATCGAGCACGTCGAACCGGGCGACGGCCAGGTGGGCTCCTTGATCGTCATGTTGGACGGACCGGGGAGCCCAACTTCCATGAACGACGGGCTCCGCGCCCTCGCGGACGCGGACGTCCCGGTGCTCTCCTTCGAACTCGAGGGCGCGCGGCTGAGCGACGCGTTCCTCGCGATGACGGAGGAGGCGTGATGGCTGCCTCCGCCCGCACCATGTCCAAGCGCCACAGGCGCGGCTGGGCGATCGTCGGCGAACAGGAGCTTCGCGACCTCTGGCTCGGAGGACGGGGACTGCTCCTCGCCCTCGCATTCAGCGTCCTCGTGAGCGTCATCGCTTACCTCACGGCAACGAACCAGGCACTCAATTTCCTCGAACAGCGCGAGTCCGTCAACCTCACGCTCCAGGTCGCGATCGCCATGGGATCACTCCTCGCGCTCCTCGCCGCGGCAGACGCGGTCAGCGGCGAACGCGAGCGCAGCACCCTTGAAAGCCTGCTCCTCACACCCGTGTCCCGGCTCGACCTCACGGGCGGGAAGTTGGTCGCCGCGCTCTCGCTCTGGTTGGCCGCGTTCGTGATCACGATTCCGTACGTCTGGTTCCTTGGCCGCGGCATCGACCTCGTTGCCGACGCGGTCATCACCGGCGTCGTCGTCGGGACGCTCCTCGCCGTCTTCCTCGCGTCTCTTGGGATTGTGATCAGCATCTTCGCTAACTCGAACCGAGTCAGCCTCTCCGTCAGCCTCTTCCTGCTCCTGGCGATCTTCGCCCCGACCCAGCTCCCCTCGAGTGCCCAGAAGGGCTGGGCGGGCGAGCTCCTTCTTCGTGTAAACCCGCTCACCGCAGGCGAGCACTACGCCGGCAAGATCCTCGTCAACGGCCACTCCTGGAGCGAGGACATCTCGTGGCTCATCTCCCCGATCGTCGCGGCAGCGGTGTTCTCGGCGATCGCCGCGATCGTGGGCGCACGCTGCATCCGATTGGGCCGAGGCGCAACCGAATGAGCATGTGCCGCGCCTTCGGAGCCACCCTGGCGGTGCCGTCCGTGGCGCTCGTGCTCGCCGCCGCCGGCGCCGGCGCTACGGCCAGTGAGATCTCGGTGAACGTTGATCGTTCGCAGATCAGGACCCAGCTGGGACACACGTTCGTCTTCCGGACAACGGTCGCCAATCATGCGTCCAGCACAACAGGATCGCTCATCGCCCACCTGAACGTCCTCAGTCTCCGCGAAGGGGTCGAGGTCGATCCGGAGGACTGGTCGACACACCGGACCCGGTACATCGGCACGATTCCCGCAGGCGGCTCGCGAACGATCACTTGGAAAGTCCATGCGATCAACACCGGCAGGATCGCCCTCTACGTCGCCGTCCTCCCTCAGGCAGGCCTCACCCGGCCACCCACGACTGGTCGGACGGTTCAGCTCGTCGTAGCTGAACGGAACACGCTCAACTCGGGCGGGATCCTCCCCCTCGTGCTCGGAATTCCTTCTCTCCTTGGGCTGATCGCTGGGGGCCTGCAACTAGCCAGGAGACGCCGCTGATGGTCTCGCCCCGCTCGGCTGTGCTCGTGGGCAGTTGACGGCCACCTCTTGCTTCCTAAATAGACAACGCCGCCAGCAACCCTGCGCGCGAAAGCGGCCACGATCTAGTCCGGATGCGCAGCGCCCAACGCGAAGCGGGGCAGGCGATTCGATGCTCGCCACGAAACCGTGCCACGATGGAACCTTCTCCACGCGATCCCGAAGTCGAAGGCTTTCTCGCGCTGCTCGCGAGCCGGCGCGCGCCGAAGACGGTGGACGCGTATCGCCGCGACCTCGCCGCGCTCGCGGCCTGGCTAGACCGTCCCGTCGGCCACATAACAACCGAGCAACTCGAGCAGTACCTCGCCGAGTTGCGCGCGGCCGGTCTATCGCCGTCGACGATCGCGCGGCGTGTCGCCGCGATCCGTACCTTCTTCCGCCACCAGGCCCTGCTCGGCACACGCATGGACAATCCCGCGGCCGAGCTCGACCTGCCGCGACGCCGGCGCACTCTCCCGCGCACGCTCTCACCCGCCGAAGCGGAGCGGCTCGTCGAGGCGGCGAACGGAACGACGCCGCGCGCGCTGCGCGACCGAGCTCTCGTCGAGCTCCTGTACGGCGCGGGCCTGAGGGTCAGCGAGGCCGTCGGTCTGCAGAAGTCGAGCGTCGACCTCGACGCCCGCATCGTCCGCTGCATCGGCAAGGGCTCGAAGGAACGGATCGTCCCGATCGGCAGGCAGGCCGCGCAGGCACTAAGGCGTTACCTTGGACGGGGACGCCCGTTCCTGGACGTGCGGCACCGACCCGAGCTCTTCCTCAACGCGAAAGGCGGCGGGCTCACACGCGCCGGGGCGTTCCTGATCCTCCGCAAGCTGGCGGCCAAGGCCGGGCTCGAGCCGGAAAGAGTTCACCCGCACCTGCTCCGGCATTCCTTCGCGACGCATCTCCTCGAAGGCGGGGCCGACCTACGTTCCGTCCAGGAGATGCTGGGGCATGCGGATCTCGCGACGACGGAGCTGTACACACACGTATCCGATCGACGCCGTCGCGAGTTGTATTTCCAGGCACACCCGCACGCGCGCAGAAAGACGAAGTAGGGAGTCATGCATCTCGATCCGAACATCGCACTGGTCGCCGCGCTCACGTGCGGCATCGGGTACCTCATGATCGTCGCCGGGCTCAGCAAGCGCGCACTGGAGCTCAGGCGCCGGCACCGCATGTGTCCGAGCTGCGGCCGTCAGATTCAGGCGCGCGTCTGCCGCGCCTGTGCGCGGACTAGGACTTCGCCGCCGCCCGCTTCCTGAGATCGCCGGCGACGGTGCGGGCGGCGTTGCGCAGCTCCGCTTCCTGCTCGTCGTCCTCGGCGAGCCCGCTGAGCAGGACGATCGTCTCACGCTGAGGCGAGCCGTTCCGAAGACAGAGAACCGCGAGGCGCCGCACTGCTTGATTCACGTCCGTGGACACCATTGAGTGCAGGACCGGCCGGATCGCGTTGACGACGCCCGGGCTGTCCTTCGACAGGAGCTGCACCGACAGAAGTGCGGAGCCGCGCGCCGCCGGGCTCTCGTCGTCGAGCCCCCGCCGAAGGAGCTCGAGCTTCTGGCGGAAGCGGAACTGGCCAATGGCCCGATACGCCGCTGCACGCTCTCGATAGTCGGCGCTCCGGGCAGCGGACTCGAGCTCGTCCTCCCATTCCTTACGCAGCATCGCCAGCTCGCGCTCGGAACCCGACTGCGCGAGCTCGTCGGCTTTCGCAGCTGCCTCGACGAGGGACATGCGGCGCGGCACTCTAGCGCGCTGTCGATAGAGTCCGCCGCCGTGGCCCACAGAGTGACGCTCATTCCCGGGGACGGCACCGGGCCCGAGTTGACCGAGGCGACGCGCCGGGTGCTCGAGGCCACGGGCGTCGAGTTCGACTGGGACGTCCGGGAAGCCGGCGCCGACGTGATGGAGAAATACGGCGGCAATCCGCTTCCGGACGAAGTCCTCCAGGCGATCCGCGAGACGGGCGTGGCACTCAAAGGCCCGATCACGACCCCGGTCGGCGGCGGCTTCCGCTCGGTCAACGTTGCGCTGCGCAAGAGCCTCGATCTCTACGGTCAGGTGCGGCCCTGCAAGACCTACCCGGGCGTGCGCAGCCGCTTCGACGACGTCGACCTGATCGTCGTGCGCGAGAACACCGAGGACCTCTACGCCGGGATCGAGTACGAGGAAGGCTCCGCGGAAGTGCGCGAGCTGATCGAGTGGATCAAGGCGCACGGTGGCGACCTCGCGCACGACGACGCGGGCATCTCGATCAAGCCGATCTCAATCACGGGCACGCGACGAATCGTCCAGTTCGCCTTCGACTACGCTCGTCGTAACGGCCGCCGCAAGGTAACGGCGGTACACAAGGCGAACATCATGAAGTTCTCCGACGGCCTGTTCCTCCGAGTCGCACAGGAGGTCGCCGCGGAGAACAGTGACATCGAGTTCAACGATCGCATCGTGGACAACATGTGCATGCAGCTCGTCCAGCGCCCGGAGGAGTACGACGTGCTCGTGTTGCCGAACCTGTACGGCGACGTGCTCTCCGATCTCTGCGCCGGAATGATCGGCGGACTCGGGCTCGCCCCCGGCGGGAACTTCGGCGAGAGCATCGCGATCTTCGAGCCGACGCACGGCTCCGCGCCGAAATACGCGGGCCAGAACAAGGTCAACCCGATGGCGCAGATGCTTTCGGGAATGTTGATGCTCCGTCACCTGGACGAACGTGCGGCCGCGGACAACCTCGAGCGGGCGATCGCCGAGGTCATTCGGGAGGGCAAGAGCGTCACGTACGACATGAAGCCGACGCGCTCCGACCCGAGCGCCGTCGGCACCAGCCAGGTCGCCGACGCAATCATCGAGAAGCTCGGAGTACGTGTATGAGGGGCAAGGTGACCGTCGTCGGCGCGGGGAACGTCGGCGCCACTTGCGCCCAGGTCCTGGCGGCGCGCGACTACGCGAACGTCGTCCTCGTCGACATCAAGGAAGGCCTCCCACAGGGGAAGGCTCTGGACATCAACCAGATGGGCGCGGTGCTCGGGTACGAGCCCACGGTGACAGGGTCGAACAGCTACGACGAGACCGCCGGCTCAGACGTCGTCGTCATCACGGCCGGCCTGCCGCGCACGCCGGGAATGAGCCGCGACGACCTCGTCGCAACGAACGAGAAGATCGTCAAGGATGTGACCGAGAAGGCGATCGCGCAGAGCCCGGACGCGATCCTGATCGTCGTCTCCAATCCCCTCGACGCCATGTGTCACGTGGCGAAGAACGTGTCCGGGTGGCGGAAGGAGCGGGTATTCGGAATGGCCGGGATCCTCGACACCGCACGCTTCTCGACGTTCATCGCCTGGGAAACGCAGGCGTCCGTCAAGGACGTCACCGCGATGGTCCTCGGGGGGCACGGTGACCAGATGGTTCCGGTCGTCAGCGCGACCACGGTAGGCGGGGTCCCACTTGCAAAGCTGGTCGGCGCAGCCGACATCGACGCAATGGTGCAGCGCACTGCAAGAGGCGGCGGAGAGCTCGTCGAGCTGCTGGGGACGTCGGCCTGGTACGCGCCCGGCGCCGCCGCCGCGCAGATGGTCGACTCGATCATGCTCGACGAGAAGCGCTTGCTTCCGTGTACGGCCTACCTCGAGGGCGAGTACGGCATCGACGGCCTCTATATGGGCGTGCCGGTCAAGCTCGGATCCGGCGGGATCGAAGCAATTTACGAGCTCGATCTGAATGAGGACGAGCAGGCAATGCTGAACGAGTCGGCCGGCGCCGTGCGCGAAGTCGTCGGCCTGCTCGCCTCGTAACCATGGATCTAGGTCTCAGAGGCCGCACGGCGATCGTGAGCGGTGCATCTGCGGGTCTCGGCCTCGCGACGGCCGAGGCTCTGGCGGGGGAAGGCGCGAACGTGACCATGTTCGCGCGGCGGCGTGACGTGCTGCAACGCGAAGCCGACCGGATCGGTGCGCTCGCCGTGCGCGGTGACGTCACGAACCCGCGCGATCTCGAGGCAGTCGTGCGGCAAACCGTAGCCGCGTTCGGCGGCATCGACATCCTCGTGTGGAACAGCGGCGGCCCGCCGCCGGGACCGGCCGTCGGGATGAGCGCCGAATCACTCGAGGAAGCTGTCGAGCTCCTCTTCTTCCCGGCCCTGCGCCTCGTCGACCTCTGCCTGCCCTATCTGGTGCAAAGCGCGGGCGGTCGCATCCTCGTCTTCACCTCGGTGGCTGCGAAAGAGCCGACCGGCCATCTCGCGCTCAGCAACGCCGTACGGCCCGGTGTCCACGGCTGGGCCAAGACGCTCTCCCGCGAGCTCGGCCCTCGCGGGGTCACCGTGAATTGCCTCGCGCCAGGCCGGATCGAGACCGCGCGCCTCGCGCAGCTGTACCCGGAGGGACCGACCGAAGCCGACCTCAAAGCGATTCCGGTGGGACGCTGGGGCACGCCGCAGGAGTTCGGCGACGTCGCCTGCTTCCTCGCTTCCGACCGCGCCCGTTATGTGAACGGAGCAACGGTGGTCGTCGACGGCGGCCTCTCACGGGGCCTGCTCTAGTCCAGTGTCCACGCTCGGCCGGTTGCTGTCGCCGTTCCGTCTCGCCTCGGCTGGGTTCATCGTACTGGTCGCGACAGTCGCCATCCTGGTGACGCGCGGGAGCGACCAATACATCGAGATCCCTGACGACCCTCATCCGCTGGCCGGCCTCGTGCAGGTGCCGGGCGCAAAACCGGACGATGACGGAGGCGGGATCTACTACGTCGACGTCCTGCTCAAGCCGGCGTCGTTGCTCGAGTCCTACGTCAAGTTCGTCCGCCCCGAGGGCTCCGACCTGATCCCGCGCGCGCAAATCGTGCAACCTGGAATCTCAGATCAGGAACGCTTCGAGCTCGACCTTGCCACCATGAAGGCGTCCCAGTCGATCGCGTCGGTCGTCGCGCTGCGCGAGCTCGGCATACGCGTTCCCATCCGTCCCGACGGCGTTCGCGTGGTGGCTGTGACCTCGGACTCTCACGCCGCCGGCGTGGTGCGACCGGGCGACGTCATCGTTGCGGCCGACGGCAACCCGGTGCTCACGCGAACCGATCTCGCCGCAACGCTCGCTCGGCTCAAGCCCGGGGCCCAGGTCAGTATCACCGTCCGGCGCGGCGGGAAGAACCTCACGTTCTCCATCCGAACGACCGCCGACACCCAGAATCCAGAGCGGACGATCATCGGCGTCCTGCCGATCCAGGCACTGAGCGTCCGCCTGCCGTTCCCCATCAAGTTCAACCTCCGCAAGGTCGGCGGGCCGTCTGCCGGTCTCGCGTTCGCACTCGAGCTGTTGGAGAAGAAGGGACGCGATGTCGACCACGGCTACAAGGTCGCCGCCACAGGCGAGATGCAGCTGAACGGATCGGTGACGAGGATCGGCGGTATCAAGCAAAAGACGATCGGGGCTCGAAAATCGCATGTCGACGTCTTCCTGGTGCCGGTCGATGGGGACAACGCACGCGAGGCGAAGCGCTACGCGGGTGGCCTGAGGATCATCCCTGTGAAGAGTTTTCAACAGGCGTTGCAGGCACTGGCAACACTGCCGCCGAAGAGTTAAAACAGAGCAGTTTTCGGCAAGATTGAATCTGCCGGAAAATGCTTAGTTTTCCTGTGCGGCAACCCTTGTCTACGCCAGCCGTGTTCGTAGTATCACCGCTTGTCACTGCGGCCCTAATCTCTAGGCAGGGGAGAAAATTGAGTAAGCGGAATCAACTGACGTGCGACGACTGCTACTTCCGTCGCGCCGGGCTCTGTGCCCTTCCGACGGACGCGCCCTGCCCCACCTTCCGGCTCAATAGCCGGGGCTCACTCGTTCCGCCTCGCCAGCCCCGCCTCGTACCGAGGCCGCTCGGCGACTTCGCTCAGGTAGCGGCAGCGGGCTAGGCGCTACACGGGCGCCGGTTCCCGGACGAGGGCTGCGAGCCGGCGCACGCCTTCCCTGATCTCGTCCGGAGAGACGAAGCTGAATGCGAGCCGCGCCGTGTTCGGCTCACCTCCGAAATCCGCGCCGGGCACGTACGTCACGCCGGCCGCGGCTGCACGGTCGAGCAACGCACCGGCATCGGTGCCTGCGGATAGCTCGAGCCAGATGAAGTAGCCGCCCTGAGGCCGGCTCCAACGTGCATCCGGAAGCTCACGTTCGAGTGCTTCGAGCATGGCGTCACGACGGGCGCCTAGGAGTGTCGCAACTCGTTCGAGGTTCGGCTCGAAGTTGCCGCGGCGCAGAAACTCGAACACCGTCGCCTGCCCCAGTAGGACCGGCGTGATGTAGGTGGAGGTCGCCAGCGCCTCGAGCTCTTGCTCCAAAACCTCGGGCAGGACGAAGTAGCCGACGCGTAACCCCGGCGCGATCGTCTTCGAGAAGGAGGACGAGTAGGCGACGTGCCTGCCGCCTTCCAGCTCGAACAGCGTCGGCGGCGCCTCGCCGTCGAAGCGAACGAGCCCGTACGGATCGTCTTCGAGCACCAGCAGCTCGTGCTCGCGCGCGAGCTCGGCAAGTCGATGACGGCGTTCCTCGCTGAGCGTCCTCCCGCTCGGGTTCTGGAAGGTGGGAATCGTGTAGAGGAACGCCGGCTTCCTGCCCCTGTCGAGCGCATGTGCGAGCGCGTCCAGGTCGAGACCCTCGTCGTCCATCGCCACAGCCGTCGTCTCGACGCCATGCGCAGCGAGGATCTTCAGCGGGCGATCGTAGGTCGGCGCCTCCACGAGGACGCGCTCCCCGGCGAACCGTTCGGCGAAAAAGACCATTCCCTGCAGCGAGCCGTTGGTGACCAGGACCCGCGCGGGATCGACACCGTGACGCGCCGCGATCCAGTCGCGCAGCGGCCCGTACCCGGCCGACGAACCGTACGAGAGCACGGTGGCTCCGTCGCGCTCGAGCGCGGCCCGTGCGCAGTCTGCGAGTTCCTCAACCGGAAGACATTCGGGGGCGGGGATGCCCCGCGCGAAGGAGATCGTCTCCATCAGCGAGAGTTTAGGCGCGCGCGCCGAATCGCTCCGCCACGAGTTGCGCGACCTCCGTCGGCGTGGTCCCGACCTGAATCTCCGCTGCTTCCAGTGCTTCCTTCTTCGCTTGCGCCGTTCCCGACGACCCCGAGATGATCGCACCCGCGTGCCCCATCGTCTTGCCGGGCGGTGCCGAGAACCCGGCGATGTAGGCGATCACCGGCTTCGTGATGTGATCCTGCACGAAGCGCGCGGCCTTCTCCTCCTCGTCGCCGCCGATCTCGCCCACGAGCACGATCAGCTCCGTCTCGTGGTCAGTCTCGAACCGCTGGAGGACGTCGACGAAGGACGAGCCGACGACCGGATCGCCGCCGATGCCGACGATCGTCGAGTTCCCGAGCCCCAGCTGAGTGAGCTCGTGGCCGATCTGGTACGTGAGCGTGCCAGAACGCGAGACGAGGCCGATCGCACCCTCGGAGAAGATCTCAGCAGGGATGATTCCGACGTTCGCCTTGCCGGGGGACAGCACGCCGGGGCAGTTCGGCCCGATCATCGTCACGCCCTTGCCGCGGATGTACGTGTAGACCCGCAGCATGTGGTGAGCCGGAATGTGTTCGGTGATGCAGATCACGGTGCCGATGCCGGCGTCCACGGCTTCGTAGATCGCGTCGGTCGCGAAGCGCGCCGGCACGAAGATGAGCGTCGTGTTCGCTCCGGTCTCTTGCACCGCGTCGGCGACCGTGTTGAAGACGGGAATGCCCTCGACGTCTTGCCCTGCCTTGCCCGGGGTGACGCCGGCGACCACCTGCGTTCCGTACTTGCGGTTGCGCAGACCGTGGAAGCGGCCTTCGCTGCCCGTCAGGCCCTGCACGACGAGGCGGGTGCCGTTGTCGACGATGATCGCCATTAGTGGCCCTCCCGGTCACGTTTGTGGATGCCTGGGTCGCGAGCGCCAAGCCAGGGGCCGCACTCGTCCGCAGCCAAGGCTGTCAGCCTTGGTAAGGACGAGGGTGGACTCTGGCGCCGCGCGATCGCGGGCCAGGCGCCGCAGGACGTGGCCGGGAGGGCCACTAGTTCTGGCTTCTCCGGGCCTTGACGACGATCGACTTCAGGCTGAGCGCACCGTCTTGCACGTGATCCGCGAGTAGCTCGCGGACGCGCGCGGCGTCCTCGGGCGGCGTGTCGACCCGCGCGAGCCAGTCCTCGACCACCGGATGACGTTCGAAGCGTTCGAGCTGCTCGACCTCGAGGCCGGCCTCCGTGAGCATCTCCTTCCACTCCTCCTCCGAGTAACAGCGCACGTGCGTCGGGTCGCGAAGGCGCTCTGCTTCTTCGACGCGCTCGTCGACGAAGACGTTGTCCTCGATCACGACGAGGCGACGCGTGACACGCGCCATCTCCGCGACCGCCTCGCGAATGTCCTGGAAGTGGTGGGCGGCGATCCTGCAGGTGACGACATCGAAGCTCCCGTCCTCGAACGGCAGCTCTTCCGCACGAGAGACGACGTCCGGTTGCATGCCCGGCGCCGGGTCGACGGTGACGACCGTGCAGCCCGCCTCGCGAAGTCGCCTCGCGACGTGGCCTCCGCCGGTCGCGACGTCGAGCACCTTCGCATCGTGGCCGGGGTCGCACCATTCGACGAGCAGATCGAGATCCGGTCCTTCACGATGGGTCGGGCTCTCACGGAAAGCGTCCGCACGCTGCGACCAGACGTCGGTCACGCGGCCAACTCGACCGCGCGCTGCGCAGCTTTCAGCATCGTGGGCTCGACGTGGAGGTTGGGAGGCGCTGCCTCGGCGAGCAGCCTGCGTCCTTCTTCGGCGTTCGTGCCGTCGAGCCTGACGACGATCGGGAGGTCGATTCTCATCTGGTCGAGCGCGGTCAGGATTCCGCGCGCCACCTCGTCGCCGCGGGTGATTCCCCCGAAGATGTTGAAGAAGATCGAGCGCACCTGCTTGTCGCTCGTGATCACCTCGAGCGCGTCGACCACCCCCTGCGCATCGCCACCACCGCCCAGATCGCAGAAGTTCGCGGGCCTGCCGCCCGCGACCACGACCACATCCACGGTCGACATCGAGAGGCCCGCCCCGTTCCCGAGGATTCCGACGTCGCCGTCGAGCTTGACGTAGGTGACGCCTTTCTCCCGCGCGAACCGCTCCTGCGGGTCAGCTGCCTCGACGTCGCGCATCTCGGCGATGTCGGGATGGCGGAAGAGCGCGCTGTCGTCGACGGTGAACTTGGCGTCGAGCGCACGCACCTCTCCGCCGGGAGTGACGATCAGCGGGTTGATTTCAGTGAGCATCGCGTCCGACTCGACGAAGCAGTCGTAGAGCTTCTCGATGATGCCGAGGATCTGCTTCTGCTCTCCCGGGTCCTCGATGCCTGCGCCGTAGATCAGTCGGCGGGCCTGGTACGGCTGAAAGCCTTCGAGCGGATCGACGTGCAGGCGGGCGAGCGCCTCTGGATTCTCCTCGGCGACCTGCTCGATCTCGACCCCGCCCTCGGTTGTGAGCATGTAGAGCGGTTGCTTCGCGCCGCGGTCGAAGGTGATGGAAAGGTAGTACTCCTTCGCGATCTCCGAGGCCTGCTCGACCCAGACCTTGCGCACGACGTGGCCGTTGATGTCGAGCCCGAGGATGTCGCGCGCCTTTGCTTCCGCGTCGGCGGGATCGTCGGCGAGCTTCACGCCTCCGGCCTTGCCGCGCCCACCGGTCAGCACCTGGGCCTTGACGACGACCGGACCCCCGATCTCCTCGGCCGCGGCGCGCGCCTCCTCAGGCGTCGTCGCGAGGCGCCCTTCGGACACGGGGATGCCGTAGCGCGCGAAAAGCTGCTTGCCCTGGTACTCGTAGAGATCCACCGGCGCGGCACTCTACCCGCGCCCCAGCGCGCGTCGCCGCGCATCGAGATCGCCGCATGTCTTGAGATCGCCGCATGTCTAGAGGTACACGCGTGCGCGCGCGGCCCCACCCTGGGTGGGGGTTATCACCCACCACCCTCTGCGAGCGACGTTACCGGCGAAAGGCCTACGTGTCTGCGCCGGTTTAGCGCCGTCATCTCACTCGGCCGTCACGACGCAGATCACCTGGCCCGTCGTGACCGGCTGGCCGGGGACGACGGACAGCTCGCTGACGGTACCGGCGCGGTGCGCGTGCACTTCGTTTTCCATCTTCATCGCCTCGACGATGCAGATGACCTGGCCCGCCTGAACCTCATCGCCTTCTGCCACCTCGACGGCAAGAACCGTTCCCTGCATCGGGCTCACCACCGCGTCGCGGCCTGCGGCCCCCGCCCCGCTCCCACGCGCACGCTCGCGGCGGCGTCTCCCCAGCTCGGCGAAGGCGGGCTCCGGCCTGAGGACACGCACCTCGAACCGACGACCATCGACCTCGACCGAGCGGACCGCCTCACGCAGGACAGCCGTGCCGAGTTCCCGGGACCCAACCGGACGGCCGTTCTCGAACTCGCCCGCGCGCGCCGCCAGCAGCTCTGACTCGACGAGGCCGTGACACGTCTCGCCCTCGACGAAGCAGGGATGCGACAACAAAGCCTTGTGGAAGCCGATCAACGTCCTCACGCCGTCGATCACGAACTCGTCGAGGGCCCGCAGCATCCGCCGCCGCGCGCGCTCGCGGTCGACGTCGTGGACGACGAGCTTCGCGACCATCGGGTCGTAGAGGGGAGAGATCTCGCTACCCGCGACGACACCGGAGTCGACGCGAACACCCGGCCCACTCGGCTCGTGGTACCGCGTGATCGTCCCGGGTGCGGGAAGGAAGCCGTTGGAAACGTCCTCCGCATTGATCCGGCATTCCAGCGCGTGACCGTGCAGATGCACGTCTTCCTGTCGCACAGAGAGCGGTTGCCCCGCCGCGATCAACACCTGCTCGCGCACGAGATCGAGACCGGTCACCATCTCTGTGACCGTGTGCTCGACCTGGATGCGCGTGTTCATCTCCAGGAAGAAGTACTCGCCGTCGCGCGAGAGCAGGCCCTCGATCGTGCCGGCGCTCTGGTAGCCGACCGCACGCGCCGCATCGACGGCGATCGCACCGATCCGCTCGCGCAACCCACTGTCGACAGCGGGCGAAGGCGTCTCCTCGACGAGCTTCTGATGGCGGCGCTGAATCGTGCAGTCGCGCTCGCCCAGGTGAATGACGTTGCCGTGCGCATCCGCGAGGACCTGCACCTCGACGTGGCGCGGATCCTCGAGATAGCGCTCTACGTATACGGCCGGATCCGAGAAGTAGGCCTGGCCCTCGCGTCGGGCCGACTCGAAGGCACGTCCGACCTCCTCCGGATCGCCGACGACCTTCAACCCTTTGCCACCACCGCCCGCGGACGCCTTGATTGCGATCGGCCAGCCGAGCTCGTCGCCGAGCGTGCGCACCTCCTCGGGCGATTCGACGGGCTGGGTAACGCCCGGGATGATCGGGACGCCTGCCGCCCGCATCCGCTCACGCGCTTCGATCTTGGATCCCATCGCCTCGATCGCCTCAGGCGGCGGGCCGATCCACACGAGACCTTGCTCGCCGCAGGCGCGGGCGAAATCTGCGTTCTCCGCGAGGAAGCCGTAGCCCGGATGGATCGCTTCCGCCCCGGCCCGCCGCGCTGCGTCGAGGATCCGTTCCTGGTTCAGATAGCTCTCGGCGGGCGGGCCGGCGCCGATCAGATGCGCCTCATCCGCGTAGCTCACGTGCGCCGAATTCCGGTCGACGGCCGAATAGACGGCGACCGTGCCGATGCCGAGCTCGCGGAGCGTCCGGAAGACCCGGATCGCGATCTCGCCTCGATTGGCGACGAGCACTTTGCTGAAAACGGCCACTGCCCCTCTATTCTTGCGAGCGTGAGTCTCCCGGACGGTCTGACGGTTGCGCGCGCCGCTTCCGTCCCTTTCGTCATCTTGCTGTACGCGTTGGACTTCCACGGTCACTACTACTGGGCGACAGCGGTCTTCGCGGCCGCGATGGCCACGGATTGGTTCGACGGGCGCATCGCACGCAGCCGCGGCCACTCCTCGCCGCTCGGCTCGCTGCTCGATCCCGCGGCGGACAAGATCCTCGTCCTCGCGGTCTTGATCATGCTCGTCGACCAGCGGGTGGCGCCCGGCTGGATGGTCGCTGCGATCGTCGTCCGCGAGTTCCTCGTCACCGCGCTGCGCCTGGCCGCACTCGAACGAGGCGTAGTGCTGCAGGCCCGCGATCTGGGCAAGCTGAAGACGTGGTCGCAGGCGGTGGCCGCAGCCGTCGGCGGCTTCGCGGCCGCCGGGGCCTGGCGAAGCGACATTGCCTGGTGGACGCTGCTAGTCGCAGTCGTGCTGACGTGGATCTCCGGGCTGGACTACGCCCGGGTCGCTCCGCGCCTCTGGCGCGGCGGCGCGACGGCCTGATCGTCCTCCTCCTCAGGCCCGGGGCCTAGCCCGGCGCGGCGCCAGGGCGAGGGCGCCGCGGCGGTTCGACCCTCCTCTTCAAGCGCTTCGAGGATGGCTCTGCGCTCTTCCTGGCTCGGTTCCGGGGTGATCTGGACGTCCATATTTGTGAGATTAAAGAGATACGGCTGGCCGCCGATAGGACGGGTATGCGCCGCCGCCGCCTTGCGTACGTCTGCGCGCTCGTCATGCTCTTCACGCTGTCGCCGGCAACAGCCGCCGCCAAGCCGGGGACATCGTGGGCACAGGCCGAGCTCAAGACCGTAGTCGCCGCCGGAATAATGGCCAAGGCGGCGGCAGCGCGACCCGAAGATCCTCTCACCCGCGGAGAGCTCGAGACCATCGTCGCGGGCCTGACGCATACCGAGGCCGCCGCGCCGAGCTCGACGAGCTCGGCGAAGGTCACGATGGCCGCTCTCGACGCCAGGCTTGTGACTGCACTCGGGCTCGCCGACAGCGCCAAGCTCTTCACGCAGGCGGCCAAGACCGCAGGTCTTGCGCCTCCCTCTCGATTCGGGACCGAAGCCGTTGCGCGCCTGCTTGGTCTCCGCACGAACCATCCGGCCTCGCTCGACACGCTCGAGCTCTCGCCCGGCCAGCCGGCCACCCACGCAGAAGCCGCCTACTCGGCAGCTCGGGTCCTGCAACTCGGCCCGCAAGACACCCAGGGCCTCCAGGAGCTCGCGGCATCGTTCATCCTGCCCGCACTCACCCCCTGGCAGAAGAAAGTCCTCACGACGGCAATCCGCTTCATCGGCTACCCGTACGTCTGGGGCGGAGAGAGCGAGTTCACCGAATCCACCGAATCGCCCTTCGGGCCGCAGGTCCACGGCGGCTTCGACTGCTCCGGATTCGTCTGGCGCATCTACAAGGTCGAGCAATATGCGGACGGGGGCACCCTCCAGGACATGCTCCAGGGCCGCACAACGTTTGCGATGAGCGCAGAGGTTCCCGCGGCGAAACGCATCGTCTTCGCGAAGCTCCAGCCCGCCGACGTCATCTTCTTCGGAGCCGGTGGCGCGAAGTCGAAGCCCAAGCAGGTCGACCACATGGGCATCTACCTCGGCAACGGCTGGTTCATCCACTCGTCAAAGTACGGAGTCGCCGTCACGACCCTCTCCGGTTGGTACGAAAAACGCTTCGCGTGGGGACGCCGTCCGCTCGCCGAAGCGGGTCTCGTTTCCCTCCCTTAGAAGCGGTGTTTTTCTAAATCCCCCTTAGGGGGGATACGCCACTCCGACTGTAAAAGAAACAATCCGCCCGTCTGGCGTCTTTGTTTTAGGGAGGTTTGGGGATGTTGCAGTGGAAGCCGAAGATGATTGCCCTCGTGGCGGTCCTGGTGCTCGTCGCGGCAGTCTCGGGTCAGTTCACCTGGGATTCGTTCGACCAATTCACCTGGTTCTAACCCTGACGTGAGCTCACAGGCGGTCACGTCCCGCCGGCTTAACGCCCTCATTCTCCCTGTCTGTCTGGCGGGCCTCGGTGTCCTCAGCGCGGCCGGCTACGCCTTCGCGACCACAGCACACAGCGGTCGCGCGCTGATCAGCCTCGCCGCGCTCACCGCGGCTGCGACGCTCGCCGAGCGCTTCCCCGTGCCGATCAACGCGGAGACCGGTGGCGGCGTGCTCTCGCTCACGTTCGTGTTCGCCGTTGCCGCGATCGTGCTCTTCGGCTGGGCCGCCGGCGCTCTGCTTCTCCTCGCGGCGACAGCCATCGTCCAGCTCGCGCAGCACCGACCGCTCCAGCGGATCGCGTTCAATGTCGCAGTCCTCGCTCTCGTCGCCCTCGCCGCAGGTTTGTTGATCGCTCCCATCCACGGCCAGAGCGTCGGTGCGGTGGTAGCGCGAGTCGTGCTCGCGGCCACTGCCGACAATGTCGTCAACATCGTGTTGATCTCTGCTGCGATCGCGCTCAGCAGCGGCCAGCCGTACCTCCAGCTGATGCGGACGCACATCCGCGCGACCATCGTGCCGTTTGCGTTCATGGCGTCGGCGGCGCTGATGCTCGTCGTCCTGTGGGAGCGTTCGCCGGTCTTGTCGGTGGCGCTCGTCGGGCCGCTACTCGCAATCGCGCTGTACCAGCGCTCGACGCACCGAGCGCTGCGGGCGATGCGGCTCGCCCTCACGGATCCGCTGACCGGGCTCGGCAATCACCGCCAGTTCCACGAGCGGCTCCAGCGCGAGCTGCTGCGCGCGGAGGAGCAGGCGGGACCGCTGACGCTCTGCTTCGTCGACATCGACGACTTCAAGAGGATCAACGACCGCTACGGGCATCCGTCGGGGGACCGCGTCCTCTCGCAGGTCGGTGCGAGGCTCCGTCAGGGCGGCGAGGCCTTCCGACTCGGCGGCGACGAGTTCGCGCTGCTCCTCGCCGAACACGACGAGGGGATGGCACTGACAGCCGCGGATTCGATCGTGGAGCGGATCGCGACGGTCGACTTCGACCACATCGGCACCGTGACGGTCAGTGCGGGGCTCGCGACCTTCCCCATGCAGGGCCACGGCCGTGACGAGCTCATCCGCCTCGCCGACAGCGCTTTGTACTGGGCGAAGGAGCACGGCAAGAACCGCGTGCGGCTGTATCGCCCGGAAGTCGTCGAGCTCTCTGAGCTCAAACGGCTTGCGGCCGGCCCCGATAAGGCTGCGCGTTACCGGGCAGCCGCGTCCCTCGCCAAGGCGGTCGATGCCCGCGACACGTACACGGGCAGTCACTCCGAGCGAGTCGGCGAGCTGGCGGCACGGGTGGCGAAGAGGTTGGGTCTCGATGCCGAGCAGGTCGAGCTCACGCGTCTCGCCGGCAGCCTCCACGATCTCGGCAAGCTCGCAATCCCCGAGGAGATCCTGCGCAAGCCCGGCACGCTGGCCGACTCGGAGCGGCTCGTGCTGGAACGCCACCCCCAGATCGGCTTTCGCATGCTCGACAGCCTCGGCGTCGACCCGGTCGCCGATCTCGTCCTGCACCATCACGAGCGCTGGGACGGCGCCGGGTATCCAGACGGCTTGCACGGCGAAAGCATTCCGCTCGGCGCCCGGATCATCTTCGTCACCGACGCGTACGACGCGATGACGTCCGACCGGATCTACCGGCCGAAGCGTTCTTCCCAGGCCGCGCTCGCAGAGCTCGAGCGCTGCGCGGGCACCCAGTTCGACCCTGGCATCGTCGCGGCCTTCGTGGAGGAGGTCGGACAAAGCGCCTCGCTGGAATCCGTGCAGGCTCAGCCGGCGCTCGCGTCCTAGCCCGCGCTAGAGCGGGATGTTGCCGTGCTTGCGGCGCGGGCGCGGCTCTTGTTTCGTCAGCGAAATCTCGAGCGCGTCGATCAGCACGGGCCGCGTGCGGCGGGGCTCGATCACGTCGTCCACGTAGCCACGCTCCGCTGCGGCGTACGGATTGGCGAAGCGCTCGCGGTAATCCTCGATCAGCTCCGCTCGCCGAGCGTCGGGGTCCGCGGCCTCATCGAGCTCCTTCCGGAAGATGATGTTCACTGCGCCGTCGGGGCCCATCACGGCGACCTCGGCCGTCGGCCACGCGAAGTTGAAGTCCGCGCGGATGTGCTTGGAGCTCATGACGTCGTAGGCGCCGCCGTAGGCCTTGCGCGTGATCACCGTCAGCTTGGGCACCGTCGCCTCCGCGTACGCGTAGAGCAGCTTGGCACCGTGCCGGATGATCCCGCCCCACTCCTGCTCTGTTCCGGGCAGGAACCCGGGCACGTCCACGAGCGTGACGAGCGGGATGTTGAACGCATCGCAGAATCGGATGAAGCGCGCCGCTTTCACCGACGAGTCGATGTCCAGCACGCCGGCGAGTGAACGCGGCTGGTTGCCGATGAGCCCGACCGGATGTCCGCCGAGGCGCGCGAGGCCGCAGACGATGTTCTCCGCCCAGTGCTCGTGCACCTCCAAGAAGTCGCCGTCGTCGACGATCCGGCGGATGACCTCGTGCATGTCGTACGGCTTGTTCGGACTGTCCGGAATGAGCGTGTCGAGCTCGGGCTCCTCCCGGTCACGTGGATCCGACGGCTCGGAGGACGGGGGCGGATCCAGGTTGTTCTGCGGCAGGAACGAAAAGAGGTAGCGCGCGTCTTCGAGGCAGGCCTTCTCGTCTGGAGCGATGAAGTGCGCGACCCCCGACTTGGCGGCGTGCGTCGACGCGCCGCCGAGCTCCTCGAAGGTCACCTCTTCTCCGGTCACCGTCTTCACGACGTCGGGGCCGGTGATGAACATGTACGACGTCCCCTCGACCATGAAGACGAAGTCCGTGATCGCGGGCGAGTAGACGGCGCCCCCGGCACAGGGACCCATCACGAGCGAGATCTGCGGGATCACGCCGGAGCACTGAACGTTGCGCCAGAAGATCTCGGCATAGCCCGCGAGCGACACAACGCCTTCCTGGATGCGAGCGCCGCCCGAGTCGTTGATGCCGATGAGGGGGCAGCCGAACTTCAGCGCCAGGTCCATCACCTTGCAGATCTTCTCAGCGAAAACCTCGCTCAACGAACCGCCGAAGACCGTGAAGTCCTGTGAGAAGACGAAGACCTTGCGGCCGAAGATCGTTCCGTAACCGGTGACGACCGCGTCCCCGTACGGCCGCCGCTCGAGCATCCCGAAGTTCGGTTCGCGGTGCCGAACGTAGCGATCGAGCTCCACGAACGAGCCCGGATCCAGCAGCTCGACGAGTCGCTCGCGCGCAAGGAGCTTGCCCTGCTGGCGCTGGCGCTCGATCGCCTGCTCGGTGCCGGCGTGCTCGGCCTCGTCGCGCAGCTCGCGGAGCTGGTCGAGCTTGGACTCGGTGGAGTCGGCGCGCGGCTCGTCCGTTGTCGCCATCGCCGGAGCGTACCGCCTGCTTGTGGCTCAGAGCCACAAGCACGGTTCCAGGTGACCAGTACCGCTCAACGGCGTACCTCCGCACCCCGCTCTGATGACTTAGTGGCTCTGAGCCACTAAGTAGTGCGGCCGTGGACTACGCTCACCTCGTGGTCGACCGCTCGACGATCTGGCCGTACCAGGACGGCGAGCCCGGCGACTTCGTCTACCAGCGTTATGGACATCCGACCGGTGTCGAGGCGGAGCGCCGGCTCGGCGAGCTCGACGGCGGTCACGCTTTGCTCTTCGCATCCGGCAGCGGCGCGACGACGGCCCTCGTGCTCACCTTCCTCTCCTCCGGCGACACGATCGCCCTGGCCGAGGGCGCGTACTTCGGCACCGGCGTCATCTTCCGTGAGCTCGAGCGCTGGGGCTTGCGCGTCATCGAGTTCGACCAGACCGGCACACCGCCCGGAGGCGTCGATCTCGTCTGGCTCGAAGCGCCGTCGAATCCGTTTCTCACGATGCCGGACCTCGAGGCAGCGGCTGCCCATCCGGCCCGCGTCGTCGTGGACGCGACGGCCGCGACGCCGGTCTACCTGCGGCCGCTCGAGCATGGCGCCGACTTCGTCTTGCACAGCGCGACCAAGTACCTCGGTGGTCATGACGACGTCCTCCTCGGCGCTGTCATCAGCAAGCGCGAGGAGGACGCCGAGCGCCTGAAGGAGTTCCGCACCCGTTCGGGCATCGTCGCGGCGCCGGATCCGTGCGCCTTGCTCCTCCGCGGTCTCGAGACGCTCGAGCTACGCGTCCGCCGACAGGCCGAGTCCGCCGGCCAGCTGGCGAAGCGCCTGGAGGCCCATCCGGCGGTCCAGCGAGTCCGCTATCCCGGCCTCGGGGGCCTCCTCTCCTTCGACGTCGCCGGCGCCGACGAGGCCCGTCACGTCGAGACGTCCCTCCGCCTGATCACGAACGCCACCAGCCTGGGCGGCGTGCACTCCCTCCTCGAGGCCAGGGCCCGCTGGGAGGGCGACCGTGTGCCACCGGGCCTGCTGCGTCTCAGCGTGGGCCTGGAGCCGGTCGAGGAGCTCTGGACGGATTTGGCTCAGGCGCTGGAAATTCCAGGCGATTCTCGCGCGCGCGAGTAAGATTTTCGCCCCCGAGAGCGAATCCTCTTGGACATAGCCGGCTGACGCGTCGCCCAACGGTCCCCCGGCGGACCCATCCCTCGCACAAAGGAGTCACCCGTGGCTGCACCAGAACCCAAGACCCGGAAACGGAGGGCGCCGAGCCGAGCGTCCGCCCAGAATCGCCGCGCCACGGACAGCGCGACGGTGGAGATCAAGAAGAAGGACCTGCATGAGCTGCTCGAGGCTCTCCGCTCAGCGAGGGACGGAGAGACGGGCGTGCGGCTGTCTCCACAGAAGAGCGGTGTCATGGGCGAGGTGGCGAAGGCGTTCAACGGCTTGGCGGAACGGCGCGAGGGCCTGACCGACGAGCTGAGTCGCGTGAGCAGGGTCATCGGGCGCGAGGGCCGGATGACCGAGCGCGCACAGTTGAAGAACGCGAAGGGAACGTGGGCCGAGTCGGTCAGCTCGGTCAACTCGATGATCGACGATCTGGTGCGTCCGACCATCGAGGTCTCGCGCGTCCTCGACGCGGTCGCGGAGGGCGACCTGTCGCAGAAGATGTCCCTCAAGATCGAAGGGCAGCCGGTGCGCGGAGAGTTCCTTCGCATCGGCACGACCGTGAACACGATGCTGGACCAGCTCAGCTCGTTCGCGTCGGAGGTCACCCGCGTCGCGCGCGAGGTCGGCACCGAGGGAATCCTCGGCGGACAGGCCCGCGTCAAGGACGTCTCGGGAATCTGGCGCGATCTCACGGACAACGTCAACTTCATGGCGAACAACCTCACCACGCAGGTGCGGAACATCGCCGACGTGACGACGGCCGTCGCCAACGGCGACCTGAGCAAGAAGATCACCGTCGACGTCAAGGGCGAGGTGCTCGAGCTCAAGAACACGATCAACACGATGGTCGACCAGCTCCGCTCGTTTGCGGACGAGGTCACGCGCGTGGCGCGCGAAGTGGGCACCGAGGGCAAGCTCGGCGGCCAGGCGACCGTGAAAGGCGTCAGCGGGACCTGGAAGGACCTGACGGACAACGTCAACTTCATGGCGACGAACCTGACGACCCAGGTGCGCGGCATTGCCAAGGTCGTCACGGCGGTCGCAGACGGCAACCTGAACCAGAAGTTCACGATCGAGGCGAAGGGCGAGGTCGCCGCGCTCGCCGACACGATCAACTCGATGATCGACACGCTGCGCGTCTTCGCGGAGCAGGTGACGACCGTCGCTCGCCAGGTCGGCACTGAGGGCAAGCTCGGCGGCCAGGCCGAGGTGCCGGGGGTGGCCGGAACGTGGAAGGCGCTCACCGACAGCGTGAACGGGATGGCCGCGAACCTCACGGATCAGGTCCGCAACATCGCCGACGTGACGACCGCGGTCGCGAAGGGCGATCTCTCGCGCAAGATCACCGTCGAGGTGAAGGGCGAGGTCCTCCGCCTCAAGAACACGATCAACACGATGGTCGACCAGCTCTCCTCGTTCGCGGACGAGGTCACACGGGTCGCGAAGGAAGTGGGCACCGAAGGCCGCCTCGGCGGCCAGGCCGAGGTCAAGGGGGTCAGCGGCACCTGGCGCGAGCTGACGAACAACGTGAACCAGCTCGCCGACAACCTGACGAATCAGGTGCGCAACATCGCCGACGTGACGACAGCCGTTGCGAAGGGCGACCTCTCGCGCAAGATCACCGTCGACGCGCGCGGCGAGATCCTCGAGCTGAAGAACACCATCAACACCATGGTCGACCAGCTCTCCTCTTTCGCGGATGAGGTCACCCGCGTCGCCAAGGAGGTAGGCAACGAAGGAATGCTCGGCGGCCAGGCCCAGGTCACGGGCGTCTCAGGCACCTGGAAGGACCTCACCGACAACGTCAATACCCTCGCCGGCAACCTCACCAGCCAGGTGCGCAACATCGCCGAAGTGACGACCGCAGTGGCGCTCGGCGACCTCTCGAAGAAGATCACGGTCGACGTCAAGGGCGAGGTGCTCGAGCTCAAGAACACCATCAACACGATGGTCGACCAGCTCTCGTCCTTCGCGGACGAGGTCACTCGTGTGGCAACGGAAGTGGGCACCGAGGGCCGCCTGGGCGGCCAGGCGGAGGTGAAGGATGTCTCAGGGACGTGGCGTCAGCTGACGCAGAGCGTCAACGGCATGGCGTCTAACCTCACCGACCAGGTGCGCAACATCGCCGACGTGACCACCGCGGTCGCCACAGGCGATCTCTCCAAGAAGATCACCGTCGAGGCCAGGGGCGAGATCCTCGAGCTCAAGAACACGATCAACATCATGGTCGACCAGCTCTCCTCGTTCGCGGACGAGGTGACCCGGGTTGCCCGCGAGGTGGGCACCGAGGGCAAGCTCGGCGGCCAGGCACAGGTCAAGGGCGTCAGCGGCACGTGGAAGGACCTGACCGACAACGTCAACACGCTCGCCGGCAACCTCACCAGCCAGGTTCGCAACATCGCCGACGTCACGACCGCGGTCGCCACCGGCGATCTGAGCAAGAAGATCACGGTCGACGTCAAGGGCGAGATCCTCGAGCTCAAGAACACGATCAACACGATGGTCGACCAGCTCTCGTCGTTCGCAGACGAGGTCACGCGCGTCGCCCGCGAGGTGGGCACCGAAGGCCGCCTCGGCGGCCAGGCCAAGGTCAAGGGCGTATCCGGCACGTGGAAGGACCTCACGGACAACGTGAACGCGATGGCCGACAACCTCACCGACCAGGTGCGCAACATCGCCGACGTGACGACGGCCGTCGCGACCGGCGACCTGAGCAAGAAGATCACCGTCGACGCCCGCGGCGAGGTGCTCGAGCTCAAGGAAACGATCAACACCATGGTCGACCAGCTGCGCTCGTTCGCCGCCGAGGTGACGCGCGTCGCCAAGGAAGTGGGCACCGAAGGCCGCCTCGGCGGCCAGGCCAACGTCGAAGGCGTCAGCGGCACGTGGAAGGACCTCACGGACAACGTGAACACGCTGGCCGACAACCTCACCACGCAGGTTCGCAACATCGCCGAGGTGACCACCGCGGTCGCCACAGGCGATCTCTCGAAGAAGATCACCGTCAACGTCAAGGGCGAGATCCTGCAGCTGAAGAACACGATCAACACGATGGTCGATCAGCTGTCCTCGTTCGCGGACGAGGTCACCCGCGTCGCCCGCGAGGTGGGCACCGAGGGCAAGCTCGGCGGCCAGGCCAAGGTCAAGGGCATCAGCGGCACGTGGAAGGACCTGACCGACAACGTCAACACGCTCGCCGACAACCTCACTAACCAGGTGCGCAACATCGCCGATGTCACGACCGCGGTCGCGAAGGGCGAGCTCTCCAGCAAGATCACCGTCGACGCGCGCGGCGAGATCCTCGAGCTCAAGAACACCATCAACACGATGGTCGACCAGCTCTCGACCTTCGCCGCCGAGGTGACGCGCGTTGCGAAGGAGGTGGGCACCGAAGGGAAACTCGGCGTCCAGGCGCAGGTCGAAGGCGTGTCCGGCGTGTGGAAGGGCCTCACGGACAACGTGAACCAGCTCGCCGGCACGCTGACGACACAGCTGCGTGCGATCTCCGAGGTGTCTCAGGCAGTGACGAAGGGCGATCTGACGCGCTCGATCGCGGTCGAGGCCGAAGGCGAGGTCGCAGAGCTGAAGGACACGATCAACCAGATGATCGAGAACCTCGCCGAGACGACACGCAAGAACTCGGCGCAGGACTGGCTGAACTCGAACATGGCGCGCTTCACCGGGATGCTGCAGGGCGAGCGCGACCTCGAAACGGTGACGCGCCTGATCATGTCCGAGCTGACGCCGCTCGTCGGCGCGCAGCACGGCGCGTTCTTCATGATGGAGTCGCCGGACGGAGAGGGGGACGACTTCGAGCTCCGCCTCATTTCGACGTACGGCTACAAGCAGCGCAAGAACGTCCCCAACAAGTTCAAGATCGGCGAGGCCCTCGTGGGACAGGCCGCGCTGGAGCAGAAGCCGATCCTCGTCACGCAGGCGCCGGACGACTACGTCCGCATCAGCTCGGGCCTCGGCGAAGGACTGCCGATCAACCTGATCGTCCTCCCCGTCCTCTTCGAGGACCAGGTGCTGGCCGTGATCGAGCTCGCCTCGTTCCAGCGTTTCGCGACGGTCCAGCAGGCGTTCCTCGAGCAGCTGTCCGAGACGATCGGCGTCGTGCTCAACACGATCCAGGCGAACATGCGGACTGAGGAGCTGCTGTCGCAGTCGCAGGGCCTGACGCAGGAGCTGCAGAGCCAGTCCGAAGAGCTGCAGGCACAGCAGGAGGAGCTCCAGCAGACGAACAAGGAACTGGAAGAGCAGGCCGCCTCCCTGAAGGCCTCGGAAGAGCTGTTGCAGACCCAGCAAGAGGAGCTTCAGCAAACAAACGAGGAGCTGGAGGAGAAGGCGGAGCTGCTCGAAGAGCAGAACCGCCGCATCGAGATCAAGAACCGCGAGATCGAGCTCGCCCGCGCTGCCCTCGAGGAGAAGGCGGAGCAGCTCTCACTCTCGTCGCGCTACAAGTCCGAGTTCCTCGCGAACATGTCGCACGAGCTGCGCACGCCGCTGAACTCGCTGCTGATCCTGGCGAAGCTGCTCGGAGAGAACCCGGACTCGAACCTCAACGACAAGCAGATCGAGTTCGCGAACACGATCTACGGCGCGGGCTCGGACCTGCTCACCCTCATCAACGACATCCTCGACCTGTCGAAGGTCGAAGCGGGTCGGATGGACGTCAACATCAGCGACGTCAAGCTGTCCGACCTGCGCGACTTCGTCGACCGTTCGTTCAGGCCGGTCGCAGAAGACAAGAGCCTCGACTTCGAGATCGAGGTGCACGGCGCGAACGTGCCGCCGACCATCGAGACCGACGAGCAGCGGCTTCAGCAGGTGATCAAGAACCTGCTCTCCAACGCGTTCAAGTTCACGCAGTTGGGCGAAGTCAAGCTGCGGATCGGCCTGGCCGAAGGCCACCAGTTCGCCAGCGAGGCGCTGTCACGAGCCGAGGCCGTGCTGGAGTTCACGGTCGAGGACAGCGGCGTCGGCATCCCGCACGACAAGCTGCGCCTGATCTTCGAGGCCTTCCAGCAGGCGGACGGGACGACGAGCCGCCGTTACGGTGGCACCGGCCTCGGTCTCTCGATCAGCCGCGAGATCGCACGTCTGCTGGGCGGCGAGATCCATGTCGAAAGCGACGTCGGCAGGGGCAGCAAGTTCACGCTCTTCCTACCGGCGACGTACCACCCGGTTGAGCATCCGCATGTCGGCGGCGCAGTCGAGGAGGCCGTGGTGGTCACGACGGAGAGCGACGGGAAGGGGACCGCCCCGCCCCCTGCCGTACCCGACCAGCCGGAGCTCGACCCTGCTCTCCTCCTCCCGAGCGACGTGCGGGACGATCGCGACGACATCGCCGACGGCGATCGCGTCGTACTGATCGTCGAGGACGACCCCGACCTGGCCCGGACCGAGCTCGAGGTCGCGCGGGATCGCGGCTTCAAGGGCATCGTCGCGGTCCGCGGCGACTCCGGCCTCGCCCTTGCGCACGAGTTCAAGCCCGACGCCATCATCCTCGACATGAAGCTGCCGGTGATGGACGGCTGGACGGTGCTCGATCGCCTGAAGCATCATCCGGATACGCGTCACATCCCGGTGCACATCGTCTCTGCCGGCGACGGGCGGCAGAACGCGCTGAAGGCCGGCGCGGTCGCATTCCTCGCGAAGCCGATCTCGAGGGAAGGTCTCGAAGAGACCTTCGGCGAGATTCGCAGCTTCATCGACCGCGGCCTCAAGCGACTCCTCGTCGTGGAGGACGACGAGTCGCAGCGGGAGGCGGTGGTCGAGCTGATCGGCAGCGACGAAGACGTCGAGGTGACCGCGGTCGGCACAGGCGAAGCCGCGCTCGAAGCCCTCGAACTGGAGCGCTTCGACTGCATGGTCCTCGACCTCAAGCTTCCCGACATGGGCGGCTTCGCCCTGCTCGAGAAGCTCAAGGAAGACGAACAGCACTCGTCGATCCCGGTCATCGTCTACACGGGCAAGGAGCTCACGCGCAACGAGGAGACGGAGCTGAAGAAGTTCGCCGAGTCGATCGTCGTCAAGGACGCGAGCTCACCGGAGCGGCTGCTCGACGAGACGTCGCTGTTCCTGCACCGGGTCGAGCGAAAGCTGCCGAAGGAGAAGCGCAGGATGTTGGAGCAGCTGCATTCGGCCGACGAGGTGCTGAAGCAGAGGAAGATCCTCATCGTCGACGACGACGTGCGGAACGTCTTTGCCCTCACCAGCGTGCTCGAGTCCCACGGCATGGATGTGCTCTACGCCGAGAACGGGAAGGACGGCATCGAGCTCTTGCATCGCCATCCGGAGGTCGACCTCGTCCTGATGGACATCATGATGCCGGGCATGGACGGCTACGAGACGATGCGGGTCATCCGCTCCGAGGAATCGTTCAAACAGCTGCCGATCATCTCCCTCACGGCCAAGGCGATGAAGGGCGATCGCGAGAAATCGATCGCCTCGGGGGCCTCGGACTACATCACGAAGCCGGTCGACACCGACCAGCTGCTTTCCCTGATGCGAGTCTGGTTGTACAAGTAGAGGTATGGCTTCGGTTGGTGCGTCACGAGAGCCGGCCGGTGCGAGCAAGCACCCGCCGGCTCACGACGACCTCGAAGAGATCGAGCTCTCCCTGCTGCTCGAGGGAGTCTTCCGGCAGTACGGCTTCGACTTCCGCGAGTACGCGCCGGCCTCGCTGAGGCGCCGCGTCTGGCGGCGTGTCTTCGCCGAGAGGCTGCAGACGATCTCGGCCCTGCAAGACAAGCTCCTGCACGACCCGGCCTGCATGGAGCGCCTCCTGCTCGACCTCTCGATCAACGTGACCGCAATGTTTCGCGACCCTGCGTTCTATGTCGCCTTCCGGGAAAAGGTCGTTCCTGCCCTCCGCACGTATCCGTTCACGCGCATCTGGGTGGCGGGCTGCTCGACCGGCGAGGAGGTGTACTCGCTCGCGATCCTCCTCCAGGAGGAGGAGGTCTACGACCGTGCGCGCATCTACGCGACGGACATCAACGAGTCCGTCCTCGAACGGGCGCGGTCGGGCGTGTTTCCGCTCGACAAGATGCGCGAGTACACGCAGAACTACATCAGGGCCGGCGGCACGCGAGCCTTCTCCGAGTACTACCTCGCGAAATACGACGGGGCACAGTTCCAGCGCTCGCTGATCGAGAACGTCGTCTTCGCCCAGCACAACCTCGTGTCGGATCACTCGTTCAACGAGTTCAACGTGATCATCTGTCGCAACGTGATGATCTACTTCGATCGCACGTTGCAGGACCGCGTTCACAGGCTCTTCTTCGAAAGCCTGGTCACGTTCGGCGTGCTCGGGCTCGGTCACAAGGAGGCGATCCGCTTCAGCCCACACGAAGCGGGTTACGAGGAGCTCGACTCGAACGAAAAGCTCTACCGGAAGATCGGCTGATGTACGACCTGATCTGCATCGGCGCGTCCTGGGGCGGACTGCAGGCCGTCGGGCGCGTGCTCTCCGACTTGCCCGCCGAGCTCGACCTCCCGGTTGCGATCGCGCAGCACCGCCATCCCGACGCACAGGAAGCAACGCTCGCAGAGCTGCTGAGCTTGCGGACAGACCGAACGGTGCTCGACGTCGAGGACAAGATGCCGATCCAGCCGCGGCACGTCTACATCGCGCCGCAGAACTACCACCTGCTCGTCGAGCGCGACTCGTTCGCGCTCTCGGTCGACGAGCGCATCCGGTTCGCGCGGCCCTCGATCGATGTCCTCTTCGAGACCGCCGCCCACGCCTACGGCGCGGGCGTGATCGGGATCATCCTCACCGGCGCGAACGACGACGGAGCTCACGGCCTGGCCAAGATCAAGCAAGCCGGCGGCGTGGCGGTGATCCAGGATCCGCTCGGCGCGGCCCGCCGGACGATGCCCGACGCGGCCATCGCGGCGACCGTCGCCGACGCGGTCCTGCCTCTGGAAGAGATCGGGAAGTTCATCTACGGGCTCTGGGTCAATCCGGCGGCGGAGCCGCCTGTCCGCGCAAGCGGACCAGTGGAGGGGGCTCGGGGGAACCGGGAGGTTCCCCCGCCGCCCGCCGAGACATCAGCGGAGACGCACGCGTAGATGACCAACGTCCTGCTCGTCGACGACCGGCCCGAGAACCTCCTCGCGCTCGAGGCGATCCTCGAGCCGCTCGAGCAGAAGCTCCTCTACGCCCACTCCGGCGAGGAGGCTCTCCGCCAATTGCTTCAGCACGATGTCGCGGTGATCTTGCTGGACGTCCAGATGCCGCTGCTCGACGGTTTCGAAACGGCGACGCTGATCAAGCAGCGCGAGCGCACGAAGCACATCCCGATCATCTTCGTCACCGCGATCTCCAAGGACGAGGAGCACGTCTTCCGCGGCTACTCGGCAGGCGCGGTCGACTACGTCTTCAAGCCGTTCAGCCCGACAGTGCTCCGCTCCAAAGTGGCGGTCTTCATCGAGTTGCACGAGAAGACCGAACAGCTCCGGCAGCAGGCCGAGCAGTTGAAGGAGCAGGAGCTCGCGGAGCTCCGCCGCGAGAGCGAGGAGCGCTACCGCTTCCTGGCGGAAGCGCAACCCGACCAGATCTGGACGGCGATGCCGAACGGTGAGCTCGACTACGTGAACCAGCGCGTGCTCGACTACTTCGACAGCTCGTTCTCGGAACGCGTCGCCGCGGGCTGGACCGACGTCACGCATCCCGACGATCTTCGGAGCACGCTCCAGCTTTGGCAGCAGGCGCTCGACACTGGGACTCCATACGACAACGAGTTCCGCCTCCGCCGGGCGGCGGACGACTCCTACCGCTGGCACTTGACGCGTGCGGTCCCGATGCGCAACCGCCGGGGGGAGATCGTCAAGTGGTTCGGCTCGAACACGGACATCGACGACCGCAAGAGCGCCGAGGAAGCGCAGCGGTTCCTCGTCGAGGCGGGCGAGACTCTGGGCAGCTCCCTCGACTACCGCACCACGTTGGCCACTCTCGCGAAGATGGCCGTGCCACGGATCGCCGACTGGGCCCGCGTGGACATCGTCGAGGACGGAAAGCTGCGCACGCTAGCCGTCGAACACGTCGACGAGCGCAAGGTGGAGCTCGCGCTCGAGCTCAGCCGGCGCTACCCGGAGGATCCCGACGCCGCGCAGGGCCCTCCACTCGTCCTGCGCACCGGCGAGAGCGAGCTCATTGCAGAGATCTCGGAGGAGAGGCTGTCCGAGCTCGCGGTGGACGACCTCCATCTCGGGCTGGTCCGGGAGCTGGGCTTCCAGAGCTACATGGGCGTGCCGCTCGTGGTGCGCGGACGCAGGTCGGGCGTGATCTCGTTCGTCGCGGCGGAATCCGGCCGGCGTTACGGGCCGGCGGACCTCGCTCTGGCCGAAGAGCTCGCTCGCCGCGCATCCACTGCGATCGAGAACGCCCAGCTCTATCGCGAGGCCGAAGAGCGCGCGCAGGCGGCACGTGTGCTCGAAACGGTCGCCGACGGCGTGTTCCTCGTCGACGTCGAAGGAATCGTGCGCCTCTGGAACCGCGCGGCGGAGGCGATCACCAAGCTCACGCGGGAAAACGTGGTGGGCCGGCGAGCCGGCGAGGTGCTCCCCGCCTGGGACGACCTCGCGGCACGCGTCCCCGTTGCGGGAGCGCCCGGGCCGGCGACGACCACGACCTTCCCGCTGGAGCTCGACGGTGAAGAGCGCTGGCTGTCGATCTCGGGAGTCGGCTTCGACGAAGGAACGGTGTATGCGTTCCGCGACCTCACCGAGGAGCGGGCGCTCGAGCAGATTCGACAGGACCTCGTCTCGACCGTCTCGCACGAGCTGCGCACACCGCTCGCCGCGATCTACGGCTCCGCCCTGACGCTTGCGCGCGAGGATCTCGAGCTCGAGGAGGCCATGCACCGCAAGCTCCTCGAGGTCATCGTCGAAGAGTCCACGCGGCTGGCCGACATCGTGAACGACCTTCTGCTCGCCAGCCAGCTGGACGCCGGCCGGCTCGAGGTGCACGTCGAGCCCTGCGATGCGGTCGCCCTCGCGGCCAGCGTCCTTCACGCCGCGCGCACCCACCTGCCGGTGGGAACCCGGGTCAGTCTGGATTCCGGCGAGGATGACGTTCCGCGCGTCGCCGCGGACGAAGGCCAGCTGCGCCAGGTCATGGCCAACCTCCTCGACAATGCCGTGAAGTACTCACCTGCGGGCGGGGACGTCCACGTCCGCCTGGAGGCTGCCGGCAAGTACGTGCGGTTCACCGTCGCCGACGAGGGGCTCGGCATCCCAGCCGCGGAGCAGAGCCGGATCTTCGAGAAGTTCTACCGGCTCGACCCTGACATGACCGGGGGGATCGGAGGCACCGGTCTGGGCCTCTACATCTCTCGCGAGCTCGTCCGGCGCGTGCATGGGAGGATCTGGGTCGAGCCGAACGGCGCGCAGGGCTCCGTCTTCCACGTGGAGATTCCGGCCGCTTCCGAGCCCGAAGCGGGGCAAAACCGGCGCAAAAAAGCTAGAGCGAGCGTCTAGAAAAGAGTGTGGGTAACCGTATTCGGAAAGCTGGGTCGCGGGACGACACTGTGGGCATGACAGTTCTGATCGTCGACGACCACCCCAGCTTCCGGGCCAGCGCCCGGACGCTCCTAGAAGCAGAGGGCTACGAGATCGTCGGCGAAGCCGAGAACGGGGCCGCGGCCCTCCAGGCCGTGAAAGACCTTCATCCGGACCTCGTTCTGCTCGATGTGCAACTTCCGGACATGGACGGCTTCCAGGTCGCCGAACGGCTGTGCGCACTTGCGAACCCGCCGGCGGTCGTCCTGACCTCGAGCCGTGACAGTGCCGACTACGGCAGCTGCATCCAGATTTGCGGCGCCAGCGGCTTCGTCCCGAAGGCTGATCTGTCCGGAGCCGCGATCGCGGCTCTTCTTATCGCGTGACCCTCGCCCGGCGGCCCTGGCTCTACTTCGGGCCGGCTGCGCTCTTCGCGGGTGGGATCGCGGTGGCGCTCGTTCTCACGAGTGACCACGAGGAGCACCCCGCTGTGGCGACCGCGCTCGGACTGTTCGTCAGCTGGTCGTTCATCTTCGCCGGCCTGATCGGCTGGACGAGGCGCCCGAAGAACCGCACCGGGATGCTGATGGTCGCCGTCGGCTTCGGCGTATTCGTTGGCAGTCTCAGCGAAGCGAACTACTCGGTTCCGTACACGCTCGGCGCGCTCCTCGGAAGCCTGTTCATCGCCATCTTCATCCACCTCCTACTCGCATATCCGAGCGGCGAGCTGATCAGCCGGAAGGCGCGGGCGCTCGTGATCGCGGGGTACGTGACGGCGTTCGTCGCACCGCTGCTGGACTCCATGTTCCCGGAACGGCACACGTGTAAGCCGCACGCCTGTCCGGACAACCTCGTCTTCGTGTCGCACAACAACGCTGCGCACTGGGCTCAGACTGCCTTGTGGACCGCAGGCTCGGTGGCCCTGTTCGTGGCAGCTTTTGCGCTGCTCGTCGGCCGCTGGCGACGCGGCACGCCGGCACTGCGGCGCATCCTTCGCCCCGTCTATCTGGCCGGCGGCCTGAGCGTCGTACTGCTCGCAATCGGCTTCATCGTGACGCCGTTCTCCGGCTTCGGCGGCACACTCGTGAGCGTCGCGCTGATCGTGACCTTCACCGCGGTGCCGTTCCTCTTCCTCGCGGGCCTGCTCGGTACGACAATGGCGCGAGGCGCCGGGCTGGGCACGATCTTCAGCTCGGTGCCCGAGCGCGCCAGCCCGGGCGAGGTGCAGGAGGGCCTGAGGCAGGCGCTGCGCGACGGCACGGCGCAGGTGGCGTACTGGTACGACGAAGGCGGACACTACGTCGACGTCGACGGCAATCGCTTCGAGTTGCCGCCCGACACACGCAGTCGCGTCGTCACCCGGCTCGACTACGCGGACGACCCGGTCGCTGCCATCGTGCACGACGCCGCGCTGCTCGAAGAGCCCGAGCTACTGGAAGGAATCGCGAACGCCGCGCGCATCGCGCTCGAGCGCGACAAGCTGCTGGTTGAGGTCCGCGCCCGCGCCCAGCGCTACTTCGCCCTCCTGCAGGCGATGCCCGACCTGATGTTCCGCATCTCGGACGAGGGGACGTATCTCTCTTACAACGCGCCCGATCCACACGATCTCATCGAGGACGAGGTCGTCGGCAAGACGGTCTGGGACCGCCTGCCACGCGACCTCGCCGATCGCGTGCTGACGGCGGGACGGGCCGCGCTGGCCGGAGAGCCGAGCGTGATCGAGTATGCCCTCGACTTCGACGACGAGACACGCCATTACGAAGGACGCTTCGCCGCCAGCGGGGACGAGGAGTTCCTGATGATCGTCCGCGAGATCACGCAGCGAAAGCAGCAGCAGCAAGAGCTTGAAGCGTCACGCCAGCGAATTGTCGCGGCCGGCGACGATGCGCGCCGCAAGCTGGAGCGGAACCTCCACGACGGCGCCCAACAACGACTCGTCTCGATCTCGCTGTCTCTGCGGCTGGCGCAGGGCCAGCTCGAGAAGAATCCGGCGGCCGCGCAAGAGGTGCTCGAGGCCTCACGAGAAGAGCTGGCACGCGCCCTGGAGGAACTGCGCGAGCTAGCCCGGGGAATCCACCCGGCGGTGCTCACCGACCGTGGGCTCGAGGCGGCACTCGAGTCGCTCGCGGCTCGCGCTCCGCTCCCGGTGGAGATCGAGGGGCCGCTGGTGAGCCTGCCGGCTGCTGTCGAGGCTGCGGCCTACTACGTCGTCTCGGAGGCGCTTGCAAATGTGACGAAGTACGCCCAGGCTTCCTCGGTCAAGGTGACGGTCGAGCAGGTGAACGGTTGCGCGCACGTCGAGGTCGCCGACGACGGTGTCGGTGGCGCAGATCCAGGCCGTGGCTCGGGCCTGCGTGGGTTGGCCGACCGCGTCGCGTCGCTAAACGGCAAGCTTGCGATCGACAGCCCTCCGGGCGCGGGAACCCGCGTCCGGGCCGAGATCCCGCTGGAGTAGGCTCTGACCCCAAATCTCCCCCATGGAACGGTCACACTCGTCTTCACTGATGTCGAGGGCTCCACGCAGCTCGTCCGCCAGCTCGGAGACGGCTACGCCGTGGTGCTGTCGGATCACCGGCACCTTTTCCGCCAGGCGGTGGAGAGTTGCGAGGGGCACGTCGTCGACCATCGGGGCGACGAGTTCTTCGTCGTCTTCGAGGACGCCCGCAAAGCAGCCGAGGCAGTCTCGGAAGCCCAGCGCGCCTTCGCGGCTCATCCTTGGCCGGAGGGCGTCCAGCTGCGTGTCCGCATGGGCCTTCACACCGGGGAGCCGACGATTCGCGACGGCGCGTACTTCGGGCTGGACGTCCATCGCGCGGCGCGCATCGCCCAGGCGGGCAGCGGCGGCCAGATCTTGCTCTCGCAGCGAACCCGCGACGCGCTCGAGGCATCGCACGAGCTCGCCGATCTGGGCGAGCACGAGCTGCCCGGGCTCGACGAGCCCGTGCAGCTCTTCCAGCTCAACATCCCGGGCCTGCCCTCGCGCTTTCCACCCCTCAGCACCGCACGAAAGGGATTTCGCGGCGTGCGCGTAGTGCTCGCGGACGACTCCGTGCTGCTCCGTGAGGGGATCGCCCGTCTGCTCGAGGACGCCGGCTTCGAGATCGTTGCTCAGAGCGGCACAGCCGAGGATCTCCTGCGGCACGTCGGCATGCACAAGCCCGACGTCGCCCTGATCGACATCCGGATGCCGCCGACGCAGACGGACGAGGGCTTGCGCGCCGCGAAGCAGATTCGCGAGCGCTGGCCCGACACCGGTGTGCTCGTCCTCTCGCAGTACGTCGAGCCGGCCTACGCGATGGAACTCCTCGGCGAGAACGCGGAGGGCGTCGGTTACCTGCTGAAAGATCGCGTCTCCGACGTGGACGAGTTCGCGGCTGCGGTGAGGCGTGTCGCGGAGGGTGGATCTGCGCTCGATCCGGCGGTCGTGTCGCAGCTCGTCGGACGCCGCCGACGTGACGATCCGATCGACGAGCTGACACCTCGCGAGCGCGAGGTGCTGGGGCTGATGGCGGAAGGCCGCTCTAACCAGGCAATTGCGGAGAAGCTCGTGATCACGTTGCGCGCGGTCGAGAAGCACGTGACGAGCATCTTTTCGAAGCTCCGCCTGCCGGCGAGCGCGGAGGATCACCGCCGCGTGCTCGCGGTCCTCACGTACCTCGGCTCCACCAACTAGGCGTACTTTCCCCCCCGCTCCGGGTGCGGTTCTCCGCCTGGAAAGAGGCCTGCGAGCCGCATTTCCGCTCCGACGCACCGCTGCGATTGTGGGCTTACCCCAAGCGAAGGAGCTAAGTCCAGATGTCACCCTTGAAGCGCTCGAACAACATCGCGGCCCGCATGGGCCGCTGGAGCGCGAGCCACTGGAAGACCGCAGTCTTCGGCTGGCTCGCGTTCGTCGTTGCCGCACTCTTCATCGGCAACTTCGTCGGCACAAAGAACATCGAGACTGCGGACGCAAACGTCGGCCAGGCGCACAAGGCCGACCAGATCCTCAAGCACGCATTTCCGCAGGTCGATCCCCAGACCGAGCTCGTGCTCGTTCAGAGCTCGAGCAAGACGGTGCAGGACCCGTCCTTTCGCGCGACGATCAAGGACGTCGAGAGGACGATCGCAGGAAACCCGGCGATCAAGAACGTCCGCTCGCCGCTCGACCCCGCAAATGCCGACCAGGTCTCCAAGGACGGCCGCTCGGCCATGGTCGTCTGGGACATGAAGGGCACGTACGAGAACGCGAAGCCGAAGATCGACGGCATCGTGTCCGCCGTCGGGCAGGCAGCTGAACGGCATCCTGAGTTCTACGTCGCGGAAGCCGGCTCGGTCAGCTCCGGGAAGGCGCTCGACAAGATGTTCTCCGATCAGCTCAAGCTGGCCGGCGAGCGCTCGATCCCGATCACGATCATCGTCCTGCTGCTCGTCTTCGGCGCCCTTGTCGCCGTCGGCGTGCCGCTGCTGCTCGCGCTCTCGGGCGTGCTGGCAACAGTCGGCCTCGTCGCACTCCCGAGTCACATCGTGCCGATGGATCAGAACGTGTCGGCAGTGATCCTGCTTGTCGGGCTCGCAGTGGGTGTGGACTATGCGCTCTTCTATCTCAAGCGCGAGCGGGAGGAACGGGCTCTCGGGAGAAGTCCGCGGGCGGCACTCGAGGCGGCAGCCGCCACATCAGGCCGCTCGGTGCTGATCTCGGGCATCACGGTGATGGTCGCAATGGCCGGCATGATGTTCTCCGGCGACAAGGCCTATCTGGGCTTCGGCATCGCCACGATGATGGTCGTCGGTATCGCGATGCTCGGCTCGCTCACGGTGCTGCCGGCCCTGCTCTCGCGGCTCGGCGACAAGGTCGAGAAGGGCAAGATCCCGTTCCTGCACCGCCTCCGGCGCGACAGCGGCGAGAATCGGTTCTGGAAGGCGATCCTGACGCCCGTGTTGCGGCGACCTGTCGTCGCCGCAGCCATCTCGGGCGGCGTCCTCCTCGTCCTGGCCGCGCCGGTTCTGCAGCTCCACACCGCACAGAGCGGGCTGGACGCGATGCCGAACAGCGCACCGACGGTCGGCACGATGAAGAAGATCGAGAAGGCGTTCTCAAACGGCGACCTCTCCCCGGCAATCGTCGCGATCGAGGCAAACACCGACTCGCCCGCAACCCAGCAGGCAATCTCGGACCTGAAGTCGCAAGCGATCTCGAGCGGGCAGATGCACGGCCCGGTCGTCGTCGAGGTGAGTCCGTCCCACACCGTCGCGCGGGTCTCGATTCCGCTCGCCGGCAAGGGCAGCGACTCCGTCTCGAACGCAGCTCTCGACACGCTGCGGAACAAGATCCTCCCCGCCACGGTCGGCAAGGTGTCCGGCGCGACCTACGCGGTCACGGGGCCGACGGCACAGTCCGTAGACGAGAACGCGCTACTGAAGCAGAAGGCCCCGATCGTGTTCGGCTTCGTCCTGGTCTTCGCGTTCATCCTGCTGCTGGTGTCGTTCAGGTCGATCGTGATTGCCGTGAAGGCGATCGTGCTCAACCTGCTCTCCGTCGGCGCGGCGTACGGCGTGCTCGTCGCCGTCTTCCAGTGGGGCTGGGGCGAGAGCTTCCTCGGCTTCCAGTCGAATGGCGGCATCGCGTCGTGGCTGCCGATCTTCATGTTCGTGATCCTGTTCGGCCTGTCGATGGACTACCACGTCTTCATCCTGAGTCGCGTGCGAGAGGCTTACGACCGCGGGCTGAAGACCGAAGACGCGGTTGCGCACGGCATCAGCACCACGGCCGGCGTCGTCTCGAGTGCCGCCCTCGTAATGGTCGGGGTGTTCGCGGTGTTCGCGTTGATGCCGATCCTCGACATGAAGGAGATGGGCATCGGCCTCGCGGCAGCGGTGCTGATCGACGCAACGATCGTGCGGGCTGTGTTGCTCCCGGCGACGATGAAGCTGCTGGGCGAGGCGAACTGGTACCTGCCGCGGTGGCTCGAGTGGCTGCCGAGGTTGGAGCACGAGGCGTCGCCTCCGGCGGAGCGGGCACCCGACGCCGCCCCGGCGGGCGCACTAGGCGCGTAGCTCCTCCCGGCTCCTTCGCAAGAAGAGCGCCCCGCCTTTTGGCGGGGTGCTTTTCGTTCCTGTCCACAAACGACTCGTCCTGGGGTCTGACCCGAAGACATGTCACCAAACAGACAGGTGTGGATGTTGTGGACTAGAGCCCTGCGACTGCGCGCTTGCCGCGCGGGGTGAGATCGAAGTGGACATCGATCAGGCCGTCGGCAAGCAGGTCTGACGCGTACTCCCACGGAGGCGATACGTCGCGGTCGTCGCGGTACGCGGCGAGCGCGGTCAGCGCATCCTCCGAGGCGTTGAAAGTCTCCGGGATCTCCTTGTTGTCCCAGCGGAAGTGCAGGACCGGCTTGTCGACGGAGAGATCCTTTCGCGCCGCGATGCGTTCTTGCAGCGAGCCGTCCACCCAGACCTGGTACTCGTCCGCCTCCCCGCGAACCTGCACGACCGAGCCCGCGTCGTTAATGCCCTGGAAGGCAAGCGGTTCGATCCCGGCGGGCTCGTCCGGCTCGGGCCGGCGGTTGTGGATGTACTCCCGCCACTGCTCGCGCAGCTCCTCATCGGGAACCCACTCTTCGAGCAGGCGGTCGAATCGCTCGCGAACGGCGAGCAACTTGTCCTCGAGCTCGCGCCGGGTGGATCCTTCCGGCTTCTCATGCTCGAGCTCGTTGTGCAGGTGCTGGTAGTGATGGACGAGGGCGGCCAGTTCCTCCCGTACAGGGAGTTCGAGGCCTCCGGAGATCGTCGTCGAGGCAAAGAGCCGGAGGAGGGACTCGAACCCACGGCCTGCTCATTACAAGTGAGCTGCTCTACCAGCTGAGCTACTCCGGCGCTCCCTCATCGTAGGCGAACTTGTTGTTGTCGGTTTTGGACACGGCCCAGCCGAGTCCTTCGGCAAGGTGATTGCGATGGACCATCCAAAGGACATCGGCGATCGAACGACCCTCGGTGTAATGCTTGCCCTTCGGGAGGCTGGATTCGCCGTCCTGACGCCCTTTGGGGAAAACACTCGGTACGACCTTGCCATCGATGATGGCTGCAAGCTCTTCCGCGTTCAATGCAAAACCGGGCGGCTTCGGCAGGGGCGGTGCGATTTGCGGTCTGCAGTTGTTACGGCCATCACCTCAGACCCAAGGATGCTCGTCGCGACTATCAGGGGCAGGTTGACTACTTCGGCGTGTACTGCCCCGACACCGCCACGGTCTATCTCGTGCCCATAGCCGACCTGTCAGTTCGAGTCCAAGCAGCGCTACGCGTGGAACCCGCCCGCAATAGGCAGAAGTGCAACATCCGACTCGCCTCAAACTACGAGATCGGCAAAGTAAGCGTTGAGGCGCCCCGAAGGGCGCCTCAACTCAGTTAGGCAGCGTCGACGAGCGCGTCGGGTGAGATCTCGACGACGCCGGCAAGCTCGTCCTGCAGCTTGGCCAGCGCGTCGCGCTCCACCTGGCGGACCCGCTCGCGGCTCATGCTCAGCTCGCGGCCGATCTGCTCCAGCGAAGTGGCCTCGCCGTCGAATCCGAAGCGAAGCTCGAGCACACGACGCTCGCGCTCCGGCAAACGCCCGAGGGCGTTCCGGACGAACTGGCGGCGGAGGGCCTCTCCGGCCTCCTCCGACGGATCCTCGGCGTTCTGGTCGGCGAACAGGTCGCCGAACTCGCCGTCGCCGTCGGAGCCGATCGCCTGGTTCAGCGACACGGATGCCTCGACTGCGCCGAGAGCCTCCTCGACGTACACGAGGTCGAGCCCGGTTGCCTGAGCAAGCTCCTCACGCGTCGGATCCTCTCCGGTCGCAGCCTGCAGGCGCGCCCGTGCACGGGCGAGCTTTACGCGCCGCTCGTGGACGTGCGTCGGAATCCGGATCGTCGCCGACTGGTTCGACACCGCCCGCTGGCAGGCCTGGCGGATCCACCAGGTGGCATAGGTCGAGAACTTGAAGCCGCGGCGCCAGTCGAACTTCTCGACTGCGCGGTTCAGCCCGATCACGCCTTCCTGGATCAGATCGCCGAGCTGCATGCCCCGGCCCTGATACCGCTTCGCGATCGAGACCACGAGCCGAAGGTTCGAGTTGATCATCAGCTCCTTGGCCGTGAGGTCACCGCGCTCGATGCGCTTCGCGAACGCGACCTCGTCGGCAGCGGTGAGCAGCTGATAGCGGCCTGCGGCGTTCATGAACAGCGTCAGACTGTCCGTCGTCCCGGAAACCTCTGCAGCAGCCCCCACGCGGGGTGCCGGGGGTGCGTCGTCCTCGAGCGGGACGATCTCGATGCCCTTCTCCTCGAGCTCACCACGGAGCTCCGCCAGGTCGTCGTCCTCGAGCTCGTTCGCGACGGCGAACGCCTCGAGGGTCGCCTCTTCCACGGAGCCGAGCTCCTCGGCCTCGTGGAGGAAAGAGTGCAAATCAAGTTCAGCAAGGTTGGTCAGCTTGGTTCATCTCCTCTCGATTTCGGTCGGGAGCCCGTTCGCGGCGGTCCAATCCGGACCGTGCCTAGAACTCCGTACCTTCTAAAACGCGGTAGAGGCGGCCAAAATTCCCGGCTTAAAGCAGGACTTGCCGGGACTTCTGGTGGGTAAGAATCTTTCTCTTTACCCGCTGGAGCGCGTTATCGATCGTCTTCGTGTCGCATTCTAGATCTTCCGCCATCTGCTCGTAGGATTCACCCTCCAGATAGAGCCGGAGGGCGTCCGCCTCGAGCTGGGAGAGGCCGCTTCCCAGGGTGAAAACGAGGCTCTGGAGCTCCTCGGTCGAGATCACGCAGACCGCGGGATCGTCCACGCCGGGCCCAGGGAGGGCATCCCCCAGGGAGCACTCGCCGTCCGACTCCTGGCCGGCTGGCGTATGGCTGAAGGAAACGTAGGTGTTCAGGGGAGCGTGCTTGAAGCGGGTAGCGGTCTTGATGGCCGTGATGATCTGGCGCGTGACGCACAGCTCCGCGAAGCTGCGGAACGACGTCTCCTTGTCGGCACGGAAGTCGCGAACGGCCTTGTAGAGCCCGATCAGGCCTTCCTGTACGAGATCCTCGGAGTCCCCGCCGGCGAGGAAGTACGAGCTCGCCTTGAGTCGGACGAAGCCGTTGTAGCGCCGAATCAGGGTGTCGAGCGCCCCACCGTCGCCGTTCCGGGCTCGCATCACCAGCTGGAGGTCTTCGAGCTCCCTCTGGGCCTTCTGGGCAGCGGTTGCGGGCCGTGCGGCCATCCTGGCCTCCCCCGGGGTCAGGGGCAAGACCTGAAGTCTCACCCTAAGGTTGAGGGAGAAGATAGCAAGGACCGCTGGTCTTTACAAGACGTTTGCAGTGGACCCAGGATGTTACGAACGTATGTTCGTCAGGCCAGAACGAGCGACCTGACCCGAGCCTCGGTCAGAAGCGCCTCGATCGTCTCCTGCAACTGCTCCTGCAGCGACTCGTCCTCGAGCCGGCCATCCTCGTCGAACCGCGTGGGCGCATGCCCGACGGCGACCTCGCCGTCCACCACCCGCGCGCCGATGGCGGCGAGGACTTTCCGCAGCTCGGCCTGGGCCCAGACGGCTCCAAAGGCTCCAGCGCTCGCACCAACGACCGCGACGGGCTTGTTCCGGAGGGGGTTCGTCGCGACCGGCCGGGAGACCCAGTCGAGTGCGTTCTTCAGCGAGCCAGGAATGGACGAGTTGTATTCAGGCGTCGCGAAAAGAACCGCGTCCGCTTCGCCGATTGCACTGCGCAAGGCCGCTACCGCCATCGGCGCCGGCTGGACGTCGTCCTCCTCGTCGTACGGCGGCACTTCCTTCACGCCCTGGTAGAGGACGAAGTCGACCTCCGGGGGGAAAAGCTCCTCCGCTGCGCGGAGGAGCTTCGTGTTGTACGAGTCCCGGCGGAGGCTGCCCGAGATCGCGAGAACCTTCATGCCTCTTACGCCTCCTTGACGAAGAAGAGCTCGGCCGAGAGCTTGACCTCGTCGGCCAGTGCCGGCTTCCCGTCGGGGAGCGGGATGTTCCAGTTGACGCCGAACTCGGTGCGGTCGACCGTCGTGTCGAGCTTGACCGAGAGCTTCTCGTTCCCGGTGTAGTCGGTGATCGGGTCGGCGATCGTGCCCGTCAGCTCGACCGGCTTCTCGACGCCCTTGATCTTGATGCCGCCGCGGACCGTGATCTGATCGCCCGCGCGGTCGATCTCGCTCGACTCGAAGCTGAGCTCCGGGTAGCGCTCGGCGTCGAAGAAATCGGGGGACTGAAGGTGGCCGGCGAGGTTCTCGTCCTTGACGTCGACGCTGGCGACCTTCGCCGAGCCCGTGAGCACAGGCTTTCCGCCGGCGACGTCCAGCTTCCCGGCCACCTCGCGGAACTGGCCGCGGAACGAGCCGGCGAGGTAGTCGACCTCGAAGCCGATCGCCGAGTGGATGGGGTCCAGGGACCAGGTGCCGACGGGCAGTGCCTGGCGGGTGTCTGTCGTAGTGCTCATTTACACTCCTTGTTGAGTAGGCTATAGTTGAGGACGCAACCAATATAGCGAGGAAAGATTGTCTAGTCAAGTATTGCCCCAGCAACAAGATTCGGCCCTGGATTCCTGGATCCGGCTCATTCGGGGGTACGCCTCGGTGACCCGGACCATGAGCGCCGAGCTCGTCGCCGAGCACGGCCTGACGATCAACGACTACGAGGCGCTCCTCCACCTGTCGCGGGCCGAGGAGGGCCGGATGAGGCGGGTCGACCTCGCAGGCCTGCTGCTCCTCACGGCTTCGGGCGTGACCCGGCTCCTCGACGGCCTCGAGGCTACCGGCCTGGTCGAGCGGGCGTCCTGCGCCAGCGACCGTCGGGTCACGTATGCCGTCCTCACGGAGGCAGGACGCACGAGGCTGCACGAGGCTTCGCTGTCACATGTCGCGGGCGTCCGGGCGTTCTTCGAGGCGCGCTACAGCGGAGAAGAGCTCGAGCAGCTGGCGGGCTTGCTCGGCCGCCTTCCCGGCGCCGCCGACGCGACCCACGAAGACTGCACGGCCTAGTCGCCGCCGCGGCGCATTCGCTCTAGCTTCGCCCGGGTCTCCTCGTCGAGCGTGTCGCGGAGATGATGCGGCCGCTCCTCGCTGTGCGAGACCGCTTCCATCTCGCCGATGAAGGTCGCGGACGAGCGCTTCTGGACGTCCTGCCCGGAGGTGCCGCGCACCGCGCTGTCGGACGAGACGAGGCAGACGACCTCGGTGCCCCGGTTCTCGGCGGCGAGTCGCTCGAGCATCGTGTCCGCGTTCTTCGCGTAGCGCACCTCGAGTGGACCGTACGACTCGTCAGCGCCGGCGCCGTCGAAAACGAGGTAGCCACGCGCGCCCTTGAGCGCGACGAAGCTGGCGAGCTCGTCGCGGAGCGCTCGCAGGTCCGGGTAGTTCCCGGCGTGCAGGAGGTTGTGCCCGTCGAAGAGGTAGAGCGTGGGCTCAGCCACGCTGCCTCCGGGCCTCGTAGAGCATCAGCGCAGCCGCGACGCTGACGTTCAGAGACTCGACGTTGCCGTCGAGCGGGATCGAGATCGCGTCGTCGCAGGTCTTGCGCACGAGCGGACGCAGGCCCTTGCCTTCCGCGCCGAAGACGAGCGCGAGCCCGCCGGTGAGGTCGGCGTCCCACATCGTCGTCGTCGCGTCGCCGGCTGCTGCATAGATCCAGAGGTCGCCGCGCTTCACTTCAGCGAGAAAGCGGGCGAGATTCGGGACGACCGCGACGGGCAGATGCTCGACCGCGCCGGCGGATGCCCGCGCGACCGCAGGCGTCACCGTCGCCGCGCCGTGCGCAGGTACGACGACTCCGGTCGCTCCCGCCCCTTCGGCGCTGCGGATGACAGCACCGAGGTTGCGCGGGTCGGTCACCTGATCGAGACACGCAAGCAGCGGAAGCGCGGCGGCTGCGAGCTCCCATCCGTCCGCGTACTTGTACGGCTCGCACCACGCGAGCACGCCCTGATGATCGCGGGTGCCTGCTGCTTCGCTGAGCTCGCGCTCCGGCTTCACCTGCAGGCGCGGGCGTTCGACTTCCTGCAGCCAGGGCTCCGTCTTGACGGCGCGTTCCGTCGCCCAGAGCTCGAGCACTTCGCGGTGGCCGCGCAGCGCTTCCCGCACGGGGCGGCGGCCGTAGACCTGCTCGCGTGTCACCGCGGAACGAGTTGGAAACCGTCAGGCACGTCGCGCGCCTCCCAGCCGGCGGCTTCGATCTCGGCGCGGAGCCGGTCGGCCTCGTCGAAGTCGCGTGCGGTGCGTGCCTCCTGTCTTTGGCGAGCGAGTTCGATGATCTCGGGCGGCGCGGCCTGCTGCTCCGCGAGTGACCCCAGGCCGAAGATGTCGAGGGCTCGGCGCAGGAGCTCGTGATCGCGCCAGCCGTGCATGACCGCGAGTGCGTCCGGCGTATTGAAGTCGTCCTCGAGCGCAGCCTCGAATCGCTCCCACTCGCCGGCGGCTGCGGGCTCGGACGGCCCACGGAAGACCTCGCGGAACCCATCGACCCGCGCGGCGGCGGCTGCGAGCGTCTCGTCCGAGAACTCGATCGGCTTCGACCAGTGGCCGGTGAGGAAGAAGACGAGGATCGTCTCCCGGCCCCACCGCTCGATCACATCATGCAGTGACGCGACGTTACCGAGCGACTTCGACATCTTCTCGCCGACGAACTCGAGCATTCCGTTGTGCATCCAGAGACGTGCAAACTCGCGACCCGCGGCCTGCGATTGCGCGCGCTCGTTCTCGTGGTGCGGAAAGACCAGGTCGAGGCCGCCGAGGTGGATCTCGAAGCTCGGGCCGAGGAACTTCTCCGCCATCGCGGAGCACTCGATGTGCCAGCCCGGGCGTCCGCGGCCCCAGGGCGAGTCCCAGGAGGTGTCCTCGCCTTCTTTCGTCGCCTTCCAGAGGGCGAAGTCGCGCGGCTCCTCCTTGAGCGGGCTTGGATCGTCGTCCTCGAGCTGCTCCGGCCGCTGCCCCGAAAGGCGGCCGTACTCGGGGAAGCTAGAGACACGGAAGTAGACGTCACCGCCGGCCTCGTAGGCGTACTCACCGCGAACGAGCTCCTCGATCAGCGCAACGATCTCCGGAATCGTTTCCGTCGCCTTTGGCTCATGGTCGGGCCGCCCGAGACCGAGCCTCTCGGTGTCATCGACGTACCACTGCGAGGCCTGCGCCGCGAGCTCGGCGCTGTGCCCGGGTGCAGCGTTGTAGATCTTGTCGTTGACGTCGGTGATGTTTTCGACGAGGTTGACGTCGTAACCCCGTTCCGCGAGCCAGCGCCTCAGCCACATCGAGATCACGAATGGCCGCGCGTTGCCGATATGAATGCGCTGGTACACGGTCGGTCCGCAGGTGTACATGCGGATCGGGCCTGGCGTGGGTGGAAGCTCCTGCTTCCCCCGTGTCAGCGTGTCATAGAGCTGCATCGATCCTGCGCAGTGCTTCGTCGCGCGGCAGCGCGGCGATCACGGCCCAGAGCTCGGGACCGCGCTCCTGTCCGGTGAGCGCGATCCGCAG